>Ga0315293_10001638_pt1 | contig 21733 bp, 22 predicted proteins | sample YL17G13_20_MG_FD_203071 | JGI IMG/M metagenome (GOLD analysis project Ga0315293, IMG submission 203071) | Sediment microbial communities from Yellowstone Lake, YNP, Wyoming, USA - YL17G13_20 | ecosystem: Environmental > Aquatic > Freshwater > Lake > Sediment | place: USA: Wyoming | collected... | reverse complement strand
GATAGATTTCTTGGGCGTTGTTACATCCCCCACCTTTTCCCTGACAATCACATGCTGGATCCTGGGGGGATGGAGCGTCAGGTAAGGGAACGTCTCCCCGAACCTGTACTCGGGATTTGAGATGGCTATGTCATGGTTTCCCGGAAGCAGTTCGAACCTCTTATTAAGCTTTTCCCCGGTCTCATTGAGTGCCCTGACGAGCCTTCTCTCCTTTCTAAGTCGCCCCCAGTCGCCCATGAGGGGATCGAATGCATCACCAAGTATGTAAAGCGCGTCAACATCACTGTCTATATACCTGCGCAGAAAATCCTCAAAGAGCTTCTCCCTGTCCCTTGTGAAGATGCGCGCAAGGAAATGCGTATCTGATGTAAATACTGTCCTTCTGATCGCCATTATTAGATTTAAACAGAAAGTATTAAATTAGTTACTCAATAGTGAGAATAAGCGATAAATATATAAAGCTATGCTTACATCGGGTTGAACTATTCCCATCGCTTGTAGCCGGTTTCCAGCCCGAACTGGTCGAAGGCCTTGCCCAGAATATGCATTACAATCTCCTCGATGCTTTTTGGTTTCGAGTAGAACGTCATCATCGGCGGCAGGACAACCGCGCCCGCAAGCGTGACGGCCTCCATGTTCTTTATGTGGATGAGGCCCAGTGGCATCTCCCTGGTCACAAGGACGAGCTTCCTCCTCTCCTTCAGCATGACGTCCGCCGCCCTCAGCAGCAGGTTGGAGGAATAGCCGCTGGCGATGCCCGCAAGGGTCTTCATGGAGCAGGGAACTACTATCATACCGTCAGTTTTGAAAGAACCTGAAGCAATGGGTGCGAAGAAGTCATCGATTTTATAAACATGGCTTGCGAGCCTTTGGACATCTCCCGCTTTATAATCAGTTTCATCTTCAATGACCTTTTTCCCCATATCCGTTACGACCAGATGCGTCTCTATCTTCATCTTTTTGAGCAGCTCCAGAGCCTTTATCCCAAGAATCGCACCAGAAGAGCCCGTAATCCCGACGATGATTTTCTTTGACATAATACCTCTTCTATTTATAATCAGTACTTTAATTTGCAGTTGTGCAAAGAGAATCGAATTGATTTATTGTGGGGTCAAATGTAAAATTCTCTTCATAATAGTAACTTATTTTTTTATACTCATCTGTTGCGCTCCAATAATCTATCCTTAAAATTATATCAATAAATTCTCCACTGTTTATTAGTTTTATTTGGTCTTCTTCACTAAATGGGATGGTAATGTCACGAACAACTCCCGGGGATATATAATATTCTGGAAAATTGGCCGAAACAATTGAATCAAGCTCATCTTTGCTGATTATAAACTTGGAAATATTATATTTTGCAGGTAAATTTCCACTATTTTTGATGTTAAAAATATACCCTTTTATTTTTCCTGCTGTATCTTTTTTTAGTGCATATTCCAATGATAAAAATGGTCTATTATTCTGCTGGAATTGCAAATAAGCCAGATTGAATTGTTTCTCCATTGTCGAGGCCATATTTGCAGTATATATCACATAAATACTGGTGACAATAACCAAGGCCAAGGGTAATGAATTATTTGGTTTCTTAAACCAGTTATAAATTCTTTTCCATTCCATGAATGCTTTCCAAAATTAATTGTTATAATGATTTTTTAGCTTTTAACTTCCACTTTTCCTGCGTCCCCGTCCACGACGACCTTGTCGCCGGTCTTTATCTTCTCGATCTCTATCCTGTCCACGCAGGGGATTCCCGAGATGATTGCGCCCACGGCGATGATGGTCTCGATTTCCTTGTTTATTATCGCGGCCGGCGCAGTCCCGACCTTCCTCATCCTGTAGAGGGTATATGAACCGACGGTGCTGCCCTTGCCGGTGGGGAACACGACCACCTTCCCGGTCACGCTTTTCCCCTCCAGCGGGTGCCCCTTCTCGACCACCTTGCCCGTTTCCGGGTCGACGCCGCCATAAAATGAAATGCCTTCCGATGACACCAGAGCCTCCCCTTCCGCCCTGCCACTGGCAACCCTTCTCCCCTCTAATATGACTTTGGCTTTCATCTGGTCGCCTCCTCTATTAGCTCTGGCAAGGCCATGAACTTCGTCTTGAATGCGTTGCTGCCCCTGCCGTAGAAGCAGCCCTTCGCCGAATCGGTAGCAAGACCCCTGAACCTCCCTTTCAGCGGCGCGACTGCCATGCAGGTGTCGCAGGCGAACTTCGCTCCCGAATCCTCTATCATCTTCGTGTATCCCATCTGGTCGGCTATCCTCTTTATGGGCCTCGCCACGCAGAGCCAGGTCTCCTTCCTCACCTTCTTCCCCTTCAGCATGTGCGCCACTTCGCCGACTTCCTTCAGGCTCAGGTGCGGGCAGCCGATTGCGACAAGATCGACCTCGTCAGCGTCGTTCAGGTCCTTCTTGGCTTTTTCGATATCCTCATCTGAAATCGTTATGGAATCCTGGGGCACGGCAGTCTTATCCGGGGTGATGCCTTCCATGTGGAACAGCGCCGTGCCGCCGTAGGTCGCTATGGATGCGCAGAAGCTCTTCAGCTGCTCCACGCTGGCCTTATCGACGCCTCTTATCAGAGGGATTTTCTTGCCTATCTTCTTCCCAATGGCATAGCCGAGCGCGCCGAAATCAGGGACAGTCGCAAGCTTCGCCTTCACGTCGACGATCATCTGCGCCTGCCTGTTCTCGTCAAGATGCATGCCGAATTCAGGGGTCTTCCCCGTCAACGCGGAGGCCAGAGCGCTGGGCCCCCCCTCCCTGTTCGTCTTTAGCCCCAGAACCGAATTGGCGTAGGCGACAGCCGAGCTCTCGCTCCAGGCGACATGCTCGCCGAAGTGAGGAAGATTGCCGATAAAGTATGGCGTGCAGGTGCACGTCGTTATCACGCCCATCCTCTTGAAAGCGTCTATGACCCTTGTCTGCTTCTCCGCGAACTCGGGGGAAATGCCGAGGTTCTTCCAGTTCTCCATGTCCATGCCCGCGGGATTCAGCGTTGTCAGGACCCTCACCTTACCATCCTTCGCCAGGTCGGAGAGGTACTCGAGCCCGGCCTCGCCGAGGTTGTGATAGGAGACGCCGGCTATCTGGACGCTGGAAACGTCGATGAGCCTCTTGGCGCCGAAAATCTCACCCAGCGAAACGAGAATGTTCATGCTGCTCTTGACGGCATTTCCATGCTTGCCTGCCAGCATGTCCTTTTCTTCTTTCGTGAGCAACATAATTATCATCGAACTTAAAGAGCTGTTTAGTAAATTTATTAATATTGATTAAAATATTTATTTAGTAGGTCTCGGAGCCCCTCCAATACAAAAGGAGGGGACCGAGAGTTATGTAAAGACTCATCCAGATAGTGGGTGAGTTTTTACCTTACTTTTTAGGATAGTTCAGTCAAATCCTCCTTAACTGAACTGGAAGTAAGCATTGCCTTCAACCTCTTTTTTAAAATCTCCAGTTGGTCCTTCACAAAATCAATATCAATTTCGCCTTTTATCGGTACCTCTTGCTTATAACCGTCATTAGATTTTATTATGACAATCATAGGGTACATAGATTCACTATCACTAGTGTTTATTGAACTTGGTTCAGGTTTTTTTTCTTTCCCATAGTAAAATTTTCTGGGAAGTTTTTGTAGTACACTACTTCTTTCTCTAGGTTTTCTCGGTTTTCCTTTGAGTTCATCTGATATTTCAATTTTGTATTCTTCACAGAGCCCTGAGAACAGATTTGTTGCTAAAATCGCACTACTAGATGAAAAGTTATACTTAGTTATAAAAAAATTAACTACCTCTTGAAATTTTGCCCTTTCTATGTTAATGGTTTGGAATAAATCGCCATAAGATTCCAAAATAAGTTTTTTTATGAATTCGTCTCTTTCTTCACCAAGTAAACGGAGTTTAGCGGAAATATTTTCTGGGACATTTCCTTCTTCATCAATAATACCCAACCACTTATATAAATTAATTATACGGTGGGAATTTGGAGCGGTTGCTAATCCATTCCCGACAATAAAATCTCTATCTATGTGTTTGGCATTGATACGTTGGAAAATAGCCAATGCTTCTTTAGCCGGATTAATACCTGCATAGCTAGGTATTCGCTTTGAAGTGTCATTTTCATTTTTCATTTTTAAAATAATGTATTGGTAATATTTAAAGATATGCCTATTGTATCGAATTCTATATGATTTTTATGTTCATTTTAACATCTCATCGCACATACATACATAATACATACATAATTCAAAACATCTCATTCAACGTACCTCTTTGATTCGACACCAAGAAGAACTACATTTTCAGGCTCCGAAAAACCTTCATCCACACATATCCTTAGACTTCCAGCATTCTTCTATAAAAAGTTTAGTCTCCTCAGAAAAAACGGTGTGCCATTTCTTCTATGGCATAGAAAATCTCATATCTTCTTCTCGATATCCTTGCAGTTCCTCTTCAGCAGCTCGATTTCCTTCTTCGTCGCATTGTCGACATGGATTCCCGCAATGCAGACGACGGTCTTACCGGTCTTCCTTGACATCTTCTTCGCTATCGGCTTGGCGACCACCCAGTCGAAATGCCCCTTCCTGTTGATGATGATGGGCTCTTTGCGCGGCCCGCACAGAACGACAGAGCCTATGTGCGGCCTTTCCCCTCCGCCAAGAAGCAGGACGACATCCTTGCCGTGCTTCAGTTCCTTCAGCCAGACCTTGTATTTCCCCTTTCCGGCCGAGAGCGAAGCCATGGAATCACATATAGTCCTTCAGGTTCACCTTCGGGAACTCGGCCTTCTCGAACTTCGTCCCGGCCTTCTTCGCAGGCCCGGTGAGGTCGAATCCCGCCTTCGTCGTCTCCGCGGTCCCAGGCTCGGCGCTCGGGTCCAGCGATGAGCCCTTCTGCTTCTCCTTCATCACGATGTTCTTGTTCGCTTGGAACCTCATGGCCATCGACCATTCGACGTCCAGCGGGTTGGATATGTCCGTGTCCTTGTCGACTATGAAAACGTGCTTCATGGACTTGTGCCCCTCGAAGGCGGCGTCTATGGCCTTCTTCCCGTCATCCTCGTGCCTCTTGTCTATCTTCACTATGCCGTGGAGCCACGAGCAGCCGCCAGGGTTGACACTGACGTCAAGGCATTTCACGCCGGCCTCGTTCACCTTCTTGAATATGGTCGGCTCCCTTGGCATGCCCATCAGCACCCTGTGCTCCAGCTTGCCGGGCAGCAGCGCCTGCCAGATCGCGCCCTTCCTGTGGGTTATCTTGTGGACCTCGAAAACCGGCTCTTTTCTTACAATATCATAGGTTTCCGTCAGATCGATGAAGGGGCCCTCGTCATGCCTCTCTTTCAGGATCTTCCCTTCAAGGACGAACTCGCAGTCCGCGGGTATCATGAGGTCGCAGGTTTTTGCCTTGACGAGCTTGAGAGGCTCGAGCGAGTTCGCTATCTCCAGCTCGTTCTGGTTCTCGGCGACGGACAGCGCCGACGCCAGCAGGACCGCCGGGGAACAGCCTACGCATACCACGGCGTCAATCTCCTTCGTTGCCCTCTTAAGGGCGTTGTCCATGTCGCGGTGCGCCACCACCCTGATGGAGAACCTGTTCCTGCCTATCTGCATGCACCTGTGGATGTCCATGTTCTGGCCGAGGCCTTCGCCCTTGTTTATGATGAACACGCCGGCGCTCACGTAGTTGCCGCCGTCCTTGGAGCAGTGGTAAAGTATGGGAAGCCTGTCAAGGTCCGGCTCCTTCATCTCCGCCTCCTGGCATGGCGCGGTCGTTGTCACCTCCGGCTTGGTGGGATGCTCCATGGCCTTTATCATCCTGGGGACCAGCTCCTCCGCCTTTATGCCGAAGTAGGAAGCGAATGCCTCCTTGGAAGTGCACAGGTTGCCGACAACCCTGAATTCGCTCTCCTTTATCCTCTCGAAGAATACCGGCCTGTCCCCGAGTGCGGCAAGGATTCCCGATGCCTCGAGCCTCTTCGAGACGGGCTTGTTTATCTTCAGAAGCCTCCCCTCCCTTTCCATCACGTCAATAAAATGCCTGAAGCTCATCGCACCACCCTTAGAGTTAAAATTTCATGGATTATAATTGGGAAAAGGCTTAAAAAGTGAAATATTCAAAAAATTTAGCAGAAAAGATTGGCTATTGGTGTAATAATATGACAGGCATATACAGGCCCGGGGTGAAGCTTGCGGTAGCGAGCAGCTTCGAAGGAATAGTGAATAATGGTGCCACTGAATGCGCGCTTACATCCTTCAACGCCTATGCCCAGATGCCCGAAGGCCGTGGAAAATTCTTTGGCTACGTAATCGAACCGAAGGATTTCGTCACCATCAGGAATTCAGAGCACGTTGCCGGTTTTTTGGCGCTGAGGCCGCTGGTTGGAGTGGCCGAGGATTATGTGACAGTGCTCGAGGTGCTCGAGGCATGCCCGGCAGAAGTCAGACATATGCTCAATCACCCCGATGAAGAGTCGGCCTATCGTCCCCTCATTGAACTTTTCCAGGCGCTCAAAAAAAATGCTTGGCATGCAGAAAAGAGGAAGAAGTTCGGCACCGGAAAAGAAAGCGCCTTCTACAGGGAAAGGAAGCGAATGCAGGATGCTGACATGACAGCATGGATGGGGACCCAGGAGCCTTACGCTGACTCCATTGCGCAGTTCAGGATGCTTGCAGACACGCAGGAAAGGGTCGAGGGCACTGCCAATGCGTATGAAGCCGTGACAAAGGGCTTCGTCCCATGGTTCGCGACCTCGAAGGATGAGGATTCTACATTCCTGCTGTGCCAGATATACACCCAGACGGACAGGATGGAGCAGGCGGCTCTAGCCGAGGATGGGAGAGTGCGCTGCGTGATCAGCAGGGACAGGCTCATAGGCATGGAGACCGTTCCTAACAGGGACAAGGTGAAGCAGCTCACGGTTATAGCCGAAAGGGAAGGCGTGCCCCATCCGCAGGTATGGAGAATCGAGGACCGCTATGACACGAAGCAGCAGCTGGAGCTGAGGGACGCAGGCTTCCATACACAGTTCATAGTTCCAGGATACATGTTCCCGCATGACATCAGGAAGGCCGCGGAAGACAGGAACGTGGTCGTCCTTGACAGGAGCAATTTCGCGGCCCAGTTGGGCGGATTCGCAGAAGCGTGGAGATATTGAGTATCAAATCTTCCCGTTCTCAACGAGCCATCTGAATGCAGCCGCGAAAATAGGTGAGAAATCGGCTTCAGATTCCAGCCGTTTTTCAACATCTTCCTTCGGCCAAAGCGCAAGCCTGCTGGTCTCCTTCTTGTCCAGCTTCAGGGTATTTAGCGGGTCCTTGATCCTTGTGATGTAAATGTATGAGAAATGGTTGCCAGACTCTCTCTCCGCCGGCAGGAGCTTAACGAATTCAGCCCCGATTCTCAGGCCGGATTCCTCCTTGGTCTCCCTCCTTATTGTATCATCCGCGCTCTCGCCGGCCTTGACATGCCCCGCCACAGGGAAGCTCCAGCAGTCAGGGTATTCCTCCTTCTCCTTTGACCGCCTGCCCAGCAGAATCCGGCCCTTCTCGTCCATGACAAAAAGGAGCACCGCCCTGTGCATAAGCAGCTTTTTATGAATAACGCTCCTCTTTTCCGTTCCAATGATTCTATTATGTTTGTTGACAACGTCCAGAATCTCTTCCATATTCCACACCCTTTCCCATCTATTCAGAAACCTTCCCTAAACTGCTTGTATACAGGCGTCGGGACCCCGTTTGCATCGAAGACGCTGAGCTCGACAACCTCGTTGGGCGGTATCTTCGCCTTTATCAGCTGGAATCTGACTTTGTTCAGCCTGTCGTCGTAACCTGCGCCGGGACCTATCACCAGGGTTTTGAGATGGCCCGTCACTTTCATGGCATCCCTCATGTTTATCTTGTCGACATCGTTTATCTCGGCGTGCATCCTGTCCAGCTCGTCAAGATAGACGTAGGCGCTCAGGATGACCTTGCTGTAGTCGCATCCCTGGAAAAGCAGATAGGTGAATTTCTCCTTGTGGGTTTCTACGAATTCCTCGAACTGCCTGAAGTCCTTGCAGGGGGAAATGAAAGGAAGGTTAAGCGGCACCTTACCTGTGACGTGCTTTGGGAAATCCGTCCTTATGATAAGGCCGCCGAATTTCTTGAATAAATGGCGGGCGTATTTGAACATCTCTGCCTTTTCTGAATACTCGAACTCCTTCAGCTCGCCCACATTCAGGCCGAGCTCCTTAATGTGCATGAGCGCTTCGAATTTCCTCATGATATGAAAAATAGGAAGCTGTTTTTTATTTGCGACTGGTTCTCTTCGCAAAGGTCATACCGTAAAGGCACATAGATGAGTTTAAAAAATTAACTACCCAAGAATAACGATTGAAATACATTGTGATTGACATGACAGTTTCCGAGCCCGAGCCTTTCAGGATTGACGATTCCGGGATGCCTGTTAGTTTAGGCAGCGCTCTAAAAGTCCCGAGCTATGCTTACCAGAACTGGGGAATCCCTGAAGGAGCCTACAGGCTGGAGAGCGAAGACCTTTATGGAGTCGAATGGAAAGGCGGTTCTCAAAAGCAGATGGAGTACGTTAAAGAAGCCATAACAAGCACGGGGCTTGGCAACTTCTCGCAGATGCTGAGGGATGCGAGTGCGAACGTTGTCTCCCATCTCGTGAGGACTACCAAGGAGAGGATAAACTACCTAGAGCCCGGAGCAGGGGTTAGCACAGTAAACGTTGTTGACAGGCTGATTAGAGACGGCGTTGACATGGACAGGGTTTTCATTACCATGATAGAGCCCTCCGCAGAAAGGCTGCAAAATGCGGTCGAACAACTGGAGAAAAAGGGGCTGAGGAGGGGGAAGCATTATGCTGATTACAGTGGCAAAAAGGATACGGATGCGCTCGCCCTCGTTGGCCCGAGAACCCAGGAAATAGTGGCTCAGGTCGCAGAGATACATCACCATTCATACCTTGATGTCCCTGTGATGATTCTGGCCGCGACGTTGAGACAGGGCGGCTATTTCGTTTCCGCCGACTGGCACAATTCGATGTGGGAGCATCCGAACAGGGTTTATCGATATCTCGAAAAAGAATTCGACTGGAAAACGAAGGACAGGGATCTTGCAGCTTTCTGTGCTATGCACCCGAAAGCCAGGGAGCCGGCACCCGAACTGAGCGGCCCAGAGGAAGTTGGCAATGCAATGATTAGGAAATTCTGGGGAAAGGAAGGATGGGCAAAAGTGAGGAGCGAAGCCATGGCTTCCGGACAATTCCAGCCATGCGATGACATACTTATGCTGGAAGGCCACAGGCCGGTCGGGAGGTACATGGAGGCCGCTGAAAGGGTTGGGCTTTATCCGAATCTCGCGGGTGCCCAGCTCGTACATGATGGCGTGATGCCTGCAAATCCGCATGCGCTTGTCGACGGAAGCTCCATTCTGGATCTGCTGGTAGCTAAGAAATGCTTACTATAAGTGCAGCATCTGCCTTCAGGCCTTTCCTATACAAGTCTTCATGACCCCGAAGCCCGCTTTCTTTATGGCCTTCGCAACTTTGTCCTGCAAAGACTTCCCGGGCGTGAGTGCAATCACATATCCGCCACGGCCGGTGCCGGTTATCTTCGCGCCAAGGGCTCCGTTCTTCTTTGCCGTGCCTATTATCTTCTCGATCTCCCCGCAGGAGACGCCAATCTGCCTTAAGAGCTCCTGGTTCTTATCCATCAGGAGGCCAAGCTTTTTGATGTCATATTCCTCCAAGGCCACTCGCGCCTCTTTCACTGTATTCACATAATCGCTGAATACCTTCCTGAACTTTGCCGGGTTAGCTTCGTTGGCTCTCCTGACATCGGCGACTACTTCGCTCGTCACAGCAGAAAGGCCGGTATTGCCCAAGACTATTTCTATGGGCTTTCTGATTTTTATCAGCTCTATGGTGTTCGGTCCGCCTACAAGGTTCTTCTGGAACCACAGCAGGCCGCCAAAGGTGGCGCAGGTGTTGTCTATCCCGGAAGGCGTCCCTGCGGCGCCTTTCTCGCCCTCATAGGAAATCCGGTTTATCTGCTCGTCATTCAGGTTAAGGCCGAAGTAATCCGAGAACGCCCTGGCTATGGAAGTCGCCATGGCTGCGCTTGCGCCTATCCCGCTCGTGCAAAGAAGGTTTCCAGAAAGCGTAATTTTTACAGGCGTTTTCTTGATATCAATCTTCATGAAATCCAGGATGAGTTTCAACGACTTCTCAATCTCTTCCTTCTTCGTCTTCTTGTAGCCCTCGGTCTCCGGCCTGTTGTCAATGAACTCGAGCCCTTTTGCCCCCTCCTCGACCACCGCTTCTGTCGTGTCGGATACGCCGCTCGCTATCCCAGGAAGCCCGTAAACTACGAAATGCTCCCCGAACAATATGACCTTCCCGAACCCTGCGCCTTTTCCGTTTTTCATCGAATCACGTTATCTAATTTTCCTTTAGGAGTAAAAATCGTTACATCTCCTATTTTGAAATTTATACCTAAATCTTCCTTTCTACCATGAAGTCCGCGAATCCCTTGAGATTCTTCTTGGCGTCATTTTCCGGCAGCAGTGGCTCCGCCTCTTTCCACGCATCCCTGACCATTTTCCTTGCGAATCCCTTTGCGTATTCTATCGAGCCGTATTTCTTTATGATATCAATCGCTTCTCTTATCAGTTTTTCATCTTTGGTGTGCATGTTAAGGATTTCTATAAGCCTTTTCCTGTCGCTGCCATTTGCCTTCTTCAGGGTATGGATTACAAGCAAAGTCCTCTTGCCCTCGTTTATGTCGTCGCCCAGCTCCTTGCCCCATCCCTCCGTGGGAGCTATGTTCATTATGTCGTCCTGTATCTGGAATGCCACGCCTATTGACTCCGCAAACCGGCCCAGCTTTTCCTCAAGCTCGCGGCTGCCCCCGTTAAGAATCACAGCAAGCCTCGCCGCCAGCCTGGCAAGGACGCCCGTCTTGTAGGCGCACATTTGCAAATATTCCTTCTCCGTCACGTTATCTGCATCGGCCAAGCCTTTATGCCAGGCGATGTCGGTACCCTGTCCGTAATGTATGCGTGTCAGCTCTTCGAGCATCGCCTCCCATGCCCTGAGAAGCGTCTCAGGCTTGAATTTTCCCTTGTTTTTAATGAGCGGAAAAAATGCGAGGAAGTACATGAAGCTTCCGGCATTTATGGCGATGTCAGTCCCGAAAATCTTGTGGGTGCAGAGCTTCCCCCTGCGCAGCTCGGAGTCGTCTTCGATGTCGTCCTGCATAATAGACCCGTTGTGCATCAGCTCAAGCGTCGCTGTGAAATCCTTCACCTTCTCAATGTCGCCGCCCAGGGCTTCGGTGAACATCAAGAAAAGGCCCGGCCTCCATCTCTTCCCTCCCCTGTCCAGGAACTCCCATATCGGCTCCGCGAGCGATTTCTGCAGAGGCTTGATGGTATACTCATAGCTCGGCTTGCCGAGAAGCCATTCTATATATTTCTCGTCCAATTTTCTCGGCAGGTATTTCATTATCGCCTTCTCTATCTCGGATTTTCTCTTCTCAAGAACATCCATGATTTCTTCGCTTGCCATAAACTCTTTATACTTCAGGGATTTATTTATCTTGTTTAACAGAGAAAGAGCATCATTTTTCAAAATATTTCAAAGTCTCATTTCTTATTTGCTCTGCTACGTCCTGATTTCTAACAACCACGACGTTAATTCTTGCCGCATCTTGCGTCAACATTTGATACACTTTTGCCATATCAAAGCTTCCGATTTTTTTCAAATTAACGGACGCTGAAAATATCTTCTTTATTTCCAAAGGCCAAAAGACTTGTATCAAAAAATCATCAACAACAAGAACATCACACTCCAGTGCGCATTCGACACCCAATTTTACCTTAACATTCATTTTTTCCCAAGAGCGGGCCAGCCAGCGCGTTACAAAATTATTTATATAACCTATGAAAAAGAACCTATCTTTTGATGTGATTTCTTTCAATCTGATAAGATATTTTTTTGAATAGAACATAGGAGAATTCATATGATACCAATGACCAACTATGGTTCTTGGTATTTTGCCAAAATCAGCTGACAACATATCAACGAAAAAATTTCCCATTTCCATAGGTGTATTAAAAACCAGGTTTGTATATTGATTTCCCCGGATTTCCTCTAGGGAAGAATTTTTGTTTTTAATGGTCGATAACAAATTATCGCCAAAGTCCTTTATCTTTCTTACCCATTCCTCATTCAGCTGGTAATTCCTGCAGGTTTTTATTATTATTCCTTCTTCAACCAGTTCATTAACGGCTTTGTAAACCCCCTGATAGCTAACGCTCAGACCAGTATTTCTTACCTTGTTATGAAGTTTCCTCGTTGAAAGAGGATATTCTTTGCTGAGAACTGAAACAACGGCGTCTTTCACTGTTTTCGGTTTACCTAGTGTGGGAAGCGTGACACTTATGGGCATGATTAAAGATTTTCGGTGGGATTTTTAAAACTTAATAGCCGTGGAGCAAGAAATCCCCCATGCTTTAGCTTTGGGATGGACCAATATTTTAGGGTAAAGGAGAAGATTAGTCAAGTTTAATGTCATTCTAGTCACAATTCTTAAAGTATTCTAGAGTGTCGTCCCTTATCTGGTCTGCAACTTTTGGACTTTTGAAAATAACCACATTAATATCAGTTCTTTTTTCAAGAACGTGGGAGAGCAATTCGTTGAGATCCACTTCACCCACGTTTGTAGTATTTTTATAGAGTTTATCCAGATCTCTTTTGAACTCCTTCGTAAAGAATATTTGCATCACATAATCGCCGACGACAATGACATCGTATTCACCACCATAGTTTACACCGAGTTTTACCTTTTTTCCAACTTTCCTGAAAAAATCAGCGAACCATCTATCTAACGCCGTATCGTATTTGCACAACGAATAGAATTTGTATTTTAGACACAAAGTTTTCATATCTTTGTACACCTTCTCAGAATACCCGAGCATTGGATAGATATGCGAAAAGTTACAAATTCCGATTTTATTCTCTGGATTTGGACACTCCGCAACAAATATAGGTAAAGAAAACTCGGATAAGTGTTTAAATGTTTCGAAATTGAGATTAATAATCCCCCTTTCTATCAAAGTCTCCATGGGTTGTCTTTGTCCAGTTTCGTATTTGGTTGAAACATTGCTGCCAAAGTTCTCGATTTTATTTAGCCATTCCAAATTCAGTTCATATTCCTTTCCCTGTTTGATCAGTATTTCAGATTCCAAAAGTTCCTGAATAGTCTTATGCACAGCTTGGTAACTTATATCCAAATTCATATTCTTGACTTTGACAAATATCTTTTTTGCTGTAAGCGGCCAATCCTGGCTTAGAACGCTTATTATTGCGTCTTTAACGGTCCTAGGCTTACCCAAGGTGGGAATGGTTACACTTATGGGCATGATTAAAGATTTTCTGTGGGATTTTTAAACTTAATCGGTCAAGACGGGATTCCGACCAGAAACTGAATAAATCGTGTACTGCTGTAGTCAAAAAAGGACCACTCAGATGCGAAATTTGGATTATACAGAGTGTCATAGAGGGTTCAAAGGACAATATTTAAGTTCCCTTTAACATGAATATAAATATGGCAATGAGAATACCTACCGGCTTACCAGGGCTTGATTCCCTTATGGAGGGCGGTGTCCTGAAAAACAGCATGACTCTTATAACAGGAGGGACTGGCACAGGGAAGACCATCGTCTGCCTGCACTTTCTCATGGAGGGACTCAAAAGGGGCGAGCCCTGCGTCTTCATGTCATTGGAAGAGGACCCCGAGGACATCAAGGCCGACGCCCTACAGTTCGGCTGGGATCTTGATAAGTACGAAGAGAAAGGGCTTTTCAGGATAATTTTCCATGACCCCTTCGAGACCGACATCAGTTCCGTCCTCGTTAATCAGATAGAGTACATAAAGGCGAAGAGGCTGGTCGTCGATTCTCTTTCAATGCTCGGCCTTTACATGAAAGACCAGGCGACAGTCAGGAAGCAGCTCGGGAAGCTGATGAAATCCGTGAAAAATGCGGGCTGTACAACCTTTGTCACGTCAGAGATACTCGAGGAGAGCAAAGCCCTTTCAAGGTTCGGTGTTGAGGAGTTCGTCGTAGATGGTGTGTTAATCCTTAATTATTTGGGGATTGGACAGGAAACCAACAGAAGCCTCCAGATAAGGAAGATGAGGCGCACCAACCACGGGAAGGATATTTATCCGTTCAAGATAACTACGAAGGGGATAGAGCTGCAGGCTGAAGAGGAAAACACGGGTCTAGGAAAACGATAGGGACAGATAGAAAAGATTGTTAAAGACCAATTGGGAGATATTTATTCCTAAAATAACAAATTAATATCTATGAAAAAAACAATCAAATTTCTCATCCATAGTAACATTTACCTATCAATAGGTGCCCTATCGACTACTTACATGTGTTTTGTTATACTTAATAAAAATATTAGATGGGAACCGCTCCTTATCTCTTCTATTGGGACATTTTTTCTTTATAATTTGAACAGATTAACCGACAAGAAAGAAGATGAAGTAAATTACCCCGAAAGATTAGAATTTATTAAGAAACATGGAAGTTTGTTTTTTAAAGTTGGAACTATTTTATACGCGTTGTCACTTTCTTTATCTTTATTAAATGGTTTGTTAACTTTCAGTTTGACACTTATTCCTTTCATCCTTGTAATATTTTATAGTGTTTTTAGATTAAAAAAATTCTTATTTTTTAAAAATTTAATTGTTGCTGTAGGTTGGGGCACTATAAGTTATTTGGTTGGTGCTTATACCAATATTTTTAATTTTCAAATATTTTTATTATTTTTATTCATTTTTACTAGAGGTTTTATTCAATCTGTAATGTTTGATTTAAAAGATGTCGCAGGAGATGGAATTTATAAAATAAAAACGATACCCATAGAATATAGTATACAATCGACAAAAAATTTCTTACTTGCAATAAATACTCTATTTGTTATTTTTTGTATTTTATTGATATCTTATAATTTAATGACACCAGCCATTTACTTCCTTAGCTTTATAGCATTTTATTCTTATTTATATATTTTGGCTATTGGGTATGTCAAAATAAAAATATTATGTGAAATATCCGATGGTGAGGATATTTTACTCGGATTGTTTGCTTTACTAAGTACTTTAATTTGGTGAGATAAAATGAAAGATAGACTTGTATCATGGTATATACGTAAAATACTTATACCTAAAATAGAAGAAATTGATCATCCAGGTTTTATTATTGAAAATCTTGCAAAAGCCAGATTACTTGATATCTCATTAAGACAGGTTTTTCTGCCGGAAAAAATATTGGTAAAATTTGAGGAGAAAATAATTGATAAGTTTGGTAATGCTGGTGCAAGTATTCTATATTCTATAGGTAAAAAGTTCGGTTATTATTATTCTTATATTTCGAATTTTCCTAATATAAAAAACAATAAAAAAAGTTTTCTGAGCTATCTTGATTATACTATAAAATATATTGAAACTACATACGCATCTGAGATAAAATATAATTTGAATACAGACTCAATTACATTTCGAATGAAAGATTATATAATATGTTCAAAAAATGGTATCGGTTATTTATTTAGTTCTGGGGGAATTGCCGGAATTTGGGCGTATGTTACACAAGATATAAAAGTTGAAGCAGTTAAGCCAAAGTGTCAAGGCCGTGGAGATGCAGTTTGTGAGGTGATTGCGGCACCTTATGAAACCATTAAGAAAATGGGTTATCAACCCATAAAATGCCTAAATATTTCAGATGTATTGAAAAAGGATGAACTATATGTAAATATGAATAAAATTAGATCGCCGAGTTGGGCAAAAAAATCTTTAAAAATGCTTATAGATTCTGGTTTTTTAGAGTATAAACATGGCCAAATTATCTATCAAGATGAACGTTTTTTTGAATTTGAAATTAATTTCATGTACATTATTGAAAAAGAATTGCAGAAATCAAAAGCGATGAATGATATCCTTTGGAAAGTATCTTTTGATTGGGGCAAAGAGTTTTCAAATAGAATCGGTAAACAAAATCCTTCAAAATTTATTATGGATTTTTTTCCGTCTCTTGGATTTGGAGACATATTTATACAAAGGTCTCCGTGGAAAGTTATGATTAATTACTTTCCCTTTGCCAAATCATATGTTGATATAAATTTTGTAATGCTAAGGGGGATATTTTCCGGCATTATTACCGGGTTAACAGGGAACATTGTTAAATTGGAAAACGTGAAAAAAAATATCTCCGATAAAGGTTTTTCATTAATATTCTATTAATTTGTGCACCTTGAATCTTATAACCTATAACAACGAGTACACCATTATCGAAATATTATTAATTTTCAAATGATGAACGTCTAACTTAAGAATCCTAAAATGAAGCTAGAAACTAATGCGATAGTTGCTCCTATGTACTGTTGTTTTGTAATTTCTTCTTTATTTATTTTTATACCAAGAAAAAGACAAATTGCGGGGTAACTTTGACTAATGGCAATTGTTATAGAAAGTGAATTACTAAATACCGCCAATGAAAAAAGTAACCACGCTGCGGTTTCGAATACGCCCATTGCAATTATCAGCACTCTAAATTTCGATGCTTTTTTAACAATTATATTAATTCCGTCTCTTTTGATTAGGAATAAAAACGAAAGAACTGCAGCCAAGAACCACGGAGTCCAAATAATAAGAATCGGTGATATTTGCCTCGAACCTGCCGCCGTGAGGAAATTAACAAACCCCAGCGCAATGGCAGCAAGTGCTGCTAATAGAGCACCCTTTTCTACCCCCTTTATAAGCCTATTCGCCTTAGAACCTGCTACTATCATAAATGTTCCACAAACTATTAAAGATATGAATGTCGCCTGAATAGGTGACAAAGATTCTTTGAAAAAGATAAGGCCCAATATTACTGTGACAGGCAATTCTATCTGTAAAATAATTTCTACGACCGAGAGCTTTCCTTGTTTAAGCGCCTCGAAGTTTAGAACTGCCCCAATGACTGCCGCGATGCTAAGAAAGAATATAATTAGAATATTTTGAAGTTCAAATAGAAGTTCTATTTCTTCAAATACGAAAGGTGCCAAAGCTATAGCACCTATCAATCCCATAAATGCTAGTGCCTCAATATCGCCTATTTTTCTTGTAGTGCGCTGAATAAAAAAATCTCCTATGGCCCAGCATATCATGGCTCCAAATGCAAAAAGTGTGCTAATGTCCAAGTTCATAATAATTATTATCAATCTTATATTATTATTGAATTCGCAGTAATTGTGCCTTAACTTTTAGTTTTACGGTGGACATAATGCGCCATTTACTTCATACATTAGAAATCCTTTCTTGTAACTGAAGCAGAAATATGAAGAAAACCGTCCATTTTACTGTCGAATCTTGTACAGTTTTTTCCGACAGCTGAACTGCCAGGAGGCCTGCGCCTTCCATCTCCTTCAGTTATTCGCTGCAGCGTAGCGTGTCCGAGACAGGTTTAGCATCTTGCTCAGCTGGCCGTGCTGCTGGAGCAGAAGGGCTATCATTTCCTTGACGCGTATTTTTTCTTACTTCTGGAGATGTTTTACATGGTATGCGACTTTCTTTATATTGGAATTGGTCACCTCATAGCTCATGGCAACAACCAATTCTTTACATGGGTTGGCCAGTTGTGCTCTATCAGCTTCAGGATTTCACTTCCAGTCTTCCTTTTTTGACGTGATTCCAACAAATTATATAATAACAGGTGAAAAATGTTTATATAAATTTTTTCACATATGTGAAAAATTTGAGGCCAAAATCTGTCGAATTATCATATAAAACTCGCGCTCTCCTATTTGGAGGTTCCAGTAAAATCATAAAATTCTCGTTGCAAACCCTAAAATTCATGGATTATTTTCATAGTCATTTGTTTCGACAGGTACTCATTTCTGATAATTGTGAGTTTAATTTTTGATTTCTTATTCAATAATTTTTCATATGATGCACCAATATTACCTAAATCATCTTCGTTGACATTTTTATATATTTTATCGCACTCTTTCTTAAGATCGTCACCAAAGCTTATCTGGAAAATGAATATGCCGCCTACCAAAGTATCATGCTTTTCAGCCGCAGTTATTACCCCGGTTTTTACCTTGACACCGCAATATTCGAAGTATTTAGCAATCATATTGTCGATAAAAGTGTCCCCCCTGCACAATATGCATGACCCGGGGCTTCTTCTAATGACATTCTTGAGTAGCTCCTGATCCTCTTTGGAACCGAAAAGCAGCCAATACATGTGTTCAACTTCTGCCACGAAGGGCGAAATTTCGAGGAAATCGGCAATAAAATTACTCGAGCGTAAAAGATATGAGTAGAAATCAAAGAGCGTATCGAACTCGATATGAGTTATTTCCCTTTCGGCAATATCTTCAGGTGCAACACCGAGTTTTTTCTGTTCCACTTTTTCAAAAAATTTTCTATTGAGTTTTAACCAGTCGATACTAATGGTGTATTCTTTTCCGCTTTTAGTAACAATGCCCTCCTCTGCCATCTGCTTCAGGACTTTGTGAACCGCCTGATACGTAACCGACATGCCATAGCTCTTTCTAACCTTATTGTAGATTTTTCTCGCAGTCAGAGGCCACTCAGTACTAAGAACAAAGATAACAGCATCTTTCACAGTTTTCGGTTTACCAAGTGTGGGAATGGTGACACTTATGGGCATTATTTATTCTTTTCCGGGAGGTTTTTAAACCTTTTGGTTTATTTGCAGTTTGGCGCTTCATCCCGGAAACGGACACAAGACGCCTGAATCGTACGCCCGTGAATAGGGTAGAAATTTCGTTTGTCAAAACTGGGGCACAGGCAAGAATACATCGTGACTTTTTTATTGTCGAATCTTGTACAGTTTTTTCCGACAGTTGAGCTGGGCTGCCAGAAGGCCCGCGCCTTCCATCTCCTTCAGGTATTCGCTGCAGCGTGTCCGAGACAGGTTTAGCATACTGCTCAGTTGCGGCGCGCCCAGCTGGCCGTGCTGCTGAAGCAGAAGGGCCACCATTTCCTTGACGCGCATTTTCCTGACGCTGGGGCTGGATTTCTGCCGACTGTTCGACTGGTACAAAAACATCAGTTCATCTATCTTCTGGCACACGTCCTCGAGCTTGCCGTTGATATCGTTGATTTTTTCTTCAAGCCCGGTCTCCTGGAATTTCCTGAGAATCAGGCTCTCTATCCTCTGGTTTGCAGATTTCTCCTTCTCAATCTCCTTTATTTTTCCAATCTCTGAGAGGGAATCCAGTTTTTCTCTCTCGATTTTTCTGGATCTCAGAAGGTCAATCATATCATCCTATTGTCGGTCGACAATTTAAGCTTTTCCCAGTTAACAGGGAATATATAGTTCGACAGTTATGTACAATAACAGTTGTATACATTAATGTATAATCTGTCAGACAGGTGCGCACAATTGTCGGGCAATGCAAATTCTGAGAATCCGAAGGGGGCAATCATAGAGGCACTGAGGAAGCATCCGGAAGGCCTCACCTTCAAGGACATAGCCGAACTCGTCGGCCATCACAGGCACACAGTGACGAAATACGTGTACGAGCTCATCGGTGCCCAGGTGATAATCGAGAGGGATATAGGGGCGGCCAAGCTCTGCTATCTGAGGGAAAACTTCAGGGGCGGGAACGGCAGGAGGGTCAACCAGCCGCTGGGCAACTTCTGGAAAGGCCAGGCTCAACTGGTAGCGCTTTTCATGGTGCTTCTCCTTGTGCCGGCAACGATAATCGTGGCCCAGAACGCCACGAATTCGACGGCCGTCCTCGAGGGCATGGCAATCGCCTCGGATGCCGGTTTAAATGAGACGCTTGATGACAATGTTTCCGTTGCCGGAGTCGAAGTAAACGAGAACATAACCGATACTGCTACAGGAAATGGCCAGAATGTGACGGATATCACAGAAATTTCAGAGTTGAATGGAACTTCAGAAAACTTCACCATTCCGGATGCGACCGAACCTGAAGAAAACGAAACAAATATCGCTATCCCTGAAGAAGCAAATTTCACGGAAGAAAATTCCACGCTGAATGAAACCGAAAACGTGACGATACATGTTGAAGAAAATATCACTTACGAAAACATCACGACAGAAGAGAATGCCACGCCCGCAGAACCTGCAGAACCCGATGTTCGCATCGAAATCATCAATCCCGAAAAAATCACAAGGGGCGAAAGCTTCCTGTTGAAAGCGGTAGTGAGCAACCGCGGCGCAAAGGCGGAAAATGTTGTTATTGAATGGGTTCTCCCGGACTTTTTTGAAATAACGGAAGGAAATGAAAAAGAAAAAATAGAGACTTTTGATGCAAACACGACCTTTTCTTCTGAGATTCTGGTCTCGAGCAGGACTGATGCTTCACTGGGCGCTTCTGAAATCAGGGTGAGGGTCAGCTATGAGTAGGGCCGGGGCTCGAAGCACCAGAAGAAGCATGAAGAGCCAGAGTTCCGTGTATATCCTGAGCGTAATTATCTCCCTTGTGACGACGTTCGTCTCATTCATCTTCACCTATTCGCTCCCTGTCCTGATACTTGCGCTGTCCATAACCTCGGGCCTGATAATCATCAGGAACAGGAAGGGCTCATCCGGGCAGGCCGAGATCCTCATCGCGGGGATACTCATGCTGCTTGCAGCAGGGTCCGTCGTGGCTTACACGGCTTACAACTCGACGGCGAACATGTCAATCACCGGGGATTTCATAGCATTCGATGAAAATGCGACCGGGGACCAGCCGGTGATAAAGACCACGGAGAAGACAGCAACAATCGATGTCTGGGCGGACACGCGCATCGAGCTTTTCCAGGAAAATGGGGTTGTGGCAGCTAGACTTATTCTTGATGATGACACGCCGGCGGGATTCCAGGACATTGTGTTCCTTCTGAACGGGGTCTCTAATGTCAGGACTACTGACAGGTTCGGCCTCGCATCAATCGCCCTGGACCAGAATGAGACGGACACGGTCAAGGTCGAATATGCGGGAAACGGGTCGGCTTTTTTCAACCCCTCGGAAAGTGAAATCCTGGACATCAATGCCACAGAGGAGAATCTTACGGTCATCGAGCTGAACGTTACCCAGGGTCCGGCCGAGGTCGGCAGGCCGGTCAAGTGGAAAAAGACAGTGGAGGTGACCAATCCGAAAGAAGCTGATTTGGAAGGCGTCGAGATACAGGTTCAGCTGCCCGAGGAAGCGGGGAACGTCACGGTAAAAAGGATGCATGAAAAGAAGCAACCAAGATTCATGGCCCAGTCCCTCGAACCGGAACCCGAGATAAAGTTGGAAAAAAACAGATGGGTCGAGGATTCCATACCGGCAAATTCCTCTGTCCTTTTCGAGATAGAGTACGAGACGCCAGCTCCGGAAAAGGATGAGAAGGAGATAGTCGACGATGGCGGCTGGAAGAAGTTCGTGACAGTGAAGAACGATTTGCCGGACGTGCACTACGCCAACGTCACGGTGAACACGTCGATACCGGAGGACCTGGCCGAAAGGCGCAGCATCCGGATGACCGCCGGCAGGACATCCTTCCGTTTGGAGGAGACCCCCGAGTTCGACGTTTCAGTCACCGGAGGCGTCGGGCTTTTCTGGCTCAACGGGACCGTAGATTTATTCAGCGGCTCTGCGGACGCGACCGATGACGCAAGGCATTCCGTCAGCTTCCTCGAC
>Ga0315293_10001635_pt1 | contig 21744 bp, 17 predicted proteins | sample YL17G13_20_MG_FD_203071 | JGI IMG/M metagenome (GOLD analysis project Ga0315293, IMG submission 203071) | Sediment microbial communities from Yellowstone Lake, YNP, Wyoming, USA - YL17G13_20 | ecosystem: Environmental > Aquatic > Freshwater > Lake > Sediment | place: USA: Wyoming | collected... | reverse complement strand
TTTCGAGCTTTCCCTCCCACTTGTGTTTTTGACATTGCCGTTATGAACTTTTTTATTTATTTGGCGATGCGCAGATATGCCCTGTTCGCCATCTCCCCCGCCCTGGCCGCCAACACCATCATCGAAACCATGCCCGATTCTCTGATAGTTACCGATCTGGAAGGCCGGGTGATTCTGCTAAATGAAGAAGCGCATAAATTCTTTAAGGTTCCCAGGGAAAGCATTCTAGGCCGGCCGGTTGACGCCTTATTTATTGATAAAAACAAATATTTAAAGCTCTATGAAGAAGTGGTAGTTAGAAATCTGGGGATCGAGCGCTTCGCGGTGGATTTAATTGACCCTCTGGGAGAAAAAATACCTTCGCTCATCAACGCTAACAAAGTCCGCGATGCTCTGGGATCCACTTTAGGAGTAGTCTACATAATCAGAGACGTCCGCGGTTAATCTTATGGCTTCAAATTCATTAGTTTATCCCAAAGAATATGATGTAATTGTTATCGGCGCTGGCCATGCCGGCATTGAGGCGGCGCTGGCGGCGGCGCGCCTGGGTTGTCAAACCCTGCTTTTAACCATGAATGTGGACACTCTGGCTTTTATGTCCTGCAATCCCGCCATGGGCGGCCCCGCCAAATCCCAGCTTATAAGAGAAGTGGATGCTCTCGGCGGACAAATTGGTATCTCCACCGATCTCACCTTCCTGCAGATGAAAACGCTGAATACCACTAAAGGTCCGGCCGTTCAAGCCCTGCGCGCCCAGTCCGACCGCAAACAATATCATCGGGTCATGAAGAAGATTCTGGAAGAGCAGAAGAACCTCGATCTCAAGCAAGCAGTAGTTGAGGAAATCTTGATAGAGGGCACGCAACGCATAACGGGTATCCGCACTAACCTGGATGTTATCTATCAAGGCAAGACTATCGTCATCACTACCGGGACTTTTCTAAACGGCTTAATCCACGTTGGCCTCAAGCATGTCGAAGCCGGCCGCATGGGAGAGCTTCCGGCTAAAGGTCTTTCAGATTCATTAAGAAAAATCGGCTTAAAGCTGGGCCGCCTTAAAACCGGCACTCCAGCCCGCCTGAACCGACGTTCTATCGACTTTTCCAAAATGGTCGAGCAACCTGGCGATGAGCCGCCCAAGATGTTCTCCTTCATCTGGGAATATCGGGCCTATGGGCTCACAGGTATCCCGGCTAACCCGGGGCTAGAACTGCCACAGGTCCCCTGCCATCTTACCTGGACCAATCATAAGACCCATGAGATCATCAAGGCCAACCTTGACCGCTCCCCGCTTTTCACTGGTAGAATCCAAGGCGTAGGTCCCCGCTACTGTCCCAGCATTGAAGACAAAGTAGTACGCTTCCCGGACAAGGACAGCCATCAGTGTTTTATCGAGCCCTGCGGACGGGATACCAATGAAATGTATGCCCAGGGAATGTCCACTTCCCTGCCGGAAGATGTCCAGCTGGCTTTCTTAAAAACCATGCCGGGTTTGGAAAACGTAGAGATGATCCGCCCCGGATATGCGGTGGAATACGATTATGTCTTGCCTTCCCAGCTGAAATATTCGCTGGAATGCAAAGAGATTGAAGGTTTATTCTGCGCCGGGCAGATCAACGGTACTTCGGGGTACGAGGAGGCGGCGGCGCAGGGAATTGCGGCGGGCATTAATGCCGCCCTGAAAATTAACGGCCGTGAGCCGCTCCTCTTCGGCAGGGAGGAAAGTTATATCGGCACCTTGATTGATGATCTGATAACCAAAGAAATAACTGAGCCCTATCGGATGCTGACTTCCCGCTCGGAATATCGCTTGTTGCTGAGGCAGGACAATGCCGATCTGCGATTGACCGAAAAAGGCCATCAGGTCGGTTTAATATCAGAGGAAAGATACCAGGCTTTCCTAAAAAAGAAAAAAGCGGTGGAGGAAGAGAGACCTATTTCCCCCGAGGTGGCAGAACAAATCGAAATTACTAGAAAATACGATGGCTATATCCAGCGCCAGTTGATTCAAATAGAACGCTTCAAGAAAATGGAAGCGCGCCGCATCCCGGATTGGGTGGACTATAAAGTCCTTAAGGGGCTGTCAAACGAAGCGGCCCAAAAACTTGATTTCCATCGACCCCTCTCTGTTGGTCAGGCCTCCCGCATTGCCGGGGTCTCTCCTGCGGATATTTCCGTTCTTCTCATTCATATGGAAACCTTCCGGCGGAAAAGTTTAGTTTAATTGTAGCCGAATTTTTTGAAAAACCAGCTTTTGACCGCCTGCACTGTTAATAAATAACCTGCCACAATTATAAATAACACTACAAAATAAGAAGCCGTTGGTATCACCAACCCAAAATATTCGGCCAGGGGCGAAAAGGGCAATACCAATCCCGCCGTCACTATAAACAACGACATCAAAATTAAAAAGTTGCTGGGTCGGCTTTCAATAAAAGGGATTTTCCCGGTGCGAATAACATGGATCACTAAAGTTTGGGTGACCAGCGATTCCAAGAACCAGCCGGTATGGAAAAAAGGCGGGGAAGCGTGAAAGATGAACAAAAGCGCCCCGAAAGTTGCAAAATCAAAGACGGAACTCACCGGACCGATAAGCAACATGAATTTTTTGATAGCATCAATATTCCATGGCCGGGGCTGGCTGAGATAGTCTTTATCCACCTCATCCGTGGGTATGGCCACCTGCGAGAGGTCATAAAGAAAATTGTTTAAAAGTATCTGAATGGGCAGCATGGGTAAAAACGGCAGGAACAGGCTGGCGCCGGTCATGCTCAGCATATTGCCGAAATTGGAACTGCTACCCATCTTGACGTATTTGATAATATTGCCGAAGGTCTTCCGTCCTTCCACCACCGCGTCCCTTAAGACCCGCAGGCTCTTTCTCAACAAAATTATGTCCGCAGTTTCCTTGGCGATGTCCGCCGCATTGTTCACGGAGATGCCTACATCGGAAACTTTCAAGGCGGCGCCGTCATTGATGCCATCCCCCAAAAAACCAACCGTATGCCCGGCTGCCTTCAAAGCTCGGATTATTCTATCTTTTTGCATAGGCGAAATACGGACGAACATATTATTGTCCCGGGCCGCACTTTTAAGCTCCTCGTCTGAAAGCTTTTCCACCTGCTCTCCGGATATCAACCCCTGAAAACTCACATGGATTTCCTGACAAATCTTCTTGGTCACCAGCTCGTTATCGCCGGTTAATATCTTAATCGCCACCCCCAATTTTTTTAAGTCCTCAACTGCTTCACGGGCGGTGGGCTTGGGGGGATCCAGGAAAGCCAGGTAGCCGCGGAGGATCAGATCCTTTTCATCCTCTTTGGAGTATGCTTCTTTGTGTTTTTCAATATCTTTGTAGGCCAGGGCCAAAACTCGGAATCCTTCAGCACTCAAGACATCATATTCTTTTTCCACCTCTTTTAAAATGTCAGGATGGATGGCTAAAACCTTCCCCTCCAATTCGAATTTTGTGCATCTTTTAAATATCTCTTCCGGCGCGCCCTTGCTTATCAGCCGGTGATGGTTGTTGTGCTCGATCACTACCGACATGATCCTTCTCTCAAAATCGAAGGGCACTTCATCGATCTTTTTGTATGGCTTGGCCAAGATTTTTTCATGTTTGAGGATGGCCTTATCCAGTAAGTTCTTTAAGCCGGTTTGATAAAAACTATTGATATAAGCCAGGGCTAAAACCTCCCGATCTTCTCTCCCTTTCACATCACAGTGTTTTTCCAGCACGATCTTGTCCAAAGTAAGGGTCCCAGTCTTATCCGTGCACAAAACATCCATGGCCCCAAAATTCTGGATGGAGCTTAAACGCTTCACGATCACTTCCTTTTTGGCCATGACCATGGCGCCGGCCGAAAGATTTACGGTAACCAGCATAGGGAGCATCTCCGGGGTAAGCCCCACCGCCACCGCCAGGGAAAAAAGAAAGGCCTCCACGATATTGCCCCTTAATAAAGCGTTCACTGCAAAGATGAAGACGACCAGTCCCACCATGAAACGGATCATTAAAAAGGTGAAATCGCGTATGCCCCGGTCAAAACTGGTTTCCACATAAGCGGTTTCTATCTCATGGGACAATTCGCCAAATTTCGTATAGGTCCCGGTCAGAACCGCCACCCCTAGCGCCGTACCGCTTACCACACTGGACCCCATATAAATCAGTCCCTCCGAGATCTCCACCGGCAGCGATTCCCCGGTCAGCGAGGACTGATTGATAAAGAGGTCCTTGCTGTGGATGATCCTTAAGTCCGCGGGGACCATATCCCCTCCAGACAGGTCCACAATATCGCCCGGAACTATTTCCGAAAGTTTGATCTCCCAAACCTTGCCGCCCCGCATGACAGCAGCAGTGGTATGCACCAGCGACTTCAGTTTTTCCGCTTCTTTGCCGGCCCGGTATTCCTGGAAAAAAGAAAGAAAAACGCTCATGATCGCCATCAGCAAGACCAAAAGCGCGCTGACCCTTTCGCCAAAGAATAGAGAAAAGGCAGCAATAATCAACAAAACCATAACTAGCGGATTTAAGAACTTTAAAAGAATTTGGATCAGGATCGGTCTTTCTTTCTTCTCCACCGGCTCGTTATGGCCGTATTCTTCCAACCGTTTCTGCGCCTCATCCTGAGCGAGGCCTTTTTCTGAGGTTTTTAATTTTTCAAAAACAACTTCCAGCGGTGACTTTATGTAATCAAAATCCAAAACCTGGAGCTTTTTCCCCTTTCCCTTGAATGGATATGCCTTTTTTGAGGTTTTCATTACAGCTGTATGATTCTAACACGAATAAAAAATCGCCAACAGGTGAAATTTCCCGGAGAATTTAAGGATTATCTATTATGCTCGAAACAACCGTTACTAGCTCTGTCAGCAGGGTATTTAAATCCGCTGCTCCCTTCGGCAGTGCTAATATGCCTTTTCGGGTAAGAATAGATGTAAGCGGAAGGTTTAACAGAGAGCTTCTTCGGCGATTAGGCCAATATGCCGCCGGCTTAGGGGTCTTTAAGGTCAACATCGTGGATGCCGCTTTGCCGCTCAAGTTTGTCAGGATAACCTGCCAATCCATCACCATTCCCATTGAAGTTTTAAAATATGTTCTTAAATATCGCCTCCCCTGGGAAGCTACTTTAGGCCAGCCCCTGCTTATCCCGGGGGATTTTCAGGAAAAAATTTCAGGCAATGGTTATATTATCGCCTTAAAGGGCGCCGCCATCGAACCCGGGGTGCATTTTACCACCCGAAAAGGGGCCCCTATAATTTTGAGAGAGCAGTGCACTATCAAAGGCCCTCAAGAGGTTAAGGCCGGCACGCTTGTTCCCCCAAATTCAATCCTATAGATTCTCTATGCTATAATACCCCCGAGGTGATCGTTCATGAAAAATATTATTAAATGGACCGGGATTGTTCTGGGTGGTTTAGTTGCTCTTTTAATTATTGCTTCGCTGCTTTTATATTTCTTCTTGCCGCTTAATGCCATAAAGGATTTTGCCACCGCCAAGCTATCCGAACAACTGCATCGTGAAGTAAAGATCAAAAGCGTTTCTTTCAACCTTTTCTCCGGCATCAAACTTAAAGGTTTAACCGTGAGCAACCGCAAAGGCTATGACGAACGGCCCTTCGTTTCGGCCGATGCCATAGAATTGCGCTACGCTTTTTGGCCGCTATTTAAAGGTCAGGTCATCATTCCCGAGATCACTTTGGTCAAGCCGGAGATCCTGATCGAAAAATCCCGGCGCGGGGACTTTAATTTTTCTGATATGTTTTCCCAATCCGCCGAACGCAAACCGCAAACCGTTTCGCCCCACGCCACCGAAAAACGCACCCCTATTAACCTTATCGTCAACACCTTCGCCCTCAGTAAAGGCAAAATCAGCTACATCGATTACGCCGCCGGCAGCGAGAACCAACTCAAAAACATCAATTTTAAAATTTCCGGCATTACGCTTTCCATGCTAAAGCCGATCATGGTCAGGGCTTCGGCCGTGGGCACCTATCAGGGCAAAGATATCCCTATTTCCCTGTCAGGGGGAATACAGGTCGACCCGGTTAAAGAAATTGTTAAGCTTACCGATTTCTCGTTTTCATTGGCGGGGGAAACCTTAAATCTTGCCGCCACCGCCAAATCCGGCCCGGAGATCGAGGCCTCTCTCTCCACCAGCAAGCTTTCTTTGGATCCCTTTTTGGCCATTTTCTCCGGCGCTCCTTCCAAGGCTCCAAAAGAAAAGGCCGTCACGGGAGCGCTCACCCAAACCCTAAAACAGGCGGCTTCCGCCATTCCGCAAACTTTAACCCTTAAGGGATCGGTAGATTTTAAAAATATAACGCTTTCGCATTTAAAAATTAGCGCTTTAAAATTGAATCTGGGGCTCCTCAAGCGTGTGGCCTCAATAGATATCCCTGAAGTTGCAGGTTATAACGGCAAACTCTCCGCCAAGGGGGTCATCAACCTCCCGGCGCTTTCCTATAATTTCGGCAAGTTGGAGATCAGGGGCTTTACCGCTGCCCCCTTCATAAATGATGCCATTGATTCTTTCCTGCCTAATCTGCTGGACCTGAAAAACAAGGTGGAAGGCAAGCTGGATGTAGCCCTTTCAGTAAAGGGCTCCGGGGTGGAGATGCCGGAGGTCTTCAATAACCTGGAAGCCTCGGGAATAATCCTCCTGGCCGACGGAAAACTGGGAAAGCTCAAGTCCCTTTCCAGTATCGGCGAAAAATACAATCTCAGCATTTTGAAGCAGGATATGCTGGTAAAGGGCCTGCGGATCGAGGCCTCCCTGGCCAGGAAAAAGCTGGAGGTCAAGAAGCTAACCCTTCAGGATACCGATCTGCAGGTGGCTTTCAACGGCGGATTGGATTTCAATAAAATGGAGTACGTAAAAGGGAATGTTTTGAATCTTAAATTCAGCCCCGATGCCACCCGCGATCTGCCCCGGGAGCTCTCGGTCTTTCGGGATGAAAAAGGCTTTGCTTCCATGGACTTTGAGCTGCAGGGTTCCCTGTCAAAACCCTTTCCCTCCCCCATTTTAACCAAGCCCCTGGAGGCCGTGGCGGGAAAGATCAAGGCCAAAATCGAAGCTAAAAAAATAGAGATTGAGACCAAAGCCCAGCAGGAACTCAAGAAATCCGAAGAGGAAGCCAAGAAAAAATTGGAAGAAGAGGCCAAGAAAAAAGTCAAAGAAATACTCAAGTTTTAGGCCCCTCGATCCGATTATATAGGTAGAGGTGAGAGCCATGAAAAAGGGCCTGTTTCTACTTATAATTTTGGCGTTAATACTTGGAATTTTAGCCCCCGCCTGGGCGGATTCCGACCCTTATAATGTCCAGGTAAAACAGCTCTATGCCCAGCCCGACGGCCGCTCCAAACTGGTTTACCAAATCCCCATTGATGTTAAAATGCTGGATGTCTCCGAGGATGCCAACTGGTATAAAGTGAAAATCCAATTCAATCTGGGGATTGTCTCCTTTAAATATACCGGCTGGGCTTATATTCCCGTGGGCGAAATCCTGGCAGAAAGAGCCGGTAAGGAAATTGCTACTTTAAAATAATCAGTTTCCCTTTATAGAGGCTCTTGTTCCCCTCCGCCGCCCGGTAAAGGTAAACGCCGTTTTCCAAAATCTCGCCAAAGCTGTTTTTGCCGTCCCAGCTTATCGCATTGACCCCGCTTTTGCCTCCCAGGCCCCCCTTCAAATAGGATTGTTTCCATAACAGATTCCCTTGCATATCAAATATAAAAAGATTAATGTCCTTATCCTCATTCAACCAGTACCAAAAAACGGCCTTTTGCCCGGTAAGGGGATTGAAAGGATTGGGGCCAAACCTCGCCAAGCCTCCAGCCGCCACCTCCTGCGGCACCAGAACTTCGATCTGTACACTGGCGGTCCCTGTAATATAGTCATTTCTTACGGTCAGGGTCCGGGTTCCCACATTGGAGAGGGATATTAAGCCGTTAAAGATGCCGTCATCCGAGAATTCCGTAGATTCCAAGCTGGTCAGGCTTACGGTGCCGGCATCCACTAAGAGATGGGTCCGTCCGGCTACTTCAGTGGTCACCTGTCCGGCCGGATCTTTGGCGGTGAGGGTAATCTTGAATTCGCGATGAGCTTCACAGGTGAGCGGGGCGGAGATTTCAAAAGAATAGCGATCCGGGGCGGCGCTGGGCTCGGCCGTGGTTATACAGCGCACTACATCCTTCCGGGTTGTATCCGAAACAGAAGTGGCGGTGATATAAATTTCCTTGGTGGAAACCGTCGTTCCGGTGGATTGCGCCACCATCCTAACCTCAAAAGATGCTCCAGGCGTTAAAGCCGGAGAAGCCCATCCGCTGCCCACTATTTGGGAAGTCACATCATTTCCGCCGCTCTTGGCATCATAATAATAAATCTTCCAATCGGCGGAGTTGCCTGTGCCGGTAAGCGTCATGCTCTCCGGACTGACATTCCCGGCATTATTAATTTTTATATAATACTCGAGGGCCTGCCCCAGATAAATCGTTTTATCTTTTTCCTGATTATTGCCGGTGAGGTTGAAGATGTTCTCCCCTACATAATCTGAGCCGTCGCTTTGCAGGCCGATCATACTATCCGGCCGGCTCATAAATATCTTCGCCATGGTGATTTTGTTCTCGGCGAATTCAGAGGTGTTCCCCTTATGGTCGGTGGCCAAAGCGGTAATTTTATCTCCGGCCTGCGCCTCATTGGTTGAAAGATAAACGAACCAATTCCCCGCCTCATCCGATTCGGCAAATCCCAGGGATTTTTTCCCCTCCCCCCGGGTTTCCTCTTCCGGAGTTTCGACCCGTAACAGTTCAATCGTAGAGGAAACCGGACCGGTCCCCTGTATAAAGACCAGATTAAGGGCTCTGTAGACTTCCGAGGTTTCTATTATAGGATAGGGAATAGCGTCATTGGCCGAGTTGTTAAGTCTTACCCCCCAGCCGGTATTAGAAAAATATGAGTTTTGCGTTAAGGTGTTATAGTGGGTCGTACTGCCGTCGATCCTTATCCCATCCCCCCCATTAAAAGCCACCGTATTGTCCGGCGCCACATATTGATATTGCGCCCCGCTGTAAATGTAAAGGCCATGGCCTCCATTCCCCAGCGCCGCCACCCCAGTCCGGTCGGGGCCTATCAAATTATCCGAAATTCTGGTATAGGTTGAGTTGATTAGCTCTATGCCATTTAATAAATTCCCGGAAATTAAATTTCCGGTGATTCGGTTGTCCTCGCTCCGATCAATCGAGATCCCGTCGCCGGAGTTTTGGGCGGCCGCCTCCCCGGTCACATTAGTCCCGATATAACAATTATTAATCTGATTAATGTTGCCGGCAAAGATTGAAATCCCGTGCGACTTGGAATTTTTAACCGCCAAACCTTCTATGGTGCATCTATTGTTATTGGCAATTTTAATCAGCGGCTGCGTGCCTGCGAAACCGCTTCCGTCAATTTCTATCTCCGGCCCATATGGATTTTTGTTTCCCTGGTGTTGGGCCTGAGTGCTTCCCCGGATCTCAATGGAATCGCGGCCGAGCACCAGGGGTCCTGTTGGCTGGATGCGCCAGAAACCCACCCCCGCCACCTCCGTGGTAATGTATCCGGATTCAGTGGTGGGGATATTAAATTCAATAACGGATACCTCCGGCAAAAAAACCGCTTTGGCTGATTCCAGGGCCCAGACCAAAGATCCTTCGTTGGTGGTAATATCGCAGTTAGTTACGGTAAAAGTGGCGGCCAGGGCGGGGATTGCCAGTAATAATAATATGAAAGAAGCCCAGCGAATTTGGCGCATTTTGCGCCATTATAATGACTTGTCAGGGGGGTGTCAATTTGATAAACTTTAGATGAAAATGATAGAAGAACTAAAAAAACTTTTCAGGGAGACCGGCGCGTTCAAGACCGGCGAATTCATTTTATCCTCCGGCAAAAAAAGCAACTTTTATATTGACTGCAGAAAAATTACTCTTCACCCCCAGGGCGCTAAGCTCATCGGGAAGATCATCCTTGAAAAAATCAAGGGATTAAAGGTGGATGCGATTGGCGGTTTAACGCTGGGGGCCGATCCCATAACCGGAGCCGTAGTGGCCTTAAGCGATATCCCGGGTTTTATCGTCAGGAAGAAAGAGAAAGAGCACGGCACCAAGCAGAAAATCGAGGGTTTAATCGAAGCCGGCTGGAATGTGGTCATAGTGGAGGATGTTTCAACTACGGGAGCTTCAGCTTTAGAAGCTATTCAAGCCGCCGAAGCCGCAGGGGCAAAGGTTATTAAAGTGATTTCCGTGGTGGATCGGGAAGAGGGGGCGGCGCCAGCCTTAAAAAACTACGATTTCGACCCTATCCTTAAAAAATCCGAGCTGATATAATAATGAAAAGCCCGTGTAGCTCAGTTGGTAGAGCACTTCCTTGGTAAGGAAGAGGTCACCGGTTCAACCCCGGTCGCGGGCTTTTTTAGCTTGACAGGCAAAGGTAGCTACTGTAAAATTAACCTTTGTCTAAAGAAAAAAGGAGGACGTAAATCATGGCAAGAGAGAAGTTTGAGAGAAAGAAACCGCATTTAAATGTAGGTACAATTGGACACGTCGACCACGGGAAAACCACCCTAACCTCGGCGATTACGAAATATTTATCCCTTAAAGGCATGGCCAAGGCCAAGGCCTTTGATGAAATTGACTCCGCACCGGAGGAAAAGGCCCGCGGGATCACCATCGCCATTGCCCACGTGGAATATGAAACCGCCAAAAGGCATTATGCCCACATCGACTGCCCGGGTCACGCCGACTATGTTAAGAACATGGTCATCGGCGCGGCGCAGATGGACGGCGCGATTTTAGTGGTATCCGCCGCCGACGGCCCCATGCCCCAGACCCGGGAGCACATCCTGCTGGCCCGCCAGGTGAACGTCCCCTATATCGTGGTTTTCCTGAATAAAGTGGATATGGTGGATGACCCGGAGCTGATAGATCTAGTGGAAGTGGAAGTAAGAGACCTGCTTAATAAATATGAATACCCTGGCGATAAGATCCCCATCATCCGGGGCTCGGCCCTCAAGGCCATGGAAAATTCCACCGACCCCAATGCCACTAAACCCATTCAGGAGCTGCTGGACGCTTTGGATACTTATATCCCTGAACCGGAAAGACTGCTGGATAAGCCTTTCCTTATGTCGGTAGAAGATGTTTTCTCCATTACCGGCCGAGGCACGGTGGGCACCGGCCGGGTGGAACGCGGCAGGGTCAAAGTCAATGAAGAAGTTGATATCATCGGTTTTGGCGCCCACAAGAAAGCCGTGGTCACCGGGGTCGAAATGTTTAGGAAGACCCTGGATGAGGGAATAGCGGGGGATAATTTGGGCTTGCTCTTAAGAGGCGTGGAAAAAGAAGAGTTAAAACGCGGCATGGTGCTGGCCAAACCTGGCTCCATCAAGCCCCATAAAAAATTCCTGGCGCAAGTTTACGTGCTCACCAAGGAAGAGGGCGGCCGGCATACTCCCTTCTTCACCGGTTATAAGCCGCAATTCTTCATCGGCACCACCGATGTTACCGGCAAAATCGAGTTGCCGGATAAGGTTGAAATGGTTATGCCCGGCGACAACATTGTTATGACCGTTGAATTGATCACCGATGTGGCCATCGAAGAGGCCATGCGTTTTGCCATCCGTGAGGGCGGACATACAGTGGGCGCGGGAGCGGTAACCAAGATTATTGAATAGATACCTCAATTTAACTTTAAAGGTATTGATCGCCGCGGCGATCCTCTCCTCACTGGTTGCTCTAACCCTTTTAGCGGTTGATTATTTTAAAACCAAAGACGCCTTCCCTCCCAAAACCTTTATCTGCCGGCAGGATGTCTCCTTCCTTTCCCGGGAAGAAGCCATATTAAAACTCCGTCAAGCCCCCCCTGAAAATCTTTTCCCGCCTACTTTCGTCTTTCAAAACACCGGAGAGAGCTTTGCCTTCCCGGCGCAAGACCTGGGAATTCATGTTTTACCCGAAGAAACCGTGGATGCCGCTTTTTCCACAACCCATAAGGATAGTTATATCCGGGAGCTCAGAAAGCGCCTTTCCCGTAATTATCTGGTTTTGTCCCCCCGTCTGGCGTTTAACGAGGTCCAGGCCCGTAAAATAATTGCCGAATTGGCGCAAAAGATAAATTCTCCCCCTAAAGATGCCTCGGTACAACTCGACGAAACCACCGGCGGCTATCATATCGCCCGTGATTTTCCCGCCCGGCAACTTCTTACAGAAGAAACCTTAAGCGCCTGCCAGAAGGCCCTGTTTGAGGGCCAAGCCGCTTTGCCCCTGCTAATTGATTACGCGGTCCTCCCGAGGATCACCGAAGCCGAATTACGGGCTCATCCCCCGGTTTACCGGCTTTCCGCTTTCACCACTTATTACGGGAAACACGATTCCCCCAATCGTATTCATAATATAAAACTCATTGCCTCGTGGCTAAACAACACCATCCTCATTTCGGATGAAGTGCTCTCTCTGGCGGAAAGGATCGGTGATTTTTCCGCTGAGCGCGGTTTTAAGGAGGCATTTGTTATATTGCAGGGGGAACTGGTCCCGCAGCTGGGCGGCGGCACCTGTCAGATAGGCACCACCCTTTATAACGCGGTCTCCCTGGCCGATTTAGATATTGTCTCCCGCCGCAACCATTCCTTTTACTTTAACATTTATCCTCTGGGCCGCGATGCCACGGTTTATCCTGGCCAGGTTGATTTTAAATTTAAAAATAATACCGGCTATCCCATAATGATCAAGGCGGTGGCCACCGATAAAAAGCTTTCTTTCAGGATCTACGGCACCCCCACCGGAAAAGTCGTGACTTTTTCCTATCCCTCGGTCCTGATCCTGGACGAAACCGGACAATTTCGCCCCTCTTCCCTGCGGGAAGTGATCGATACCGACCGCCCCTTCCGAACAGTGGTAACCCGCACCGTAAGGGATGCTCAGGGAAAAATTATTAAAGAAGAAGCCATCCGCTCATACTATAAACTTTATGGAGAAAAAAACAATGTACCCATCCGCCGCCCCGAACCCCGCTAAACAAAAAACCCTCCTGTCCCCCTGCTCTCTTTCCGGCCCGGCCATTCATTCCGGAGAGGTTTGTATTATAACTTTCCGGCCTGCCCCTGCCAATGCCGGCATTTTTTTCCTTTGCCAGGGACAAAAAGTCGCTGCCCTGGCGCAGAATGTGGTAAATACTACCCGGGGAACTTCCCTTTCCAATGTTTCTGTTATAGAGCATGTCCTGGCCGCGGTTTCCGGCCTGGGAATAGATAATTTAGAAATAGAGCTTTCCCGCCCTGAACCTCCAGTTTTGGACGGAAGTTCCCGGCCTTACGTTGAGGCCCTTAAAGCCGCAGGGATTATTGAGCAAAATACGGCCAAAACCTTCCTGGCAATCACTTCTCCGATAATATTATCGGACGGCGCAGCCTCTCTGGAGATCCACCCTTACAATGGATTTAGGGTGTCTTTTATGATAGACTTCCCAGTTATAGGGAAGATGGAATTTGCCTATGAAGGCAGGTTTGAGGAGATCGCTCCGGCGCGGACTTTCGGCTGGCTTGAAGAAGTGGAAGGCCTTCGGCGGCGGGGGCTGGCCCGGGGAGCATCCCTGGACAATGCCCTGGCCATTGGACCGGAAGGCTATATAAACCCGCCCCGTTTTCCGGATGAGCCCGTAAGGCATAAAATCCTGGATTTAATTGGGGACCTTTCGTTGGTTGGCCGCCCTCTCCAGGGCGAATTAATTGCCGTTAAATCCGGTCATAAGCTTAATGTCGAATTGGCAAGGAGGCTGCAAAAATTATGTTAGATATTCAGGAGATTTTAAAGACCGTCCCTCATCGTTATCCTTTTTTATTGATAGATAAAATTGTCGAGATCGAAGACGGCAAGCGGGCCGTGGCTTTGAAAAATGTAACCATAAATGAGCCTTTTTTCCAGGGGCATTTCCCGGGACAACCCATAATGCCGGGGGTTTTAATCTGCGAAGCCATTGCCCAAGTGGGCGTGGTTTTAGCCCTGCGCATGCCCAACATTGAGAATAAACTGGTGTTTTTCGCCGGCATCGATAATGTTCGTTTCCGCAAACCGGTACTTCCCGGAGACCAGCTTATTATAGAGGTAACGGTGATCTGGGTCCGGGGTTCTTTGGGAAAAATGAAAGGCAAGGCCTTGGTCAACGAGGAGATCGCGGTTGAAGGCGAATTCATGTTCTCTCTGGCGGACCGGGGAGCAGGCGGCGCGCGTCTCCATCCTACCGCCACGGTCCACCCCACCGCCAAACTGGGCAAGGGAGTGGACATAGGCCCTTATGTGGTAATCGGGCCGGAGGTTGAAATTGGTGATAACACCCGCATCGGAGCTCATACCGTAATTTCCCGCTGGACTAAAATCGGGAGGGATAATCATATTTTTCAGGGAGTTTCCATCGGCGCCCCGCCTCAAGACGTTCGCTATAAAGGCGAAAAAGGTCAGATTTTAATTGGAGACAAAAATATCATCCGCGAGTTCGTCACCATCCATCTGCCCTCCGGCGAAGGCCAGCAAACCAAGATCGGCAATGAGAATTTTATTATGGTGCATGCCCATATCCCCCACAATTGCCGGATCGGCAATCAGGTGGTTATAGGCGGATTTGTGGGCCTAGCCGGGCACACTGAAATCGAAGACCAGGCAACCGTTGGGGGCCTGGCCGGTATTCATCAATTTGTCAGGATCGGGCGCCTTTCCATGATAGGCGCGCAATCCAAAATCGTACAGGATATTCCCCCCTTCATGCTGGCCGAGGGAAATCCCGCTGAGGTGCGGGGCATCAATGCCCTGGGCCTGCAGCGCCGGGGGCTTTCTCAAGAGGCCATTACCGAGATCAAAAAGGCCTTCAAGTTGATCTATGAAACCAAGCAATCTACCGAAAAAATCATTGACGAACTAAAAAAGCGCCTGCGTCCTCTGGATGAGATCAATTATCTGGTCTCCTTCCTGGAAAAAGAGAGCCGGCGCGGCATCAGTAAAAAAGTATCCCTGGGAGAAGCTGAGGAAGAGCTGGTGTTCCCGGAGCTGCCTGAACTGGGTATTTGATGAAAATCCTGGTCTCCGCGGGCGAGGTCTCCGGCGATGTTCACGGCGCCTATCTTATAAAGGAGATGAAGCGCCTCCGCCCTGATATTTTCTTCTTCGGCGTGGGATCCGAGCGAATGGCGGCCGAAGGCGCAGATATAAAATTTGACATTACCAATAGAGGCACCATTGGCCTTTTTGAGGCCCTGCCCCACCTCCTCCCCCTTTATTTCATTTTCCAAAAATTGAAAAGTTTAATTCTTTCTGAAAAGCCGGACCTGGCTTTGTTGATCGATTCCCAGGGCTTTAACCTGCCTTTGGCCAAGTTTTGCAAAAGCCGGGGCATTAGAACGGCTTATTACATCCCTCCTCAAGAATGGCTATGGGGGACCCCGGAGGGCGTTAAAAATGTTGTCGAAAACGTGGATTTAATTGTGGCTATTTTTGAGCGTGAATATAATGTCTATAAACAAGCCGGCGCCAAGGTAATTTATTTTGGCCACCCTCTTTTGGATATGGTTAAGCCTGCCATGAGCCTTGAGAATGCCCGCCTTCATTTTTTGGGATCATCTTCTGTTGGTCCGGTGGTTTCCTTATGTCCGGGCAGCAGAATGCAGGAAATTTACGGCTTACTGCCTATTCTTCTGAAAGCCGCTGAACTTATTCAAAAGGAGCTCCCCCAGGTTCGTTTTCTTGTCCCTGCCCCCTCCCAGGCTGCTTTTGATAAGATTAATTCCATAATTAGTAATTCGTCATTAGTCATTAGTCATTTGAAAGTAGTTGAGGATCAAACCTACGATGCCCTTTTCGCCTCTGATTTGGCCCTTTGCGCTTCCGGCACCATCAACCTTGAAGCTTCTCTTTTAGGCGTCCCCAACATTATGGTTTATAAATTGTCTCCTTTCACCTTTTTTATTGGCAAACACCTACTTAAGATTGACCAGAAATTAAAATACTTTTCTATGCCTAATCTCCTGCTCGATTCTCCGGTTATTCCTGAGCTGGTCATGAGCCGCGCTAATCCTTCAATTCTTGCTCATGAAGCCGTTTCCCTTCTTAGTGATACCTCCCGTCTTTCTAAAATGAAATCCTCTTTTTCTCTTCTCCGGTCATTATTGGGACAGCCCGGCGTTGTTGAAAAGATAGCCAAAGCCATTCTTTCCTAGTTTACCCCCGCACCAACAGAAAGCCCCTTTTTTAATCCTCCGCTATTTTTCGCACGAACTCTATGGTGCGGGGGTTTACCGTTCCCTCTCTTTTTGATATAATCATCTTTCTATGCCTATTCCTTTTTTTGATATTTCCCGTCAAAACCTTGCGCTGGCAAAAGAGATTAAATCTGCGGTTGATTCTGTAATTGATTCCGGCCGTTATATTTTAGGCGATAATGTTTCTCTCTTTGAAAAAGAAGTCGCTTCCTACTGTGGCGTTAAATACGCCGTCGGCGTGGCTTCCGGCACAGATGCCCTACATTTGGCTTTGCGTTCTTGCGGAATTAAGCCGGGCGATGAAGTAATAACCTCTCCCTTTACTTTTGTGGCTACGGCAGAGGCAATTGCTTATTGTGGCGCTGTCCCGGTTTTTGTTGATATAGACGCTAAAACCTTTAATCTTGATGCCTCAAAAATTGAAGGGCGTATTACCCCTAAAACCAAGGCCATCCTCCCGGTCCATCTTTATGGACAGTCCTGTGAAATGGGCAAAATTATGTCCTTGGCGCATAATTTTAATTTGAAAGTTATTGAAGATTGCGCACAATCCATTGGCGCTGAATTTAACCATGTAAAAGTCGGCTCTTTTGGGGACATCGGCTGTTTCTCCTTTTTCCCCACTAAAAATCTTGGTTGTTTTGGCGATGGCGGGATGATCACCACCAATGACGAAACCCTTGCCAATGAAATTAAAATCTTACGCGGTCATGGCAGCCGTAAAACCTATCATTATGATTTAATTGGTTATAATAGTCGTCTGGATGAAATTCAAGCTGCCGTTCTCCGCATTAAACTTCCCTATTTGGATACATATATTAAATTAAGGAGAAAGAACGCCTCTTTGTATTTAAATTATCTAAAAGATACCCCTTCTCTTTCCCTGCCCTATGAATATCCCTCCTGCCTACATTCCTTTAACCAATTTACCATTCTTTTAAAGAATCGCGATAAACTTTTTGAACATCTTAAATCTACACAGATTGGGGTCATGGTTTATTATCCGCTTTCCCTTCATCTTCAAAAAGTCTTTTCTTTTCTTGGCCATCGGACCAACTCCTTCCCAATAAGCGAGTCTTCTCAGGATATGGTCCTCTCTCTTCCCATTTTTCCTGAATTACAGGATTCCGAGATTGAAATGATTTGCGCCAATATTTTGGGTTTTTATGGCAAAAATTAAAGTCGGCGTTATTGGCGTTGGCGTAATGGGCACCTACCATATTAAGGCTTACTCTACATTAAAAGAAGCCTTATTGATTGGTGTTTTTGATTCCAACCAGTCCCTGGCTGGCGATCGCGCTTTATCTTATAATTGTAAAGCATTTTCATCATTGGAATCACTTCTCGACAATGTTGACGCTGTTAGTGTTGTTGTGCCCACCTCGCTACATTTCCATATTTGTTCGTTATGTATTAATCAAAAGAAGCATGTTTTAGCAGAGAAACCTTTGGCCTCATCATATATTGAAGGCCAGGAAATCGTCTCTCTGGCGGCCTCTAAAAATTGCATTTTAGCGGTTGGCATGATTGAGCGCTTTAACCCCGCCTTTAAAAAAGTTTTTTCTTTGGTTAAACATGAAACAATTCTTGGCTTAAATCTTAAGCGCTTCAGTCCTTTCCCTTCTCGTATTACTGATGCCAGCGTTGTTTTTGACATGATGCTGCATGACCTGGATCTGGCGATAGCCCTTAGTCAAAACGATTTTGTTTCTTTCAAATCTTCTGGCAAAATCATTCGTTCAGACAAATTGGATGAGGCCGCGGCTACCTTGTATTTTAAAAATGGCCTTATTGCCAAACTTGAGGCCAGTCGCGTAAAAAACGAAAAACTTAGAATACTTTCTATCACCACCGATAAGCATATCTATGAGGTAGACCTTCTAAATAAAAAGGTTTATTCGCGCGATTTTGAATCATTGTCCGATCGTTTAGAAATTGCGGTTAACCCTGAAGATCAATTAACCGCTGAGCTCAAAAATTTTCTTATTTCGATTTCCCGCTCTCGCGCACCTTTGGTTTCCGGATCAGATGCTTTAATTTCACTGAAATTGGCGGAAGAGATTGAAAATTCTTTATGTTAATTAATATTATATACTTTTTATTGGTTTTTACGGTAGTTGCCCTGGCTCATGAGGCTGGCCATTTTTTTGCCGCTAAAAAGGCCGGCATTCGGGTTTTTGAATTCGGTTTGGGTTTTGGTCCGAAGCTTCTTTCTTTAAAACATGGCGATACGGTCTATGCCCTTAATTTGATCCCTATCTTGGCTTATGTAAAAATTGCCGGCACTGAGGACGATTTAAATGAGGAGCCCTGCCCGGAATCTCAAAAATACTATACTAAACCGGTATTAAGTAAGTTTGCCGTATCCTTTTTTGGCCCTGCCATGAATATAGTTTTAGCCTTTCTTATCCTTTTTTCTATATTCTCCGTTTTTGGCGTTCCTAAAGATATTTCTAATATCGTTGACCGGGTTTCGCCCGGTTCTCCTGCAGATATTTCAGGATTAAAATCCGGCGACTCTATTTTATCTATCGACAATATCGTCTTTCCTAAAATTGACAAAGCTATCGATTATATTCATAAAAATCCCGGCAAAGTGTTATTATTAAAGATAGATCGTCAAGGTAAATATATTTCTATTCGAGTCGCTCCGTTATTAGATCCTAAACTAAAAATTGGTCTAATTGGTTTCTCTCCCAGGCCCGTTTATGAGAAGGTCTCCCTTTTTTCCGCTTTATACTATGGCCTTCAACAAACCTTGGCCATGATTGCCCTGATGTTCATAATTATAGGCCAGCTGCTGACAGGCGCGGTTTCTCTTCGCGATCTCGCCGGCCCGGTGGGCATTGCCCAAATTACCGGGAAATACGCCCAAGCCGGCTGGCTTTCTCTTTTTCATTTTGTTGCTTTTCTTAATGTTAATATTGGGGTCCTTAATCTGCTCCCCATCCCAGCCTTGGATGGGGGCCGCCTGGTTTTTGTTGGAATTGAAGCTGTCAGAAAAAAGCCCATTGACATCGAGACCGAAAACAAAATCCATCAGTGGGGGTTTATCTTCCTTTTAATGCTTATGGCCGTGGTTACTCTAAATGATATCCTGCGGATCTTGCGGCCGAGGTAAGCGTGTTTTTCAACAGCATGGCGATCGTCATGGGACCCACCCCGCCCGGGACCGGTGAAATATAGCCAGCCACCTCTTTAGCTTGTTTAAAATCTACATCTCCAACTAGGCCCTTTTCGCTTCTGTTGATCCCCACATCAATCACCACCGCCCCCTTTTTAATCCAGTCTCCTTTTATAAGTTCCGGCTTACCCACCGCCCCAACTAGTATATCTGCCCGTTTACAGACCTCTTTTAGGTCTGTTGTCCTGGAATGGCAGATAGTTACAGTTGCATGCCTGGCTAGCAACAAAAGGGCGGTTGGTTTCCCCACCATATTGCTTCTTCCGACTACCACGGCCTCCTTCCCCTTAATCTCCACCCCTGTTGATAACACCATTTCCATTATGCCCATCGGGGTACAGGATACAAACCACGGCAGCCCCCCCTTTAACAGCCTTCCCAGGTTGTTGGGGTGCAGTCCGTCAACGTCTTTTTCTGGCGAGATTGCTTCTATTATTTTTTCCTCGCTGATATGTTTTGGTATGGGCAATTGTACTAATATCCCATGGGTTTCTTTTTGTCGGTTTATTTCTTTAACTGCAGCCACCACTTCTTCTTCTTTTATCTCTGCTGGGAACCTTATTGTCTCCGCATTTATCCCTGTTTCTTTACAGGCCTTTTCTTTATTCTTTACATAGATCGTTGAGGCCGGATCCTCTCCTATTAATACAACCATCAGCTTTGGCTCCACTCCCGTCGTTTTTTTTAAATCGGCAACTTTTTCTGCAACCTCTTTCCTTATCCCCATTGCCATCGCTTTCCCGTCAATTATCATAGCCATAAGTTATCCACATCCTTTATCCACAGGCCTATTTACCTATACAAAATTTTGCAAATATCTTCTCAATTATTTCATCAGACATTCTTTTCCCTTTAATCTCATCCATCGCTTCTATTGCCTCTTTTAGGTCCGCCGCTATTAACTCGATGCTCTTTGTCCTTCTTTCTCTCAATGCTCTCTCCAGGGCCTCCCAGGCCCTTCTTGTACAATTGTAGTGCCTCTCGGTGATCAGTATCGGCCTTCCATTCGGCCTGTTCTCTTCTCCAATAATAATATCATAAATCTTCTTTTTTAGCCCCCCTATCCCCTCTCCCGTTTTACACGAGATTTCTATCCCTTCCTCATTTAATCGTTTGCCCAAGTCTACTTTGTTTAATATCCATATTATCCTTTTCCCTTCTGCTGCGGCTATGGCCTCTTTGTCCTCTCCGGACATTTGAGCCGATGATGCATCTAACACCAGCAAAACTACTTCGGCTTCTTTCGCGGCCTCTTTTGCCCTTTTGATCCCCTTCCCTTCTACTTCTCCGGTTGGCATTCTTATTCCGGCCGTATCAACCAAGACAACCGGGACCCCCTCTATATTTATCACCTCCTCGATTGTGTCCCTGGTAGTTCCAGGGCTTTCGTCTACTATTGCCCGATCGTCTTCAGTCAACCGGTTTAACAGGCTTGATTTCCCAACGTTTGGCTTTCCTATTATTGCCGCCTTTACCCCTTCCTTTAGTGCCTTTCCATAACTTGCCGTCTTTTCTAGCTTCTCAATCTCATTCTTTATTGTATTAATCTCATCCCAAATTTCAAGCATTCTTGGCTCTTCCGTTTCTTCCGGAAAATCTATAGCCGCCTCTATTTTAATTAATATATTGAAGATCTCTTCTCTTATCCTTTTCGTCTCGTTTGACAACCCCCCACCTAGCTGTTTTGCTGCCACCTCAACCCCTTTATCTGTCCTTGCTTGTATTATTTCTAACACCGCCTCTGCCTGCGCCAAATCCATTCTTCCATTTAAAAAGGCCCTTTTAGTAAATTCCCCCGGCCTTGCCGGCCTCGCTCCGGCCTCAATGCACATCTTTAGTATTTTCTTTAAAACGGCTGCCCCCCCATGGCAATTTACCTCTACTACATCTTCGCCTGTATAGCTTTTGGGGGATTTCATATATGCATACATGACCTCATCTGCGTCCATTATCCATCCATGATATACAATCCTTGGCTTTATTTCTTGTGGTTTTTCTTCTAGAAGTCGTTCTGCTATAGTGAGGGCGCGTTCTCCTGACAGCCTTATTACCCCCACCCCCCCCACCCCCATCGGCGTGGCGATTGCAACTATGGTATCATCCGTTTCCATCTTTATTTTGGGGCTATTATCAGCCTTCTCTCCGCCCCCTCCCCTCGGCTGAGGGTTTGCACCTTATCGCTGTCTTTCAAAAACATATGGATAATCCTGCGGTCAGACGCTGACATAGGAGGCAGGACTTTTTCTTCCCCGGATTCTTCAACATCTTTTACACATTCGCCGGCCAAGCG
>Ga0315293_10001634_pt1 | contig 21745 bp, 21 predicted proteins | sample YL17G13_20_MG_FD_203071 | JGI IMG/M metagenome (GOLD analysis project Ga0315293, IMG submission 203071) | Sediment microbial communities from Yellowstone Lake, YNP, Wyoming, USA - YL17G13_20 | ecosystem: Environmental > Aquatic > Freshwater > Lake > Sediment | place: USA: Wyoming | collected... | reverse complement strand
CAGTCACAGTCTCAGGCCTAGGCTTAACAGGAACTGATTCTGGTAACTACACTCTCACACAGCCTACGGTATCTAGCGCTGATATAACGGTCAGGACACTCTCCGTCACGGCAAATGACCAGTCGCTTGCATACGGAGTTGCCTTGGGCTCCAGCGCATTCACGCCTGTAGGACTGCAGAACGGGGAATCGATCGGCTCGGTCACGCTTACTTCTAGCGCTACTCACTCTACATCTGGTTCCGACATCGTAGGAGACTGGTCTATCACTCCTAGCGCTGCGACAGGCGGGACGTTCACATCAACGAACTATTCGATCACGTATTACAATGCCTCGACAGGCCTTACGGTAACTCAGAAGGCCCTCACAGTAGCTAACGTCACCGCGGATGACAAGTACTATGACGCCACGGCCTCCGCAACCATTAATACCGGAAGCGCTGCTTTGTCCGGCAATATACAGGGAGACGTCCTAACGCTCAATAAACAAAATGCATCCGGTACTTTTGCTAATAGTAATATAGGCGACGGAAAGGCCGTTACGATATCCGGGTTCGCAATAGAGGGCAGTGACGCGGACAATTACTCGTTCAGCCAGCCCGCGGGTATTACCGCAAGCATCAAGAGCCTGAATGTCGACTGGAATGGCAGCGCATCAAACGACTGGAACAACGCCGGGAACTGGACAAGCGGCCTCACGCCTATCTCAACTTGCAATATAATTATTCCTAATACCTCGAGACAGCCCACGTTTTTCGGCTCCGAACAAGTGGCAGGCCTGACTATCAATACGCAGGCCATACTGACGCTATCGGCTGACTCTACGCTTACCATGACCGGCAACCTGGTAAATAACGGCGCACTGACAGCCGATATAGGAAGTACGGTAGTCTTTAACGGCAACACCACCATATCGGGTTCGGCCACTACCTCATTCTATAACGTCACGATCAATAACGGCAAGGCGCTGGTAGCGCCATCTGGCAATATCAATGTGGCCGGAGACTGGACAAATAACGGCACATTCACCCATAATAACGGTACAGTCATATTTAACGGCACGAGTCTGCAGACGATCACCTGTAACGGCACCGGCACAGGTAAGCTGTTCTACAATCTTACCGTCACCAACGCCTCAATAGGCGGCGTGACCTTTGCCGACTCATGCACTGTAGCGGGTACTTTCACGGACACGACCGCGGATTCTGAACTTACCTTTAAGGACGGCGCGACCTACGCCTTTACAAACATCGCTATCAATGGGACGAGCGGTCATAATATTATAATGCAGAGCTCGACACCCGTTACTCACGGCCACTGGCATTTTATCGTTTCACAGGCAAATCCGGCGGTCGAGTATGTGAAGGTAAGCAGGTCCGATGCCTCAGACGGAAGCCAGATCGACGCGACCAACAACTGCATCGATTTCGATAATAACACAAACTGGATTTTTGTAACCGTTGGCACCATCAGTATCAGCGGAACATCCGATTCTACGGGCACGGTAGCTGTAGCGGTAAACGGTATCCTTCAGTCTGGCAAAACAGGAACGATCTCAGGAGGCAGTTGGTCCATTATGATGGTTGCAGTAAATTCCGGCAATGTCGTAATCGTCTGGATCGACGGGGCGCAGGCGCCTGACAGGTCAACGGCAGTGACAAAATACGACGGCTCCGGCAATATTACAGGCATGGTTTTGAATAAGCACGTCCTCTCGGTCGGCTCAGGCGACAACCAGAGCCTGACAGTGGCCAACCTCGGCCAGTATGACCATGACCAGAATACCTATATCATGCACAGCGCCAATTCCAGCATTCTAATCGTTGACGCCGGCAGCCTGTTCTCTGACGCGAAGCTCGATATACTTTCCGGCAATACCCTGACCATCGGCGCCGCGGAGACGCTGAATACTCACGACGTATCTATAGACGGCACCCTCGTTGCCAGTGGCGCTGCGACAATTAACATATCAGGCAACTGGGTAAATTCCGGCTCATTTGCCGCCGGCAATTCAAGCGTGACCTTCAACGGCACGTCAGGCACCCAGACGATCACTTCAGGCGGCACAGGAAGCGGCAAGCAGTTCTACGATGTGAAGATAAATAACTCCGGTTCGGGCGTGCAGCTTGCCACAGCCAATGACCTTGCCGTAGGCGGCGCATTCAATTTACAGTCCGGAAGCTTCTCTCATAATTCAAATAATATGACCGTTGGAGGCGATTTCACCATTGCATCGGGCGCCACCTATACTAAAGGCGGGACATTGACATTTAACGGCACCGGCACCATCATCGACAACAACACGACGAAGCAGGACCTCGGTAACATAGTAGTAGGCGGAGCCAATAAGACCAGGACGCTCGGAAGCGATATCAAGGCGTCTTCAATAACCATCAATACAACCGATACCCTGGATTCCAACAGCACAGGTAATTATTCGATAACCGTTTCCGGCGGCTGGACGAATTCAGGGACGTTCTTTGCTCGTTCCGGCGTAGTTATTCTTACGGGTTCGGCCACCCAGTATGTAGTTTCAGGCGGCTCCGCGTTCAACATGTTGGTGGTAAAGAATACAAATGCCCTGACCTCATTCAGCGAGAACACAGACTTCCGCGATCCTCCTATTACTGACTGCGTGGTATTCAGCGACGCTTTAAGCGCCGCTCAGCTGATCATGACGTCGGAACAGGCAAGCCAGTACTATACGACTCCGGGCCTGAGAAAATTCTCATTTGCCGCCGGCGTTACCCACACTATAACGGAGTTAGGCATAACGAGCTCTTTGAAGTACCCCCTGATCCTCAAATCCACAATAAACAACACGCGATGGACGCTGGACACGGAGACCACCAGTGTCAGTTTTGTAGCGGTCAAGGACTGCGAGAACGCAGGGGTCGTTATAAATGCCCCATACTCGATCGATGCCGGCAACAACGCGGGGTGGAACTTCCCGAATATTACCATTACCGGCGGGGACATCGCCAACCCGAATAACTATAGCAATGGCCAGCTGCCGGGGACAAATGATGAAGTCATTGTAAGCGGGAACGTTACAATGAGCAAGGATATCGAGGTGGGTAAAATAATAATTGCGGCCGGCAGGCAAATAGAACTTTCCGGCTATAACATCACGGTCAACGACTCCCTGGCCAACGCTGGAATAATGGTGTTATCGGGTATTGAGAACATACAGGGCACGATAACGAACGAAGCCGGAAGTACGGTGAAATATTCCGGAGACGGCACATTTGAAACTCTAGGCGGCGGCACGATATACTATAACTTGGAATTTGACAGCGGGACACTGCTCCTGGGCAATAGACAGATAACGGTCAAGGGTGATTTCACAGTGGCCAGCAACGATGCGTTCGACGCAGGCACCGGCACGGTTAATTTTGATAACCCGGGCGGGACGAGCTACATCCACGGCACGGTTTTCGCCAATCTGGCCGTCACACCGGGCACGACGCTCGTCATCGATGCGGGCAAGACAGAGACGATCACCGGCACGCTGACCATGCTTGGCACGGCCGCGCAGCCGATCGTCCTGAAGAGCGCAACGCCCGGCCAGCAATGGAATATCAATCCGCAGGGCGCGGTTAATAGCTCCTTTGTTAGTGTGCAGGATTCGAATAATATAGGCAATTCAATAACTCTGCCAGGTGCATCCAACCTTGGTGGCAACACCGGCGCGTGGAATTTCTACAGCCCCGCCGCCATCAATAGCAGCAGTAGTCTTCCGTACATTCCGGGCGAAAATTTTATATATAGAGGATTCCGGGGAGGGTTCCAGCCGGAACAGGTTTTGCAGTATTCCTCGTTCATCACGATCCTGCCGTCCGCTGAGGGCGCTGTAGCGATGGCGACACCGGTTGCTGCATCTATTTTGGGCTCTGTCAGAGCAGGCGGAATAAGCGTGCCGGCTATCGAGGCGCAATCGCTTTCGAGCGTGATGCAGGCAGTAACACCTTGGCCTGTTTTAAAAGGGACATTTAACGGGGTGGCAACCACATCTGTAGAGTCTCCGATACTGACCCCCGATACGTTCATCGGCATTAACTTATCTATACGTGCGCCTATGGCGGCCAAGTTCGAGATGCCGGTTACAAGGGCCGTCACGACAGATATCATTGCGCCGGACATATTCGCGAATACGATCATATCGATACGGCAGCCGGCAAGAGCGGAATTCGACGGGGTAATTACCAGGTCGACAACTGTCAATATTTTGGATCCCAAAATATTTGAGGGCGTGGCGCTTTATAGCAAATTACCGAAGGCAATGGGGATTGACGGAGCGGAGAGGAGCGGTATCAGCGCTTAAGTCTATTTTACTGTGAAGCGAAGGGTTTTCAATAGGCGCGTACCATAAACAATATCTACTTTATACTCACCCGGAGGTAAAGGCCTTCCTTCAGGCATTGCGAGCTCGACCGAGCCCATGCCGTCTTTTTTCGGAATGATAAATGGTTGGTCGGCGATATGTATATCGTCTGTGATGTAATGCCACTTCGTCAGTATCTCCGCGTTGATCTTTGCGTCCCGCCACTTCATCCAGCACGAAAGTTTTGCGGTTCCCGCGGGAAACGAATCGAGTATTTGTACGGGCGCAAGGTTTTCGTCAACATCGGTTACGATCTTCGCATCCGTGATAGTTATGTCTCCGCCGGCCCATCCGCATGCGGATAAGATCGAAACCGTAAATAGCAAAACCACCGCAAGATACAATCCCCTGCTGGTCATCTCTTTGCCTCCCAGTGTGATATTTAACCATAATTATCGCTAACAGTCCAGCATTTTTTTGCCGGATATTCAAATTCCTCTTTACTTATCTTCCTCTATATGTTAGATTATTGTTCCCATGAACAAGAAAATCCTCTCAATCTTGATAAGGGCGCTCGTCAGCGCCGTCTTCATATTACTATTACTCTATATTATGAGGGATAAGTATGCCCAGATACTCGATGCGATAAAGAATGCGGATATCCGGCTTGTCCTGTCCGGCCTGGCTGTATATATTCTTGCCGCGCTGATAGCCTCCTACAGGTTCAAGCTCATAGTAGCCACCCAGAAGAAGACGAGAGTGACGTTCCTGGAGGCAATCTCGCTTACTTTTATAGGCTACTTCTTCAACAATTTTCTCCCCACGTCGATAGGCGGGGACGTCGCAAAGGCCTACTATCTTTCCCAGAAAAAGAGCGAAAAGCTCGGTTCGTTCACTTCCGTCTTCGTCGACAGGGCGATAGGCCTGTTTACGATGATATTCATGGCGGCGGTTGCGCTTCTTTTTTTCCGGAGCGAGCTAATAGACAGGAAAGTCAAGATAGCCGTATACTTAATAGCCTTGTGCGCCCTGGGAATCGTCATATTCATGACAAATAGAAATATAGCGAAAAGGTTTGCGGGCATCCTTTCGTTTATCAAGCCTCTGGAGGAGAAGGCGAAGAAGGCATATGACGCGATACATACCTATAAAAATCACACCGCTTTAATAGTCAAAGCCCTTCTCATATCTGTGGTGAGCCAACTTTTCTTCTTTACCAGCATAGGGATCCTGGTCTTTAGCATAGGTTCGCGCATCGCGCCGATGGAGGTGCTGCTGAGGATGCCGATCATATCGGCGATAAGCCTGCTGCCGTCCATAAACGGCCTGGGGGTGCGGGAGGGGTCTACGGTGATGCTCTTCGGGCCGCTGATAGGCAAGACGAACGCTTTCGCGGTAAGTATATTGCTGCTTCTGATACTTTTTTTGATCAGCATAATAGGCGGGCTCATATATGCGTTCAGCCCGCAGTTTAAAGTCAAGTGGGGAGAAATGAAGGAAATGAAAGAGAGTGAGGCTATATGATAGACAAAGAACTATTAGAGATACTTGCGTGTCCCATCTGTAAAGGCGGCATTGAATTGAAAGGCGACAGGATAATCTGCAACAAATGTAAAAAGGCCTATCCGGTGAAAGACGATATACCGGTCATGTTGATAGAAGAGGCGGAGGATATATGAGGAAGATACTGGTAATACACGGGCCGAACCTGGATCTTCTCGGAAAAAGAGAGGTCGATATTTACGGCAAGGTGACTATCGGCGATATCAATAGAGAGCTGAAAGCCGCGGCAAGGACAGGCAAGGTAGAGCTGGAGATACTGCAGTCAAACCATGAGGGCGATATAGTCAGCGCCATAGGCAAGGCCAAGGGAAAATTCGACGCGATACTTATAAATCCCGCGGCCTATACTCATACGAGCGTCGCCATAAGGGACGCCGTGAGCGCGGTCGATATACCGACGGTCGAAGTCCACCTGTCGAACATATACGCGCGCGAAGAATTCCGTCACACTTCGCTGATAGCGCCTGTTGCTAAGGGGCAGGTCTCCGGCTTCGGAATGAACAGCTACATTTTAGGCCTCGAGGCCGCGATGGATCTTATAAAGAAATGAAACCGTCCAATGTGTTCGGAAGACGGTATGCTCTTTTAAAAGATGAGCTAAAGAAGCGCGATCTGGACTCGTTTCTTGTCACGAAAGGGGCCAGCGTCTCATACTTAAGCGGCTTCCGGGGGCACGACGCCGCGATCCTTGCTGCGCGCGGCAGGCAGTACTTTATAGCCGATTCGCGATACCTGGAAGAAGCGAAAGATACGGTGAAAGGTTTCGAGATCGTCTTAAGCAAGCGCTCGATGTATGAGACGGTGCATGAGATCGTCAGAGAAGAGCGCCCGAAGAGGCTCGGCTTTGAATCGATGGACCTGCCATACGAGGTCGCGAGACGTCTTAAAACTTATGCAGGTAAGGCCGCGATCATGCCGGTCAAGGACCTCGTGGAAGACCTTCGGATCATAAAAGACGCCGGCGAGGTGGCTTTGATAAAAAATTCCATGCGCCTGACCGAAAGGGTATTCGGCAGGATGCTTCAATATATCAGGACAGGAGCATCCGAGGCCTCACTCGTCGCGGAGATAACGCTCGATTTTATCCGAAGCGGCGGAAAAATAGGATTCGATCCTATTGTGGCGGTCGATTCGAACTCTTCGAAGCCGCATTCTACGCCGGGCGATAGGAGGATAGCGAAGAACAGTTATTTGATGATAGATATGGGCTGTGAGCTTTCCGGATACAATTCGGACCTGACCAGGATAGTCGTAAGAGGAAAGTTAAGGCCTGAAATAAGCAGGATATACGAAATAGTGCGCGATGCGCAGGCGATGGCGATAGCCGCGATAAGGCCGGGCGCGAAGATCGCGAAGATAGATTCGATCGCGCGCTCATATATAAGGAATAACGGCTTCGGTGAATATTTCGGCCATGCGCTGGGCCACGGGGTAGGTCTGGAGGTCCACGAAAAGCCATCGATATCACCGCTAGCCGAAGGGTCCTTAAGAGCCGGAATGGTATTTACGGTAGAGCCGGCGATATATATACCGAAAGTCGGCGGCATCAGGATCGAGGATATGATCCTTGTTACGGAAAACGGATGCGAGGTACTGTCATGCTAACTATAATTTCCAATTTCCAAATTACAAATTACAAGCAAATCACAATTGCCAAATCACAAAAGAAAGTTTTTTGTAATTTGTGTATTGCGTATTGCTTGTGATTTGTATATTGTATATTGTAATTTAGCAGTTACAAAGGAGAGGGTCTATGTACATCAAAGAAATAAAGGACATGATAAATCTGATGAATGAGAACGACCTCACGGAGCTCGAGGTCGAGAAGGACGGCGTCAGGATCCGCCTGAAGAAAGGCTCAGGCGGCGCTTACGAAAAGGCGGTCGAGTTCATTGCGAACGGATCCGGCGCACCGTCCGCGCAAGGCGCGCAAAGTGCCGCGCAGGCCTCCCCCGAAAAGTCCGAGCGGAAGAATACCGTCGAGATAAAGGCGCCGATGGTAGGCACATTCTACAGATCCCCGACCCCGGAGACGGCGCCTTACGTAAATGTAGGCGATTCGATAACGCCCGGGCAGGTAATATGCATAATCGAAGCGATGAAACTGATGAACGAGATAAAGTCGGAAGTGAAAGGTAAGATCATTGACATACAGGCTGATAGCGCGGAACCGGTAGAATTCGGCCAAGTCCTTTTCGTGATTGAACCGATTTAGGGGAATATATGTTCACGAAGATACTGATAGCGAATAGAGGCGAGGTTGCTTTAAGGATCATCAGGGCATGTAAAGAGATGGGGATACGCACCGTCGCGGTCTACTCGCAGCCAGACATAAATTCGCTCCATGTAAAGTACGCGGACGAGGCGATATGCATAGGTTCGGCCGCAAGCTCGTCCAGCTACCTTAATATTCCCAGCATAATAAGCGCGGCGGAGATCACGGACGTGGAGGCGATACATCCGGGATATGGTTTTCTTGCCGAAGACGCCCACTTTGCCGAGATATGCGAATCGTGCAAGATCAAATTCATAGGCCCTACCCCGGAAAATATAAGGCGGATGGGTGACAAGATGGCCGCTAAAGACTCGGCCAGGAAGGCGGGCGTGCCCATAATCCCGGGCTCGAAGGCGGTCGTAAAGACCAAAGAAGAAGCCATGAGGATAGCGAAGGAGATGAAGTACCCGGTCATCGTCAAGGCCGCGGCGGGCGGCGGCGGCAAGGGGATGCGCATATGCCATAACGATGTCAGGCTGATAGGGGCTCTCCTCACAGCTCAGCGCGAGGCCGAAGCGGCTTTCGGCAATCCTGACGTCTACATAGAAAAATATATCGAGAAACCGCGCCATATAGAGATACAGATATTGGGCGACAGGCATGGCCATCTCGTTCATCTAGGCGAGAGGGATTGCACCATACAGAGGCGTCACCAGAAGTTGATCGAAGAGACGCCGTCGCCGGCGTTGGACGCCAAAATGCGAAAGAAGATGGGCGAGGCGGCGGTGAAGTGCGCAAAGTCGATCGGATACGTCAACGCCGGGACGATCGAATTCCTGCTCGACGAGGACGGCTCCTTCTATTTCATGGAGATGAATACCCGCATACAGGTGGAGCATCCGATAACCGAGGCCGTTACTGGAATAGACCTCGTCAAAGAGCAGATAAGGATAGCGGCGGGCGAGAGGATACAGTATAAACAGGAAGATATAAAGTTCACCGGGAACGCCATCGAGTGCAGAATAAATGCCGAGGACCCGGACAATGACTTCATGCCGTCACCGGGGAGGATAAGCACCTTACACCTCCCGGGAGGGCGCGGGGTAAGGCTCGATACGCATGTATACAGCGGATACGAAATACCTCCGTATTACGATTCGATGGTCGGCAAACTCATCGTTCACGGCAAAGACCGCCATGACGCGATCAGCATATGCAAGAGGGCGCTTGACGAGTTCGTCGTAGAGCCGATCAAGACGACGATCCCGTTCCATAAGAAAGTGATGTCCAATCCGGCGTTCATACGGGGCAAATTCTCGACCGATTTCGTCGAGAAATTATTTGAGAAAACGGAATAAGGCCTCGGCCTGAGGCCTCGGCACTTAGCCGACACCGTGGCTTAATAAACTTGGAGATAAAAATATGGCAAAAGATTCTGCGCAAAGAGAGAGGTCGACCGACCTGGGCGTCGTGAGGATAAGTAATGATGCCATAGCCACCATAGCTTCCACGGCGGCATTGGAAGTTAAGGGCGTCTCAAAGATGGGTTGCGGAGGCTCAATGCTGTTTTCGGAGCTTTTCTGCAAATGCCTTCCGAAAAAATTCGGGGTAAAGATCAAGATGCGCGACAGCGAAGTCAAGCTGACCGTATGCATCATTGTGGAATACGGCATCGATATACCGAGAGTCGCGGACGAGGTGCAGGAGAACGTGAAACACGCCGTGGAGAAGATGGCGGGCCTGGTCCTGGCGGAGGTCGACGTTGTCGTGGAAGGCGTGCGCTCATATGCTAGTCCCGAGAAAGAGAGGAAGATATGAAGATATTAAGCGGGCTTATACTTTTCTTTTACACACTCATATTTCTGACGATCGGGGGATTTCTTGTCGCGGTCTCGCTGAATCTGATCGGACAGGAGATGATCGTGGAGACGCTGACCACGATATACTCGACGTCAAACATACGGCTCATCCTCGGTCTTTCCGGTATACTCCTTGTCTTCATAAGCATCATGGTCGTCCAGCTTACGATGGGAAAAATCCGCAGGGAGAAGACTATCGCGTTCGAAAATCCGGACGGCCAGGTGACGATCGCATTGAGCGCTATCGAGGATTTTATAAAGAGGGCCATGAAAAACCTGCCCGAAGTGAAAGAGCTCCGCCCCAATGTAAAGGCGAGCAAAAAAGGCATAAGGATCATCAATCGCGTCACGTTATTCTCGGACGTCAATATACCTGAGACGACCGAGAAGATACAGAATATAGTGAAGACCAGGGTGCAGGACATGCTGGGCGTCGAAGAGCCGATAAGTATAAGGGTCCATGTCGTGAAGATCGTGCATAAAGAGGAAGCCCCCAAGGACCACAAGAAGGATGATAAGCCGACGCAGTATAGGGGAAGTATAGAATACGGGAGTTACTAAATCCGAAGCACGAAATCCGAAATACGAACCAAATTCTAATTTTCGAAATTCGAATTTCGTATTTGACACGAGGAGGAGTATAAGATGGAAAGAGTCGGAATATTGACGGGTGGAGGTGATTGCCCGGGCTTAAACGCGGTCATAAGAGGGGTTGTAAGAAAAGCTGCTCAGCATAATATCAAGGTTGTAGGCATAAAAAACGGCTGGAAGGGATTGATCACCGTCGATACGATGGACCTGGACCTGAAGACCGTAGACGATATCGTGTCAAAGGGCGGGACGATCCTCGGCACTTCCAGGACGAACCCGTATAAGAACAAAGAGGATGTCAAGAAAGTCATCGACAATTACAAGAAATTAAAGCTCGACGCGCTCGTCGCTATAGGCGGCGAGGACACGCTCGGCGTAGCTGACAAGCTCGTGAAAGAGAACGCAGGCGTGAACGTCGTCGGAGTCCCTAAGACGATAGACAATGACCTCAACGCGACCGATTATACCTTCGGGTTCGACACGGCGGTCAATATCGCGATGGAGGCCATGGACAGGCTGCACACTACTGCCGAGAGCCATCACCGCGTCATGGTATGCGAGATAATGGGCAGGCACGCCGGGTGGATCGCCATCCATTCAGGATTGGCCGCCGGCGCAGACGTGATCCTCATCCCCGAAGTGCCGATAGACATCGACGAGGTCTGTGAGATACTTAAGAAGTCCCACGCATCCGGCAAGTTATTCTCGATCGTAGCGGCAGCTGAAGGAGCGGAGTTCAAAGTTGGCCAGGTCATAACGCAGAAGAAGGAACTCGACGCGTTCGGCCATTGTATTTTGGGCGGGATCGGCGAGAGGCTCGCCGAAGAGATAGGGAAGAGGACGAAGTTCGAGACGCGCCAGGCGGTGCTGGGGCATATCCAGAGGGGCGGAGCGCCAACGGCATTTGACAGGGTCCTCGGCACCCGTTTCGGGTACAAGGCGATGGAGCTCGTATTGAATAAAAAGTTCGGATACATGGCGAGCCTTGCCGGAACAGAGATCAGGGAAGTCCCGATAGCCGATGCGGTCGGCGCGCTTAAAATCGTCGATAAGAAATTTTACGAGATGGCGAAGGTATTCTTCGGATAGGATAAAGCCATGAAAGAATTGATAAGGAAGAGGATAGAAGAAAGCGTAGACGTTAAGAAGGAACTTTGTCGCGGCGGGCTTGAGGATATAGAGAAGGCGGCGAAGACGATCATCGCCTCATTAAAGTCAGGCGGGAAACTGCTCGTATTCGGCAACGGCGGAAGCGCCGCCGACAGCCAGCATATTGCCGCCGAGCTTGTAGGGAGATTTAAGAAAGAGCGGAAAGCCCTCGCGGCGGTCGCGCTCACGACGAACACGTCGATACTGACCGCTATCGCCAACGATTACGGCTACGATGTCATATTTTCAAGGCAGATCGAGGCGCTGGCTAAAAAAGGCGATGTGGCGCTCGGCATTTCGACGAGCGGTAACTCAAAGAACGTTGTCGAGGCCTTGAAGAAAGCGAAATCGATAGGTCTTACGACGATCGGCATGACGAGCGCGGGCGGAGGCGCGATAAAGACGGTCTCGGACGTGACGATAGCGGTGCCATCTAAGGATACTCCGCGTATTCAGGAAGCGCATGGGGTAATAGGGCACATATTGTGTGAATTGATCGAGAGCGAGTTATTTAAATGAAGCCTTCAGCTATCAGCCATCAGCTTTCAGCTAAAATTAAAAAAAGAAACGATCTCTCAGCGACGCTCACGCGGCTGCGCCGAAAAGGCAAAAGAATAGTCTTCACGAACGGCTGCTTTGACATACTCCATGTTGGCCATGTGGACTATCTGTCGAAAGCGAAGAGGCTCGGTGACGTGCTTGTCGTTGGCCTGAATAGCGATGATTCCGTAAGGCGGCTGAAAAGCGCAAGACGGCCTCTAAATAGAGAAAAGGACAGGGCCAGGGTCCTTTCGAGCATGTGCTTTGTAGATTTTATAACGATATTCGATGAGGATACACCTAAGAGATTGATAGAGAAACTCTCGCCTGACGTGCTCGTCAAGGGCGGCGATTGGAAGAAGAAGGATATCGTCGGCGCGGACTTCGTCAGGTCACGCGGCGGCCGGGTCGTGACGGTCCCTTTCGTGAAGGGTTATTCGACGACATCCATCATAAAGAAGATCGCGAAGAGTTGATATATGAAACCCGAGATCTACCGCATAATCGACGCCAACCTGAACAGGTCGCGGGAAGGTTTAAGGGTCTGTGAAGACGTCGCGCGGTTCGTATTGAATTCAAAGGCGCTCACATGCGACCTTAAAGAGGTCCGCCACGCGATATCCGACATAGCGAAGCGCTCATGCAAAGGATTGAACGCCCTTCCCGATTCGAGGGATGCCGACGGGGATGTGGGCGGCCGCTCGTCGATGAAGAGCGAGATGGGGCGCAAAAGTACGGCGGACATATTCGCGGCCAATATCGAGCGCGTCAAGGAGTCTTTGAGGGTCTTGGAAGAGTTCTTTAAACTTATCGACAGGAAGGCGTCGATAAAATTCTGCAATCTGAGGTTCAGGGTCTATTCCATAGAGAAGAAGGCGCTATCGTCATTGCGAGGAGCAAGCTGTTTACGTGTTGTGCGACGAAGCAATCTTAAAAAAGATTGAACATAATGACACAGATCGATTTGGCAATATCCGGGAAGATATCCCGTGAAATGATACAGGTAGCGGAAGAGGAGCATCTCGCCGCGGAATTCATCCGCATGGGCCTTATCCAAGGCACAATAGTCATCCCTAAGAATAGAACTCACAAACTGTCAAAACCCTGCGGCATAGGCTCGGGACTTAAGACGAAGATAAATGCCAATATAGGCACGTCCAGAGGGTCCTCCGGCATAGCCGGCGAGATCCGGAAAATGAAGGCAGCCGTGTCGCTCGGCGCCGACGCTGTCATGGACCTCTCGACCGGAGCGAAGATAATCGAGACGAGGCGCAGGATCCTGGCGGAGTCGATCGTGCCGGTGGGGACCGTGCCTATATATGAGATAGTGATAAGCGGAAAAAAGCTTTTTGGGGCTATCAAGGATATCTCCGCCGAATATATGCTGGGCGTGCTGAAAAACCAGGGCAAGTGCGGCGTCGATTTCTTCACGATCCATGCCGGTGTCACATCACAGGTTATCAAGACGCTTAAAAACAATCCGCGCATACTTGACATCGTAAGCCGCGGAGGCGCTTTTTTAGCCGAATGGATGATCGAAAATAATAGAGAGAACCCGTTCTATGAGCATTTCGATGAAGTTCTGGATATTGCCAAAGAATACGACATTACGCTCTCTTTGGGTGACGGCCTGAGACCGGGCGCTATCGCTGACGCAACCGATTCATCGCAGGTGATGGAGTTGGTGACGCTTGGTGAACTACAGAAGAGGGCCCTCAAAAAGGGTGTCCAGGTCATGATAGAAGGCCCGGGGCATGTCCCGATAGACCAGATCATAGCCAATGTCAAGCTCGAGAAGTCTTTATGTAACGGTGCGCCATTCTATGTTCTGGGCCCGCTCGTCACGGATGTCGCGCCCGGCTATGACCATATAACCGCCGCTATCGGCGGTGCGATCGCTGCCAGTAACGGCGCGGATTTCCTGTGTTACGTCACTCCGGCAGAGCACCTGAGACTTCCCACATTAGAAGATGTGCGCGATGGAGTCGTGGCCTCAAAGATAGCCGCCCACGCGGCCGATATAGCCAAAGGCGTAAAGGGCGCGGTCGAGTGGGATATCGCGATATCAAAGGCCAGAAAAGCGAGAGATTGGGAGAAGCAGTTCAAGCTCGCGATCGACAAGGAGAAGCCCCGTCAATACAGGGCAGCGTCGAAGCCGGCGCTCGAGGACGTTTGCACGATGTGCGGCGAGTATTGCTCGATCAAAACAGCCGAGAAGTGCTTTAAGCGGTAAGAATGGACATAACACCGCCGCGGTGGGACCGGTCTTGAGTAGTCCCTCCGCGGCGGTGAAATCAACTTTTATAAATGGTTCATGTGGAAAACAAAAAGATAATAATTTTTATAGCGCTCGTTCTTACGGCAGGCGCAAGCTTTGCGGCGGAGGCGGCGTTTAAACAAGGCGTGGAGTATTCCAAGAAAGGCATCTACGGGGCGGCGATCGACCGGTTTACGGAAGCGCTAGATGCTAACCCGGCTAACGCCGATATCTACATCGAGAGGGGCAACGCATACGTTGCGCAAGGCACATACGATAAAGCCATAAGAGACTTTGATAAGGCCCTGGAGTTGAAACCGCGGTCGGCCGAGGCATACGCGGGCCGCGCCAACGCTAATTTTTTAAATACGGATGTAGAAGAGGCGATCTCCGATGCCACCAGGGCCATATGGCTGGACTCAAAGCTTGCCGACGCCTATGCCATAAGGGGACAGTGCTACATGATGAAGGGTGAGAATGAAAAGGCGATCTCCGATTGCAGTAATGCCGTAAGGGCTAACCCCGACAACGCCTCTTATCACGAAATGCTCGCAGTCATATACAGCCGTACCGGTAACTTCGAAAAGGCCTTAGAATCATGCAATAAGTCGATAGCGCTCGACCCGGATAATATGCACGAATATCTTACCAGGGGAATGGCCTATTCGATGAATAATAAACATGACGAAGCGATAGCCGATTTCAATAAAGCGATAGAGAAAGCTCCGGACAATGCGCTCGCCTATGATTACCGCGCGGCCGCTTTCATCAAGAAATTTGAATTTGACCGGGCGATCGCCGATTGCAATAAGGCATTATCCATGGCGGACGAGAAGGCCAAGGCCAAGATATATGGCACCAGGGCATACGCATACTTTTTTAAGAAGGAATACCAGAAGAGCTGGTATGATGTCCACAAGGCGGAGGCTATAGGCGCTGCAAACGGCATCAATCCGATGTTCTTCTTGAGCAAAAATTTTATCGAACAATTGAAGAAGGCGTCCGGGAGGAATGAGTGAGTATCTTGGTGGTGGGGTCGGTGGCGATAGATTCGGTGAAGACGCCGTTCGGGAAGCGCGAAGAGGCGCTCGGCGGGTCGGCGACATATTTTTCTGTCGCCGCGTCTTTCTTCAATAAAGTCAACATCGTCGCCACGGTGGGCGAGGACTTCCCGAAAAAATATATAAATCTTTTTAAGAATAAAGGTATAGGGACGAAAGGACTGCACGTCGCGAAGGGCAAGACTTTCAGATGGGAGGGGCGCTACGACTACGACCTTAACACCGCGCACACAATAGCGACGCATTTGAACGTATTCCAGAACTTCCGCCCGGAAGTCCCTAAGGACCTGAAGAACTCCAAGTTCGTATTCCTTGCGAATATCGATCCGGAACTGCAGTACAACGTCCTGAAGCAGGTCACGCGACCTAAGCTCGTAGCGTGCGATTCGATGAATTACTGGCTCGAGCACAAGAAGGGCCAGTTCGAGCGGCTCCTCGACAAAGTGGATATGTTGTTATTGAACGATTCCGAGGCGAGGCAGTTCACCGGCGAGCCCAACCTCATGCGGGCCGCGCGCATAATAGTCGACTTCGGGCCGAAGGCGGTCATTATAAAGAAGGGCGAGCACGGCGTGATATATTTTTCGAAAGATTCGCACTTCATAGCGCCGGCGTATCTTCTCGAGACAGTATACGACCCTACGGGAGCGGGAGATACTTTTGCGGGCGGCATGATCGGATATTTGAGTAAGGCCGGGAAAGTCGATGAGGCCAATATAAGGAAGAGCATAATATACGGAAGTATCCTCGCCTCTTTCGCGGTAGAAGATTTCAGCGTCGACAGGATGCTCGAGATATCGATGGATGATATAAATGCGCGGTACGACCATTTCAAGAAGATAACGAGGTTCTAGATGAATGCAGGCGGGCGTGGTTCAATGGTAGAACACGAGCTTCCCAAGTTCGGAACGACGGTTCGATTCCGTTCGCCCGCTCCACCGTACCATTCGCCAAGTACCTGAGTAAAACGAATGGTACTTGGCTCAGGTACGGTGCACAGCACCTGAGCCGTTGTACGACAGCTGGCGAATGGTGCTTGTGCAAAACATAAAAGGTGCAATTTGAGATTAGTAATTGTCCTGTTATCATTAACCCTGTTAGTCGGGTGCGCGACGGCGCCGAAGAAAGAGATCGTGATCAAAAAGAAGCTCCCCGGTGTAACTTATCACACGGTAAAGCGTGGTGAGACATTGTGGAGCATATCCAAAGTGTACGGCATAGACATGGACTCAGTCATCAATGCAAACTCTATCGAGGATAAAGGCTCTATCGAAAATGGACAGCTTTTGATCATCCCTGGGGCAGCTCAGCCGAAAGAGGAGATCACAAGTTACCCTGTTTCGCACGAGTCGTTCGCCTGGCCGATAAGGGGTATCCTCCTGACGCCATTCGGCGCCATTATCGATAAGGTCGTTAATAAAGGCATAGACATCAGAGCTCCCGAGGGAGGGGCGGTAAGGGCTTCCAGGTCCGGCAAGGTCGTCTACTGCGATCCGTATCTCAAAGGATTCGGTAAGACGGTCATAATAGATCACGGAGACAGGTACCAGACTGTATATTCGTATAATTCGATGATACTCGTAAACCTGGGCGACCAGGTCTCGCAAAATGCAGTTATTGCAAAGGCCGGCAAGACCGGAAGGGCAAAAGTTGCGTCGCTCCATTTCGAGATACGAAAAGACGGCAAACCGCAGAACCCTTCATACTATCTGCCGCGGTAAAGGCCTCGGTCGGAGACCTCGGCACTTAGCCGACACCGTGGCTTAATAAACTTGAAAGGTTGGATGTTCTCAGAACCTGTTGTCGGAGAGAGATTTTTCGGGCGTAAAGAGGTGCTCGACCTTCTTGAAAAGCGCGTATCGGCGCTCAAGGATGGGTACAGGCAGAATGTCGCGCTCACCGGGCAGTCCCTTTCCGGCAAATCTTCGATCATACTCCATTTTCTGCATTCGGTCAGGCAGGACGGTCTCGTGCCTATATATGTCGAGGTGACGAGAGAACCTTTCAAGGCATTTGCCAATAAGTTCATAGCTACCATCCTTTATAACGCCCTGCAGAAGATGGGCAGATCCTCGGAAGCGGAGATACCTAAGCTCCTGGATCTCGCGCAAGGCGTAATACCTAAGACGTGCCAGGCCATAAAGCAGGTGATATCTCAGATAGAGAAGCAGGACTCGGATGACGCGTACATGTCGCTTCTCGGCCTGACATCGATATTGAAGGAAGAGGCGGGCCTTTCATGCGTCGTAATATTGGACGAATTTGACAATCTGGAGCATCTGGGCATCAAGAATCCTTTTTTAAGCTTCGGCAAAGTGATAATGGTCCAGAAGGACACGATGTATATAGTGTCGAGTTCGCGTAACGAGGCGATAAGGAAGATCATCTCCGAGAAGCTGTCGCTCCTTTTCGGCAACTTCGAAGTCGTCAAGATATCAAATTTCTCCTTGAAGGCCTCGTCCGAATTCATCGATATGAAGTTCGCCGGGCTTGAAGTCCCGCAAAACTTGAAGAAATTCCTGATAATGTTTACGGACGGCAACCCGTTCTACCTGAGCCGCCTCCTGACGGCCGCCAAGGCAAAGATGCTAGGTAAGGCCGAAGGAGAGATCGACGAATCTGTTATCACTGAAGCCATACTCGACCTGGTATATGACGCGAATGGGGTCATCCATCAATATCTTTTCAATTACATCTTAAGCCTCCTCGATACGAAGTACCGCGACAGTCACATGGAGATGATGATAGAGATAGCCCGCGGAAATAATGTCCAATCCGGCATCGCGCGCTCCACGAGGACGAAGCACGGCGAAGTTTCAAAGGGCCTGGCGAGGCTCGCGGAATTGGGGCTCGTCGCGAAGAACGGGATCTTCTACGAGATCGAGGATGCGATGCTGGCGTTCTGGCTAAGGGCTGTCTACCAGCGCCGGAAAGATCTCCTCGTCGACGGGACGTTCGACAGGATGGAGCTGTTCCGCAAAGATATCGGCGCGATGATATCGGGCTTCATCCGCGAAGGCGAAAAGGGCGCCTCGCAAAGGGTCTCGGAGCTCTTCAACCTGTTCAACAACGAGCTCGTCTCGATCGAATCCAGGAATATGCGCCTGCCGCATTTTACAAAGGTTGAGCTAAGGCCCGTCGACGGGGCGAATTCGCTCGTGGCGGCTTCATTCAGAGGAAATTTCTGGATCGCGCAGGCCTACACTAAGGCCGTCAACGAGAATGACATAATAGGTTATCTGAAGAACGTCAAACTTTCGGGATATAAAGTAACGCACAAGATAGTCGTCGCGATATCCGGCATCGAAGAGAATGCGAAGCTTCTTGCCAAGGAGCTGAAGATATCAATATGGGACGGCCATACCTTGAATAAACTTTTCACTTTTTACGGGATGAAGAGGATGGTGGTATTATGAGGATATTGGTGATTTCCGATACTCACATACCGCGCTCCGCGCATGACCTGCCGGAAGCTATATATAAAGAAATAGAGCATGTGGACATGATAGTCCATGCCGGCGACATCGTCGAGAAGGATATGCTGGAGAAACTGCAGGGCCTTCGCGAGACCAGGGCCGTGTACGGCAATATGGATTCGGGCGCACTGCGCCACATCCTCAAGGATAAAGAGGTCTTCCAGGCAGGCCCGTTCAAGATAGGCCTTATCCACGGCTACGGCGCGCCGGCGAATCTGATCGATACGGTAGCGGGTGAATTTAAAGGAGTCGATGCGATAATATTCGGCCATTCGCACGAGCCTGTGAATATGGTGAAGGACGGGGTCCTCTTTTTCAATCCGGGCAGCCCTACCGACAAGATATTCGCCAGGACCAACAGTTACGGTATCCTTGAGATCACGGACAAGAAGATAGAGGGGAATATAGTGATTTTATGATGAATAATTCTATCCCGGTTTTGAAGGTTGAAGGAGCGACCCTGCCGGAGGCCTGGGAGAAGGCCGTCATATCGACATGGAAAGAAGGGCTCGATATAAAGACCGAATATGATAAAGACGGGGACCCGCTAAGCAAGGATTGCACGATGATGATGGTCATAAATGACCCGATGAGGGAGCCGCGCATACACAGGGCTTTTCCCGGCGGACTCGAAGACCTGGAGGTCTACCGCCAGGAGGTCGTCGACGGCATACATGATCACTGGATAAAACCCGAAGAGGGGAAATGGACCTATACTTACCATCAAAGGCTTACCGCTTTTCCTATAGAGGGAAAACCGGTAGACCAGATCGATTATATTATAAAGAAACTTATCCAGACGCCGTATTCCAGGCGCGCTCAAGGGATCACCTGGAACCCGAAGACAGACCCGGTGACAGACGACCCGCCGTGCCTGCAGAGGATCTGGTGCCGCCTCGTGAAATTGAACGGCAGGCAATACACGCTCAACATGAATACGCACTGGCGCTCTCGCGATGCCTTCAAGGCAAGCTTCATGAACATATTCGCGCTGACAGACCTTCAGCGCGTGATGGCGGAGGCGATATCGAAAGGATTGGGCGCGGAAGTGCTCGTGGGCAGATACGTCGATATAAGTGACAGCTTCCACATATACGGAAGCTACGTGGAGGATTTCAGGAAGTTCCTGAAGATGGTCGAGACGAGGCCGTTCGAGGAGAGGACGTGGCCGACCGGTTTCGCGCAGCCATTTTTTGAGGATGCAAAAGCAAGACTAGCAAGCGAGAAGAGGGGGTAAGGCGTGGACAAGTTATGGGCACCATGGCGGAGCAAGTACATATATTTACGAAAGCATAAAAAGTGCATATTCTGCGGCAATACAACCCGGCATCCTAAAACAAAATACCTTATCCATAGATCGCTCCACTCGTTCTCGATCTTGAACCTGTTCCCGTACAATAACGGCCACGTCATGGTCGCGCCCTACCGGCACGTGAAGTCGCTCGAATATTTGACGGACGCGGAACTTGTCGACCTGATGAAGCTCGTAAATTCAACTAAAGCGGTTATCGATAAGAAATTAAAACCGGACGGTTACAATATAGGACTGAATATCGGAAGGGTCGGCGGCGCGGGGTTTGCCGGGCACGTCCATATCCATGTAGTACCCAGATGGGCCGGAGATACTAACTTCATGCCAGTGACCGCAAACACAAAGGTCGTTTCCGAGTCGCTCGAGGCAATGGAGAAGCTGCTCAAAGAAGGTAGGGAATGCTGAAGCGAAGGGATCTGGAAAGACAGGAAGAGCTCCTAGGCACCTATGCCCAGAAGTCGAAGTTCACGAAAGGGCGCGTGCATAAAGAAGAGGAGCACAGGTACCGCTCCTGCTACCAGCGAGACCGCGACAGGATCATCTACTCGACCGCCTTCAGGCGGCTCGAATACAAGACGCAGGTCTTCGTAAATCATGAGGGCGACTATTACAGGACGCGCCTTACGCACACATTGGAAGTCGCCCAGATCGCCAGGTCGATAGCGCGGGGGCTAAGGCTTAACGAAGACCTGGTCGAAGCGATCTCGCTTGCCCACGACCTCGGCCACACGCCTTTCGGCCACTCAGGCGAGGATGCGCTCCATGACATAATGCGGGATCACGGCGGTTTCGACCACAATATCCAGGGGCTTCGCGTCGTCGACCTTCTCGAAGACCGTTACCCTGAATTCCCCGGCCTTAACCTATCCCACGAAGTGAGGGAGGGCATCATAAAACATTCCACGCCTTTTGACAAGCCGAGGCCTGCCATTCCGTTCGAAGCCAAAGGATCGCCCATACTCGAGATACAGGTCGTCGACATAGCCGACGAGATCGCTTATGATAACCACGACCTCGATGACGGCATAACAAGCTCGCTTATTAAGGAAGAGGACCTCTCAAGCATAAAGATATGGTCGGATAAGGAAAAGGAGATAAAGAAGCGCTATCCCGGCATAAAGGGCGATGTAAAGAAATACCAGATAATCAGGTCCCTCATAAACGCGCAGGTCACCGATATACTCGAGCAGTCCGAAGCTAATATAAAAAAATTCAAGATACGTAAAGTCGAAGACACCTCAAGGATCCCGGAGCGCATCGTAACCGTTTCCAAGCCGATACAGGGCTTGAGAGGCCCGATGAGAGAATTCCTCACCGATAACCTGTACCACCATTACAGGGTAGTCAGGATGTCGAACAAGGCCTCGCGCTTCATCACGAGCCTTTTCAACGTATACCTG
>Ga0315293_10001633_pt1 | contig 21747 bp, 16 predicted proteins | sample YL17G13_20_MG_FD_203071 | JGI IMG/M metagenome (GOLD analysis project Ga0315293, IMG submission 203071) | Sediment microbial communities from Yellowstone Lake, YNP, Wyoming, USA - YL17G13_20 | ecosystem: Environmental > Aquatic > Freshwater > Lake > Sediment | place: USA: Wyoming | collected... | reverse complement strand
GGCGATCGACTGCGCCGTCCGGGCAGCCTGGTAAGCTCCGCTTCCGCTGGCGGTCATATGGACGCTGGCGATCTCCCGTACGCCCTCCCCGGCCAGCCGCTGGTAGAGCTCCAGGTAGTCGCCTGGGCCGGGGCTGGCCGTTGTCGGCAGCACCTTGGCCGATGGCAGCCAGCGGAAGAACTCGTCGCGCTGGATAGTCAGCAAGTCGCGCAGCACCTCGGTCCCGCGGTGGATGTAGTAGGCCACACAGTGGATGTGGAGCGAGGCGAGGAGCTGCTCGGGGATACTGACAACGGAATCGGTGACGATGGCAACCCTGGGCACGTCTGGCTCCTTGAGGGGTAATTGCGGTTCGTTGGCCGTTCCCGGCGCGGTGATTATAGACCCTCCCAGCGGACCGGAGCCAAGGCCCGGGCGGCGCGAGGAGGTTCGGTCTGGCTGGCGCCTGGCTGAGTCTCGCTTAGAATGGGCGCCACCATGCTCAAGGCGAAAGGGTCCCAAGCCCCCCGCCAGGGTTCGACGGCCTCAGGCGCTTCATAGTGAAGGGACCCATCGAGCAACGATGATATCCACTGCAGTTCAGTCCCCACAACGGCGAGGCCTGACGTGGCTTCTGCCACGCCTGGAAGACGTCGTGTTCGTGGCGCTGTTCCTGCTGGTTGTCCTCCTCGGCCCGCGCCTGCTGAACGTCGATGGAGACCTGGGCCGCCACTTGACCATCGGAGAGTACATCATCCAGACGGGCCGCATCCCGACCACCGATCTTTTCTCCCACACCATGTCCGGCGAGCCGCTCACGCCGCATGAGTGGCTGGCACAGGTCGTCTTCGCCCTGACCTACCGGCTCCTCGGGCTGGACGGAATCGTGCTCCTGTGTGCCATCCTGATCGCGCTGACCTTCGCCCGGGTCTACCGAATCGCCGCCCGCCGATCGGGGATGAGGCTGGCATCCCTGGCCCTGGCGCTTCTGGCCGCCTCGGCATCGAGCCTGCACTGGCTGGCGCGGCCGCACTTGTTCACGCTGCTCCTGGTCGTCGTGTGGACCGACGGGCTGGAATCGATCGCGCGTGGAGAGCGACAGGCCTGGTGGCAGCAGCCGCTGATTATGCTCGTGTGGGCCAACCTGCATGGAGCATTCATTATCGGCTTCGCTGTCTGGCTGGCCTACCTAGTCGAGGCGGCGTGGCTGACGCTCTTCCCACGGCCAAGCCAGCCGAAGGGCTCGGCAGCGCGTGGCTTGCTGGTCGCGGGCTTGCTGTCGCTCGGAGTCACGTTCGCCAACCCGGCCGGTCCGGCAGTGTGGGCGACGTCGGTCGGCTACGTCGGCAATGCGTATCTGGTCGGCCACACTGCAGAGTACCTCTCCCCAAACTTCCATGACGTCAGCACGTGGCCCTTCCTGCTGCTTATCGTCCTGGCGTTGGTGGTGTTCGGATTGGGCCCGCGGCGAATCCGGCCCCGTTCGCTCCTGGTGTTGACCGGATGGATTACGTTGGGGCTGGTCAGTGTGCGGCACATCCCGGTGGCGGCCGTGCTTGCTGCGCCCATCCTCGCCGAAGCCGCGGCAGCAGCGCTGTCTGGGACGGCGTTCGTCGAGTCCTGGCTGCGGCGCGAGGCCGGCCTGCACGCGCTCGAGGCCAGGTTGCGTGGCAGGTGGTGGCCGACTGCCGGTTTGTTGGTTGTCGCAGGACTGTTCGCCGCCGGCCTGCGCGTGACGCCGTTTCCGGGCGGCAACGCATTCTCCCCGCGTGTCTTCCCTGTGGAAGCGATGGATTGGGTCGAGGTGCATCCGAGGGCAGGGCGCGTGTTCAACTACTTCCCGTGGGGTGGCTACCTACTGTATCGGGCCTGGCCGGCCATGACGGTGTTCATTGACGGCCAGACTGATTTCTATGGCGAAGCGCTCACGCGCGAGTATGAGCAGGTCATCACCCTTGACGAGGCGTGGCAGCGGATCCTGGGGAAGTACGACGTTGGCTGGGTGATCATGCCTGCTTCGTCGAGACTGGTGCGCGCGCTGCAGGCAACACCCGGCTGGACCGAGGTGTACGCGGATGGCACGGCCGTGATCCTGGAGCGAGAGCACTGATCAGCGCCTGGGGTTTGTGCGGAGCATTGCGAGGCACGGTCAGGCGCCGGGACGCGCCTCAGGCGGAGCCCTGCTGCCTCGCCGTGCGGACCGATCATGGGGTTCCCGCGTGATCAAATCTCGGACCGACCTGTGGTTTGCCTTGGCGCTGCTTGGTGCAGCATGGGGAGTTCGCCTGGCACTAGCCGCGCAGCTGCTGTTCCCGCCGCTCGATGACCCGGCGTTCTACGTCCAAACCGCCCGCAGCCTGGCGGCTGGAAGGGGACTGGTGACTGACGTGATCTGGTCTGCCCAGTTCCCGTTCGCTGCGGTGACGCATCCAAGTCATGAGTACTGGATGCCGATGGCGACTTTCCTGATGGCGCCGTGGACTAGGGCGTTCGGCGACTCGCTCTTCGTGGCGCAGATAGCCGGCACCCTCTGTGGCGCGCTGCTGGTGCCGCTCACCTATGCCCTTGGTCGCCTGATCCGACCCGACAACCGGCGGCTGGCGATCGCCGCCGGACTGCTCGTTCTCGCCGGGGCACTTCCGGTCTACCAGTCTGCAAGCACGGACTCCTCGGCGCCTTTCGCGCTATTGGCTGCCTGCGCGCTGCTGAGCGGAGGACTGGCGGTCGAACGCCGGTCGGCGTGGCTCACTCTGCTCACCGGAGTGCTTTGCGGGCTCGCGTATCTGGCGCGTGCCGATGGACTTCTGATTCCAGGCATGCTTGGAATCGGACTCCTGGTCTCGCTGGGGCCGAGCAGGCGCGCGTTTCTACTGGTGGCATTGCTCACCGCCGGATGTGGTGTGGTGATGGCGCCGTGGTGGTTGCGCAACCTGCACGCCTTCGGGGTCGTTCAGGCTGCCTCGCCTTGGGCTGCTATCGCGTTGCAGGATTACCCGCAGTTGTTCAATTGGCAGGCCCCGCCGACTCTTGAAGCATTGTTTGCTCGGGGGGCGGGATTCGTCGTCGAGCTTCGGGCGCGGGCGCTAGGGCACAACCTGGTCGTCTGGGCGTTGATCGCCTTCCCGTACGGCATCTTCGGCTGGGTTGGGTTGGCCCGCACGCGGCGGCCGGTGCTCCAGCTGGGGCTGATCTATGCTGTTCTGCTGGTGGTCGTGACCGCCGCTGCCTTCAGTGTGCAGACGCTGGCGGGGCTGTTCTACCACTCGGCCGGGGCAACGCTGCCGTGGCTGGCTGTTGGCGCGATGCTTGTCGTGTCGAGATGGACGGCGCGTCGTGCGTCATGGGGCGCGGGATTATTCGCCGCAACGCTGGTACTTGTCATCGCCCAGTCGGTGATCGCCTGGCCGCGAGTGATTGAGGACAGCCGCAGAAACGCGGCGACGTTCGTGTTTGCCTCCGAATGGCTGGCGGAGAACGCCGGTCTTTCCGAACCTGTGCTGGCCACGCAGGCGCACAGCTTTAACCTTGCCAGCGGTCGGCCGGCACTTACGCTCCCGGCCGGGCAGGACCTGAGGCACGTGCGCGAGATGGCGGGTTCTTACCGGGCACGCTACATCGTCGTCACCCAGAGCTTCGGACTGTACCCCGAGGCGCTTGAGGCTGAGCGTGGGCGAGGTGTCGAGCTGCGCTATGAGGCACCCGGCGTACGCATTTACGAACTGACCGGCGTGCCGTGAGGCGCGCCACCGATGAAGGCCTGGTGCTGAAGGTGGCGGGGATCCTCTCCCAACCTGAGCAGGCTGGAGGCCTTCACCATGCGCAAGGTGGCAGGCAGAGTGGGACAATGGTGGATGGCAGGCCAGGAGCCTCGCAGGCGGCGATGACTTTCGCCGATGCACTTACCGGCTACAGCCGACGACCTATGCTGGCATTCCGTCATGCTGCCGGCATCGACCCGCGAAGGCACAATGCCTGAGACGATTCGCTCGCGGCTTGGCCGAACGCCCCTCTTGTCCCGCATCCTGGCGGCAAATGCCGTCGTCGTCCTACTGGGCGCGGTCGCGGGGACCATCCTGACCAAGGCGCTGGCGAGCGAATCGACCCTGGGGTTGGTGCTGAGTTTCGCCGCGCTGGGCGTGGCGCTGAGCCTATTGATCAACTACGTCGTCCTGCACCGGACGCTGCGGCCCCTCTCCGAGTTGACGCGGGCCGTCGACCGCATTCACGATGACCTGTCCGGCGCCCAGATCCCGGCGATCGAGGGCAACGACCCGGATCTCACACGCCTGGCCCTGGCTCTCAACACGATGCTCGACCGGCTGGCGGTGCACGCAGCGTTGAACGAGGCCAACCAGCGCTCGCTGCGGGCGCTTTCGCTCGAGGTGCTCTCGGCGCAGGAGGAAGAGCGAAAGCGCATCGCCCGTGAGCTGCACGATGAGACTTCCCAGTCGCTCGCAAGCCTGCTGATCTCTCTCGAGCGCATCGACGCCGCCATCCCCGACGACCTGCCGCACTTGAAAGAGCGCCTGCGCGCCGCCCGCGCGCTCACGACGCGGGCCATCGATGATCTGCGGTCGCTGGTGGCGGACTTGAGGCCGTTGGTGCTGGATGACCTAGGGCTGGCGCCGGCGATCCGCTGGTATGCCAGCGACCGGCTCGAGCCCGAGGGCATCGATGTCAGCGTCGAGACGGCTTCCGACCTTCCGCGTCTCTCTGCGGCGGTCGAGACTGCCGTATTCCGGATCGCGCAAGAGGCTATCAGCAACGTCCTCACGCACGCCGATGCCGGTCAGGTGCGCATCCGGCTGTCCTGTGCCCGAGATCTGGAGCTGATCGTCGAGGACGATGGCGTGGGATTTGACGCCGGGCTGCCGACGCCCGCCGACGGGCGTCAGCACATGGGGCTGTTCGGCATCGGCGAGCGAGCGGCGGCCCTGGGAGGCGAGGCGCTCGTCGACTCGACGCCCGGCGAGGGGACGCGCGTCCGCGTGACGATCCCGCTGCAGGCGTTGGAGGCCGGACGTGGCTAGGCCGATCCGCATCCTGCTGGCGGACGATCATGCCATCCTGCGAGACGGCATCCGCGCCCTGCTGAGCGATGAGACGGATCTGAACGTGGTGGGCGAGGCCGAGAACGGGAGGCAGGCGCTGGAGCAGGCGCGGGCGCTGCGGCCGGACATCGTCATCATGGACATCGGCATGCCGCTGCTGAGCGGGCTGGAGGCGACAACTCAGATTCGCCGCGACGTGCCGGAGGCGCGGGTCCTGATCCTGACGATGCATCAGAACGAGGAGTACCTGGCCCATGTGCTGGCGGCCGGCGCCTCAGGCTACGTGCTGAAGGACGTCGCCGGGCGGGAGCTGGTCAGCGCCATCCGCCAGGTCGCCGGCGGGGAGGCGTTCTTCTCGCCGTCGATGACCAAGACTCTCACCAGCCTGTACCTGCACAGCCTGGAAGCCGAGCGGACGCATGATCCGTACGACGACCTGACCATCCGCGAGCGAGAGGTGCTGCAGCTCGTGGCCGAGGGCTTCACCAACCATCAGATCGCCGAGATGCTCAAGCTGAGCATCAAGACCGTCAAGACCCACCGGCTGCACCTGATGCAGAAGCTCGACCTCCACGATCGAACGGAGCTGGTGAAGTACGCATTCCAGAAAGGGATCATTACCGCCTGATCCCCGGCCCGCGCATGGCGATGTCGGGGCAGCCGGCGACGGTTCGCCAGACAGGGCAGGGGGTTATGCACCCTCGGTCGGGCTCCACACGCGGGTCAGACGGACATCCTGGACTTGGCCGATGGCGGCTGTTAGCGCCTCGCGGTCGGCATTCTCGATCCACAGCGTGACGGCGCGGCATTCCGGGTCATCGCACGGCAGGATGATGGCCGAGCGGACATTCCCCCGCAGGCTGGCGACGGCGTTGACCACGCGGGCGAGTGAGCCGGGAACGTCCGGCACCACAACGGTCACGCGCAGCGCGGCCGACTGACCGCCCAGGATCTCGACGAACTCCTTGAAGATGTCCGTCTCGGTGACGATGCCCACCAGGCGACCGTCTTCGACGACGGGCAGCGAGCCTATTTTGTGGTCGACCATCCGGCGGGCGGCCTCTTCCATCGGGTCGTCAGGCGAGACGGTGACAACAGGCGAGACCATCACCTGCGTCATGCCGTGCTGTCGGGCCTGGACGGAAGGGGGCGGGGCGGTGGCCAGGAACTGCTCGAGCATACTGCGCGTGACGATGCCCACGACGTGCCCTTCGCCGTCGACGACCGGCAGTCTCCGGATGCGCGCCGACTTGCACAGTCCCAGCGCGGCGCGGGGATCTCCGTCCGGGCGGATGCTGATCGGATGGGCGGTCATGACGTCACGGACGAGCATCGCCGGTCTCCTTCTGGATGGCACCTGGAGCGCGTTGCGCGCAATGCCTAGCAGGCTATGGGCCAGCCCCCGTTCATTCTCGCGCATTCTAGATCCAGTACAGGGGTCGAGGCGCGGGCAAGAACGGGCTCGAAGACCGCCCCAATCCGCACCCGGGTCATCTGGGAGAGTAGCCGATACGCGTGGCGCAGGGCGGGAGCCGGGAGCGGCCCATGAGGCTCGGGGTGCTCCTGCGTGCCCCCGACACCCGAAGTAGATTGGGCAGTGCGATGCTCGGACGCGGCAGCTAGGAATCGCCGCCTTCCGCTGAGGCTCAGACTGTGGCTGCATCTCGGGGAAAGTCCCGGCGGCCATTTGGACATCGGCGGGGAATTCCGAGAACTCCTGAACCTGGCGAACCTCGATCACTTCGTTCTCCGAAGCCGGGCAGCGCGACGCAAGCTGGACCTCAAGCAGGCAAGGCACGTTCTCGTCCAGCCGCCTCTCCGGGGAAGCGACGATTCGGTTGCAGAACACCGCGAGTCTTCCACGGTCCGTTCAAGGCGACAGCAAACCATCGCGATGCGATCTACCTGCGTCCGGCCTTGGCCAGGTGATGGAGGGCTTCCGCTTGGTCCGTGTTCCCATCACCCCCCGGCCCAGTCTCGGCGAACCTCGCATCCCGCTTGGTTGCATCCAGAGCCTGTTCGTAGCGATCGACGAGCTCGAGAGATCCACATCAGTCAATCAGCAGGCTGCCCGCACCCGCCTCGGCAAGGCATGGGACGAAGTCGCAGGGCCGAGTTTCTGACCAACAGATTCCCGGCGGCTTCCCGTCGCTTGCACCGGTCGCGGCCAATGTGGGTCGTGATCCTGATTGACGTGGCCTCGCAGGTCGTGGGCGATCAGGCAGGCGGGAGCAATACCGAGAAAAGGGGTCAAGTAGACCGGAGTACTCCGATGCTACGGGTCACTGTGGGGCCGACAGGGCGTTCGGATCGGCGCCTGCAATCTCAGGCCTCGGGTGGATGACAACCTCAAGCGCCGGAGCGTAGACTGGGTCAACTTGACTGCGAGGGCGGGGCTTGGGACGGTACGACCGCAAGTCCTCTGGGTGTGTTCCCACCGGGTCACTTCGACTCGCGGGTCTGCGCCAGCGCGGCGCAAGCTGCCTGGCCGGTCTCGTCCGTCTCCCCAAGACCACAATCCGGGGTTGCGGCGTAGGCCGGTGGATGGAGACGTCTGCGCTGGCGGAGAGGGTTCTCCCTTGCGTGTAGTCCTGAATCCGGAAGCCTTGCACGGCGCCTTCATCCGCGAGATCGAAGCCATCTCCGAACAGAACCTGCTCGCCTGCAACCAGTGCGGCCGATGCTCCGCCGGCTGCCCGCTGGTCGAGGAGATGGACCTGCTCCCCAATCAGATCATCCGCCTCGCGCAGCTCGGGCTGGAGACCGTGATCGACTCGCAGACACCCTGGATGTGCGCCTCTTGCCTGATGTGCCAGTCGCGCTGTCCCAAGGGCGTGGATCTGCCGCGCGTCATGGAGGCGGTCCGCCAGATCGCCCTGAGGCGGGGGGACTCGCGAGTTCTGGCAGGACGGATAGATGGCTCGCTCCTGGCATCGGCGCCGCAGATGGCGGTCATCGGCGCCCTTCGGCGAGGCGAGAAGTGACCTTGACCCCGAGAGCCTACAGCTACTTCCCGGGCTGCACGCTGGCCACCACGGCGGTCGACTACGATGCCTCCGGCCGGGCCGTGGCGGCCGCGCTGAACCTCGACCTGCACGAGGTCCCGGACTGGAACTGCTGCGGGGCGAGCTTCCCGCTGAGCGCCGAGAATGTGATGAGCTTCATTGCTCCGGCGCGGGTCCTGATCGCCGCCCAACACGCCGGGCAGGACCTGGCCACGTTGTGCGCTGTTTGCTTTCACGTATTGAAACGATCGGATTCCTACCTGCGCAAGCACCCGGAAGCGGCTGACCGCCTGAACGCCTTTGTGACGGAAGGGGACTACGCGGCGCGTGTGAAGGTGCGCCACTTGCTGGGGGTGTTGCGGGACGATGTCGGTTGGGAGGCCGTGCGCGAGCGCGTGGTGGCCCCGCTTCAAGGGCTGCGCCCGGCACCTTACTATGGGTGCCTGCTCTTGCGGCCCCAGGCTGAGATGGAACTGGATGACCCCGAGGCGCCCAGCCTGCTGCATGACCTTCTGCATGCCCTCGGCGCCGACCCGGTGGGTTTCCCGCGCCAGGCGGAGTGCTGCGGGTCGACGCTTCTCGTCTCGGCGCCGGAAGCTAACCAGCGACTGTCCGCGGCGGTGATCGACTCCGCCCGCTCGGCCGGAGCCGCGATCGTGATCACCGCATGTCCCTTGTGCAAGTTCAATCTCGAGCGGGCGCAGGAGGGGCGGCCGCAGGCGGAGCAGCTGCCGGTCGCCTACTTTACGCAGGCCATGGCGGCCGCCTTCGGCCTGCCGGAACATGCCGGCCCTGCCTTTCGGCGCGAGGTCGCCGCATGAAGGACTCGGGCTGTACCACGGCGCTGGTGGTGGGTGCCGGCATTGGCGGGATCACCGCCGCGCTCGATATCGCCAACAGCGGCTTCCCGGTGGTGCTGGTCGAGCGAGAGCCTTCCATCGGTGGCCACATGGCCCAGCTGTCTGAGACGTTTCCAACGCTGGATTGCTCGCAATGCATCATGACGCCCCGGACGGTCGAAGTGGGTCATCACGAGAACATCCGGCTGCACACCTACAGCGACATCGAGTCGGTTCGCCGGGAACCTTCCGGTAGCTACGTGGTGCGGATCCGGCGCCGGGCGGCGTACGTGGATTGGGACAAGTGCACCGGCTGCGGCGTGTGCCAGGAGAAGTGCCCCTTCAAGGTCGTGTCTCTATTCGAGAGGGGGATTGGGCCGCGCAAGGTCATCTACACGCTGTCGCCGCAGGCGGTGCCCAACAAGCCGGTCATCGATGCGCAGCAGTGCCGCTACCTGCAAAGCAAGTGGGACATGGAGGCCGGGCGCGCGCCGGCGGTCGACAAGCACGGCAATCCGGTGACACCCAAGTGCGGCGCGTGCGCCAAGCTGTGCCCGACGGGCGCCATCGACTGGGAGCAGCAGGATCGGGTCATCGAGGAGCAAGTGGGGGCGATCATCCTGGCGACCGGGTATGACTTGTTGCCCGTGCAGCGACTCCCGGAATACGGCGGCGGCGAGCTGCGCGACGTCGTCGATGGCCTGGCGTTTGAGCGCCTGCTGGCGGCGAGCGGCCCGACGGCCGGAAAGGTCGTCCGGCCGTCCGACGGCGCAGTGCCCAAGCAGGTCGTCTTCGTCCAATGCAGCGGATCGCGCGATCCCGAGCGGGGGGTGCCGTACTGCTCGAAGATCTGCTGCCTGTATGTGGCCAAACAGGCGATGCTGTACAAGCATCGCGTTCCGGACGGTCAGGCCACCGTCTTCTACATCGACGTGCGCGCCGGGGGCAAGGGCTACGAGGAATTCGTGACCCGGGCGCAGGAGGAACACGGGGTCGTCTACCTGCGCGGCAAGGTGAGCAAGATCTACTCTCAGGACGGCCGGCTGATCGTCAAGGGGGCCGACACGTTGAGCCATCGGGCGGTCGAGATTTCAGCCGACCTGGTCGTCCTGGCGACGGCCTACGTGGCTCGCGCCAGCACCGCGGCCGTGGCTGCGCAGTTCGGGGTGGCGGTAGACGAGAACGGCTTCCTCGCCCCGGGCGATGAAGAGATGGCCCCGGTCGAGAGCGGCGTCGAGGCGGTCTTCCTGGCTGGCGCGGCGCTGGGGCCGAAGGACATCCCGGAGACGGTTGCGCAGGCCAGCGGCGCAGCGGCGAAGGTGCTCTCGCTATTCCAGCAGCGGGTGGCTGCGGAGGCGCACGTGACCGCCTAGGCGGCGGTTCGCGGGCGAGGAGATTGGATCAGCTTTCTATGGGCGGTCGCATCGGCGTCTTCGTCTGTCACTGTGGCCATAACATCGCCTCGTCGGTGGACGTGGTGGCCTTGGCCGAGAGCCTGCGCCAGCATCCGGGTGTGGCCTTCGCCGGCGACTACAAGTACATGTGTTCCGATCCGGGCCAGGAGTTGATCCGCCAGGCGATAGCTGACCATCGGCTGGACGGGGTCGTGGTGGCGGCCTGCTCTCCGGCGATGCATGAGACCACCTTCCGCCGTACAGCACTAAGCGCAGGGCTGAATCCTTTCCGGTGTGAGAGCGCCAACATCCGTGAGCAGGTCTCCTGGGTGCATCAGCATGACATGCCGGCGGCGACGGCCAAAGCCTCCGACGTCGTCCGATCGATCGTCGAGAAGGTCCGGCAGGATGAACCGCTCCAGCCGCTCACCCTGCCGCTGACGCGGCGCTGCGTGGTCATTGGCGGAGGGATCGCCGGCATGCAGGTTGCTCTCGACGTCGCCGGCGCTGGCTATCCGGTCGTCCTCGTCGAACGCGAGCCGGTCCTGGGCGGTCGGATGGCCCAATTGAGCGGTACTTACCTCAACCTGCAAGGGGCAGCCCGGCGTCTGGAGGAGATGACGAACTCGGTCGCGCGGCACCCGAACATCCAGGTGCTGGTGGGGTCAGAGGTGGCAAGCTGCAGCGGGTATGTGGGCAACTTCCAGGTGCAGGTTCGGACCGCTTCGTCGGACGGCGACGAAGCCACTCCGTTCTCGCTTGATGCAGGAGCGATCGTCGTGGCAACGGGCTGGGACCCCTATGACCCGAGGCTGCTGCCTGAATACGGAGGCGGGCTCCTGCCCGATGTCGTCAGCACGTTGGATTTCGAGCGCATGCTGTCACCGGGGGGCGAGCTGCGGCGGCCGTCGGATGGCAGCAGACCTCACCAAGTCGTGTTCGTGCAGTGCGCCGGCTCGAGGGACCCCGAGCGCGGTGTTCCCTACTGCTCGAAAGTCTGCTGCATGGTCGTGGCCAAGCAGGCCATGCTCTACCGTCAGTTGGTCCCCGAAGGTCAGGCGTACGTCTTCTACATCGACATCCGCTCCGCAGGCAAGGGGTATGAGGAGTACGTCCGCCGCGTCATGGAGGACTATGGCGCGCTGTACCTGCGCGGCAAGGTGAGTGACGTGTGCCAGGAACGGGGTAAGATCCGCGTCTCCGGATCGGACACGCTGAGCGGGCTTGCGGTGGACATCGTGGCGGACATGGTCGTCCTGGCGACACCCATGGTGCCCGCCGCGGGCGCCACCTTGCTCGGGCAGACGCTCCACATCAGCACCGATGCCAACGGCTTCTTCAATGAGGCGCATCCCAAGCTGCGACCCGTCGAGACGCTGACGGCTGGCGTGTTCCTGGCCGGTACGTGCCAGGGGCCGCGGGACATCCCCGAGACGCTGGCGCAGGCCAGCGGCGCGGCTGCCAAGGTGCTGCAGCTGTTCTCGCATTCGGAGATGACCCAGTCGCCGACGGTTGCGGCAGTGGTCGAGGACCTGTGCGCCGCGTGTGCCACGTGCGTCGGGACCTGTCCCTACGGGGCACGCGCCATCCATCCGGTGCGGCATGTGGCCACGGTGAATGTGGCCTTGTGTCAGAGCTGTGGAGCCTGCGTGGTAGCCTGCCCCAACAAGGCGTGCTATGTGCGCAACTGGAAGCCGTCCCAGGTGCTGGCCATGCTGAACGAGGTCGTGTAGCCCGGCGCGGCACCGGGTACGGCGAGGGACCGATGCAGACGGACATCCGCAGCCAGGCAGCCCCGGGCACGCTCCTGATGGAGCGAGTGAACGTGCTGTCCGAAGAGCAGACCGAGCTCTGCTATCACTGCCATAAGTGCACCTCGGGGTGCCCGGTAGCCGAGGAGATGCGCTACGGACCTGACCAGATCCTGCTCCTGATCCAGCTTGGGCAAGCGGACCGACTGTTGCGCAGTTCCGATATCTGGCTGTGCGCGGGATGCGAGACGTGCGCTACGCGCTGTCCGAACGAGATCGACATCGCCCACGTAATGGATGCGCTGCGCCAGATCGCGCGGGCGGAAGGCGTGCGGGCTGCGGACCCGGGATCGGTCAAGTTCCACCGCCTGTTCCTGTTCTTCGTCGAGCGGCTGGGGCGGATGAACGAAGCCGGGCTGCTCGGGGCACACAAGCTGTGGACAGGCAATCTGTTCTCCGACCTCGGCAGCGGCGCGCAGATGGTCCTCAAAGGCAAGATCCCACTGGTGCCGCACGTCGTGAAGGGCCGGGCGCAGCTCCGGAAGCTGTTCGGGGAGCTGGGCCACAGTACGGCACGGCCGCTGGACGGCGCTGTCGGCCCGGACGCTCAGGCAGAATGATGGAGTACTCCTACTACCCCGGCTGCAGCCTGCACTCGACCGGACGTGAGTTCCACGACTCGGTCACGGCTGTCTTCCGCGCCTTGAAGATCGGCCTGGTCGAGCTGGAGGACTGGAACTGCTGCGGGGCTTCATCGGCCCACAGCCTGAGCCGAGACCTGTCGCTGGCGCTGCCTGCGCGCAACCTGTCGATTGCCCAGGCCGCGGGTCACGACGTCGTCATGCCCTGCGCCGCCTGCTTCAACCGCCACAAGACGGCCGAACGCGAGTTGCAGGGCAACTCGGATCGACGCCGTCAGCTCGAGCAGGCGGTCGGGTTCGAGTACCGCGGTTCAATCGCCGTGCGGGCCCTGGTGGAGGTCCTGCATGACGCGGTGGGGCCGCAGACGATCCGCGAGCGGGTCACCCGCCATCTGGCAGGCCTGCCGGTGGTCGCCTACTACGGCTGCCTGCTCGTACGTCCTCCGCAGGTCACGCACTTCGACGACCCCGAGCATCCTGTCGAGATGAGCAGGTTGCTCGGCGCGTTGGGTGCGGAGGTGCGCCCGTGGGGGAACGCCACGGAGTGCTGCGGGGGTGCGCTGACGCTCACCCAGCCGAAGGTTGCCCGCCGTCTGGTCAGCCGCCTGGCGGAGCGGGCTCGGGAAGCCGGGGCACAGGCCATCGTGACGAGCTGTCCGCTGTGCCAAGTCAATCTGGAGATGCGTCAGAGCGGATCCGACGGCCGGATGCCGATTTTCTACATCAGTGAGCTGATGGGCCTCGCCTTTGGCCTGCAGGAGTCGCGATCGTGGTGGCCCAAGCATCTGATCGATCCCCGTCCGGTGCTCCGGACCGCCGGGCTGATCGCGTGAGGCAGCCGTAGTGTGATGGGAGCAGACGCCGTGTCCGCCGAGGATCCCGTGAGGGGAATGCAGCCGATGCACGCGCCGCGAGCGCTGGCGCCTGAGGCGGTGCCCGGGGCGGGCCGTGTGAATCCGACCTTGGGTTCGGTTCTGGTGGTTGGGGGCGGCATCGGGGGAATGCAGGCCTCGATCGATCTGGCCGAGGCAGGCTTCGCTGTCCACCTGGTCGAGCGATTGCCGGCCATCGGCGGAACGATGGCGCAGCTGGACAAGACGTTCCCCACCAACGACTGCGCCATGTGCATCATGTCGCCCAAGCTGGTGGAGGTGGGGCGGCATCTTAACATCCATATCCTGACCAATGCAGAGCTGGAGGGGATCGAGGGCGAGGCCGGCGATTTCCGCGTCACCCTCCGCCAGCACCCGCGCTACGTCAAGCTTGACGCGTGCACAGGCTGCGGAGACTGCGCCGCGGCCTGCCCGGTCCATCGCCCGGATGCCTTCAACCAGAACCTGTCCGAACGTCGAGCGATCTTCAAGCTCTACCCGCAGGCGATCCCCAACGCGTTCGCCATCCATAAACAGGGCACCGCGCCCTGCCGGGACGCGTGCCCCATCCATCAGCGGGCCCAGGGCTACGTTGCCTTGATCCGGGAAAGCCGCTTCGCCGACGCCTACCGCACCATTCTGGAGGACAACCCGTTTCCATCGGTCTGCGGGCGGGTGTGCAACCACCGCTGCGAGGATGCATGCTCGCGCGGGCAGGCCGACGCGCCGGTCAACATCATGGCGCTCAAGCGGTTCGTGAGCGACTGGGTGTGGGACCAGCAGGTTGCTGGAGCGTGGGACGCTGCGGCCTTCGACAGCCGCAATCCCTCGCCCGCAGCCAGCGGGCACCGCGTGGCCATCGTGGGCGCCGGCCCGGCCGGGCTCACCTGCGCGCTCGACTTGGTGCGGCTGGGTCATGCGGTGGCGGTCTTCGAGGCGCTCCCCGTAGCCGGCGGCATGATGCGTGTCGGTGTGCCGGAATACCGTATGCCTTACGAACGGCTCGAGCAAGAAGTCGAGCAGATCCTCCGGGAAGGCGTCGAGCTGCACTTGAACCATCGCGTGGACGACGCACCGGGCCTCCTGCGCCAGGGCTATGACGCCGTCTTTGTGGCCGTGGGGGCTCATCAGGGCGTGAAGCTGCCGATCCCCGGCGCCGATCTTCCGGGCGTGACGATGGCCACGGAGTTCCTGCGCCGGGTGAGCCTGAGGAACCTGGCGTCGGATGATGGGCCGGGCGCGGCCGCCGGAGAACCGGACCCCAGCTTGCACGTGAGGGAGAAGCGCGTGCTGGTGCTGGGAGGCGGGAATGTGGCCATTGATGCGGCGATGAGCGCCCGCCGGCTCGGCGCAGCCTGGGTTGGAATGGCGTGCCTTGAGAGCCGGGAGCAGATGCCCGCCCACGATTGGGAGGTGCGCGACGCGGAAGAGGAGGGGATCGAGGTCTTCGCCTCCAGGACCTTCAGCGCCATCACCCAGGCCAACGGTCACGTGTCCGGGGTGGACTGTGCGCAGGTCAACTTCCGTGGCTTCGTGGAGGGCCGGCCCGACTTCGACATCCTGCCACACACCGAGGAGCACATCGCTACCGATGTGGTGATCTTTGCCATCGGCCAGCGCCCGGATCTCGAGTGCCTGAAGGGACGGGCCGAGACGGTGCGCGGGCGTTTCCCGGTTGTGGATGGGGACACGCTGGCGACGACGCTGCCCGGGGTATTCGCCGGGGGCGATGCGGTGACGGGCACGACGTTCGTGGTTGATGCCATCGCCGCCGGGCACAAGGCGGCCGGCTCGATCGACTGCTTCCTGCGGGGGGAGCCCGCCAAACGCACGAACGGCAGGCTGCCGATTGCGGAGCAGGACCCGGTGGAGGTCGCCCGCATGTTGGCCGACGGGACGCGGTCGTCCGCGCCGCGCGCGGAGCCTACCCGCCGGCTGGCCTCTGAACGCCGATCGGACTTCGGCGAGGTGTACGCGGCACTCTCCGAAGCGCAGGCGATGGCCGAGGCGGCGCGTTGCCTGGAATGCGGCGTATGTTCGGAATGCCTGCAGTGCGTCTACGCCTGTCGCGCCGGCGCCATCGACCACCTGCAGACCGAGCAGGAGCTGCACCTTGAGGTGGGCTCGGTCCTGCTTGCGCCGGGGGTGGAGCCGGTCTCGGGAACGATCCGCCCCGAGTACGGCTTCGGCCGGTATGCCAACGTGATCACCAGCCTGCAGTTCGAAAGGATGTTGAGCGCCTCGGGGCCGTTTGCCGGCGTGGTGCAGCGGCCGTCGGATGGGGCCCACCCGCGCAAGGTGGCATGGATCCAGTGCGTCGGGTCGCGGGATACATCCTGCGGGCAGGGCTACTGCTCGTCCGTGTGCTGCATGTACGCCACCAAGGAAGCCGTGATTGCGCGCGAGCACGACCCGAACATCGAGCCCACGATCTTCTACATCGACCTGCGCGCCTTCGGCAAGGGATTCGACGAGTACATCGAGCGGGCGGAACAGGAACAGGGCGTCCGGTATGTCCGCAGCATGGTGTCCAGTGTGCGGGAGATTCCGGGCACGGGCAACCTGCGGCTGAGCTATGCCGGCTTCAGGGCGGACGGAAAGCCGCTGCCTCAGGAAGAGGAGTTCGATCTGGTGGTGCTGTCGACGGGGCTCAAGCCCACCGAGGCCGCCTGCTCTCTGGCCCGGCGCCTGGGCGTGAGGCTGAATGAGTTCGGCTTCGCGGAATCGCCGGCGTTCGAGCCCGGGGAGACGTCCCGCCCGGGAGTGTATGTGGCGGGCGCCTTCAGCGAACCCAAGGACATCCCCGAGACCGTCATCGAGGCCAGCTGCGCTGCTGCGCGTGTCTCGGCGCTGCTGGCCGAGGCGCGGGGCACGCTGACGCAGGAGAGGACATACCCGGCGGAGAGGGAGGTCGCGGAAGAGGCGCCGCGCGTCGGCGTGTTCGTGTGCCACTGCGGGATCAACATCGGGGGCGTGGTGGATGTGCCGGCGGTCGTCGAGTACGCCACGGGGCTGGCCGGTGTGGCCTACGCCGAGCGCAACATCTACACCTGTTCGCAGGACACTCAGCAGAAGATCACGGCGACAATCCTTGAACATCGGCTGAACCGCGTCGTGGTGGCGAGCTGCACCCCCCGAACGCACGAGCCGTTGTTCCAGGACACGCTGCGGCAGGCCGGCCTCAACCCGCACCTGTTCGAGATGGCCAACATTCGCGAGCAGGATGCCTGGGTCCATCGAGGATCACCCGACGTGGCCACGCGCAAGGCAAAGGAACTGGTCGCCATGGCGGTTTCCAAGGCCCGAACCCTGCGGCCGATCCAGTGTGGCAGTGTGGCCGTCGTGCCGCGGGCCCTGGTCATCGGCGGAGGTGTGGCAGGGATGACGGCGGCGCTGGCGATCGCCGCCCAAGGCTTCCCGGTCGATCTGGTGGAGCGCGAGGCGGAGCTGGGCGGCAACCTGCGGCACATCCATGTCGGGGTGGCCGGCAGCGATCCGCAGCATCTCCTGAGACAGACCATTGCCCGGGTGAGGGGCGAGCCTCGGATTGGCGTGATGACCGGCGCCGAGGTCCTGGAGGTGGCAGGCTACGTCGGCAACTACCGGACGACCGTCCGCCGGTCGGACGGTGAGCGTGTCGAGCTGTCGCACGGGGCCACCGTGGTGGCGACCGGTGGCCGCGAGCGCCGCCCCGAAGCGTACGGGTATGGGGAGTTACCCAGCGTCGTGACACAGCGTGAGTTCGAGGGGCTCCTGCAGACGCCGATCGACGGGGCCGCCGGGGCGTCGCCACGCTCGGTGGTCATGATCCAGTGCGTGGGCTCACGCGACGAGTCGCAACCGTACTGTTCCCGCGTGTGCTGCTCGGAGGCATTGAAGAACGCGCTGGCCCTCAAGCAGCGTGAGCCGCAGGCGCAGGTGACGCTCCTGTATCGAGACCTGCGGAGCTACGGCTTCCGCGAGCGGCTGTATCGACAGGCGCGCCTGGCCGGGGTGCGGTTCCTGCAGTTCGAGCCCGGCGAACCACCGGTGGTTACGCGTCGGGAGATCGAGCCTGGCCGATCGGCGGAGCAGCTGCGGGTGCGCGTCCTCGCGCAGCCCGGCAAGGAACCGGTCGAAATCCTCGCCGATCTGGTCGTGCTGAGCGCCGGGATCGAAGCCGAGCCCGGGAACGCATCCCTCAGCCGCCTGCTCAAAGTCCCTCTGACGAAGGATGGGTTCTTCCTCGAGGCGCACGTAAAGCTGCGGCCGGTCGACTTCGCCGCGGAGGGCATCTACCTGTGCGGCCTGGCCCACTCGCCGCGGTCGATCGACGAGACGCTGGCGCAAGCCCACGCCGCGTCGATCAAGGTCGTCGCCTTGCTGGCCAAGAAGGAACTGGCCGCGACGCCGATCATCGCCAGTGTCAACCCGAGATTGTGCTCAGCCTGCGGGCTGTGTGTTGAGGTGTGTCCGTTCGGTGCCCGGCGGCTGGAACCGGGGGACGCCTACGCACAGGTCGTCGAAGTGCTCTGCCAGGGCTGTGGCGCCTGCGTGGCGGCCTGCCCGAACAAGGCCAGCCAGCAGAAGGGCTTCGAGTTCGGCCAGGTGCGAGAGATGCTGGAGGCCGCGCTGTGGGAGCCGGCATGACTGCCGAAAGCGGGCTAGGTCGATCCATCGACGCCAAGAAGGGCTGTGACGCGACCATGACGGACTCAACGTATGAACCCCGGATCGTCGCCTTCCTGTGCAACTGGTGCACCTACACCGGCGCCGATTTGGCCGGAACGAGCCGCCTGCAGTACCCGGCAAGCGTGCGCATCATCCGAATGATGTGCAGCGGCGCGGTCGACCCGGTGTACGTGATCAAGGCGTTGACCGAAGGCGCCGATGGCGTTCTTATCGGCGGCTGCCACCCCGGCGACTGCCACTACCAGGATGGCAACTACAAGGCGCGCCGGCGTACGGCCATGCTCAAGGAAGTCCTGGCGAGCGCCGGCTTCAACTCGGATCGCGTCTGGCTGCGCTGGATCAGTGCCAGTGAGGGGAAGCTGTTCGCCAACACCATCGCGGAGATGACAGACGCCCTGCGTCTCCTCGGGCCGACTCCGATGCGTCAAGCGTGGTCGGTTTGAGGGCGCGCGGGCGGAAAGAACGGAAAGCTCGCAGGTCGGGCGGCCCGCATGCCAGAGGGCTGCCGGGAGGTGCGTCATGTTGGTAAGTCGCGTGCTCGAGGTAGGAGCGGCCGGTCCGGTCGCAGCGCTGCAGACTTTCCTGGGGGGGCTGATGCACGCCAGCGGCACGTTGCGGCTCCTGGCGCCGGTCGCGGTCCAGCCTGGCGTGGTGAGCCCACAGGTGGTCGTGCAAGGCGCGGAGCTGGCGCGCGTCAACCCATTGCTGCCCCTTATGCAGGCCAATGCTGCTGCGGCGTTGCGATCCGCGCTCCAGGATGCGCCCGGCCAGCCCGTAGTTGCTGTGCTGCGGCCTTGCGAAGTGCGCGCCACGATCGAGCTGGCCAAACAAGGCAAGCTGGACCCTCACAATCTGATTCTCGTTGGCGTGGACTGTCTTTCCACCTACGAGCCGGCGTACTGGGCGCGTGGCAACGAGCTGCATCCCGGACGTCCGGACTGGCTGGTCGGCGAGGCGCTGATGCTGGCGCAGACCGGTCAGGTACGCACCGAAGGCTACCGGCTGGCCTGCGAGCTGTGCGATCGCCCATCGGCCGACTACCGCGCAGCGGACATTCTGATCGGCCTGGTCGGTGTGCCCAACCAGGAGCACCTGCTGGTCCTAGCCGACGAAGCCAAGGACGCGCGCTGGGGGCTGCAGGCGCTTACCGACCGTCCGGCCACCGAGCGGGAAACGGTCGACCGGGAGGTAACGTTGTGGCGGCTTGCCGAGCGTCGCACGGAAGCCGCCGCGGCGCGGCTCGAGAGCCTGGGATTAGCCGATGCCTATCCTGCAGTGATCATGGGCTACATGCGCAAGTGCACCCTTTGCGGCGACTGTATCGACGCCTGTCCGCAGTGGAGCGAGGAGTTGCGCGCCGCCCTGGGGCGCGGCAAGGAAGCCTTCATTCAGGCGCTGCTGAACGCTACCCAGCGGCTGGCGAGCTGCTCTGGCTGCGGCATGTGCCAGGTGCATTGCGGTGAAGGGATCCCGCTGAGCGCCATCCAGCGGGCCCTCAGCCAGCAGATTCAGCAGCGTATGCACTACGTCGCCGGGCGGGACGTGCATGATCCGCTGCCCTGGACCTCGTGAGTGATGCGCATGGAAAGCAAGCCGCAGATAGGCAGGAGTCGACGGGATGGGTGAATTCGCCAGTCTGTCTGGGGGTTCGAATGGCGCCGTGACGGCTGTCCGGGACCTGCTGGTCCGTCTCCTGGCCCAGGGGCAGGTGCGCGCGGTCGTGGTGATGATGGAGACGCAGGATGGGATGGGGGTGCAGCCGGCCTTGGTCAGCCGCGCCGACCGTCTGGAGAAGGCCAACCCGTTCCTGCCCGTGATGCCTGTCCACCTGGCGCGCATGGCGTGCTTGGTGACCGAGCACGACCCGGTGGAAGCTGCCGGGCGGCGTCTGGCCATCGTCTTGCGGCCCTGCGAGCTGCGGGCTTTGGTGGAGCTGGCCAAGCTCAAGCAGACCGACCTGGGGCAGCTGTTGACCATCGGCGTCGACTGCGTCGGCACCTTCGAATCGTCTGACTGGAGGGGCTGGGCTTCCTCCGACCCGCGCGCCTTCGAGCTCTACCTGGACGCGGCGCGGCAAGGTAGGCCGGACTCGCCTCGGACTTCCTATCGGCATGCCTGTACGATCTGCGAGACGCCGTCGGCCTGGAACGCTGACCTGAGTGTGCACGTGATCGGGGTGGAGGGCGATCTGCTCGTGGAGTCCCCGCAGCCTGCGCTCCTGGAGGCGCTGGGGCTGCCGATCGGCGCCGACGCGGCACCGCACTCGCAGGCCGTCGAACGCCTTCGAGAGATCCGCTCCGCAACACGAAAGGCCCGGCTCGACGAGATGGACGCCCAGCTGCGTCGCGATCAGGAAGGCCAGTCGGGCCTGGTGCAGGCGTTCGAGGCTTGCCAGCGCTGCCACAACTGCACTGTCGCCTGTCCGATCTGCTACTGCAAGGAGTGCCTATTCCGTACGGACAACTTCCGCTACGAGCCGCGCCACTACCTGGGAGGATCGGAGCGGAAAGGCGCGGCGCGCCTGCCCGGCGACACCGTAGCCTTCCAGCTCACGCGGCTATGCCATGTCAGCACATCTTGCGTGGGCTGTGGGCTGTGCACCAGTGCTTGCCCGGCAGATCTGCCGGTGGATGCCCTCTTCCAGGCCGTCGCCCGTCGGACTCAGGCGCTGTTCAACTACGTCCCCGGACGGAGCCTGGACGACCCGCTGCCGCCGGCGACCTTCGAGCGCAAGGAGTTCGTCGACCTGGGCGAGGTCCACCGCTAGGAGGCAAGGAGGTGGGATACGTGGACGTTGAAACCATTCCGGTCTACGTGATGGGGCAGCGGGTGGACGTCCCACCATCGCTGACCATCCTGCGTGCCCTGGAATATGGCGGCTACACGCTGACGCGCGGCGTCGGTTGCCGGGCTGGATTCTGTGGCGCGTGCGCCACGGTATACCGGCTGAAGGGCGATCCCCGGCTGTACTTCGCGTTGGCGTGCCAGACGGTCGTCCGCCCCGAGATGTATCTGGCGCAGATCCCGTTCTTCCCGGCCCGCCGCGCCGACTATCGGATCGAGGACCTGGCCGCCGTTCCGGCCACGCTCTTCACGCTGTATCCGGAACTGTTGCGTTGCCTGGCCTGCGGAACTTGCACCAAAGCCTGCCCGCAGGGGATCGACGTGCGAGGCTACATGGCCGCCGCCATGCGCGGGGATATCGCCGCGGTTGCGAACGCCTCGTTCGATTGCATCGCGTGCGGCCTGTGCTCGGCGCGCTGTCCGGTCGAGGAGACGCAATACAACGTGGCGCTTCTGGCGCGCCGGCTGTACGGGCGCTACCTGGCCACGCGCTCTGAGCATCTGGCGCAGCGGGTTGAGGAGATCGAGCGCGGCGCGTTCCGGGAAGGCCTGGCCGAATTGCGGGCTCTCGACCAGGCTGGCCTGCGCAGCCGCTATGACGCCCGGGAGATCGAAGCCTAGGAGGTTCGGATGGCTTACACACCCGCCATGCTGGAGTCGATTGCCCGGGTGGAGGCCAGCCGGCAGGCAAGGCTGAGCG
>Ga0315293_10001632_pt1 | contig 21751 bp, 15 predicted proteins | sample YL17G13_20_MG_FD_203071 | JGI IMG/M metagenome (GOLD analysis project Ga0315293, IMG submission 203071) | Sediment microbial communities from Yellowstone Lake, YNP, Wyoming, USA - YL17G13_20 | ecosystem: Environmental > Aquatic > Freshwater > Lake > Sediment | place: USA: Wyoming | collected... | reverse complement strand
AGGCGGGCGTCGTGGCGGCCGCCGGGGGGGACGGACGGGATGGGGGCGCCGCTCGTGTCCACCAACACCGCCACGCTCCCGTCCGCCGCCGTCAGCTCGGCGCGCAGCACGATATCGGCCCCACCCGAGCTCGCGGGGGAGGCGGCGAGGGCCAGCGCGCATTCAAAGGGTTCGCCAAGGTACACTCCGCCAAACGCGGGGGGAGGGGCGACGAGCCCGGGCGCGCCCTCGAGCGCGGCCAGCGGGTCGGTCAGGGCTGAGCGGTCGGCGTGGCGCCCGGCGGGGGTCCAGGAGGAGGCGGCCGAGGTGGGTGGGCCGTCGGCGGGCGCGCCTCCGTCGGCCGCGAAAGCGGCGGCGTCCAAGCGCAGTGGGACGACATCCAAATCGAGCACGGGCCGCGCCAAGCGCGCCACGTGAAAGGAGAGCGTGTGCGGGCCGCCCGCCATCGCGGAGAGTGCGCGCGGTCACTCGCCGCGCCCAGTCGCACGCCCGCATCCGGTCCCGCCGCCGCGTCACCCGCCGCGCCGCGGCATGGACACGGGGCGCGTGCAGGTAGGGAAGAGAGGGAAGAGGGGCGCGGCGCACGGCCGCGCATCGCCGCGGGCACGCCCGCCGAAGCCCGCCGCGATGCGAGACCGCGCCGGTCGTCGCGTGGAGGGGCACCGCGCCGCAGGCCGACCACCCTTCACCCCTGCAGAAGGAGCTGCGCGAGATCGAGCGCGACAAGGCGTCCGGCGTCTCGGTCAAGCTCAAGGGGGCCAGCTTGCAGCGCCTGACCGGCTACCTCGAGGGTGGGTGGGGTGGATGGAGGGAGAGAGAGAGAGGAGGAGGGAGCGTCGACGGCCGCGCGCGGTCCCTGCGCCCACCCCTCCCTCTCCCCCCAGGCCCCAAGGACACGCCGTACGAGGGCGGCTACTTTGTCGTGGACATCGAGCTCGGTGAGAGAGGAGGGAAGAGGGAGGGCGCGGGACAGGGGCGCGGGGCGAAGCCCGACCCCAGCCCCTTTTCTCCTCCTCCTCTCGTCCTCAGACGACCAGTACCCCTTTGTCCCCCCAAAAATGAAATTTGCGACCAAGGTGTGGCACCCCAACATCTCGTCCGCTTCCGGCGCCATCTGTTTGGATGTGCTCAAAGACGCGTGGTCGCCCGCGCTCACCCTGAAAACCGCGCTCCTCTCCCTGCAGTCCCTGCTCGCGTCGCCCGAGGCGAGCGACCCCCAGGACGCGGTCGTGGCGCGGCAGTACATCTCCGACGGGGCGGCGTGGGCGGCCACGGCGCAACGGTGGACAACCGCGCACGCGACGCGCGCGGCGGCCGCGGGCGGCGCCGGGTCGCCCGCGCACGCACGCCTGTGCGACATGGGGTTTGAGGCGGGAGTCGCCGCGGCAGCGCTGGAAGCGGCGGGGGGCGACGAGGCGGCGGCGCTCGAGGCGCTCCTCGCGCGCGCGGCGGCCGGGTGAGGTGCGCAGGTGGGGCACGGTTTTGGGTTCTTTTTACAGCGGCGAACGCGCGCGTGTGAGCGAGATTGCGGGGGGCGGGAGCACTCGACAGCAGGCGGGCAGGGAACCGCGCTCGGCGGAGTGCGCGCGTCGGAGGGGCCGACGCGCGCGCGCCGGCCGGCGCTTCCCCGCCATTGGGTTTGTGTGGTGGTGTGTGGGTATTCAGCAGGTTGGTTGGGTGGTTGGGTGAGCGCAGGGCCCTTTGCCTCATGCGCCGCCGCCGCCACCGACCGCGCGCCACGCGCGCGGCAGCGCGCGCAGCTCGTGCGCCGCGTCCAGCAGCGCGTCTGCGTGCGCGCGCAGGTCGGCGGCCAGGGGCGCGGGCAGGCGGTCGGCAACCGAGAGCAACCCTGCGACCGCCGCGACGCCGCGCGTCGTCTGCGCCTCGATGACCGCCGCCGCCGCCGCCAGCACGGGAGTGAGTGAGGACGGGGTAGGTGCGGCGGCGGCGGCGGCGAGGAGGGCCATGCCGGCGGCCGGACCGCGGCGGGGCGGCGGCGCGAGCGGCGCACGCGCGGATCGCTTACGCGTGGCGGCCGCCGCGAAGCGGGGCGGCGACCCGGACGTGGTGGCCGCGTCCCAGGCACGGCCCCAGGCGCGGGGCGAGGCGTCGGTCGCGGGCGGCGTCTCCAAAGGGGCCGGCGGCGACGCCGGGCCCTGGGGGGGCGGCGCGGCGGCCAGCGCCGCAGTGTCCGGCGGCGACGCCGCGCCCGGCTGCAGCATCGCCGCCGCGCCCGGAGCCGATTCAGCTTCGCCGTCGGGCAGGGCGACGGCCCGCTTGGCCCGCGCCGCCGCCTTTTTGGGCGACCCGCTGCCGCCGATGCCGCCGCTGCCCACGCCGCCGCCCGACCCCGCGACGCCGCCCGAGCCGACGCCGCCGGAGCCGGGCGTCTCGGTGGAGGAAGCAGGAGGGAGTGGGGCGGGGGGAGCGCCGGCTGGGAGGGCGGCGGCCGCGGCGGCTGCGGCCGCCGCCGCGCGCGCGCGGTGGACGGCGCGCGGAATGATAGTCGCCAGCAGCCTCCCGGGGTCGGCCATCTTCTCAAACACGATGCGGTCGCCCTGGGGTAAGAGAAAGGGAGGATGGGCGGAGAGGTCGAGTGCGCGCCCACGACCCCTACTACCTCCCCTCCTCTCCTCACCGGCGCCACCCCGTGCGCCAGCGCAAACGCTTTCCACCCCTGTAGCGTGTACTCATGTTTGTCCTTGTTGCGCCGGCGCAGCACGGCGCACTCCCACGCGCACGCGGGGTCGGCCGCCGAGACGAGCTCAAAGTCGGTGTCGACCAGGTGGGCTAGGTGGGCGGTGATAAAGGCTGAGGGGAGGGTGAGCTTGAACGAGGGGGCGACCGACGTCGTGGGCACTTTCTGGGGAGGATGGGAAGGGGAGGGAACGTGGTGGGGCGGGAAGCGGTCGGGCTCGGACGAGCGGCGCGGCCGGCGCGCGGCCGGCGGCGCCTTGTCACGCCTGCCCGTCCGACGTGTCGCAAGCCCGACGTCGTAAAATGTGTCGGCGGCGCGCGCGGAGGGCGCGGGCGGCGGTGGACGCGCCCGCGGGCACGGGCGGTGCCGGCATGCGGCGACCACCGCGGGCGCGCTCGCAGCCGCACCCGCGCGCCGCGCGCGCGCTCATGAGCTCTCGATGGACCGTTTCCATGGCCTCGTGGCCACAGTGGCCGCAAATGCGCGCGGGCGCGCCGACGCGGCCGGACATGGCACGGGCGACCGCCCGACCGCGCCCGCCCACGCCCACGCCGGCAGCCGCCCCCGCCCGCACCTTGGAAAATGACGTCTGCGTGATGTCGACATGTCCACGGTCCGAACGCGTGACCAGCGTGCGCTCGGCGGGCGGTGGGGCAGGGGGAGGGACAGGCGGCGCCGCGAGCACCGGAGCCGCCACCGCGGCCGCGGCCGCGCCCTCGGCCGACATAGTGCGACGCTCACGGGGCTCCCGCGGCGGGGAGCGGCCCCGGGACGGCGGCCGGCGAGAGTGTGACCCGACGCCGACGCGCGCGCTGCTGCGGGCGTCACACCGCTCTCCTCGACCCGGCCCGCGCGCGCCAGCATGCGCGTCACCGCCGCTGCCGCTCTGTCGGGCCCTGCGCCCGAGTAGAGCGAGAGCGCCGACTTGCCGGTCGTCCCCTTCCTTTTTCTTCTCCGATGGCGTCCGCCGCCCCCTCGGCGATGGACGATGGCGCCCTGCAGATGCTGGTCGATGGCCTGCTCGCTGACACGGTCGGCCGGCGCAAGGTGAGAGAGAGGGGGGGGCGCGATGGCCAGGCGCGCAGCGCCCGCCGCCGCCCGCGCGCCGCGCGCCGCCCCAGGATGACCGAGATGGGGCGCCGACGCCGGTGCGGGCGCTCCCACCTAAAAAAATGCGCCCCCCCCTCTCCACAGGACGCCATCAAGCAGCTCCTCGCCTCGGTCGCCGTCCCCTCCTTCCTGGCCGACTTGGACGCGGCGACTCTGGCGCTGCGGCCGGACCAGCGGGCGACGGGTGAGAAGAGAGAGAGAGAGAGGAGAGAGGGGTTACGGCGACGCCGCCACCCTCCTCCACCCCCACGACGCCCCTTCCTCCTTGCAGCCAACACCTGGCCCGGCCTTTTGCGCGCCCTGCTGCGCGCCCTGGCCGCGGAAATCGTGCCCGGCGGCGCCCCCCGCGCGCGCCCGCCCGACGCGGCGACGTCCAAAGCGTTGCGCACCTTCCTCGAGGCCGCCGACGCGCCCGCCCGCTGGCCCGGCACGACTGGGGCGCTGGACCGGGCGGCGGGCGGGTTGTTGGTGCACGTGCGGGACGTGCTGCGCGCGCACGACGGCACGGCGCCCGTCGCCACCGAGTATGGGGTCACGCTGCGCACGGCCCTCCTCCTCCGAGCCGACTATTGCGCCGCCACGCCCGCGGGCGCGTTTCAAGACCTGATCGAGTGGGCGGCGCGAGGGCTGACCGGGGCGGACGCCGACCCGGCGACCGCCGCGACGACGCTCGCCCTGCTCCTGCGAGCCGCACCGGCCGATGTCGGCCCCCGCCCGCGTCCCGTTGTCGCAGGTGGCCTCAAGCGCGCGCTGCGGGCCGCGACGGGCGACGCGGCCGACGCGCGCACGGTCGCGCCGCTGCTCGCAGCGGCGGCAGCTTTCCTGGAGCGCGAAGGGCCCGACCTGGACGCCGGAGCCATATCTTCCCTGCATGGCGCGGCCGCGCCCGCGCTGGGTGCGGCGCTGAGCGCCGCGCCCAACACGCGCGCGCCGCGCGACGCGGGGGTGTCGTACGCAGCCGCCCTCTTGGCCGCCGGCGGCCTCGCCGGCGACGACGCCGGCCTGCTCGCCATGCGTGCCTTGGTGAGGGGCGTGATTGCCGGCTCGGGCTTTGCGTGGGGCGCGGCCGCGCGGGGCGGGCGGCGTGCGCGCGCCGTCGCGCCGGCGCTCGAACCCGCGCTCGAGCCCCTGCTGCGGCTGGCGGCCGACCTGGAGCTCGATGTCGCTGTTGCGGGGCTCGGCCGCGGCGACGAGGAGCCCGAGCGGTCCCCGGACGCGCGCGAGCCCAAGCGCCTTCGGGCCGACGCGGCGCGCCCCCCTCTTTCCGCTCTCGTCGAGGCCGACCCCGCGCGCTGGGCGCCCGTCGCCGCCGCCACGCTGGCGACGCGTGGGCGCGCCCGCCTGCGCCCCGCAGCCGCGCTGCTGCTCGCGGCGTCCTCGGCGGCAGCGCGCGCGCGCGCCCCAGCGCACGGCGCGCCCGCGCCGCCGCCGCGCGACGCCGCTGCCGCCGGCTGGCTCCTGCGCCTCACGGCCGACCTGGCCCGCTGTTGGCCGGTGAGCCGCCCGGACGCGGACGGGGACGACAGCGGCGAGAGCGACGGCGCGGCGTCGAGCGACGACGACGCGGTGCTCGCGCGGGAACCGCCGCGCGCGCCGCCCCCGCGCTCCGCCACCCTGGCCGCCGCCTGGTCCACCCTCGCCGACTGGGCCGCGGCCTGGGCTGTCGCCGACGCGGCGCCGCACGCGCTGCGGGCGGGCGCGTGGCTGGCGCTCGCGGCTGTGGCGGGCGCGGGCCGCGCGGCGGGCGCGCGGTCGGACGCGCCGCCCGCGCCCGCGCTGGCCGCCGCGACCGCCCCCATCCCGCCCGCCGCCCTGGCCGCCCTGGCGGCGGGTGCAGGGCCGTTCCTGGGTCCGCCCTCGCCGCTGGCCGCGCGGGCGGGGCTGGTGGCCGCTCTCCTCGACCCGGCGACCGTCGCGGGGGCGCCCGGCCTCGCCGCGGCGGCCGCGCTGGCGCTCCTGGGGCGCCGTCCGCCCCCCGCGTCCGGAGCCGACGCCGAACTGGACGCCCTGCACGCGTGGCTGCCGCCCCGGGCGGACGAGCAGCCGCACGCGGCCGCCGCACTCGACGCGGCGGCGCGCGCGGCGCGCGCGCGCGCCGTGCCCCACCCGACGCCGGCGCCGCCGGCGCCGCCCGCGTCCGAGGAGGAAAGCCTGGTGGAAGCGGTGGCTGCCGCCACGACTGCCATGCTGCGCTCGGCGCGCGAGGCGGCGGAAGCCGCCGCCGACGACGACGACGCTGCGGCGGCCGGCGGCGCCACCCCTGCCGCTCCCGACGCCAGAGCGACCAGCCCCGGCCTCGAAGAATGCAGCGCGGACGATGCCCTTATCGCCTCCGTCCACGCGGCGGCGGTCGTCGCGCGCGGGCTCGACGCCGCCGCACCTCGCACCGCGCTCGTCGCCGCCGACGTCGCCAGAGCCGCCGCCGACGCCGGGACCGCCGTCACGCGCGCCGTCTCGCGTGGCGGCGCGCCCGCGGCGACAGGAGGTGGGCAGGCGTCCAACGGCGACGCGTCCCTTTTTGCTGCGCTCGCCGCGGCGATGACCGCGCTCGCCGGCACCGCCACCGGCCCGCCCGGCGCCCTCGCCCGGGCCACCGCGCCCGAGCTGCGCGCCACCATTCGCGAGCTGCGCCGGCTGGCGGTCGACGCGGACGACGCGGCGGCGGCGGCCGGCGCGCGCGACGGCGGCGCCAACGCCGCCGGCGACGACGGCGCCCTCCTCTTTGACGATGAGCTCGACGCCGACGACGCCCGCCCCATGGCCGCCCACCGGTCCGCCCCCGCGCTGGCGGCGGCGGTGCGCGGACGAGCGGCGGCCGCGCTTGGGGCCGTGGCGCGCGTCGCGCCGTCGGCCGCTGGCGGCGCGCTGCTCCCCGCCTGGGCCGCCGCGCGCGACGCGGACGCGCCATCGCCGCCCTGGCTGGCGGTCGCCATGGTGGACGCGCTCGTTGTGGCGGCGGGCGCCGGGTGCGCGCCCGCGCGCGACGCGGCGGCAGCCGCGTTGGCCACGAGTGGCGGTTTGCTCCCCTCGCAGGCCGCGCTCTCGCGCGCGCGCTCCAAGCGCGCGGTGCCGTGTGCGCCGACCGTCCTGATCGCGGCCGCGACCGCGGTGCGCGCTCTGGCGCACGCCTGCGGCGCGAGCGGCGCGACCGCCGACGCGCTCCTCGACCCGACCCGCGCCCTCCTCGCCACCCTCGCCACCGCCGACGCCGCCGCCGTCCCCCGCATCGGCGTCGCGAACGACCCTGGCACCCCCTGGCGCGCGCGGGCCGCGGTGGCGGCCGCGGTCGCCGCGGCTTTGCGCTCCGGCGGCGCGCGCGCGTGGCCCGACGCCGACGTCCAGGCCGCGGTCGACGCCTTGACCGCCGCCGCCGGCGACGTCAACGCGCGCGCGTGCGCGGCTTCAGCCCCCGCGGCGGCGTCCATGCTGACCTCGTTTGTGGACGCCGACGCGGTGTGGGCCGCGCTGGAAGCCGCGGCCAACCCGGTCGCCGACGCCGCGGGCGCCGCCCTGCTCGCGGCCGCCCTGCCGCTCGCCCCCGCGGCGGAGCGGCGCTGCATGCTGCTCGCGCTGCGCGCGGCGTCGCTGGCGGCGCGCCCGGGCGAGGCCGATCCGGGCAAGGGGCGCGCGTTTGCCGGCGCGCTGCGCGCGGGCGCGGCGGCCGTCGGCTACGCTTCCCGCGCCGCCCTCGTCGCCGCCACCCTCCCCCGCCTCGCCTACGACTGGGTTCACTCCGACGGCACGACCCCCGTCCGCTTCCTGGACCTGGCCGCGCCCGCGGTCGGCTGCGCGCTCGCGCGGCCGCGCGCGCTGCTGACCGCCGCCGCGCCCCACCTCGTCCCCGCGCTCGCGACTGCGGGGCCCGTGGGGGATGTACAGCTGAGCGCGCTTGCTGGGCTGCTCGAGGTCGACGTGGGGGCTTTACTGCGGTCGCACTTTGCGCAAATCGTCGCCACAGTCATGCCCTCTTCCTCCCTCTTTGGCGTCGGCCCCAACAACGACCCCATCATCGTCTGGATCAATGCGGGCGCGGTGGGGTCCTGGATCCCGGACGTGGATGCGCGGGATGCTTTGTTTCAGGCGACGCTGCCGGCCGCTGTCGCGGCCGTGCTCGCGCGCGCCGACGCGCGCAGACCCGCCGGCGCCGACCCTCCCCCGCCTTCACTGTCGCCCTCAACGGCTGCTGCCGCCGTGCGCGCCCTGCTAGCACAAGCCAACGCGAGCGACGAGCTGGCGGGCCCCGCGCCGCTGCGTGCGCTCGCGGCCGCCGACGCCGCGCTCGCGCGCGCCGCCAGCGATGACCACCGCCTGGCCGCTCTGGGCGTGGCGCGTGCGACGTTGGACGCGCTGGGCGATCGAGCCGCGACGGCGACCCCTTTCCGGGCGGTCGCCGCGCACGCGCTCGCCGCCGCGCGCGCGGGCGGCGCGCCCGTCGTGCGCGCCGCCGCGTCCCTGCTCGCCGACGCGGTCGACGCCGCGGTCGCGACCGACGGCGGGCGCGACGCGCTGGCCGACCCGGACGCGGGGCCCGCGCTGCTGGCCGCCGCGGGCGACTGCGCGCGCGGGGGAGACGGCGGGGGGGGCGGGCGCGACGCCGGCGCCGACGCCCTGTTGGCCGACTCGGTCGCCAAGCTGGCCGCCGCCCTGCCGCAGACCATCCTGGCGGCTGCCGACCCGCTGCCAGAGGCGCTCGCGGCCGCGGCGGCGGCCGTCGCGGCCGCGCGCGCGGCCTCACCCCCCGACCCCGTCGCCGACCTCGCCCGCCTCGCCGCCCGCGCCGGCGCCATGTCGCCCCCCGCGCTCGCGGCCGCGGCGGACGCGGTGCGGGCGGCGTTGAGGGCCGACCCCGGCGCACTTGTGCGCGGCGCGGCCGCCGCGCGCGCAGCCGCGTGGCGCCTCGTCGGCGCCGCGCGCGCGGGCGGCCCCGTCGCCCAGCTCTTGGCCGCCGTCATGGCCGACGTGGGGTGCGGCAGGGACGCGGCGCCGGCCGGGGCGCGCGGCGGGTGGATCGACGCCGGGCTCGCGCGCGCGGTCGACGCCGCGCTCGGGCGGCGGCCTGCGGTTGTCGCCGCTGCCCAGGACGCGCTGGAAATGTTGGCTGGGTTGGACGAGGGCGCGGCGGCGCTGGAGCGGGCGCCGGCGGTCGTGCGGGCGCGGGCGGCGCCCTACGCAGCCCCCGCGCGCGCGGGCGTCGCCACCACCCAGGCCCCCAGACGCGCGCCGCCGCCCCGCGTGCCGCTTCCACACGACTCCATCGCCCTGTGGGCGCCCACTGGGCGGTCGCCGAGCGCGTGGGCGCGGCGCGTCGCGTCGGCGCTCGCGGCGGCGGCGCGTTCCCCCGCACTGCGTGCGGTCGCCCCCCTCGCCGCCGTCGACCGCGCGACCGCCGACCTTATCCTCCCGCATGCGCTGGCCGACGGCGCCGTGCCAGAGGAGGACGCCGGCGCCCGCACCGCTCACTCGGCCGGCGTGCTCGCCGCGCTGCTCGACCCCGGCGCCCGCCCCGCCGCCGTGCGCGCCATGCTGGCCTGTCTGGACCACCTGCACGCTCTGCGCGAAGCAGCGTTTGTGGCTGCGCCAGCGCCGCGCGCTGGGAGCGGGCGCACAGTGCGCGCACCCGACCCGCCCCTGACCGACGCGCGGGCCTGGCTCTCGCCCCACTGGCTCGACGTGCCCGCGTCCGACGTCGCGGCCGCCGCGCTGCGCTGTGGGGCGCCCCTGACGGCCCTGTTTTACGCGGAAGCGGCGATAGGGCCTGACGCGGGCGGCGGCGCGCCGCGCGCGGCGCTCGCGCCGGTGCTCTTGGCCGCCACCGAGGCCGCCGGCGACCGCGATGCCCTGTATTGGGCCGCGGAAGAGGCCGGCGCGGATGCCGACGCCCAACTGACGGTCCTCGGCCAGGAAGGCCGTTGGGCGGACGTCGCGGCGGCGCGCGACGCAGCAGCCGCGCGCGGCGTGCGCGGTGCGCGCGCCCTGCCTGCCGCCCTGCTCCGCCTGGGCTGCCCCGCCGCTGCACTCGCCGCGGCGGAAGACCTGCTTCGCGCATCGCCGTCGCCCGAGCTGGCCGACGCGCGCGCCGAGGCAGCGTGGCGGATGGGGCGCTGGAGGGGTGGTGGAGGTGGGAGCGCCGCCGAGACCACCACTCTCTCCTCTTTCAACGCATCTGTCTGCGCCTGCCTCGAATCGCTGCAAGACGGCGCGGCTGACGCCGGCAGCGCGTCGCTCGACGCCGCGCGGTCCGCCGCCGCGCGCGCTCTAGCCGCGTCGGGCGAGGCGCGCACCGCGGCCGGAGTCGTGCCCGCGGTGACGCAGCTGCAGGTGCTGGCCGCGGTGGACGACGGGTGGGCGGCAATGGTGGGGGGGGGGGCGGCGGCTGCCGCCACGGCTGCCGCCGCCGCGCGAGAGGCGACCGCCGACGCGGCGGGCGGCTTCCCCGCCCTGGAACCCCTGCTCGCCGCCCGCCGTGCGGCCGCGGCCGCCATTGGCGACGTCGCCGGTGAGCGCGACGCCCTGCTCGCGCTCGCGCGCGCGGCGCGGCGCGCGGGGCGGCCGCCTGCCGCGCGCGCCGCGCTCGCCGCGCTGCGCGTGGATGACGGCGCGGTCAACGCCCATGCCCCTGCCTGGCTGCTCGACGCCGCGTCGCCCTCTGCACCCTGGCGCCGGGAAGAAGTCGAACTCCTTTGGGACGCGGGCCAGCCGACCGCCGCCGTCCGCCGTGCGCGCGCGCTTCTCGCCGCCGCCGACGCCGCCCCCACGCCTGCCACGCCCGCGTGGCGCGCTGACCTCCTCATCCGCCTGGGCACCTGGCTCGCGACATCCGGCGTCGACGGCCCCGACGCCGCGCGGTCGGCGCTCGACGCCGCCCACTGCGCCGCGCAGGAAGCCAACGACCACGCCGCCATCGCTGCCTCCTTGTTCGCGCTCGCCTCTTTCGCGGATTCCCGGCACCGGGCCGCCGCGGACGCGGCGGCGTCGCCCGAGTGGGCGACGGCCGCCGCCGTCACGGCCGCCAAGCGCGCCGACCTCGCCGCCACGTCCGCCCTCTACCACGACCGCGTGCGCCGGGGTCAGGCGCGCGTGGACGAGACCGGGCGGCCGCTGGACGCCGAGTCGAAGCGGTTGGCGCAGGCGGTCGCGCTGCTCACGCGGCAAGTGGCGATCGATGATGCAGCCACCGCCGCCCTCGACGCCTCCCGCCTCGCGTCCCGCGTCGCTGCGGTCAAGCACTATGGCATGGCCCTGAGCGCGGCCGACGGGCACGACCTGCACGCGTCGCACCGGCTCGTGGCCCTCTTCCTCGCCGCGCCGGACGACGCGGACGTCGTGGCCGCCGCCAAACCCCCCCTGGCGCTCGCTCCCTCGCACAAATATGTGCTGCTGGCGCACCAGGCGGCGTCCCGGCTGTCGGCGTCGCCCACCGCGCCTGGCGCCGAGTCGGGCTTCCAAGACGCGCTCCGCCGCCTGCTCGTCCGCCTCGCCACCGACCACCCGCACCACACCCTGTGGCAGCTCCTTGCTCTACAAGCCGGCGGCCGCGGCCGGGACGGCAAAGAAGCCGGCGCGCGCGGGGGCGACGGTCGCGCGCGGCGCGCGGCGGGCGCCGCGGCGCGCGAGGGGCTGCCGGCGTCGAGCGTGGATTACGACAAAGTGGACGCTGCGAAAGAGGTATTGAGCGCCGTGCGGCGCGTGTCCGAAGAGAGGTGCGAGAAGAGAGGAGGTGTGAGGAGGGAGGGGTCGACGCGGCGGCGCGGCTGCCCCCAACACCCTCCTCCCTCCCTCCCAGCCGCAACCTGGTCCTGCAGACCCAGGGCCTCGCCGAGGTCTACATCTCACTCGCCGCCGAGGTGCCGCCCCCAGAGGGCGGCGGCGGCGCCCCGTTCCCGGCGCACCTCGCGCGCGCCGCGGCGCAGTTCACCGCCGTCCCCGTCGCGTCGATCCCCTTGGACCCCCGACCCGACCGCGACTATTCCCACGTCCCCCGATTCGCGGGGTTCGGCCCGCTCGTCGAGGGCGTGGGCGGCATCAACCGCCCGAAGAAGGTCGTCGCGCGCGACGACGCGGGCGGCGCGCACGCCGAGCTCGTCAAAGCGGGCCACGACGACCTGCGCCAGGACGCGGTCATGCAACAGTTTTTTGCGCTCGTCAACGCGCTGCTGGCGGCGGACCGGGAGTGCGCGGGGCGCGGGTTGAACGTGCGGACGTACAAAGCCGTGCCGTTTACGCCGTCCGCCGGCGTCATCCAGTGGGTCGACCGCACCGCCCCCCTCTCCACCTGGCTCATCGGCGCCGACCGCCGCTCCGGCGCGCACGCGCGACGGGCGCCGGCGGGCACCATGACGCACGCGGCGGCGTCGGCTGAGCTCCAGGCGGCGCCCGCCGACGCGCTGCGCGCCGCGTTTGACCGCGTGTGCGCCGCGTTTCCGCCCGTGTTGCGCCATTTCTTCACGGAGACGTTTCCGAATCCGCCGGCCTGGCACGCGGCGCGGACGACGTACGCGCGGTCGGCCGCGGTCGCGTCGGTCGCGGGCTACGTCGCCGGCCTCGGCGACCGCCACTCACACAACATCCTGCTCGACACCGCCACCGCTGCCGTCGTCCACATCGACCTGGGCGTCGCGTTTGAGCAGGGCGCGGTGTTGCCCACACCGGAATTGGTCCCCTTCCGGCTCACGCGCGACGTCGTCGACGGCCTCGGCGCGGCCGGCGCCGACGGCCCCTTCCGCCGCGTGTGCGAGGCCACTCTCGGCGTCCTGCGCCGGGCGCGGGAGCCGGTGACGACCGTGGTCGAGGTCCTGGTGCACGACCCGCTCTACCGGTGGAAGGCGACGGCGGCGGTCGGGGGGGGGGGTCCGGGGGCGGGTGCGGGCGCGGCCGACGCCGACGGCGCCCCCGCCCCTACCGTCAACCCGGACGCTGAGCGCGCCCTGCTGCGCGTGCGCGCCAAGCTGGCCGGCCTGGACGGCGGCGACGGCGGCGCGCGCGGCGTCGGCGCGCAGGTCACCGCCCTGCTGCGCGACGCGGCCGACCCGGGCAAGCTGTGCCGCATGTACGTGGGGTGGGCGCCCTGGCTGTGAGAGGGAGAGAGAGGGGGGGGGCGAGGAGGGGAACGCACGCCGCCAACGCTCTGCTTCAGAGGGCGTGTCACAGTGCGTGCACGCCAAGGGTTGGGGTTGGGGTTGGGGTTGGTTCGCAACCTGTCACAGTGCGTGCATGCTCTCACTCATGCTCGCCTCCTCCACTGCTGCTCCAGCCCCGCGGCCGCCTCGCGCGCTTTCGCCAGGCGGGGCTCGAGCGCGGCGAGCGCGCCGCGCGCCTCGGCCAGCGCGCGCGCCGCGTCCGCCGCGGCCGCCGCCGCGTCCCGGCCGGCGGCCAGGGACGCGGCGGCGTCCGCGATCGCCGCATCCAGGCCGTCCAGTCGGGCCGTGAGGGCGGTCTGGGCGCGGGCGGCAGCGGCAGCGCACGGGGTCGCCCACGCGCGAACGCGCGCGGTCGCAGCCACCGCCGCCGCCGCGCCCGCGCCGTCGCCGCCCGACGGCGTGCCGTCGCCGCCGATGGACGCCAGCAGCGCTGCCCAGTCGGGGTCGGCCGCGTCGCCGCGGGGCGCGAGCAGGGGGGCGCCCTGAAGAACGAAAAAGGGGCCGTCGGACGCGGGCGGCTCACGCGCGCGCTCCCTCGCTCCTGCGACACTCCCCTCAGCCCACCACGCCACTCTCACCGGGTCCAGGTCTGCGAGCGCGGCGAGCACGGGGTCGGCCGCGCCCGCGCCGGAGGCGACACCCGCGCCGGCGTCTGGCGCGGCGTGCACCGTCAGGATGCCGGCATCGTCGCCGGGCGACGGCGGCGCGTCAGGCTGAGAACGGTGGGGCGGGCGGGACGGGAGGTTGGGGTGCGGGTCAGGGCGACCCGGCCCGCCGCGTCAAAAACACGACGCCGTCCACCCACCTTGCTGTCGCCGGCGCCCATGGGAGAGGCGGCGACGACTGGGGCGCAAGCCCGAGAGTGCAATGCGCGGCGTCGACCCGCTCGCCCCCACTCTCTCTCTGCCGCGCTCGCCATGCCGCCTCGTCCGGCGGCTGCGGGCGGCAGCCCCCCCCGATCGCCCCAGAGCGGCTGGTCGCCCGCTGACGCGGACGCGGGCGCGGACGCGTCGCGCCCGCCAAGGCCGCTGCCCAAGTCGCCGGACGCGTCCCCGTTCAGGGCGGCGTCCCGTGTGGAAGGCCGTGGAAATGGTGATGCGCCCGCTGCGGCGCCGACGCCGCCGCGGGCCGTGCCGCGGCAGCCGTCGACCGACCGCGCGGCCGACCCGCCCGCGGCCGCCACCTGGACCGCCGGCGTCCCTGCTGCGCGCACCTGGTCGCGGTCCGAGTCGATGCTGCCGGGCGGCGGCAACCTGACGGTCAGCAGGGCGGAGCCGGTCGACGACACCGGCGCGCGGTCAACGCCCGCGCCCGCCGCGCGCTCGCCCGCCGGCGGCCGCGCGTGGGGGTCGCGCCAGCCGCTGCTGGACGACGTTGAAGCGGCGGTCATGCCGCTTCAACGATCCCCACACGCCGCGGCGCCCCCCCGGGCCTGGGTGCGGCACGCGGCCGCCGCGAGCCTCGCGGCCAACCTCCTCCTCCTCGCCGCCAAACTCGCCGCCTTTTTCCTGTCCGGCTCCAAAGCGGTGCTGGCTTCCACCGTGGATTCCGTGGTGGACATCGTGTCCCAAGCCGTCCTCTCGGCCACCGCCGCACGTGCCGCAACGCGCGACGCGCGCTTCCCCGTCGGCCGCGCCCGCATGTCAGCCATCGGCGTGCTGACCGCGGCCGGGATTATGGTGGGGGCGACGCTGCTCGTGGTGTGGGAGGCGTGCGCGGACCTGTATGAAGGGTTTGTGCGGCACGCGCCGCCGGTCTTATCGATCGGCCCCGTCATGTACGCCATCCTCGCGGCTGCCACCCTCTCCAAGGCCGGTCTGTGGGCGTGGTGCGCGCGCGCGTCCAAGCGAGCGCCCGCGGGCACGGCCGACGCCCTGGACGCGCTGGCGGAGGACCACCGGACCGACGCGGTCGCCAACCTGACGGCGCTCGCGGCGGGCGCGGTCGCCGCCGACCCCGCGCGCTGGTGGGCCGACCCGGTCACGGCCTGTTTGCTCTCCGCCTTCATCCTGAGCGTGTGGTCGCGCGTGTTCAAGCGGCAAGGTGGGAGGAACGGCGCTTGTGTGTTGCCCCCCCGCGCCCCGCCCCGCCACCCGCCCTCCCTCCCGCCACCCACCCTCCCTCCCGCCTCCCACCCCCCCAGTCGACAAGATCGTGGGCCGCGCCGCCGACCCCGCCGTGCTCGCCGCGCTCGAAGCGGTCTGCGCGTCCCACCATTCCGCGCTCGCGGTCGACGCGCTCCGCGCGTTTCACTGGGGCGAGCGCCTCATCGTGGAAGCCGAAGTCGTGCTCCCGCCCGCCATGACGGTGCGCGCGTCGCACGACCTGGCGCTGGCGCTGCAGCACAAGCTGGAGGCGGTGCCGGAAGTCGAGCGCGCGTTTGTGCACGTCGACTACGAGCGCCGCGCCGAGCCCGAGCACGCGGTCGACCGCGCGCTGTCGGGGTTGGCGCCGGTCGATCTGGCGGGGGCGCGCGGGCCCAACGTGCCGCGGCGGAAAGAGTGAGGGAGGGTTTTAGTTTTTCTGTTGCGCGCCGCCCTCCTCCTTGGCGCCTCCCGGCGCCTAATTTTCCTCCTTCTCCTCCGCCCGGGGCCCTCCTTTCTCCATGTCCTCCTTCTCCTCCCCCCCCTGCGGCTTCCACGGCTTGCCCGACGCGTAGAGCAGGGCGCGCGCTGGCGCTTTGAGCCCCCACTCGACCACGGCCCACACCGCGCCCGCGGCGCACCCCACGGGGCAGCAGCACACTTTTAAAGGGAGGAGCATTATCCAGACGAGGGCCGACAGGAGGGACACGGCGAGCAAGAGGGGGAGGGCGAGGGCGACGAGGGCCCAGCGGCCGCAGGTCGACGGCGCGCCGCCGCCGCCGCCGCCGCCGCCGTCGCCCGGCGGCGCCGGCACAAAGCCGGCCGCCACGACGCCCGCCTGGGCGGGGGGCGGCGTTGGTGTGGGCGCCGGGATGGCCTCTGCCAGGCGGCGCGGCGCGGGGAGGTCGGGCGCGCGCGACGGGACAACTTGAAAGAAGACCGCCCCGTTCTCTTTCGCCGCCGTGCGCGCCGCCTCTGTGGCGGTGGCAGCCAGCCAGGCGTTGAGCGGAGCGGCCTCGTCGCGGGCGGCGTCGCGCGCGGGGCCGCGCGGGAGCGCGCGCTCGGCCGCGGCGGCCGCGCGCGCGGCCGCGCCGGCCGCCGCCGTCGCCGCACCCGCCAGAGCGACCGCGTCGCCGCCTTTGCCGTCGGCCAGGGCCGCCGTGGAGGCAGAGACGTAGGCTACGCAGCGCAGCGCGTCGGCCCGCTGCCGCGCGTGCGCCGCAGCGCCCGCCGCCCCCGCGTTGGCCGCCGCCGCCGCCGCCGCGCCATACTGGTCCGCGGCGTCGGCCGCCAGCGCCGCGATGAGCGACGGTGCGTTGCCCTTGGCCAGGGCGCGGGAGGCAGTGATGGCTTGCGCGTCGGCGAGCGCGAGCGCGGCGACGCAGCGCGCGGCGGCCGGGGACGTGTCGAGCACCGCAGCCGCCGCGTCCAGCTTGGTCTCGCACACGGCCACCGCGGCGGCCGCGTCGCCGGCCGCGGCGCGCAGCAGCTTGTGGGCGACCAGCAGCGCGTCGGCGTCGGCGCCGGCGCCCGCCGCGGCGCGTCCCGCCGCCCGCGCCCGCCACCCCGCGCACGCCAGTCGCACGCTGGCGGCCTCAAACCAGGCGTCGGCCACGGCGCGGTCGGCGGCGGGGGCGGAGGGGGAGGAGGGGAGGGCAACGACGTCAGGCCAAGCAAACCTCAGCGCGCGCCGCAGGCGGGCGTCGCTTGTCGCCGCCGACTCGCCGCGCTCGGCCGCGTCCGCGGCGTCGGGCGCGGGCGCGGACGGGGCCGCAGGCGCGCCGCCACCGCCGCCGCCGGTCGCGCCGGCGAGCAGGGCCAGGTACGCGCCCTCGGCCTCCTCCACGCCCGCCCCGTCGCCGCCGTCGCCGCGCAACGCTTTGAGCAGGGCGGCGCGCGCCTCGGTCAGGGCGCGGGCAAAGGCGCGGGCGGCGACAGCGGCGTCGGACGACGGTTCGCCGGCGACGCGGTCGCGCAGCTCGCGCACAAAGTCCAGCTCCAGTGGCGGGACCTTGGGCGGCGCAGCCCAAGGCGCGAGGAGCAGCGGCAGCGACGCCGCGGGCGACGCCATTGCAGAGGAGTGCGCCTGAGCGAGCTCACTCTCCAAGACCCCCCTGCGCGCGCCGCGGTCGCCGGCCCCGCCCGCTCCCCCGCGATGCGCGCCGCGCTCCTCGTGGCGGCCGCGGTTGCTGCCGCGACGGTGGCCGCGCCGCAAAGCGTCTCCGCTTATTATCTCCCTGGCACCTATCCCCGCGAGTTTTACAAGGGCGACCCCGTGCAGAGTGAGTGGTGGGGATGGTGGGCGCGGCGGCGCGCGGCGCGCCGCGCCGTGACCCCATCCCCTCCCCCTCTCCCTCTTCTCTCCTTCAGTCGAGGTCAACTCCCTCGTGTCGGACGAGACCGAGCTCCCCTACGACTACTACTCCCTCCCCTTTTGCAAGCCGCCCGAGGGCGTGCGCGCGCCGCGCGGCGCAAACCCGGGGCTGTTGCTCTCCGGCGCGCGCATCCACAACTCGCCCTACAACCTGACGACGCTCGTGGAAGAGAAGACGCGGCGCGCGTGCCCGGGGAGCGGGTTCGCAGACCCGCTGACGGACGAGTCCGCGTCCGCGCTCGCCGCGCGCGTCGACGCGCGCTATCGCGTGCGCCTCATCCTGGACAACCTCCCCGTCACCACGTACGACCTGGAGGCGGGCGATGACAGCGTGCTGCCGGGGGTGGAGCTGGGGTTTGTTGACGCGGACGGCGGGCGGTGAGAGAGAGAGAGGAGGAAGGGGAGGCCGCGCGCCCGCAGAGTTTCCCGCCTCGACGCCTCCCTTTCCCTTTCTCCCCTCTTTTAGCTACATCAACAACCACCTCATGTTCAAGGTGCTCGTCCACCGCCAGACGGCCGCGTTGCTGCGGCGCAAGCGCGCCGCGGCGGCCGACGCGGCACTCGCCGCGGTCGAGGCGGGCGTGCGGCGCCTGCTTGCCGACGCGGGCGACGAGCGCGCGGACGACGATTCGTTCATGATTGTCGGGTTTGAGGTGCTCGCGTGCTCGATCGCGCGGTCCCCGGGCGACCCGATCACCGACACGCCGTGCGCCGACGGCGGCGGCGCGATGCCCCCGCCCCAGCTCGTCGCCCCCGGCGCCCGCGTCGCGTACACGTACGACGTGTTTTGGGAGGAGAGCGCGATCACGTGGGCGACGCGGTGGGACGCGTACCTGCGCGCGCCCGGCGGCGCGGGGTCCGTGCACTGGCTCTCCATCCTGAACTCCCTCGCCGTCGTCCTCGTCACCTCGTCGCTCGTCGCCTGGATCATGGCGCGCACCGTGCGCCGCGACCTGGCGCGGTACGAAGCCGTGCTGGGCGGGGAGGGCGACAAAGACGGCGGCGACGACGGCGGGTGGAAGGCGGTCGCGGGCGACGCGTTTCGGCCGCCGCCGGGCGCGGCCACGCTAGCGGCGCGGGTGGGGGCGGGGGTCCAGATTTTGGCCGCGACGGCGGCCACGCTGGCGGCCGCCGCGGCGGGGTTTTTGTCGCCCGCGTCGCGCGGGGCGCTCGTCACAGGCCTCCTGGCCGCCTACATCGCCCTGGCCGCCGCCGCCGGCTACGCGGGCGTGCGCGTGTGGGCCCGCATGCAGCGCGGGGCGGCGGGGTGGCCTGCAGTCGCGTGGCGCGCGGCGGCGCACTACCCCGCGCTCGCGCTGGCCGTCCTCGCCGCCCTCAACGTGCTGCTCGCGAGATCGGGGTCGAGTGGCGCCATCCCGGCGGCCGCCTTTTTCAGCGTCGCGGCGCTCTACCTCGCGGTGTCGATCCCGCTCGCGTTTGCGGGCGGCGCGGCCGCCGCGCGGGCGCCGCCGCCCGACCCCCCCACCCGCACAAACCAAATCCCGCGCCGCGTCCCGCCCGCGCGCTGGGCGTCGTCGGGGCCCGCGCTGTTTGCCGCGGCGGGGCTTCTCCCTTTCGGCACTCTCCTCGTCGAGCTCCATTTCGCCATGGCCTCCCTCTGGCGTGGCTACTTCTACTATGTGGTAGGAGGGAGGGAGGGTGGGGTGGAGGGGAGGCGGGAGAGCCCCCACAACCCCACCGCTCTTCCCCCCTCCTCTACCAGTTTGGCTTCGCCGCCGCCATCGCCGTCCTCGTCGTCCTCCTCGTCGCCCAAGTGTCGGTCGTCACCACGTACGTGCAGCTGTGCGGGGAGGACTACCGGTGGTGGTGGCCGTCGTTTGCGCGCGGCGGCGCGGTCGCGGCCTACGTCGCGCTCTACGCCCTCGCCTTTCTCTTCTCCACCCTGCACGCCCTGGCCGACACCACGTCCGTCGTGCTCTACCTGGCGTACGCCGGGCTCGCCCTGTGGGGCCTGTACCTCGCGTGCGGCACCGTCGGCTTCCTCGCGTCGGCCGCGTTTGTGCGCGCGATCTTTGCGGCCATCAAATCGGAGTGAATGGGTCGGGGGGGGCGCGGGGTCTGCTTTCAGGGTGTGCGTGCGGGGTGCGGCGTTTGACAGGGCCGGCGGGGCGTGAACGAAAGAAAAAACAACCGCGCGCCCGTCACTCCTCCTGCTCCGCCCCTTCTTTCTCGCGCTCTCTCTCCCGCAGCCGCTCGTCGAACGAGCGCAGCAAGGCGGCGTCGTAGTCGGGCGCGTCGCCGGCGGGCAAGAAGCGGGCGGCGTCACCGTCGCCGCCGCCCTCCCCGTCCCCCTCCTCGAGCCCTTCCCGCACCGCCTCCTCGACCGCGCCCGCCACGCCCGCCGCGGCATCCGCCGCGCCCCGCGCCACGGTCCGCACCGCCCTCGCCGCCGCCGGCCCCGGCGGCGGCAGGCGCACCGCCTCGACGCGCGCCGCGCGCTCGACCTGCATGTGCACCCCGCACGCCGCAGCGACGGCCAGGGCGCCGGCGTCGAGTTGGAGGCCGTGTTTGGCGGCAGCGACGGCGTACAGGGCGGCAAAGGCGTAGTAGAGGGGGGCGCGCTTGGCATCGTTGAGGCCCGCAAAGATCCAGGCAGTCCACCCGAGCAGGGGGATGCAGGCGACGACGGACGCGACGCCCCACTGCAGGTCTTCCTCGTCGTCGTCGTCTCTGAAGTCGGCGGCGTCGGCCGCCGCGGCGCGAGTCTCCCGCTCTGCGCCGACGCGGCGCTCCGACGCGCCAGTCAGCAGGGGCAGCGCCGACAGCGCCACCCCGCCCACCACGCCCACGGCCAGCAGGCCGTCGAGCAGGGAGGAGAGGGGGGCGCCGTCGGATAGGAGAGAGAGGGAAGGTGGGGGCGGGCGCCGCGCCGGACAGCGGGGGGGGGGGCGCCAGGCGGGTGGCGCGGTCGCGGGCGCCCGCAGGCGGAGCGCGACACCGCGCCGCATCGACGAGCGCGCCGGCGTGCGGCGCGGGCTTTGGGAGTGCAGAGCGCCGCGCACGCGATGCACCCACTCCAATGGCCGCCACCCGCTTCGCCCTGCCCGTCACCGCGGGCCCCGCCTCGGGCGCTGGCCTGCCCGAGTGGGCCCTAGTGGAGCTGCAGGGGACGGTCGAGGCGCCGCCCGGCGCCGCACCGGGAGCCAACTTCACGGCAGGGCGCCTGGAGCTCCTGGTGCGAGCGGGATGGGAGGGTGGACGATGGTGGTGGAGTGGGAGCGGGAGGGAGGACCGCGGGGCGCGCGGATGGCGCGCCAGCTGCGGCCGCGCGCGCGCCGAAAACGAAACCGTGGCCCCACGCCTCGCCCCCACCCTCTCCTCCTTCTGCAGCCATCCGGCGACCTCGAGCTCCGCATCGGCATGCACGCCCTGACGGGCAAGACGTTGGCCCTGGACAAGCCGCTGGCGGTGCTGGAGAAGGAAAAAGGGGGGGAGGGGGAGGGCGGCGACGAAAACGCCGACCCCGCGCCCGCCCCGGTGCGGTACCGGGTGGTGGGCGTCATTCGCCGCAAATGCTTGTTCAAGGCGCGGCCGCGCGCGCTCATCGGGCGGTCGCGGTGAGAGAGGCAAGGAGCGGGTGTCGCGTGTTTTTGGGGGGGCTGCTTTCCTTGTCCGCCTGTGGCTTCACAACGCGCGGCCGCCACGCCTTTCACTTGGCGCGCCCGGCTTTGGCGCGGGCGCCGGCCCCTGCTTTCGCCGGCGCCTTGGCGGCCGCCAGCCCCACCGCCGTCGGCGCGCGCACGACGCCCCGCACGTCGCGCGCCTGTGCGCGCGCCGCGGCCGCCAGGTAGTCGGCCAGCGACAGCGACGCGGGCACGCTGGCCGCCGGGTCGCCGCCACAGAAGTCCCCCAGCGCGGCCGCGAGCGCCGCGCCGCGCCCGTGCCGCGCGTGCGCGGCCGCGGCCGCCACATCCCCCGCCAGGCGCCACGTGCGCGGGTCGGCGGTGGCGGCAAAGGTGGCGACGTCGACCAGCGCGCGCGGCTCGGCCGCGCGAGCCGCGCCGCGCGCGCGAGTCGCAGCCGCGGCCAGCTCCGGCCACGCCACCACGCCGTCGCCGTCGTCGTCAGCCTCCCAGACGGCGTCCGCGGCCCAGGGAGCGGGGAGGGTGGCGCCGGTGGAGGCGATGAAGGCGCCAAGGGAAGCCGGAGTGATCGCGGGCGACGGGGGCGCGCCGCGCGCCCTCCCGGGCGCGCCGTCGGGCGCGGCCAGCAGGTCGAACGCGCGGCGCAGGTCGGCCGCCTCGTCCCGGCGCGCGTAGGCGGCCTGGGAGGGGGGGGGGGGGGGGGCGTGGGGAGGGGCGCCGACCAGGCCGCCGAGCGCCGCCCC
>Ga0315293_10001631_pt1 | contig 21757 bp, 14 predicted proteins | sample YL17G13_20_MG_FD_203071 | JGI IMG/M metagenome (GOLD analysis project Ga0315293, IMG submission 203071) | Sediment microbial communities from Yellowstone Lake, YNP, Wyoming, USA - YL17G13_20 | ecosystem: Environmental > Aquatic > Freshwater > Lake > Sediment | place: USA: Wyoming | collected... | reverse complement strand
CTTAGGACCATCCTTTTTGCCGGTAAAATTTACTTCCACCTGCTTGCGAGTGGCCAGACCTTCCAGTGCCTTGCGGTCCAAATCAAATACTTCGAAACTCATACTTTCCGGCCGGCTGATGGGTAAACGACCATAGACATAAGTTCTGAACAGCTCAAGTATTTCCGGCCTACGCCTGGTTTGCCACATTTGTGCGTCCGTTACCTTCGAGCCGTCGGTCAGCTTTAGAGGGTCGGGCAAAGTGTATTGCGGGACTTTTTCCTCAGAATAAATGATACTGGAGTCGCGTTTTGCAAGCTCCGCAACCAGCTCAGGTGAGGCCTTCCAGCCCTTTTGCTCATTGGGTTCAGAACCAAAGCTATCTGTGTGAATAAAAATGGTCATAAGCAAGCCGGCTAACGCTATCAATAATTTACTTTTAACCATATCGAAGCCTCCAATCAGTCTCGGCGAGGCCGAGCCTCGACGGATACAATAAGTTTCCCAACTCTAACACATCGAGCTTCGACATCATTTTATCATAACCAAATATAAGCGAAACTCATATTTTTTCACAAGTTGAATTTTGTGGCCAGTCGCACCATCGTTTCATAATTTTTCATTACCGCAGGTGTGATTGTCCGGCCATTTGGGGCAGACGACGGCATCAGGACGAAACCTTTGCCCTGGCCGGCGGTTCCGTCTATCAGGGTCTTTTGGACAATTTTCTCGAACTGCTCCGGCTCAGTATTTTCTATGTCAGCAATTTCTATATTGCCGAATAGCACCAGGTCCTTGCCGTATTTGCTGCGGACATATTCAAACTCCACGTCTCCCAGAGGAGGCGGCTCAACGGGGTCGATAGCATCCGCTCCCATTTGGACGATGTAGTCGAGAACCGCTCGAAGTCTGCCGTGGCAATGAATCCGTGCGAAGCCGCCGTATTTTTGGATAGTCTCCACCATTGGGCCTGTCCATCGCACGACGTATTCTTTGAAAAGATGCGGCGGCAGATAGGGTTCGGTAGCGTATTCAGTGCCGTATATGCGCCAAAGATGGCCGGAAAATTCCTTCGCTGTTTTTTCAGTCCTGGCGTATATGTGGCGGGAGAGCTTTTCAAGCAAGCTGCAAAATAGCTTCTGCTCGGTCAGAGCAATAATGGTAAAGTCTTCCATACTGAAAAGAGACGCTGCGGCACAAAGCGGGTCTTCTGTGTCTATCATAACGATGCCTCGCCCTGCAAGCTTTTTATCTTCTTTGAGCAGGTTGTCTATGTGAATTTCTTCATTGAAGACCTCGTCGGGCAGCTCCAGATAGGCCCTCAGGTCATCTAAGTTTTTTAGCAGGTGTTCTAACGTCCAGACAGTGTCAATCTCGGTGTCTCGGCGTGTCAGAGAGGTCATCGTTCGACCGGCAACCTTTAATGTCTTGCGGATAAAACTCCTCCCGTTTTCTGTCCATTTCTCAACTTTAAAAAATTCATCGCGAGGATGGTCGATGCTCAAAGTTTCAGGCGTTAGCTCGACATCATAAGAGCGTGACTTGACAGGACTGCGCATACGAATAAGGTCGGTCTGCTCTTCAGCCAGTTGAAGGAGCGGCTGCCAGGACGGGTCGTTATAGACATTGAATGGGTCCGGGTCGGATGGGTCAACAGCGAATCCTCCTATTTCATAAAAATTGACTGCCGGCCGGTCAACCGATTGTCCGCGCAAAGTCGCCATCAATCTTTCACGCCTGGTCACTGTTTTCCTCCTGAAAAATCCTTTCGACTATTTCATTCATAAGGTCTTCTTGTTCAATAATCGATTGGACTAATTTCATCTGTGTGCGGGCGCGGTCGAGATTATGTCCTTCGCGACCAATTTTGTAGTAGATATCACCCGCCAAATAGTCGGTAAGAAACCTGACAAACTGCTCAAAGGTGATAAGTTTTGCAGCAAAGGCCAGGTGTTTTTTCTCGGATGATGTCAGAAAGTGTTTGGTTTGTTCGGCAAAGCCTCGAACGAGCGCTTCAAACATAGACAGGTCCATAAAAACCTTCGACAAATCTCGTTCGTCCTCGTCGGCCGAAGTGGTTGTAGTGCGGACCATATCGCCGAAATCATAGAGCGACAGGCCCGGCATCACCGTATCCAGGTCAATCACACAGACCCCCTTTTTTGTGGTCTTATCCAGCATAACGTTGTTGAGCTTTGTATCGTTGTGCGTAATACGCAGTGGTATTTCACCTTTGTCCAATAAATTCAGTAAAACATCGCAAAGAATTGCATTAGCAAACAGGAAGTCAATTTCGGCTTTCGCACTCTTAGCCCGATTGCAGGCATCTTCTTTGAGGACTTGCTGGAAGGTCTCAAGCCGCTTGGGGGTATTGTGAAAGTCGCAAATAGTCTCATACAGAGCCGGTCCCGGAAGGTCAACCAGCATTTTCTGAAACCAGCCGAACATCCTTGCCGCTTCATAAGCCAAGTCGGCGGATTGAACGATATCATAAGTGATAGCATTCTCGATAAAATTATAAATCCTCCAGAAGTTCCCGTCAGCATCTTTGTGAAAGCCCATACCATTATCGCTTTCGATAACAGTCAATTGGCGAGATGCCTGCTCCGGGTCAACCCTCTGCATCCGGCTGCGTATGTGCTCGGTAACACGGATAATGTTTTTCATCAACGAAGGAGGGTCATTGAAAACCGCGTGGTTTATTCGCTGCAATATATACCGGATACGGCAATTATCCTTCTTAGCGGTCAGGACATAGGTGTCGTTAATGTGGCCGCGGGCGAGGGCCATTACTTCGGATAGATGACCGCAGATATGAAAATGCTGGACAATCGACTTTACCCCGTTAGAAAAACGGATTTCCTTCTCCGTAGCAGGAACTACGAAGGATGAATCTTTTCTAACGGGGTTGATATTTTGTTCTGTCATTACTCCCAGAGGTTCTCCGGATAAAGACCCTTGTTTATCAGCTCACGGATACATCTTGCCGCTATAGCCCTATCCCGACGATAAGTAACTCCGAACCACATATCACTTGTGCGCAGGACCTTCACGGTGGCTTTCCCATTTTCTATAAGCTCATCTATTACAGCGGGTATGTATAGTTCCGAATCCTTTTCGCTGCCGTGCTCTTTTAGAAATCGCCTAAAGTGCGATTGAATATGCTGAAAGATTGAAGGTTGAAATCCCCAGAGATTCATTGACACTATCTCGTTGCCGGTCAGAGAGTGCTCCATTCCATTTTCATCGATATAGCGTATCCCTTGCGCGATCTTTTCAACCCCGTTAGAAAAACGTCTTTCCTTCTCCGTAGTAGGAACTACGAAAGATGAATCTTTTCTAACGGGGTCAACCTTTTTGCACTCTGTAATCTTTCTTAAAAACATCTGTTCGTCGCACTGGCACACGCCTCTGGCAACGGGGCCATATTCACTTAAGGTATCTTTGAGTGTCCAGCCAACCATTGCGTAATCATTTGGGCAAAGGTCTTTCGCCGCGAGAAAACCCGCAATCATCTTAAACGAATTGTGGCCGTAGTAGTCATCGGCATTGATGACGGCAAACGGTTCTCGGACCACGTCTCCGGCGACAAGTATTGCATGGCCTGTGCCCCAGGGTTTGCTGCGGTCTTTTGGTGGTTCAAAGCCATCAAGACAGGCGTCCAGCTCCTGGTATGCGTAGGCTGTCTCTATAAGATTATCAAACTTGCTGCCAATCTTTTTTCTAAAGGCATCTTCAAAATAGTGTTGAATAACAAAGACGATTTTGCCAAATCCGGCTTTTATGGCATCATAAATAGAATAGTCGATGATTATTTCGCCGTTCGGACCTACGGGGTCAATTTGTTTAAGTCCGCCGTAGCGACTACCCAGACCAGCCGCCAAAATTAATAAAGTTGGCTTCATTCAAAACCCTACCAGTTTAACTACTTTCGCTGAAAACAAACTGCGATTTTCTCATCACCCACCACAACTCGCCGCGAAGCTTCGGATAGCAAGGCAAATTTCACAGCGGATGGTGATTATAGCCAATTCGGCAACCTTCGACAACATCGGTTTTGCTTTCCGCTTTACAACAGCGTTCTACTTTGTTAAAGTGCCGACATCGCCGCTTTGCGATTTTATGCGTGGCGGCAAATTCTTACATGATATGCAAAGCAGCCAAGAAAGTCAGGTTGAACGAAAAGGGACAAACGAGCGATGGACAATTTTACGTTAGTTGATGGCGGCATTGTTGGAGTGTATCTGCTCGTTACTATGGTTGCCGGCGTGATGGTGCGAAAATACGTCGGCAAAGTTGAAGACTTTCTGATGGCTCGAAGAGAGATGGATGTCTATCTTGGAGTTGCCTCTCTTGCAGCAACAGAATTCGGCATCGTAACGTGTATGTACACGGCACAAAACGGTTTTGAAAAAGGTTTTGCCGGAGCGGTGCCGGGCCTGCTGACATTTCTGGCGATGTTTCTTGTAGGATACACCGGCTTCTGTATCAAACCTCTCCGTGATTCCGGTATAATGACTATCCCTGAGCTTTTCGAGAAGAAATTTGGACCTCGTGTTCGCTGGGCTTCGGGTGTTGTCATCGTGCTTGGCGGCTTACTCAATATGGGAGTATTCCTGCGGACAGGCGGCGACTTTCTTGTCAATGTCACCGGCCTGAACCCCAAATATCTTGAAGTTACGATGACAGCGCTGCTGGTAGGCGTGGCGATATACACAATTCTGGGCGGGATGCTTTCGGTGCTTATAACCGATTTTCTGCAATTTATTGTTATGAGCATAGGCCTGATAGTAACGACAATTCTGATTCTGGATAAAGTAGGCTGGGGCACGCTGGTGAACACCGTGCAAACACACTATGGCGAAGGCGGATTTAATCCATTCAAAAATGAGAATATGGGATGGTCTTATGTTATTTTCAATGCGCTTCTGAACACGGCAGCAGTTCTCACCTGGCAAACACAGATTGCCCGTGTTCTTGCAGCAAAAGATTCCAATACCGGACGAAAGATTTATACCCGGACATCGTTCTTTTTCGTTGCACGTTTCTTGATACCCGGTATATGGGGGATAGCAGCACTTGCGCTGCTCACGCCGGAGCAAGTTGGAGGAAATACTCTTTTGGCTATGCCCAAAATGCTTAGCATAATTGTGCCACCAGTGATGATGGGCCTGCTGGTAGCTGCTATGCTGGCAGCCGATATGAGCACCGATTCTTCATATATGCTCACCTGGGGCAGCGTAATCTACAATGATATTATGGCGCCATTCCGGAAACAGAAATGGTCGGAGAAAAAAGGGCTTTTCTGGAACCGGACTATTATTGCAATTATCGGTGTGTTCCTGTTAGTCTATGGACTATGGTATAAAATTGAGGGAGACCTGTGGACATACCTTGGAATTACGGGCACAATTTATCTTTCAAGCATGTCTGTTTTGCTAATTGCCTGTTGTTACTGGAAGCGTGCGAACAGTTGGGGGGCAGCCGCCGCCATCTTTTTTGGTGCGGTTGTGCCGGCTGCCACGCTTGTTCTGCAAAAGGTCGGTTCCCGGACTGAGTGGTTCCAAAAAAATGGCACATCTTGTGGGGTCGCCACATACGTGATTGTGGCGCTCGCAATGGTTATTGGGTCATTTCTTAAACCCCAATCCAAAGGCGAAGTTGAAGGAAATAAAATATGAAAGCTATTGTCAATGAAGTCCTAACAATGCTTAAAGGCCACTGGTTCTGGGGAACGATGACTCTGGCTTGCTTAGTATGGTATTCAACGATTACAATTTATGTAACAATAAAAGGTATTGGCGATATACGTAGAATGCTCAGAAAGTTATCTGGTTCAAAAAATCAATAAGGAACTGCAATTATGTAGTCAGCGCAGGCCACCCCCGCTCCTGTCTTCCGACAGGAAAACGCGGGGGCATTGTGCAGAAATGAGAGGTCAGAATAATGAAAGTTATGATAACGAAGTTTGCTGCCGTTCTATTTTTCGCAGGACTATCTTTAGTAATACCGGCGGTAAGCTGGGCCGAGGTAAGAGTCTGGGAAGGCAGCGTAACGTTTCCCACCTACGGGTGGGAAGAAGATGTAAATCCAAAGTTCTGGGCTCTGGAAGGTGAAGTCAAGTTCTCCACCACCATCAAGGGTTCTATCGTTTATCCCTACACGATGCAGGACCACCTTTACAGGACCAAAGAGGACCGGACTTACAAAGCCCTGTTCCTTGAAAATGAATACTTGAAGGTCACCTGCCTGCCGGAGCTGGGCGGCCGTCTGCATTCGGTTTTCGACAAGACCGAAGGAAAGGAGATGTTTCATTTCAATAAGGTCATCAAGCCCGGTATGATAGCTATGCGCGGGGCGTGGATAAGCGGCGGAGTGGAATGGAACGCCGGCCCGCAGGGACATACCGTTACCATTTTGTCGCCGGTCGATGCTCTAATCGGCAAAAACACGGACGGCTCAGCCTATATCGAAGTAAGTAATCTGGAAAAGAGCCTGCGAACTCAATGGACGGTGCGCGTAACTTTGCATCCGGGAAAGTCCTACCTTGATGAGCGGATTCGCATTTTCAATCCTACGGACGGAGTGAATCCCTACTACTTCTGGAACTGCACCGCCTTCCAGAATAAACCTGGCACACGTTTCATATATCCTATGACTCTCGGGACGGACCATAACGGCGTTAAATTCTTTTCCTGGCCTATTTATGAAGGCAAGGACCTGTCCTGGCTCAAGAACCACGAGACCTGGACATCTATCTTTGCCATCAATTGCACGTTTGACTTCTTCGGCGCTTATGATGTTGATGCCGACCGTGGAATTGTGCAGGCGGCAAACCACTACGAGCTGGGCGGCAAGAAGGCCTGGACGTGGGGAACCTGGGACTTCGGATTAGTCAGCCAAAAAGACCTGACCGATGACGATGGCCCATACATCGAGGTCCAGAGCGGGCCGCTGCCGACGCAGTCCGACTACGGTATGCTGCTGCCGAGAGAAGAGGTCTCATGGCAGGAGTGGTGGTATCCCGTTCACAAGCTCGGTGATGGTTTTGAATATGCCACAAAAGACATAGCCGTTCAGACAAACCGAAATGATGGCGAACTTCAATTGCGTATGATTGCGACCGGCAAGTTCCCGAGCGCAATTTGCACCATTTCCAAAGAACGTCAGGAGCTTCTTAAGAAACGATTAGACCTTTCTCCCCAGGATCCAGGGGTTCTGACACTTTCCCCAGCTCCAAAGTCACCTGTTGATATAACCATTAAGGCAAAAAATGGAGATGTCCTTGCATCTTTTGTCAGCCCTCTGCCGATTCCTAAGGTTTCTGAGCCTGATTCGTCCAAGTTCATAAACAAACCTGATGAACAGCTCACAGTTGAAGAGAAGTTTCTTAAGGGACGAAAGTTCGACCTTGCAACAGACCGCAAAAATGCTCGCCAGTATTACGAAAAAGCGATAGCAGAAGATGCGGGGTATTTGCCTGCGCTGCGTGCTCTGGCGGTGCTTGATATAGAAGCCGGACTCTATGACGGGGCAGCACAGCGACTTGAAAAGGCACTGGACCGGAACCCCAGCGACGGATTGTCCTGGTATTTCTTAGGTGTCAGCCACTCGAATCGCAAGAAAGAAAACGAGGCCCTTCGCTGTGCCTATCAGGCGACCAAATGCTTCGGAACGGCATCGCTCGGTTATGACCTTGCCGGCCGCTCTTTTATGCGATTGAAAGAATACTCAAAGGCCGTTGAGTCCTTCGAGAAATCGGTTCGGTCAAACCCGAGGGATATAAAAGCAAGAAATCATTTACTGTTAGCCCTTTATGCCGCAGGGGAGAGCAAGTTAGTATATAAATATACCAAACTAAGAATCTCACAGAACCCAACAGACCTTGTGCTGAGGGCGCTGGCTGCCCTCGAAAGCAGAAAGCAAATGAATCGTTTTGCGCGGGAATCGCGGGCTTTTGTCGGTGAGGATGAGTTTGAAATGTTAGAGACCAGTTTGTTTTTCGCAGATGTGGGACTTGTGAATGAAGCAGCCAGGATACTTCAGGCATCCTGTATTGAAGCAGTCCCACAGAGCGAGCGCAGCCCTCTGCCGCTTTACTACCTGGCTTATTTCAACTCGCTGCAGGGAGACAAGACAAGTGCGAGGGCATACCTCAGAGAGGCGGCTGCGACCTACAAGGACTATGTCTTTCCTTCCAGGCCGCAAGAGGTAGAGATACTCAGATACGCCATTGGAGAAAATCCTGCGGATTCTTTTGCGCATCTGCACCTCGGAAACCTTTACGCGCATCTTGGCCGGCTCAACGAAGCGGCCTTACATTGGCAAAAGGCCGGCGAGCTTAATCATTCTATGAGCATAGCATTTCGCAATCTTGGCCTTTACGCCTGGGCAATAGAGAACAACCTGACAAAGGCCGAAGATTTATACGCTAAGGCTATTGCCGCCCGGCCGAAAGACCAGACATTATATCGTGACCTGGCAGACATTTTTCTGGCCGACAACAAACGCCCTAAGGCGATAGAAGTTCTTGAGTCCACGCCGTTTGAAAAAGTCAGACGCGCGGATGTTGCCATAATGCTGGCCCAGGCATATCTTGACGAGCAGAGATTTACCGATGCCATCGATCTGCTTGAATCTACCCCGTATTTTGTCAACTGGGAGGGTCAGACAATCGTATGGGACATTTTCAACAAGGCACATCTGGAACGCGGACAGAAACGTTTTGAGAACAAGGATTTTCAAGGTGCTCTGAAGGACTTTGAGGCGGCCCTTACTTACCCGGAAAACATCGGGGTCGGCCGCTCGAACAAACCGCGTGAGGCACCCGCTCAGTATTGGAGAGGAAAGGCATTGGAAGCGCTTGGGCAGCCTGAGCAGGCGCGTTCGGCCTGGAAGGAAGGAGCTGCCAGCCCCGAGAGTTCAGAGGAGCAGAATAAATATCGACAGCTTTGCAGTGAGCTTCTGAAGACAAATTGAGCAGGCAGCGCCCCGCACCAATCCCTCGACTCCGCTCGCGATGGTGAGCCTGTCGAACCATTGGGAAATTAAAAATTGCTGTGAAGACACAAATTCACAAAGAAATTATAAATAAAAAAAACTTGGTGTCTTTGTGTCCTGGTGGCAAAAATGCGGGATTGCCAGAACCTAAAGAGGCATTGCATCAAAAACAAGCACCTCAAAGGGCTTCATCTCAAAAGTATGAACCTGGCCCGCAGATAACACAATCTCGCCTTTATCGACATCCTTCTTCCAGGGACTTCTCAGGGCATATTTCTGAGAGGCGCCATTGGGCAGCTCGAATGCTTTGCCGATATCAATTGCGATTTTGCCCGGCTTGTCATAAGGATTACGCAGCGATAAGATGCCTTTTCGTTTAGACCAGGATGCCCAGCCGTAAACCTGCCCTCTAGCCGGGTCACCACCCACCCAGTGCGTATCAATCAATACGTCCTTATTGTCACGGGACCATTTTGCTGCTTCAGCTAAAGCATCCCAGTGCTCCGGCTGCATCAAGGATGGAGTGATGTATAATTCCTGGCAGTTTGTCCCGCCGGCAAAGAAAGCACGTATATCATCGACAAGGTCATTAACCTCATCTGGGAGTCCGTGATTAGCGAACATAACACCCTGTGTCATAAGTGAATTCAAAGGATATAAGGGTGCGCGTATTACGACATTATGATAGGTTTCCTTGTCCCTGTAAGTGACCTGCTGCTGCCTTTTGGAGCCCCAGCCGTTCGTGCTCCAATCTGACCCTGCGCGCCAGGTTGAGTCACCATACCACAGCCAATACGGGGAGGGCCAGGTGCCAGTTGTAATGTTCACAAAAATATCTGGTTTGACCTGGCGCAGCTCGCCGACAAGCCGCAACAGGGCCTGTATATCAGGGGCAAATTCGCTGCCGGCTCCGCCGGTTGTGCCGCCTGCGCCAATGCCATCGAACTTAAAGTAGTTCAAGCCATATTCACGAATCATTTTCACGCATACATCGCGAAAACGCGCGTAGTAGTTTGGACCAGCAAGGGAAAAGCCGCTCTGGTTTGTTTCGAAGCCCTGCTGGAGGCCGTATTTTATCCTCTCCTTTTTGGCCTCGCCGTAGCCGCCAAAAGGAGAAAGCCAGGCGCCCAAAGAGGAACCATATTTTTCTGCCGCCTTCTGTAGAGGGGAAAATCCGCTGGGAAAACCCTTGTGAAACTGCCACAGCGAAGCAGTATCATCCCACCCATCGTCCAGGGCGAACGAATCCATTACCAACTTTCGGCTGTTGACCAGTTCTCTTCCAAATAGCTCAATTACCTCTATGCACTGACCCTCTTGTATCTTCTCACCGCCATAGCCGATGTCATACCAACTATTGTAGTGCAGAAATGGCCGATATGGGTGTGCCCGCTCACGTTCAATATAATATAAAAAGGCACGGCGCAACTGCCCTTCCGGAGCAACACCAATAACGCAGCTTGCTGTTAGCGAATCACCGGGCTTTAGCAATATAGAACAAGGCAAACTGCAACGAAATTGCGATAAGCTGCCTTGCAGTATTTGATTTTTTGACATAGGGTGCTCACAGGCAAAGAACATATTGGCCGTTACTACAGGCGAACCATCAACCGCACCAACTACCTTTGAGCCCGACGCTGAGAACTCGACCAGCACTATTTCTCTTATCTCAAGCGGAACTTTCTCAGTTGCAATTCGGACCTCTTGCCGTATGTAATTCGAGCCATCGCGCAAAATCGTACACCATTGCACTTTTAGGTTGTCATCAGACGAAGCCAGGATAGCAGTAATTTGTTTCCCCCCAAATCGTTTGGCCAGGATTGGCTCCAGCTCAAGATTATTCAATTCCGGCTTGCCAACGATTTTCAGGTCGGAACACTTCACTATCTGCCCACTGCCTAAGACAAATTGGAAGCACTCAGCCTCCTGCAATTCGAGTGTGTTCGCCGAGAGCTTGTCTGTTACGCTCTCTGGCTTCAGCCGTCCATCTGTGACAGTCCACTTGAATGCTATAACACTATTTTCCAAAACGAGCTTATCCTGACTCACCCAACATTTGGTATCACCAGGCGCTGGCCCTGGAAACTCAAGATGTCCTTCTTCTCGCGCACAACCGATTAAAAGTAATGCCATCAAGACCGATGTGTATGCAAGATAGCGTTTCTCAATCCTTTCTGTCATTCGTCTTTCCCTTTTTACTGCACAAGTGTCGTTATATTGTGAATCGAATGAATACGCCGCTCCATTTTGTAGTGCTCGCTTCATAATAATGGCGGTCGTCGTATTATGATTCACTGAATGTCATTACTGTCGCTCATCGCCGTGAAAAAATTGCCACTAAGGCACGAAGCCACGAAATTAAAAGATATATTGTAATCTTGGTGTCTTAGTGTCTTTGTGGCACAAAAGTGCGTTTGGTCTGCCGGCTGCTTTCTGCCTTTATTGTTCTCATCCGGCACCCGTGTGCCTTTCACCAATCAGAAGATAAAAAGCCAATGTCTTCGCCATCGTGAATCGCAAGGCCAATCTGTTCTACTGTCCCCTTGCGGCCGTTGTACCAGAGCAGCCAGCGATTGTTATTGCTCTCAAAGATGGCAAACGGCTTGTAGCAGGCATCTGCATCCCAGCTGCCCGTGACGGGGGAAATAATGGGATTATTAGTGTGGCGCTGCCAGCCGGCTATGCCGTCTCTGGAGCGAGCCAGGCCTATTTGGGCATGGTCCTCGTCACGAAAGCCGATGTAAAACATCAGGTACCATTGACCCTGGTGTATTACCTGGCAGGCTGTTACTTTGTGCTGCTCCCATGGTTTGTTCGGGTCGGCGGTGAAAACAGGGTTGCTCGGCAGCTTGCTCCAGTGCCTACCATCTGAACTGGCGGCATACCCGATCGCATTCGGCTCATATTGCTCTCCTGCTGAGTACCACATTCGATACAGACCTTCTTTTGTGTCCCACAGGACATGAGGGCACATAACCGCTACATTTTCCCACGGCTCTTCAGGTGATAGGACAGGTTTATCGCTGGTCCGCTTCCACTTGTGGCCGTCGGTACTAGTGGCATACCCGATATAAGAGCGGCCGCTTGCCTGGCCCGTATACCATATATGATAGAGCCTGTCTGCCTTTACTACCACCGGCCGGTTGACCTGGTGTTCCCAGGTCGAATCCATCCTGGGTCCCAGCACGATTTCCGGGTCGTCCCAGTGGATACCGTCGGTGCTTTCAACCAAGGCAATAGACTTTTTTGGACGCCAGGAGAACCACATACGGTATTTGCTCTTTTCCTTGAGGACAGCTACATCGAAGCAGGTACCAAGGTTACCGCCGAGAACAGGATTATTCTCATACTTGCGCCAACCTGCCTGCTGCGCCAGTGCCAGCCGTGCCAGAGACGGCACGTCTCGGCAGGCATCAGCACGGCGAGCAGTCGCTCCTTGCACTGCACGCAAGTCCTGTGTCGGGGAAATTGAGGCGTCGCTGACGGCTGCTGGTCGTAACTTACCAGTGACACGCTGCAATGAATCTGCTTGAGCTACCTCTTTGCCATCTGCGAATACATGCAGACCTGTTCCTCTGTTATATTTCTTGCCCGTCTTGTCCCAGAGTATTGTAATTATCCGCCCATGGTAGAGCACATTGTCGAGGCAGAACCAGTCCCACGTATCTTGAGGGAGCAGCGGGTTAACCTCGACTATGTCATCTGGCCGAGGTTTTAGACCAATCAGACCGGAAATGACCAAATCACAATACGTGGAATGATTATAATCCTTGCCTCGCACCGAAGGAGCCAGGCGAGTTCGAGCAATCCAATCTCCGGTATAAGGATTAAGGTTCTCATCAATCCAGCAAACAATCCGACCATCTTCACGCTTCAGGCGATGGCTCTTTGTGTAAATCTTCAGAGTCTCGAAATAGTCAGACTTACTTATGACATCCTGTTTATAGTTGTTTAGGACGTTGGCAAGAGCAGTCAAGGTTATTGAAGTTGCGTAAGGCCAGCTTGGCCCGTTCCACTGGCAGGAATGTCCTTCATAGCGAACGGCAAATTGCGGGTGACGCTGCTCTGCGGTCGTAGGACCGAACGGCGCATAAAAGCCTTTTGGGTCCATCAATTCCTTCCATGCTTCTTCATAACCTTGCGCCGTTGGGCGTCCCCAGTGGGACTCCGGAAGATTGAAATACCACGGAGTCCAACCGATTTCCTCACGAACATTGACCAGACTATCTTTATCACGAGGCAGCGTCATAAAAAACTTTTCCTTGTCGTTCCATAGTTTTGTCTGGATAAGCTGTTTGAGCTTTTCCGCCTTTGCCTGGTATTCTTCTGCAATGTCGTTTCGTCCGGCAAGCTCGGCGATTTTTGCAATAGCTCTTGCGTCGCCGAACATATAAGAGTTTATTGAGGGCCGCTTGCCTGGTTCACCTAACATTTTTAGCCCTCCCGAGCCTGAAATAGAAAATTCCATTCCATCTCGGTCGTCAATCTGCCAGAACAGCCCATCTGGTGAAAGTCTCTCCTTCTCCCATCCCTTGTAATTCTCAATCAGGTCTTCAAGCAGGCTGGTAATTAGCTTTTTGTCCGGCCGCACAAGATATCGAGCGTCCAGTGCATCGGCAAGCCAGCAACTGTATCTTCGCGGTGATCCGCCTTTTTGAAACCAGAACACGGCGTAATCGTCCAGATATTTCGCATCGTGCAGCCATCGGCCCTCGTAAAAATGATGGCCTGCGGCGCAGCTAATCTCATTGTGCTTGCCGCCCCAGCTTACTTTCGGCAGAAACTCAGTAACCACAAACCCGTCCGGCGTTTCCTTGATGTGTTTGCGATAGGTCCACCAGCGAAAGTAATAGGTCAGCTCGAAATCTTTGTCCGGGCACTCAAATAACGGAATGTTCGCCTTGAGAAATTCCCACGCTTTTTCATTTGGAATGTGCTGGACGAACACCTCATTATCATCTTTGTTGAACGTATCAATATAGTGCTTAAACGAACCTGCTGTGTCTGCGCAGCACGACGAGTCCGCTTTCAGCACAATCGACCCCGGCATCTCATTCGCCCCGGCTGTTGACAGCATCGAATGGTTCGACAGGCTCACCATCAGATTCGACAAGCTCACTGCAAGCCCGAGCAGAGTCGAGGGACAGATAGCTAACACAAACGATTCCACAAATCTTATCATCAAAAATTTCTCCTCTTTTCTCATATTTTCATTATAAACGAATTCGTAACGTAGTCGAGTAAAAGGTATTATATTTATCGAGTTCGAATTCGTATAGATGTCAATTAATTCTTCGACTACGTTACGTTACGAGTACGTTTCGTATTCGAATACGTAAAGCAAATTCCGTTCCAGTTTCATTCTCTCGATGACGCCTCTTTCTCGTTAAGTTATATTTTGACTTCGCAAGGTGCCCCGCAGGGGAGGGTATGTTTCTAACCATTAGCGGTTATATGCAAAATGAAAACGCACCACTTTTTTGAAATTTGATTTGCAAATGCAAAAGGGGTTCTGTAGATTAGGTGGTTGCGTTTTGTATGTGGCGTCAGCCATCCCTGACGGGATTTTGATTAAGGCAGATTGAATAGGAGATATGAAATGAAGCGGTATGTTTTGAGTGTTCTGTTAATGAGTATGTTTGCTTACCCAGTTGTGTTTGCTCAGGAGCCAGGCCCGCAAGACGTGGAAAACCAGATGCGTCTTCATAAAATGCAGCTTGAGCTAAAAAATCACGAAGCAGAATTGGGCTTCCAACAAGAAATGCGGCAGTTCGAGCTGGAGAAACGACGCCTTGAGCTTGACCAGCAACGAAGAATGACGGAACATTTAGGTCAGAGGACGCACGGCCACAAACCCTGCCTGGGCTTATTTTTCCTCGGGTGTTTTGTTGTCCATATCCTTGCGGCGGTCTGGGTTTACAAAGACATACGCGCGAAGGAATGCGGCTCGGGTATATGGATAGCGATTGCACTTCTGGCCGGGCTGTGCGGGGCGTTGGTATATGCGGTTGTTCGTCTCGGCGACAGCGGCAAAAAGAGAGCTGATTAGAGCATTGGTCCCGCCTTTTAGACGGCGTCCCGCACCAATTGTTCTCTTAAAATCGAAGGCATCCTATTTCTTGATAGAAACGTTCGCTACAGTTCAATTGGTGCGGGATTGTGATAGTAGGGTAAAGTTTTGGCTTGGCTGCCTCATCGTTTAGCGAACGCCGCATCAAAGGCGACCTGCGCCGGTTTGAAGTTCACCTTCTTGATAAACTCGCAGGCCTCTTTTGCTCCGTGCTCACGGTCCATCCGGGTATCTTCCCACTCAACTGATAGCGGCCCCTGGTAGCCGATGTCATTGAGGGCAATGATAATTTCCTCGAAGTTGATGTCACCGTGTCCGAGCGAGCGGAAGTCCCAGTATCGCCGCGGGTCGGCAAATTCGGTATGTCCGCCGAAAACGCCCACAGTGCCGTCGCCGTGACCCCACCATACGTCCTTCATGTGGGTGTGGAATATTCGGTCGCCAAATGTCCGGATGAATTTGACGTAGTCCACGCCCTGATAGCCAAGGTGACTTGGGTCATAGTTGAAGCCGAATGCCTTATGATTCTTGACGGCCTGCAAGGCACGCTGGGCCGATGCGATGTCGAAGGCGATTTCTGTCGGGTGAACTTCAAGGGCAAACTTTATGCCCAGCCTCTGGAAGGCATCGAGGATGGGTTTCCATCGCCTGGCAAAATCTTTATAGCCGGCGGCAATCATATCCGGCGAAGCCGGCGGGAATGAATACAGCAGGTGCCATATAGAACTGCCTGTGAAACCATTGACGACCTTGACGCCAAGCTTCTTGGCGGCTTTGGCAGTGTCGATGACTTTCTGGGCCGCTCGTTTGCGGACGCCTTCCGGGTCGCCATCGCCCCAGACATCCGGAGGCAGGATTGCTTTATGACGTTCATCGATGTTATCGCAGACAGCTTGGCCGACTATGTGCGCCGAGATAGCAAAGACTTGCAGACCGTACTTTGCAAGCAGCCTGTGCTTGGCTTTGCAGTATTCGTCATCCTCCAGGGCCTTATCTACTTCAAAGTGGTCGCCCCAGCAGGCCAGTTCCAGCCCATCGTAGCCCCAGCTTGCAGCTTTTTCAGCTAATTCTTCCAAAGGCAAATCGGCCCATTGCCCGGTAACAAGTGTTATAGGTCTGGTCATTTATTATTCTCCCTACCCGGAATACAACCGGAGTCAAAAAGTTATAAAATTTTTTACCGACAAGGCAACAAAACAAAGTTTGCGTTGGCGATAATTTAATGTAAGTTATAGAACTATTAATGTCAATCACTGTTAAATATAACTGCACAAGACATTGTGAAGAATTTTGCCGAACTGGAACTGGTTCTATCTATCATTATATTGACAGCGATGTGAACATTACCAGGCAGATAAATATTATCCCGCTAAGCGGTCGGGCCTGAATGAAGAAAAGAACACAAAAGTAAGTATGAAATCGCAAGTTCATATTGACGTTTTAGGCCTTGGTTCCGTAACGGTGGATTTCGTAGGAACTGTCAAGACTTGGCCGAACAAGGGCGTTAAGATGATGCTCGACAGCTTTTCGGTTTGTGATGGGGGCCTTGTTGGCACAGCCATGGCGGCCATCGCACGGCTGGGCGGTAAAGCGGCTTTTGCAGGCAAGCTCGGACAGTCTGAAATGGCAAGGCGTGCGCTGGAAGCGCTTTCTAAAGAATCTGTTGACACATCATTTGTGCTTCCTGCTGAAGGTGCTGAGCCGATTATTGCCTTTATCCTTACCAGCAGCATTGATGGGCAGCGGAATATCCTCTGGACTCGCCAGAACGTTCAGTATCCGATGCCGTGGGAGTTTCCAGACAAAAACTGGTTTGAAAGGACATCAGTATTGTTGATTGACTATGAATCAGGACTTGCAGGAATTGAAACGGCTAATATAGCCAAACGACACAATATCCCCGTTGTGATTGACGTTGAACGGGATGAGCCCCACGTCCCTGAGGGGATGAGGATATCTTCTCATATAGTTGTTTCTGAGGATTTTGCGAGTAGTTACGTGGGCAAAGTGAACATAGCTGATATGCTGACAGCTTTGCGAACCGATTCAAAACAAACCGTAATAATTACGCGTGGCGAGAAAGGCTGTGCTGTGCTGACCGAAAAATGTATGTTTGAACTGCCTGCATATCAGGTTGACGTTGTCGATACCACCGGCTGCGGTGATACATTTCACGGTGCTTATGCGCTGGCCCTTGCCCGAAAGCAATCCGTTATCGAGGCCGCAAAATTCGCTTCTGCTGCAGCGGCATTATGTGCGACGCAGTTGGGTGGCCGAGCTGGAATTCCGACGGCCGAACAGTTGGAGCAGTTCTTGAGCAAACATGAATTTTGATTCTTATTGGGGAACCGAATGAGTCTCGTGCCAATGTCTGAAATATTGATTCCTGCTCGTCGCGGCGGCTACGCCGTTGGTGCGTTCGAGGTTTGGAATCTCGAGTCTGTCCAGGCCGTGGTTGCCGCAGCCGAGGGACTATCGCAGCCTGTGATACTACAGGTGGGACCCTATGAAGCTGATTACGCAGGGTTGGAAGATATCTCGCATATAGCCATCTTTCACGCAAGACGAGCAAGAGTGCCGGTTGTAATCCACCTGGACCACGGAGATACTTTTGAACGGGTTATGCATTGCATCAGTCATGGTTTTACTTCCGTCATGCTTGATGTTTCACACCTGCCTTACGCCGAGAATGTTGCCGCCACAAAAGAGGTGGCTCGGGTGGCACATGCCTGCGGCGCAAGTGTGGAAGGTGAGCTTGGAAGGATCGGGGGTGAAGAGTCCGGCATCGATGTGACTAATGAGGACATTCACCTCACTAATCCCCATCAGGCCCTCGAGTTTGTAAACGAAACAGGAATTGACGCCCTTGCCGTGGCAATCGGCACAGTTCACGGATTTTACAAAAGCAAGCCCAACATCAGGCTGGGATTGCTTGAGGAGATTGCCGAAAGAGTGCCGATTCCTCTTGTTATGCACGGTGGTTCCGGCACGCCGGACACGGATGTTCGCAAGGCAGTGTCTATTGGCATCGCAAAGGTGAACGTATGCACCGAGCTGGTTGCAGCCTTTGCCGATACTTTCGTCAATGAACAAGAGGAGCAGGATTTCAGATACAATGTCCCACGTGTATTCACCAGACCCAGAGCAGCGGCGAAGAAGCTGGTTGAAGAGAAAATACGGTTGTTTGCAGGCCTGTAGCAACAGCACCGGGGAAATCTTAAATGGGTCACAGTCCGACATTCAACATTCTGAACAAACAAGTCGTGAGCCTGTCGTCCGTTAGGACTCCATAGGGGAACCATTAGTACTGGACTACGGCTTCTCCGTAATCCCGTTAGAGATGCCAAACGGCAGGAGTCCATAGGACTGCGTTCTCTGCGGTGAGAAATACAGATTATCCTTGCAAACGTTAAACCTCAGGAGGCGGTAACAAGAGAGATTACAACAGCCGGCAACTACGATGCCACTGAGTGATGTCCCTGCAGGCACACTTCAGTCCGGCCTACAGCTCTGTTCCACCCAATGTCTCTTGTAGGATTACAATCTGCTCCGCAACGGCGCGGCGGACAGCATTTAAGTCGCCCATACCGGCAGCTTTCTCCGGGCTAATTAAGGCCATGCCATCGGCGGGGAAACGCTCGCCACCATGTGTGTAGGCGGTCCAGTCGTCGGCAATACCGTCGGCAATCTTTTCCAGAAGAACTTCTGCCTTCTGCGTCTCGGCGGAGGCTTTGCCAAGTTTCTTCGCACGGGCGATGAGCTGTTCGAGCTTGCAAAGATACTTGAGATCGTCGATGCCTTCACGTGAGCGCTCGTAATTCAGTGTTGGCCATATAGTCGCTCCCTCGGTTCGGACTATTGAGCCACTGCGATTGTCCAGATTGTAATACCATTCCACTTTGCCCCTGACACCATATTTCGCCATTTTCCAGAAGAAAAAACCGAATGGAAGCCGCCCTGTTCCTGCATTGACGAACCAGGGAATCGCCCCTGTCTTTTCCTGCACCTCCAGAATGAACTCCCTATTTATCAGGTGACGGCCTTTATTGTGGTTGTCTATGCCGTCCCAGCCATTGTTGAAAGTAGCAACATTCAGGTAAGCGGCCATCGCCATCACTTCCATATAGCCGTTCATATCGCTGGTGGTGGCAATTTCCGGCAGTTCCTCCCAAACAAAGCGAGCAAGACGACCGGCAATCTCTACGCCTTCAATTCCCTTGTTGGTCAGCTCGTCTCCGATACTCATCAACACCGGCACGTTGTGCTTGAGCACCTCAGCGTGCAAACGCCTCATGACCTGGATGAACTTCTGCTGCCATCGTTTTGACGTCTCATCTCCATAGCCGGCCAGACTGCTAAGCTGGAGTTCCATCGGTGTGGCGAAGTATAGCGTGCCAGGAAACCCGGCTCTTTTGTAACACTCGATGAAGTTGCCCAGCTCGCTGGTATTTGTGTCGTGGATAGGCAGGTAAAAATTATAAAGCGGGGCGACGCAGGTCATTCCATGCTGGCGCATATCAGATAGATGTGCCTCCAAGGCGGCCTGTTCCTTTGGATTCGAATAGTTGAAGCCCAAAGCGAACGGCGGGTCTTCCAACTGAATTGGAAGCACATCCAGTATAATGCTGATAGAACCAACCTCATCGTTCTGGGCGGTGATAACTACCTTACCTTTATAGACGCCCGGCTTGGCATTGTCGGGCACCTTTACCGTGCACCAGAAGTGTTCGGTGCCGTGCGCAGGCATATCCCATTTCTTGCCCAGCCGCATCAGTATCTTGCCTCCCATTTCGCCGGAACTCTCCACAGAGCTTATCACAACATTCTCTTTTGGAATCCGCCCAGCATCCCCTGTCAAATCACTACTTGTGATAAAGACTTCTTGCAGACCAACCTTAGGCCGCAAAAGCAGACTAAAAGGCTCATACTCACCAATCGAGGCAAATATCTTCGCCTCCCGCTGGTTAGCCACAATCCTACGATATACAGCAACTCGCGAAGGCTCGTCATAGGTCACTTTTTCACCATCGGCCGTCTTTATGGTAATCTGTTGCGGATTTGCATACATCACCGGCCGGTCAGTCAAGGGCCTTTGCTCGGATGATGGCTCTTCACCGTAATCGGTAACGAATAAATCAAATTCGACCGCTGCCGCTAAACTCGGCCAAAGCAGGCAGCACACCGCAAGTCCGAGCTTCATATTTTTCTTTCTGCCACCAAGGCACCAAGACTCTAAAGTTTGATTACATTCACTTCTTTGTGCCTTCGTGTCTTCGTGGCGAATCCGCCCGCTATTCAACTTTCCTTTTTGTCCTTCCATAAGTATCATTCTCATTATGCTTTGTCCTTGCCGGCGGCTGTCAATCGAGCGAACCGCCTATCGGTACAAGCTCCATATCGTCCAGCCAGATGGTTCCCTTGCCAATGTGGTAGAAGTAAACACCATAGGTTTTTGCCTCGGCTTCCGGCTCGCCAATTACCGTGTATTGCTTCCATACCGGGCCAATCTTCTCACGAAACTCACCGCGTGCACCCGTTTCAAAGTTGACAAAGAGCATGTTTTCGCCCTCGCCCTTTGCCCAGAAGGTAAGCTTGTATTCCTTTGCGCCGGTGACAACCGGCAGCAGAGGTGTAGAAATGCCTATCCTGCCCTGTGCACCAACACACTGAATTCGTGCCGAGAACTTCCCTGAATGAACATATTCAGGCTGCGTCTCCCAATAGTTCTCATAGTCACCGCCCCAGCTCCATCCACCCCACCAAAACCATCGGGACCTATCCTTTTCTGAATTCTTATTAACTTTCTCGAACCCACCATTCTGGATGAAATTAAGAGGAGGGTCTGTCACCGACAGCGACTCAGAGACATATTTTCCTGCTAAACGGGCCTTAAGCATTTCTATTCGTCTCTGGTAGGACTTGTCACTCAGCAGCCCATCCTTGTGCTGTTTCTCGACGGCTTTTATTGCGTCTGAGATACGGCTTTCCGGCCAAAGCTCCTTAGTCAGGGTTGTCTTGTCGGCTTTATCCTCTTTACCCATAAACACTGCGCTAAAGGCAAGCAGTGTCAGCAACACCATATCCAGAGTGCCTTTTCTATGCATCGCGTTTACTCCTATCAGTAGGACTTCCTATAAGCTTATCTATGACCATCGGGAGCAACCTAGTGTTATTACCACATTCAGGAGGTGCCTGCAAGCCGTTTTCTCTGCTGAACAACCTGCCGGCAATCCCATTTCGTTAGAAATTCATACACAAAACCAGCCAGCCCAATATTCCACTAATTTTTTCTGGACAACCGGACTCTAATCTATATGATTTTACCCTGTTAGAAAGTAAGCCCTGACCCGTTAGACCTTCAGGTCTTAACGGGTCCTGCCTTTTAGGCGGGGTAAAAATATTATAGTGAGTGTGGGGTCCAAAGCCCCACCCGAGCTTTCTAACGGGGTTTACTCACTTTTTGTGATAGTTTAAGGAAAGAAGGTTGGAGGTAATATGGAATTTGATGGGCTAAATCTATTAAATCGAAGTAGTATATAACCGTGCGTACAGTGTGCGCCATAAAAATTTTTTTGAAAGGCCGCAAAAAGTCACAAAGAGATAATAATTAGCCACGAAGACGCAAAGGCACAAAGAAAAAATAAATATATTATCGTCTTGGCGTCTTAGTGCCTTTGTGGCAAAAACAGGGTGTCTTGGTGCCTTAGT
>Ga0315293_10001630_pt1 | contig 21759 bp, 19 predicted proteins | sample YL17G13_20_MG_FD_203071 | JGI IMG/M metagenome (GOLD analysis project Ga0315293, IMG submission 203071) | Sediment microbial communities from Yellowstone Lake, YNP, Wyoming, USA - YL17G13_20 | ecosystem: Environmental > Aquatic > Freshwater > Lake > Sediment | place: USA: Wyoming | collected... | reverse complement strand
GGAGATCCCCGTGCCCGCGTGACGCGCAAGGGAGTGTTGGGAATCATATCCGGACAGGTCAAGGGGCGCTCTGTTGCCTCTGCCGACGTATTCGGCAAAGGCGGATTCGCCAGTGGAATCGACGCAATTCTTTCGGGTGTTGGCGGCCTCAAGGGCGGTGGTGACGGTGGCGTTGGCCGCAAGGGCGCAGCAGGTATTGGTTACGGATCTGGCTACGGCAGCGGGTTCGGCGGGGGCGGCGGCGGCATCGATGACCTTATCGGCAGCCTGATGGGCGGTGAAGGCGGCGAGCTGGGCCTCAAGAAACGCGGAAGCTTGCAGATCTCCGAACCCAAGTTCGTGCAAGGCGGCGCACTTACAGGTGGTCGCAGCAAGGCCAGCATCATGCGAGTGGTGATGCAGAATATTGCCGCACTTCGCTATGCGTACAACAAACGGTTGCGCGAGAAGCCCGGGCTCAAGGGACGCATCACCGTCAAGTTCGCCATCGACGAATTCGGTGCTGTCATCTTTGCGGACGTAGTGAATTCCACCATGGCTGATTCCGATCTCGAGGCTGAGGTTGTTGCGAAGATTAAGCGTTGGGCATTCGGCAAGATCGACAAGCCAGGTGACGTGACAGAGGTTATTTATCCTTTTGTTTTCTCACAGTAGGATTGTATATTAGTTTCGGAAACTGTAAGATAGAGGGTACAGACGGGTTTCCGCAAACCAACTCACTCACGATGGAGGGATGCTCATGAGAAGGCTTCTGGCGTGTTTACTTGTGGGAGGCTTCGCCGCCGGATCGTTTGCCACGGACTCGCGCATCATTGCGCTGGGTCGACACGACAACTTCTTCATGGACGACTACAGTATCTTCAGAAATCCTGCGAATGTAAGCATCTTTCCGAATATGTTGATGGGGTCGCCTGGAGAGTTTCGGGCTCTGATAAATAGAGATACGAGTGCAATCGGCAAGATGGGTTCGGGTTTGCAGCGCACCAATCGTGATGCACAGCGCCCCTATGCGGGCGGAATTCTCTCCTATTCGTTCAACAAGTCATCCGAGGCTGGGAGTCAGTATCCCATGTTCTCGTTTGCGCCGGTGCTCAACCGGTACGACGAGTGGTTGGATTATGTGATTCCTGGAACGCCGAAGTTTAACGATGCGTTTGAAAATTTCGCGGCGACCGGAGACACCGCACTTGATCATATCTATGTGCCGCGTCCAGCCGGCAAGATCGACCTGCTTCTTGGGTATGCGTTCAAGAATGGTGGGATGATTGGTGTTGGCGGCTACATCGCTCAGCAGAAAGACTTTCTCCCCAGTGGCGATGAGGATTCGGCTCTTGAGGCAAGTCTCTACAAGGGAAGCGTCGGCATCAACTGGCCCCTGGCAAAGACGACTGATATCGAGGCATCGCTGGACATTGGATCCGCAAAGTGCGTTGCTCGCTCTGGGGGTACCGCAGTGGGGCTCACCGGTGACCTTGACGAGCGTGCATTGATGATCAAGGGAGATGCTCGCGTCTTCACAGCGCTCAGCGTTTTGAATGGCGACCTCGTACCGCACCTTGGTGTTGACTACATCAATATGGAGCGCTACACTCTCACGCGCGTTGCTGCCGGGCTTGGTATCAACATCAATGTTGATAAAGGCTTTGGATGGGCTGGGCTTGAGTTCCTGACAGAGCAGAAGAATAGGGGTAGCTACGGTCAGGACTCCCGCGGCTTCGGTGGACGGCTCAGCTTTGGCTTTGAGAGGAATCTTCTGTGGGACTGGTTTCTTTTCCGTGCAGGCGTATCCAAGAGACTTCTCTACGTCACAGACCCCGACGGCAACCAGGGACGCCTCGAGGAGAACGCCGAGGGTGACGCCTCCGACGACGACTTCCTCGGTTGTGGTATTGGCTTCAACGTCGAAAACCGTCTGAAGATCGACATGGTGTTGGCTGAGGACTTCTTCTACACCTTCAGCAACCTCATCAGTTCACCTCAAGATCATCTCTTCACACGATTCTCGATCACGTACAGTTTCTAGTCTTCGAGAATGTGTGGTTGGCAGTTCCTCAAGGGGATGGCGGTAGATACCGCCATCCCCTTCGTAGTTTCGTGGCCACCTGTTGAGCAGCCGCCACTGTTGGGCGATCGCAGACCCCGATGGACCCGGATCCTCGCGGCGTCCGTGAGCCGAATTCCCTACGAGAGTGGACCACCGGAAGGGCCATGCAGCGAGCTCGCCGATCACCCCGAAGAAAAACTCCAGAAACTGCGTGCATTTCGCCACCCTAAGTCCGCAGAAAATAGTATCTTTAGGATGTCTTGCATGTCTCCCGCATTGCGGTGTCATACAAGCGCTCAAGTAGAAGTCAATTCCCATTCTGTCCACCGCTTCTCTCACTACAGGGAGGGTCGTATGAAGTTTCGCAGTCTGTTGTCGTGTGCGGTTGCGTTGTCGGCTGTTCTTGGAGGTTGCACAAAGCAAGGTGGAGGTGAAATAACGGTATTGCTTCGGATGATGCCGGCGCAGGAGCGGTTTCTTCGAGACAACGTGGTTCCACTGTTTGAGAAGGCGAACAACTGCAAAGTTAACATCGCTACCTTCGACAACGAGTGGGACATTCCCCGTCTACTGAAGCTGGAGACCGGGAAGCCAAAGAAGGAGATTGCCCTTGTCAAGGTTCCCTTCGAAATGACTCGCGTGCTGGCGTGGCAGGGACTGATGAAGCCTCTGGTTGAGGTTGAGGACTCGGCGATGGTGATGCAGGATCTTGCGGAGTACCATGCATTGGCTGCCGGCCTTGGCTTCGTGGACGACAAGCTCTATTATCTGCCGCGCAAACTCGAGACGCGCATTCTGTTCTACCGCAAGTCAATGGTTGCGGATGCCGTGAGCAAGTTCGAGAAGCACAAGGCGCGCATCGATGCCGAGCTCAAGAGTGTCAACGGCTACGGTCTGCCGGCCGGCTACGCGCTTGAGGCCGACCCCAACCAGTGGGATTACTACGATGTGTACGTTGTTGGCTCGATCTGGGCCAACGAGGAGTACAATGGCGTTAAAGTTGGGCGTGTGGCACACCGCGCGAAGGAATACGGTGGAACCGCCCTCGACCTTGTTGATCGGTCGCTGTCGCTCGGAGCACAGCCCGAAGAGATTCTCAACATTACGTCGGACAAGGTTGTTGAGATGTATCTGTGGGAGAACACACTGGTTGCCAAGGGACTGTACAACCCGAGTATGTGGCAGGACAAGTGGGCTGGCGCCGATATCTACAACGGCATCAAAGATGGCAAGGTCTTCATGTCCTTCCTCCAGCAAATCGATTGCTTCAACGTGCATGGTTGGAGTGACGATCCTGGTATGCCCGGCTACCTGCCTCAGGCGGAGGATATGGGCTTGGCCGTGATGCCGCAGGCCGTTTCTCTCGGACTCGACAAAGACGGCAAGCCGCTCATTCAGGGCACACGCTCGATCTCGACGGGCGGATGGTGGTGGGGGATTCCCCGCACTTCGCCCGATGCAAAGTTGGCCTACAAGTTCATGCGCTTCATCACCAGCAAGGACATTCAGTCGCAGGAGTGTTCGAAGTTCGGTATGATTCCTGTTCGAAAAGACATTTTGAACAATCTCCCTGCAGTGTTTGACCAGGGGTGGGTTGGTGAAATGTTCAAGGTTTCGGTTGACCAGGTCAACTTGAATGGTCTGACCACTGTTCCGCTTGTCAAGCAGTACAATCAGGTCGCGCAGTTGTACGTTCAGGCTTGGTACAAGCTCTGCGTTGGCTACGATGCCAGGAAGGACGGTAAGATGGACTTCGCGACGCTGAAGATGAAACTCGCGAGCAGCTTTTCCGCTCCGCTTGAGCAGATCGTGAAGGGCAGTGCCGAACCGTCAGAGCCCGCACAACCAGCGGCTGCAGCCCCTGCTCCGGCACCGGTCGAATCGGCCAGGTAGCGTGTAGTTGTCGGTGTGCCTTGACGTGCCTTCGCTCCAGCGGGCACGTCAAGGCTGCTCGCGCCGACGCGATCGAGGAGCCCGATGACCATCTCTGACGCAGGAAGCAATGGCACGGCCTAGGTCGGGACAGATTGTCGGAACACTTCGGGAGATATGGCCGCTGCTGCCGGCTGCCCTCTATCTCCTGACCTTCTTGGGCATTGTACTCTTCTATTTAATCGCTTTGACGTTCTCGAAGGTTACTGACACCGGGGTCATATTTCCCACGTTGCGCACTCTCGGTGAAGTTGTGGTGATGCCCCAATTCTCCGAGGCTCTCGTGAATACCCTGCTCTTCGCCCTGGTGGGAACCCCTCTGGAGCTGATAGTGGGGCTGTACCTCGCGCTGCTGCTGTACAAGTGGTTTCCCTTCAGAGACACGGTTCGCAGTGTCTTCATGATTCCGTTGGCCATACCGGCCTTGGTGACGGCGATCCTGCTGTTCATTCTCTTCGACTATCCTGGCGGACACGTGAATCATCTGTTGATGGGCAAGTACGCATTCTTCCCTCAAGTGCTGCACGACCCAATCAATTGGCGCAGCTCCAAGGTTTTTGCGCTGGGTGTCTCGCTCGTCGGCAAGGTGTGGCGAGATATGCCGATCACCATGCTCATCATTTCAGGGGGGCTGTTGTCGATTGACCCCGAGCTGCTTGACGCCGCAAAGAGCATGGGCGCCGGATGGCGGCGTCAGTTTCAGCATGTGATTGTACCGCTGATTCTCCCGTCGATATCGGCGGTGGTGTTGCTGCGTTCAATCGAGATGTGGAAGGAATTCATCTTCCCCTTTGTCCTTGCCGGCCAGCATGAACTCCTGGGTACGTTTATTGAATCGCTGTACAACAGTTGGGGCAATGCTCACCAATCGGCGGCTGTGGCGTTGATACTCGTTTTCTGCATCGTTGCAACGTCCTTTCTCCTGTTCTGGCTTGCCGAGATGCTACGCCGACTGGTTGTCGAAGGGGGCGAGCATGCAAAGAGGTAGGTCTGGGCCCACCGGGGTGCACTACGGTGTGTTGTGGGGTTTGGGTATCGCCATCGCGGTTGGCTTGGTGGCTGCGCCGATATTTCTGCTGTTCAAGTACTCCATCAGCGATATATCCAGCATCAACACGGGTGGGGCCCCTATTCCTTTCTGGCCGTATCACCCCACGTTGAAGTACTTCACCTATTTGTTTGGTGACCGGCAGTTCTACGGCGTGATCGTGAACTCGCTGATTGTGTCGGTGTGCACAGTTGCGGCCTCGATGGTGATCGGGGTTCCGGCCGGGTATGTGCTGGGGCGCTATCGCGTTCCTGGGCGTGAACTGATGCTCGTCGGGCTGTTCTCGGTGCGGTTATTCCCCGACATCGTATCGGTGATCCCCGTTGCCGAGTTCTTCATACGGCTCAACGCCCACAACACATACTGGGGCGTCGTGCTTGCCCATTCGCTCCTCGCGCTCCCCTATGTCATTCTCATGGGCATGAGCGCCTTCGAGCCCATCCCGAGGGATCTTGAGCACCAGGCAATGGTCATGGGTGCGAACCGGTTTCAGGTGTTTATCAAGGTCCTTCTTCCGTTGGCAGTGCCAGGGCTTGCCGCAGCCGCGATATACACGTTTCTGTTGTCGTGGGATGAGTTCATCTTCTCCTACTTTCTCCTTGCGCTGGGCAAGATCTCGACGTTGACGCTGTACCTCAAACAGAAAATGGCGTTTTCTCCACCGCAGAACCTTCTGGCCGCCATCTCGACGTGTCTGAGCCTTCCGGTCATCGTGTTCTCGCTGCTTCTGCAGAAGTATATGACTGCGGGCATCACGTCGGGAGCAATCAAGTAGAATCGAAACACCATGGCCGATGTCGTTCTAAAGAATATCAACAAGTCATTCGGTGCGCACCGAGTCATCGACTCGCTTGATCTGGAAATCCGCAACGGGGAGTTTGTCACCCTTCTCGGGCCATCGGGCTGCGGCAAGAGCACCCTCCTGCGGATGGTTGCCGGGCTGGAGTCCATCGATTCGGGCGATCTGTTCATTGGCGGGAAGCGTCACAATCACATCCCGCCTCAGAATCGCCGGATCGCCATGGTGTTCCAGAGCTATGCGCTCTTCCCGCACTTGAGTGTGCGGTCGAACGTGCTGTTCGGGCTCAAGATCAAGAAGGTGCCTTTCAAGGTGTGCGAGGAGAAGCTCTCGTGGGTCGTTCCACTGCTGGGTTTGGAGGGACTTGAGCGGCGACTGCCCAAGGAACTCTCCGGCGGCCAGCGGCAGCGTGTCGCTCTTGCGCGTGCGCTGGTGCTCGACCCAGACGTGCTCCTTCTCGATGAGCCGCTCAGCAACCTCGACGCTGCTCTGCGCGAGACGGCCATGGAGGAGTTGAAGCGTGTCCACCGACAAGTTGGCAAGACGGTCATCTACGTGACTCACAACCAGGTTGAGGCGATGACCATGAGCGAGCGCATCGCTCTTCTTAATGACTCTCACCTTGAGCAGTACGACAAGCCCCGCGTGGTGTACGATGCGCCGCGAACGGTCTTCGCCTCGCAGTTTATTGGTTCGCCGGCAATCAATCTTCTCCCGGGGGCCATCGCACGGCAGGACGAGGAGACTGGAGTCCAGACTGCGCTCGGGTTTCTGATGCTGGATCGGGAGCGATCGTGCAAGTTGCAGGGCATGGTCGGGCGATCGGTTCAGGTAGGTATCAGGCCTCAGAACATGGCGTATGTGGAACATTTGCAGAGCCGGAGAGCCTCGGACACCTGCGTCGAGCTCACCGCCGAGCTGGTAGAGATCCTGGGCGACAGGAGCCTCATTGTGGCGCGGGGTCGGGGAGAAACGCAGTTGCGGTTTCTCATCACGCGTGAGGCGGACATTCAGCAGGACCAGAAGGTCTCGGTGCTGGTTGACGGCCGAAGGGTGCTGCTCTTCGATCCTGAGACGCAGGTGAACATCGGCTATGCCCCCTGAGCGCGCCTCGATTCCGACACTGCGCTGAGCGTGATTCCCAATGCTGCGTCTGCCGTCCGTGCGGTTTCTGCGGGCTCCGATCGGCATTGAGAGCCCTCTGGCGCAGCCCATCTCCCCGAGAGTATACTCAAGATGAGATCCATCCCGTGTTCTCCAGTGTATTGGCGCACGGTCGTATCGGGCTGGTGGCTACGAGCTGCGGTGCTCGTTCATGTCGCGCTGGTCGTTGGATGCACGTCGACGGGGCGGGAGTCGGCGATAAGCGCGAAGTTGCGCCGGACGGTCGATGCCGATCTCGCGATGTTTGTCGGCGAGCTTCCGCCGGAGAGTCGCAGAGACAGTCTGTATCATGAAGTAGTGTCGTACGAGAGCGGACTGCCTGGTCGTTACTCGGCCAAGGCGGTGGTTGATCTCCACTACCTCAAGGGCGTTCGTGTCAAGATGGTCTGCAAGTACCGCTTCGTGACAACCGAGGGCAAGTGGGAAGGGTATGCAAAAGAGTGGCGCTTCACCAATGACTCGACGCAGGTTCGCTGACGCGATTTCGCTGCTTCTCTTCCTGTCTGCATGTGTGTTCGGTCAAGTAGGCCTGGAGCAGCTTATTCCCCTGGAGATCCGGCAGCTCACCGGCAGGTGCATCCAATCCATCTACAACGGGGACTTCAAACAGGCCGAGGCCGAAGCCCGCAAGACGATCAAAGCGTACCCCGACCATCCTGCCGGCTACTTCTTCTACGCGGTGTCGCTTGACGTATGGATGGAATACTACCAGTCAAACGACAAAGAGGAGGAGTTCTACAAGTATTGCGATCTGGCGATCCTCAGGGGTGAAAAACTCATGGACACGGAGCGCGACAATCCGTGGGTGCGCTTCTTTATTGGCGGGGCCGACGGGTACAAGGGCACCTACGAGAGCCGACAGGGCCGGTACATCACCGCGTTTCGCTACGGCTGGAAGGGTGTTTCGGTGCTCATGGATCTGCAGAGGAAATATCCCCAGATGAATGACCTGAACTATGGCATCGGCAGCTACGAGTACTGGCGTAGCGCGATGACCAGAACGCTTGTGTGGATGCCGGGGGTTGAGGACAAGCGGGACACCGGAATCGTCAAGATTCAGGATGCCATGGCAAACGGGATTCTCACCAGAACTCCCTCGGCAGCAGCACTCCTTCCGATCTACTGCAACGAGAAGCGGTTCGCCCAGGCATTGGAGCTGTCCACCCGGATGAGTGACACGTTCCCCAATTCGCTCGTCTGGTACTGGGGAGAAGGCGAGGCGCTCTACGGCCTGAGGCGCCTTGCCGAGGCGGAGAAGACCTACCGCTACATCCTCAGTCGCGTTGAGGCCGAGTCGTACGACAATCACTACAACGCGGTGAGGTGCCATTTCTGGCTGGCCCGAATCGCGCTTGACCAGAAGAACTACACACAGAGTATCGCAGAGTGCAACCGGATGAAGTACTACCAGTTGAGCGACGATGTCCGCAAACGTCTCCGGAAGTGCTTCGACGACGCCGAAGACGTCCGCAAACAGGCCATGGCCGCCCGTGCCAGGTCTGCACAGCCGCAGTTGGTGCCGTGATGGTCCGGGGGTGGTGCTTGCACCAAGGAATGCAGGACGGGCTCCCGCATTGGTTGAGGATTGGGCTTGAGCAATGTATTTTCAAATACTACGCCGGGATGGCTCAGTGGTAGAGCAGCTGATTCGTAATCAGCAGGTCGACAGTTCGAATCTGTCTCTCGGCTCCACAAATGGCCCCAAATATCGCTGAGTTCGGCGGATTTGGGGCCTTTTTCCTGGTCAGGCGAGGTTGTCTCTTCACGAGGAAACGCCCACCAATGTCTCCAGGCCACGTTCCTCGCACACGGCTGCTTCTTGTCTTCACGGCATGTCTCTGCATCGCTGCGGAGGCGCCCGGCTCGGGGACGGCTCCGGGCGTGGGCGGAATTTCGGTGGTGGCCGTCCGCACATTCGGCAGAGACGGGAAGCCTTCGTCCCAGGGAACAGCGTTTTTCACTTCGTGCAACGGGGACTTGTGTACCAACCGGCACCTCTTCGAGTCTGCTTTTCGGGCGGAGATTGAGGCGGGGCAGAGCAGGGTTTTTCCAGTTGACGGCGTGGTTGGCGAGGATCTCGATGGCGACCTCATTCTGCTGCATGCCGCGGTTGCCCACGAGAGCATCCGCCCGCTCGCCCTGAGCGGCGTGGGCCCCCGAATCGGCGAGGCCGTCACCGTTCGCGTTGGCGGCGCGCTGTCGTCGGGCGGAACGGTCTCCGCAGTCAATCTGGTTCCGCCATTCGGACCGGTGCTTGCCACCACCGCACCGATATCCCCGACGGCGAGCGGAAGCCCGGTTGTCAATGCGATGGGTGAGGTTGTCGGGGTTGCCACGAGTCTTCTCATCGGTGGAGAGAGCGTTGAGGCGACCGTTCCTGCCGCGCGGGTGACGGCAATGCAGGTTGCGGAGGCAAAGACCATTGCTCAGTGGCAGTCAACACGTGCCGAGTACTCCGAGAAACCGCCGGAGCGGGACTACCGCAACGGACTCTGGCTGGCATGGGCAGGCAAGTACGCCGCAGCCACAGGATCCCTCAACGAGACGGTGCTGCGGGATCCCACTCACGCCAGGGCCTACGCACTGCTGAGCTACTGCTTCGAGAAACTCGACAAACCGCAGGAACAGTCGCAGGCCATCCAGCAACTGATCCGGATCAGTCCTCGTGAGGTGACCAACTATCTCGATCTGGCCAGGGTGTACGGCAAGAACGGATACTACAAAGAGGTGCTCCAGATCCTCGATCTTGCGCTGAAGGTGAAGAGCGACTGTGCCGACATCTACACGCTGCGGTGCTGGGCGCATACTCAACTGGGCAATTGCGAAGATGCTGTGCGCTGCTGCAAGCAGGCCATGACCTTCAAGGCTGACGACGATCGGGCACTGTACAACCTCGGGCTGGCGTACCGGAAGTTGGGGCAGCGCGAACAGGCACTCAGCGCTTTCAAGCAGGCCCTGAACATCAATCCGAAAAGTGTGGATGCAATGCTGAGCTGCGGGGCCCTGTGCCTGGACTTGGACAGGCCGTCAACTGCCGTTGACTATCTGAGATTGTCGGTGAGAGCCGACAGTGCGAACGTTGCGGCGTGGAAGCTGCTGGGGCGCGCCTACACCGCATTCGCCGACAGCCTTCCCGACGCAGTGGGCTCGCTTCGGACTGCGGTGCGCCTTGCACCTCGGGACAACGAGGCTCACTATCTTCTCGGCATCGCATACGTGAAGATCGGGGACCTGCCCGCCGCACGCGACGAGCTGAGCGCGCTTGAGGGACTCGATCCGACGCGGGCTTCCCAGCTCAGGGTTCTCATCGCGCAACAGCCGCTGCCGTCCAGGATACGCGCGTCGCGTCGGTAGGCTGTGCGGGTCCGACACCACCGACCTGGAACCCTTCGAGGCCCCGTCATGCCGACGGCCGGCCAACCACCAGTGGCACGTCGCTCCCGCATTCGGGGCACTTCGCACGATTGCTCGACCCGGCCCGACGCGTCAGTCGTGGATCGACCCTGACCGCGTACCCCTGTCGCTGGACAAGAACGGTCTTGCACGTCGCACACTGCGTGTCTGACGCGCCTGCCATGTCAAGGTTGCCCACGTACACGTAGTCCAGGGATGCGCGGGCGATCTCCCATGCACGTACGATGGAGGTGCGCGGTGTGGGCGGCAGATCCATCCGGTGGCGTGGGAAGTACCGAGATAGATGCAGCGGCGTGTCTTTGCCCAGGTTCGCCGCAATGTATCTGCAGAGATCCCGCACGTCGTCCTCGGAGTCGTTGAGCCCGGGGATGAGCAGGTTGGTGACCTCCAGATGGCAGTGCTTCCGGACCATTTCGCACGTGCGCAGAACCGGCTCGAGCCGCGCCTTGCAGTAGCGGCGGTAGAAGGCGGGGCGGATCGACTTGATGTCGATGTTCATGGCGTCAACAATGGACACCAGTTTGGACAGAGGCGCCGGCTCTACGAATCCATTGGTGACCAGCACGTTGACCAGCCCGTGCTGTTTGACGATTGTGCCGACGTCCATGATGGTCTCGAACCAGATGGTTGGCTCGGAGTAGGTGTAGGCGATGCCGATAGTGCTGCTGTCAACTACCTCCCGTGCAATCTCTCCTGCCGGCATCTCGCGGACTGCCACGACCTGCTGAGAGATGTCGCAGTTCTGGCAGAACTCACACTTGAACGAGCAGCCGTTGGGGCCGGTCGAGAAGATACGCGAGCCGGGGTGGAAGTGGTAGAGCGGCTTCTTCTCGATGGGGTCGATGGCCAGGGAGACGGGTCGGCAGTAGTTGAGCGAGACAAGCATGCCGTCGACATTCCGGCGTGTCAGGCAGATGCCGCGCATGCCCGGCCGCAGCAGACAGTGGTGCGGGCAGAGGGTGCAGCGGACCTTGCCGTTGTCAAGCCGCAGGTAGTGAGACGCTTCGTGCATTGGGCGACTCCATGGAGACGGCGAGGCGGGATCTCTGACTAGTGCCGGGGCGGATGTGTTGTGCGGACCCCAACCCGGTTGCAGTGCCCTGCAATGGGGCACTCGTCGCACCGCGGGTTCACCGGAAAGCAGAGGTGCTGCCCGAACGAGACCATGAACGAGTTGATCGTGATCCAGTACTTGACAGGAAGAACCCGTCGCAACGCCATCTCCGTCTCAAGCGGTGTCTTCGTCGTGAGGTATCCCAGACGGTTGCAGATGCGATTGACATGCACGTCAACGCAGATGGCCGGCTTGTTGAACCCGATCGCCACGACGAGATTCGCGGTCTTGCGGCCGACACCGGGCAGCTTGACAAGCTCTTCGACTGTGTCGGGGATCCGTCCGTCGAAGAGTTCGTCGAGTCGTGACGGAAGCTGGCGGAGGAAGCGGGCCTTGTTCTTGTAGAAGCCCACGGGATAGATGCATGCGCGGATTTGGTCGAGGGTCATTCTGCGCAGATCATCGGGCGTCTTGACGCCGGCATAGAGGCGTCTGGACGCCTCTGCGGTGGTCCGGTCTTTGGTTCGCGCGCTCAGGATGGTGGTGACGAGCACTTTGAACGGATCTCGCGTTTGCACCTGGATGAGGTCGACCACCGGCACCCGGTGTTTGCCGAACTCGCGCCGTAGAATTTGGTAGACCGCGCCGATATCCACCGGGAGGATGCGTGCGTTCATTGGGCGACCGCCGTCGTGTCCGGTGGCGGAGGTGGCTTCTTTCCGCGCAACAACTGCACCTGGAGTTCCATCCGGTGTGAGATGGACGACACGCGCGTCTTCCCCCGATGCGAATCCGGGTCGAGATCCCCCATCGTGGTGTTCGCTCCGTTGTTGCGGAATCCCCCGAACCATGCGCCGGTGTAGGCCAGCGAGAACTGAGTTCCTCCGGCGGGGGTGAGCAGTCGCATGGCAGTGATGCCGACCGTCCACGAGATGCCCGTACCCCAGGCCGTGATATCAGTCAACCGATCGTGAACGCTCTGCTTCACGCTGCGGTCGAATGCCTCGACGCTGTCGGGAGTGCTGCCGGGGTGGCTGAGTCGGGTGGTTGTTTTGAAGGCGGTGAGAGGGTGAAACGCAACACCGAGTGTCACGTACGTTTCGTCAATCTCGTTGAGAGAGAAGAATTCCATGGGAATGGCCTGGTGCAGCGAGAGACCCACTGCGGCGGTCAGGAAGTTGAGCGACCGCTTGACGTCGAGACGATACCCGATGGAATCGGCACGGATGGATGTCTGCTGTGCCTTGCGCGCTGCCGTGAAGGACACATCTGTTGACAGAAAGCGAGTGCGCGTGGTATACGTGGTGAAGGAGAAGTGCAGTGGAAAGTGCACGTTGTACGCATCGGGGTTCTGCCGCACAACCAGACGGACCACCTCCGACGCAGTGTCGGTCCCGCCAAAGTTGTCGAGTGACATTGTCCGCAAGACGCCGAAGTCGCCCAGAGAGTCGGGGAGTCCCTTCTGCCACAGTGAGAAGAGCTTGAAACTCCCAAGGGTCCAACCAATGCCAAACCCGACGCGCGGGTGGGTCCAGAACGCCTTTGTGCTGTCGGCGCGTGCTGCACCGGGATCGAGTAATGTCGGATTCTTCGGCGACGCGGGGCTGCGGGGACCAGCGGAATCCGCAACGGTCGAGTCGAGCATGGCGGGAAGGACTCCGGGGCCGATGGCGATTGCGCCTGAGTCCCTTGGTACGCTGGCCGGCGGTGGTGCGCTCGCAGAGTCCTGAGGTGTCGGGGCTACTGCGGCGCGCGTGCCGGCGTCCTGCGCGTTCGCGCACCACAGGCACGCCGTCAAGACTGCGGTGGCCAGCCTGGCCGAGGCATAGCGCGTGAGCTGAGTTCGGGTGCGGCTGCATCTGAACGTCGGCAACGTGGGGACTCCGTGGGTGTACAGGTGATGGTATCCGCTGGACGTCGACGTCAGGAAAAATACGTCCGAACAACCGGCTCTGGCGCAGCGCGGGCCGTCGCACCCGTCTTCGCGACGGTAGAACTTACAGTGGCCATACCGCGACGGCCCATGCGCGTCAAGCCAGAGCGGAATGTCTTCGCGGTGATCGGGACATCAGCGGAGAGCGCAGCAGGACACTGCTACGCGGCGGGGGACGGTGGGCTCTCGCTCTCAACCTCCACTACGATCAACGTGTAATCGTCGTCGTAGGTGAAGAGTGAGAGTTGTTGCTTGATTGTCGAGATGACGTTGTCGAACGCCAGACCACTGCACGAGGCCAGAATCTCCTGAAACTGCCGATACCCCAGCACGCCGGTGCGCACTTCGGCGTCACCCTCCATCACTTCGTAGATTCCGTCTGTAAAGAAGTAGATGCGGTCGCCCTTTTCGATGCGCACAGTTCTCTCTTCGTATACCGGATGGTCGATGATGCCGAGAAATGTTCCGGCCGATTTGAGCGGGGTGATTGTCTTGGCTGGGTTGATGATGACCGGACTTGGGTGTCCGGCCCGCGCATAGGTGATTGTTCGTTCCGCAAGGTCGATGATGCCCCAGAATGCAGTGATGTAGTGACCGATGCGCATGTTGTCGATGAGGTCTCGATTGAGCCGTTTGAGCAGTTCTGCCGGCGACAGCTCTGTCCTGGTGTGCGTGTACAGCGTCATCTTCGACATTGTCGCCACAAAGGCCGATGCGAGTCCGTGTCCGGAGGCATCGCCGATGAACACCCCGAGCTTCTGGTCGGAGAAGGTGATGAAGTCGTAGAGGTCCCCACCGACCTCCTCGACAGGATGGTAGGTGGCCGCGATCTTGAGGCCATTGATTTCCGGGAGTTTTTGCGGCATGATCCCGAGCTGTATCTGTCGGGCAAGCTCAAGCTCCTCGCGCGTTCGCTCCCGCTCCTTCTCCAGGCTGCGAGTGGTTTCGGTGAGGGTGATGTTCTGGATCTCCAGATCCCTCTTGAGCCGCTCCAGATGGGTGATGTCGCGAATGTGCTCCACAATAGCGCGTTCACCCCGCGACTTTGACTTAAGGAAGGGGTGGAATGTCAGGGATACCGCGCCGGTGTCGGGGTAGCGGGGATGAGGAGACCGCTCGGTCACCAGGTCTGCGTTCTTCTCCAGCACCTCGACCATTCTGCAGTCGGTGCAGGGCGTGTCGCGTCCCCGAAGCACTGCAAAACACTTGCTGCCGATGATGTCGGGGAACCGGCGCGCGACCAGCGACGCATACGCGCGGTTGACGCGCTGGATCTGGTATGCGCGATCGATGATCGCCAGCGGGCCTTTGATGGAATCGAACGCCCACTGGAGGTGGATCTTGCTGCGATAGATAAGGTGAATAGGGAACCTGCGGTAGTAGTGACGGAGAACCAGCGCTGCGGAAGCTACCACAACGACCAGCATGATGCCCAGTATGAGGAAGATCGACATGTCGGCCCGGACTCCCCGCAACGCGCTACTTCTTGTCGATGTACGTTGACGACAAGTAGTGGGGTGTCACATCGGCTGCCTCCCGCCACTCCTCGGAGGCGGGGAGTGCGTTTGCGGCCATCTGTGCGCAGGAGAGTCCGCGTTGGATCGCGTATCGATTCACGGGAATGACGTTGGTCGTTTTGCCGAGATCCTGCACCAAACCGCACTTGGCGTTGGCCAGCGTGTCGACGACAATCGTCTCGGTGCCCGTGAGCGATGCGGCGAGCTGCTCGGTGGCGCCCAACGTGTCGGGCGATCTCCTGACGTACACACCGTTGTGTGCCGCAAACCGTGCCCAGAACACTTCGCCCTTCCGAGCATCGAATGCGACTATCAACTCAGTGTACATCGATGGCCACGCCCGCGCAACGCTTTCCAGAGACGAAATCGGGAGAATCGGCACCGTGCGCTGGAGGCAGTATCCCTTGACAAAGGCAATCCCGATGCGCAGTCCGGTGAACGAGCCCGGCCCCACGGCAACACCAATGCTGCTCACATTGGCGGTCGCCACCGCGTGGCCGCGAAGCAGCAGCTCAACCGAGGATGCAATGTGCTCTGCATGCGAGTGGCGCAGGTACAGGGAGGTGGATCCGGCAGCAACGCCGTCGCAGACAAGCCCGACGCCAAGTTCGGTCGATGACGTGTCGATGCCCAGTGACCAGGTCATGGCGCTCACAGCCCCCGCGGCAGTGCGGTCTGGATCATGAGGTCGATGAGCTGCGTGAATGTGCCGCCCTCGCTCACAAACTCCTTGGGAAGCAGGGAATTGGACGTCATGCCGGGAAGTGTGTTGATCTCCAGGGTATGCAGGGCGTCGCCGCTCTGGATGACATCGGTGCGGGAGTAGCCGCGGCATCCGGTGACGCGATGGGCTGCCAGTGCGATCTCCATCACTCGGTTGAGCACCGTTTGAGGACGCGGCGCCGGCACGATCTCAACGCTTGCATTGTCGGTGTACTTGGCGGTGAAGTCGAAGTACGGCGTCTTGGGCCGGATCTCAACCGGCGGCAAGGCACGGATGGAGCCGTCGGGATTCTCGATGACGCCGCAGGAGAACTCGACCCCGGAAATCGCAGTTTCCACCAGCACGTCGTCGGAGAACTGCACGAGTTCCGCAAGCAGCGCTCGCAGTCCAGCAAGGTCGTCGGCGCGGCCCATGAGACGGCTGGAGCCCGACTGCGGGCACTTGCAGAAGCAGGGGAACCCGTGCTTTGCGGCAATGGACTCCACGGTGGTCATGGGATGGGCCTTGCCATACAGCGAGTATGGCGGAGTCGTGATGCCGGCCCGTTCGAAAAGCACCTTGGTGGTGATCTTGTTCATGGCAACGGCGCTTGCGTACACGCCCGAGCCTGTGTACGGTACGCCGATTGTCTCGAGGTAGCCCTGCAGAACCCCGTCCTCACCGAACTCGCCGTGTGTCACCAGAAACGCCAGTGCGCATCCCTCCCACACCGGGCGGGCATCGGCTGCTGTGACCGGGCCGTGGAACCGTGGCGCCCGAGGTGCGGTGAACTCGTCCAGTGACGCAACGTCGCCATCCACATCGCACCAGAAGAATTCCTTGGAGCGCGAGATCACCACGGCGCGACGCGCGTGCTTTGTCGCGTCCATGTGCAGAAGCACCTCGCGGCCCGAACGCAACGAGATTTCGTGCTCTGCGGAGGGACCGCCCATGACAACGGCTATGAGGTTCTCCATGCTCATCACCCTACCAACTTGTCAACAAGGTACGTGCGCAGAGAATCGGCCGCCACGCGTTCCTGCTGCATGCTGTCGCGGTGCCGGATGGTGACGGTATTGTCGGTGGTCGTCTGCGAGTCGATGGTAATGCAGTAGGGCGTGCCGATTTCGTCCTGCCGTCGGTAGCGCCTGCCAATCGCGCCGCCGTCGTCGTAGAACACGCGAATATGCTTCTTCAACCCGTCGAAGATGGCCCGGGCTGTGGTGTCCATGCCGTCTCTGTTGACCAGTGGCAAGATCGCTGCCTTGATGGGTGCGAGTGACGGGTGGAACCTCATGACAGTGCGCTTCTCCTCGCCGCCTTCGGCGGTTGGAGCCATCTCCTCGGCATACGCCGCGCACAATGACGCCATGCATGTGCGGCTCGCGCCGACCGACGTTTCGATGACGTAGGGAATGAATCGCTCCTTGGTCTGATCGTCGAAGTACTTGAATGGTTTGCCGGAGAATTGCTCATGGCGTCCCAGGTCGAAATCGGTGCGGCTGTGGATTCCCTCGATCTCTCCCCATCCAAACGGGAACAGGAATTCGACGTCGTACGCGGCTTTGGCGTAGTGTGCGAGCTTCTCGTGTTTGTGCCACTGGAGCTGCTCGGGCTTGAAGCCGATGTCGATGAACCACTGCATGCGCTGGGCGCGCCAGTACTCGAACCATTCGTCTTCGGCGCCCGGCTTGACGAAGAACTGCATCTCCATTTGCTCGAACTCGCGCGTGCGGAAGAGGAAGTTCTTCGTGTTGATCTCGTTGCGGAACGCCTTGCCGATCTGCGCGATGCCGAAGGGGATCCTCTGACGCGTGGCGTTGAGAACGTTGAGGAAATTGACAAAGATGCCCTGCGCGGTTTCCGGGCGCAGGTACACCACTGATCCGGCATCTTCCACTGGTCCCACAAACGTCTTGAACATCAGGTTGAACTGACGCGCATCGGTGAATGTCTGCTTATTGCCGCAGGTGGGGCATGCAATGAGCTCTTTGATGATCCGGGCCGCGGTTTCATCCGATTGCGCCTTCCGGGAGAATGCCTCTACGATCTTGTCATCGCTCTGCTGCCCCGCAAATGCCTCGGGCTCAAGCGCGCGCAGCACCTCTTTCTTCTTCTTCGCCGACAGCTCCTCGAGGAGCACATCGACGCGGAACCGCGCCTTGCAGCTCTTGCAGTCGACCATGGGATCGGTGAAATTCTCAACATGCCCCGAGGCCTCCCACACGCGGGGGTGCATAAGAATTGAGGCATCGAGTCCCTCTATGTCCTCACGCAGAGTCATGGCACGCCACCACGACTGCTTGAGGTTGTTCAGCAACTCTACGCCGAGAGGTCCGTAGTCCCAGCATCCGTTGAGACCGCCGTAGACTTCGCTCGATTGGAAGATGAAACCACGTCGTTTACAAAGCGAGACGATGGCTTCCATGGTCTTGGGGTCGTTCTTGTTCATGCAGCGCGTCCTTACTTGGAGAATTTGGCGAGGTTGCGAAAGAGTCTTTCTTTGATGGGCGCCGACGAATCGATCTGGAAGTTCAGCCCGGTGATCATTTCGTAGAGCTTGATATAGCGCGACGACAACTCAACCACCAGATCGTCGGGCGCCTTTGGGAGAACCTTGTCTTTGTACGGATCGCACCTCTGGCGAAACCATAGCCGCAGGAACTCCTTGTCGATGTTCTCGGGTTCCTGGCCGGCGCGGAAGCGTTCTTCGTACGTGGCAGCGATCCAGTAGCGTGACGAGTCGGGTGTGTGGATTTCGTCAATGAGCCGGATCCGGCCGGACGTATCGACGCCAAGCTCGTACTTGGTGTCGACGAGAATGAGGCCGTTCTTCCGCGCTATCTCCTGCCCGCGCGCAAAGAGCCCGAGCACGATCTCTGCGCACTTCTCCCAGGTCTTCTTCTCGATGATGCCGCGCGAGACGATCTCTTCGGCCGAAATGGATTCGTCGTGCTCTTCGGCCTTGGTGGTGGGCGTGAGGAGTGCATGCTCGAACTTCTGGTTCTTGACCATGCCCTCGGGCAGCACATTGCCGCACACGGTTCGGATTCCCTTGGCGTACTGGGTCCACGCCGAGGTGTCGGTGGAGCCAGTGAGGTACCCGCGTACCACGAACTCGATGGGCAACACCGAACACTTCATGCCAACGGTGGCATTGGGGTCGGGCATTTCGAGCAGGTGGTTGGGCACGATGTCGCGTGTCTTGTCAAACCAGAATGCGCTCACCTGGTTGAGCACCTGTCCCTTGAAGGGTATGCTGGCCAGGATGCGGTCGAATGCGCTTTGGCGATCGGTGGTGATGAGCAGCATGCGATCGCCCAGATCATAGGTGTCGCGCACCTTGCCTTTACGGTATCCGGGCAGATTCAGAAACGTGGTGTCGTCGAGGCAGTTACTGAGACTCTTTGTGATGAGATCCTTGCTGACCATGTGCTGAAGACTCCTTTGCTCACGACAGAGACGGTTCTTGGTGTGCGGAACAATCGACTGCGAGGGCTGCTTCGGACGATGAAAATAAACTCCCCCAGACACCGGCACAAAGAACAGTTGCCGTGCGGGCTCTCTCAGAGACTATTTTGAAGCGTTGGAGAAACACCGGGAGTGATGCATGGCAACACTGGATCACAGACTTGCTTCGATCTTCGGTCGGCGCAGCGTTCGCGCTTTCACAACGCAGGCGGTCGGCGATGATATGGTCGAGCTGGTTCTGCAGGCTGCGATGGCCGCACCGTCAGCATGCGCCAGGGATCCGTGGCGTTTCGTTGTTGTTCGTGACAAGAGCATCCTCACGCGCATTGCTGAGGGCCTGCCCAACGGCAAGATGCTTGCCTCGGCCTCGGTTGGGTTGGTGGTGTGTGGAGACCTCTCCGCCGCTCACGACGGTCAGGTAAGCTACATGCTCCAGGACTGCTCTGCTGCGGTCCAGAACGTGCTACTGGCTGCGCACATGCTGGGCATGGGTGCATGCTGGCTGGGAGTGCATCCGCGCGAAGACCGCATGGTGCATGTGCAGCACACGCTCGCGATCCCCGAGGGGGTCATTCCGGTTACCTGCATTGCCGTGGGGTACCCGGCCGAGTCCAAGGAGCCGCGCACACGGTACAACACCCAGTTCGTACATCACGACAAATGGTAGATGGCATCCGATCCGCAACACCGGAGGGGTACTGACGATGGCAGCGCCAGGCCTGAAATCAACGACATTCTCTTTTTCCGCCGTGAACAAAGAGAAATACTGTCTCGTGCATATCAAGGGGAAATTCAACACATCAAGTCTGGCAGAGATCCGCAAATCGGTTGAGTGCGCGGTGAGTCTGGGGCAGAAGGTCGTGGCTTTCGAACTCAGCGAGGCAACCGCCATCGACAATGGCGCGGTGGGGCTGCTCATGAGTTTCCAGAGGGCGCTTTCGGCCGATGGCGGATGCGTCAAGATCGTCGCACCGCAAAGAGCGATATACCAGTCGCTGATGGACCGCAACGCTCTGGCCGAACTTCGGATGTATCCCAGTCTTCCGGCCATGGAAACCGAGGTCGTCTCCGGGTTCACCAAGGAAGACCGCGGGTTCTACGCATTCATCAAGATGCCCAAGGAGTTCAGCATCACGGTTGTGAAACCTCTGCGTGAGGCCATTGCCGGCTCGGTGAGTGCCGGGCAGAAGAACTTCGTGTTCGACCTTTCCCTGACTACGCAGATCACCAGTGTGGGCATTGGCATTCTCATGAACCTGCACAAGAGGCTGCTTGAGAAAGGCGGAGGCGTATCACTGGTGGCCATGACACCGCTCGTACGCAAGGTGATTGAGTCGACCAATGTGCTTCGCATGCTGGCGGAGTTTAAGACGGTTGAGGAGGCGGAGCGCAAGCTGCTGTAGGGTAGTGCGGAATGCGGAGTGGGGAGTGCGGAGTTGAGGACTTCTTCGACTACCTCGTGGAGTGCGTTCCAGCGGAACGCCTTGCCAGTTTGTCGGGGATCTTCCGCAACTCCGCACTCCGCACTCCGCACTCCCCACTTCTTCGCATTCACCTCCGCCCCCCTGAGGACCTCGACTCCCTGAATGGGGCACACTGCTTCTCAGAGAAATGCGTGGCGTCCGCCACGATCCCAGACTATTTTTGTTGCAGGAGGACCAGCCATGCCCAAGTCACTGATCCGTATCGCGATTCTCGTTGTCGTTGCCTCGGTCGGACTCTTGATGGTCTGTGCACCGCCACAGGTCCCGACCTCGGGCAATCCCACGTTTGCCGCCATGAAACCCCAAACCGGCACTTTCCCGGTTGGTGAAGCGGTGCGGTGCACACTGACCGTGGACTACCCGCAGTTTGCCGATAGCTTCCAGGTGCGGCTGATCGTGGGGACAGTCGATACCGTGCTCCAGAAGGGCACCACGGTGGCATCCTCAATGTATGTGAGCTTCGACTGTACTGTTGTCGGAGCCTTCCGCATCAAGACCGTGCTTTACATGGGAGGAACTGCCTTCGACTCGATTGAGGGCGCGTTCGTGGGTGCGGCTTCGGTGCCCGTGGTGACTGCCAGCGCGTCATTGGTACATATCTACGTTGGCGACTCGGTCACTGTCCGCTTCGATGCAGTGGACCCCGACAGCAACCTGTGGGGCGTCATCGCCTACGTCGATCGGGATGAGGGTTCAGCGCTTGATACAACGCGTACCACTCTGCCCAAACCCTCGACTCTCAGCGTGAGCAAGACCATCCACGGCACGCACTTCGATACCGTGTACTGTCAGGCTTGGGCGCGGGACAACGACAATCGGTTCAGTGCGGCGGCTGTGTGCACAGTGGTGGTGGCAGGCACCTCGGCGCCGACGTTTGCTGCCATGAAGCCTCAGACCGGCACTTTCCCGGTTGGTGAGGAGGTGCGTTGCACGCTGACTGTGGACTACCCGCAATTTGCCGATAGTGTGCAGGTTCGGCTGGTCGTGGGGACAGTTGATATCGTACTTCAGACGGACACTGCAGTGACTTCGCCAATGTATGTGACCTTCGACTGTGCTGTTGCCGGAGCCTTCCGCATCAAGACCGTGCTTTACATGGGAGGAACTGCCTTCGACTCGATTGAGGGCGCGTTCGTGGGTGCGGCTTCGGTGCCCGTGGTGACTGCCAGCGCGTCATTGGTACACATCTACGTTGG
>Ga0315293_10001629_pt1 | contig 21766 bp, 25 predicted proteins | sample YL17G13_20_MG_FD_203071 | JGI IMG/M metagenome (GOLD analysis project Ga0315293, IMG submission 203071) | Sediment microbial communities from Yellowstone Lake, YNP, Wyoming, USA - YL17G13_20 | ecosystem: Environmental > Aquatic > Freshwater > Lake > Sediment | place: USA: Wyoming | collected... | reverse complement strand
GTAAACAATTTCAATAAGGAATCCTGCAATAATTACTTTAGTAGCCATAGCCGAGATGTACTCGAACCATTCATTAATGTCTTTCGGCGGTACTGGTGGAGGTGTGATTTTGTTTTTCATTTTGTTTGATTTTAAATTGATTTTAATTCTTTTAATAATTCCATATTGCAAATAAATTTCCAAGTTGAACATTCACGGAATAATGAGCCCGTTGAATTTTCTCTCACATTATAAGATTGACTAATAAAATTAGTAAATTGTTCTATCCAGTAATTTAATACCTCTTCCTCTGAATGTTCATCTAATTCACTTAACATTTGTTTATAATGTTCAAACTTGTATTGATATTTGTAAATGTCTTCTCCAAGCCAAGGGAGTTCGTGGCAAAAATTTGTCATTAATTTTTCTTTTAATTCGGTTAACTTTTTATCCGAATACTTAATTTGTGATTCAAGGTGCTTTTTCATTTTGTTTGTGTCTTTTTTTATGACGATGTAAAAATAACATTGTTTTTTAATTGTGCAGCTTTATTTTACAATTATTTATAAACATTTAAAATGTGCATAATTATTAAGCATTGTTAAATAAATAGTCTATTATTGCAATATGGAAAAGAAAGAATACACGGGAATCAATATCCGAGCTGAAAAGAAATTGAAAAAGGAACTTGAGTCATTGGCGAATAAGTCGCACATTAAACTCTCTACATATTGCAGGATAGTTCTATATGAACACCTTGCGAAAATAAAATAAAAAACCCAACTATCTCCCGACCATTGGGCAAACCAAACTATTCTGAATTAGGAATTATTTTTTCTACCATCGCCCGAACCATTCGCCAATTCTTATATTCCCAATGAGGGTAATCAGTTAACGATTGAAAGTTGCCGCCCCAAACTATTTTATCAGAAACGGCGGCGGCGTGTGACCTTGCTATGGTTTTAAAGTCTGAATTATTCCAGTCTATACTTATTCCGTCTTCACTCATTACCCAACAATCAACTGCGCACTGGAAGTTGTGTGGTGAACTTCCTGCAACGGCCCTCGTTACTATCTTGCCCGGTGCTGACCTTCCTTGAGCGTATAACTTTGCCTGCGCCTCAAATGACCTATATGCCGAAATAATTATTAGCTCCCTGCCCATTTCTTTCATCACTTTTTCAGCAAGTGATTCAATACAAGCGACTACCCTTATGTCAATTCCGATTAATCTGTTTTCATTTTTCATAAAAAAAAACTCCGAAAGTTTGTTTTTCTCGAAGCTCTCGGTATTTATTTTCTCATTGCTTTCATCACCTTATGAGTCAATCCAACTCCACCAAGCAAGTTAGATAACACTGTTAAGATGTGTATAACTTCAGGTGACAAACCACCGATTTGTGCAACCATCATCAAAATTAATGCAAGGGCAGTTTTCTTTCCTGAAAACCATTCCCAAATTGTTTTTAATTGTTCCATAATTTATTTGTTTTAAAGTATTTTTGCTAAAGGAATATGATTGACCAATGAAGTAATAACTCGCAGCATTGTGGCATTTGATTTATACCCCTCACTCTGCAAAATGATTTTTCCATTACTTGCTTTTAAATGAAAATAATGTTCTTTATTTTTTCCTTTAAAAGTTTTAAAAGTGTAAGTTTTCATTTTATTTGTTTTTAATATAATTTTTTAAATCAATTATCGCTCCGACTAAACAGAAGAGAATACACATCGCCGCAATTAATTTTACTGTTATTCCCATCTCAATATAGTTCTAAAAATCTTTCATAAACAAAAACTTCCATTTCTTCTTTGTTTTCTGTTGGTTCAATGCTCCACTTTATTTCTCCGCCAATGTTGATTTCCCCGTGATACCAATTTGAATCCACATCCAATGTGAACTCTGTGAATCCATTATTCTTTGTAAAAAATTCAACATGCGGCAAAGAATCATATCCCGTAAAAAAGTTTTTTAACCACTGCATTAAAAAGATTTGTTTTGAAGAGTTTCAATCTGCTTTTCTAAAGCGTTTAACCTAAAAATTATGAGAGAAAACTTACCGTCCTGTTCTACTTGTTGAAGTCCGTTTTTCTCAATAGCAATTATCAACTGCTCTTGTTGAGTGTAAAAGTGATATAGAAAAAAACTTATCATTGAAAATAAAATTGGGAACGCCCACGCTTTTATCTTATCCTGAAATTTTGTATCATTCATCTTTAAAAATTATTTTTTACTACAATATAAATAAACACGATTGTCAATACAATCGCCACTACCCACCAAAATATTGGCTCACTATCCTTCGGCTCTTTATCATATCCCATTTTTAAATTACTTCTTTTCATATCATTGGAACGATGCACAAATTGTCCTGCGCCCCCCTTGTTTTTAATGTGATTGAAACTTTTACTCCAGTGACATCGTCCCGGAATCTATCAGTAAATGGTTCTATGCTTTGTCCAATATCAAAAAACCATTTGTCATAATTTTCAGGCGCATTCAAGTAAATTAAAAAGTCATTGGCAATTAAAATTGTATCGCTCAAAACTTCATCCATATTACTCGCATCAGGTTGAACAAGGTCGTAAAACAAAACATCGTATGAATATGAAATTGTGTTCTCGCTTGTCGCTGCTCCCGATAAAAACGCCCACATTTGAGGGTAATAAATTGGCTCTTGAATTGTCGCTTCATTCACTTCATCTATTGGCCCAGTGCCATAAGATTCTAATTGCTCATGGTCGCTTGAGAATGTTTTGAAGGAACTTATTATCTGATTGTGCGTGAACATTCAAAAACTTTTTTAACTTGTTAATGTTTTTATTGTTTTCATATTTTCTTTTACTGGTCGGTCGTTGGATACCCCCAAGGATTATTTTGTCGGCTTGTTCTTCTTTCATTTCTAAAGTTATCTAATGCTGAATTTTGTCTAATTGATGGGCCAAGATAAATCCCTCCTTTATTATTTGTTGTATGGGGGTAAATTGTATCAATGCCACTCCCAGGAGTCAAATATAATGGATATAAAGTAGGCGCATATTGAAGAAGAAAAGAAGTCAATCGCTCTTGATAAATCTTCATTTTTGAACTTTCTCTGTTAGCTAATTGCACGATATCCCCAAGCGATGCGGAAGATAAGTTCTCACCAGTTTTTGTTTGCACCCCTTTATTGGTTGTCTTAATATTCAACTCCATATAACATTCGTATTGCACCGCCTTGGCCATAAATATCTGAATGTAATTTGTAAGAAGATTTTGGTAATCAAGATTACTTGACAAGTCAGGGTCAGTAACGACCTCATTTTGTAAGTCATTATAAAGCGCAGTTCCGAGAATAGGAAGAAGATACAACTCCTGCACATCTCTTATCGTTGGCGTTAATATTTTTGGGTCAACATTTTCGTCAATGATTGTCAGTTCTTTTAACCTGCTTTCAGAAAGTAGAATTGATATTATCATTTAGTGGTGTATATTATTCGTGATTTCCATTCATGACGGCAGTAAGGAGTGGTCTCTAAAGTTTTCGGGTTTGTATAAAATCCGCCGGTATATTCAAACACATCGTACCCAACTTTTTGGCTGATTGTTTGAATGTCGGCACGGGTGTAAACTCTTCCAAGCGAAATTATTTTAGCGCAAAATGGACGATGAACAGTCAGCAATGCAGGAAGTCCTATCCTCTCTTGATATTCGTAAACTGATTTGATTGAAACGGATTTTGGCACGTCAGCAATTATATCACTCCCCTTTTTTAGAACTGTATATTTTGTTGGCTCTCCGATTAAAGTTTTTAAATCTTTTATCTTAATATATTTCTCTTCAACCAAGGTGTTGATTATTTCATCAACTTCTGCAACATCCAATTTAAGAAGTTCGGCAATAGTATTTGTCTTTGTTAAAGGGTCGTTATCCAATAATGAAATCACTTTCAATTCATCTTTACTTAAAATTCCTTGAGCGAATAACATCGCATCTCCATCTTTTAATTTTCTGTGGGTTTCAAAAATATCTTTTTTATTGATGCCATACTTTTTAAATTGTGTCAAAAGTTTTTCATCTATCTCGTCTGAAAATTTGCTCAACTCAACTTCATCTTCTTCAATTCCGAGCAAAGAAAGTATCTCCAAATCAGATAGTCCTAATCCTGCTTTTAAGAGTGCAGTAGCGGCTTGTTGGGTGAGCTGTTGCTTGTTGTATTGGCGAATTATTCTAATCAGTTGTTGGTGTTGCTTTGCCGTCAAATTCTTGATGTTGTCATTGATTGACATATTCTGCGTTGGAATCAAATCCTCGGTTGGCAAACTATCAGGAGCGGAATTTATTGCAGGTGAACCATTAGGAAGAGTTGGCAATGGGTCAAGTCCGATATCTCTTCTTAATTCTTCAGGTGTCATCGCCGCAACAACAGTTGCCTCCGAATAACTAACCGCAGGTTTCAACGGCGTGATGCTACATTGAGCGGGTACACCCATCACTTCAGCAAAAAAGTTAAACACCCTTTCAATTTCTTTTTGTTTCGGTGCGACATAAGAACTCTGAAAAATATTCCACGCATCTAAAATCTCGGAACGCCCACCAAGTGACCCCGGTTCTTTTATACCAAATAGCATTCCTGATGTAATTTTGTGACCTGTTATAATCTCTTGAGTAATATTCGGAATCAAACTTTCAAAAATCTTATCTGAATTTGTGTTCGTCAAATCTGAAATCTGAATTTGTTGGTCACCTGCTCCGAATGATAAAATGAATTTATTTGCGTTATCCGTTCCTGCAAATTTCCTCTGCAACTTCCGCTCTACATCTGCTTGGTCTTCTTCTTGTGGTGCATTAGGATAGGATATTAATTTGCCACCCCAAAAACCATTCTTTGTATTGTTCAAATGATAGTTCCATATCTCGATATCGGTTTCTATTGCCGCCGCAGCTCCGATGTATTCGGGCAATGGATAACAATTTAATCCGGGACGATATTGTCTGTAATAAAATATTTGCACTGGCTCTTGACTGCCTTGAACATAGGCAGGATATTCTGTGAAGTCATCATTCAATTGTGGATTCAGATAACCTTGTCCTCCCCAGTTCGCAGTGTAATAAAATTTTGTTGATGCAATATTCGTTCTATACTTATAAAAGTCAGCATGGTAAATTTCTGAAATTCCCTTGCCGTCTGCTCTTGTGTGAATCTTTAAAATGAATCCCCCAAATAGTTCAAGGTCAGTTATTATTCTCCGTGCTAATTCTGTTGAGTCATAACTTGGATTGATATTGTCCAACCAATTAAATAACCTCGCTGATTCAAAAGTGTCTTCTTTCTTAAATCCTTGACCTAAAATAAATGATGTCTTACCAAGAACAATAGCATTGTGTTTTGAACAACGATTAAACAGTTGTAACAAATAATTAGGATAAAGATTGAACCATTGTCTATCGTTATCAGTATCCGCACCGTAAGTCACATAAGGGTCTTCACGGCGTGTCTGCTCCAAAAATAACGGGACTTTGTGCGCCGCTAATTTTATCGAATAAGTTTCCGACTTTAATTTTTTTATCATAGGTTCTGAAATATCGTTTTGTTTTCGGGAGCAGCATTGTATTCTACTTTGGCTTCAGGAGGTTTTACATATCTCATTTTACCAGTTTCCAAAATCACTACATTATATAACGCCGTTATTTCTGCCCAAGTCATTCCAATGAGCGCAATCAATTCTTGAAGGTCTAAAACCTCGTCAATTCCATAAATAGTATATGAATAAAAACCATCTTCTCCAAGTTTTATTTCTCCGTCAATTAGATTCGGACTATTGCTTTGAGTGATTGTGAATTTATTATATCGTTCAGGATAAAGTGATTCGTCATTTGTCGTTGCCGTTGCATATCTCTTACCTTTATTTCCACTACTGAAAACAAATACAAATTGCAAAGGAACAAATGTTGTTTCTTTTTCAGTCAAGGTAACGACCACATCATTAGCAATATTGTACTTCAGCAATATCATTAAAACTAAATAGCAATAATTGATTTTCGTTCCACTTTCTTTTCGTTTCGGTAAATGTTTTTGAATTGTTTTGCACTATAAATAGCAAGGTTAGGCATCAACTTCAACATCTCTTTTTTAATCTTCTTTGCTTTTTTACCTCTCATTCTGTAAAATTAAAAAGCCACCGATATTTCTACCAGTGGCTTTTCAACATTTTAAAAGTTAAACCGCAGGAACTATAAGGTCAGCAATCAAGGTCGCATCAACTTCAGGTGCAGGAATCCCTTCCTTTGCCATCAAATTCAATGACCAAGCATTGTCATCACTTACTGCTTTACCCGTGTTATAAGTTGAACCGTCATTCAAATCTGCACCTCTTTCAAGGCCTATCATTGTGTAGTAACCGTTCAAATCTTTAACGATAACCATAATGGTGTTCTGTGCAAGTAGATATAATTCGTTGCGTTTTTCGGTGTCACGCTTCGGAATGAAAAGAGAAACTGTTTGCTCGTAGCCAATTGTTCCCTTCGTTGCAGAAATTTTAAAGTCTTCCTTGAAATCAGAAGTTTCTTTTAGTTGGGAGTATTGCCAAAATTGAGTTCCTACTGCCATTGTGATTGAAGTTAAAACTCCTGCCGTTAATGTGTAGTCTTCTACATTTGCAAATTCTGTCAAATAAACTGTTGACACACCTCCTGCGTTGTTGCGACATTCAAGCGCCGATATTCCTTGGGTTAATGCACAAGCCATAGTATTTATTTTATTTATGTGTTAGTATATTCAACAATGTTTGCAGGAAAAGCAACTTGAGTTCCACCTTTCATTCTTGCAGTAAATTGGATTCTGTTTCCTTCAAACGGATTTGCAATCATTATAAACTGCTCCTCTTCATGTAGTAAATCAGTTCCCCAGTATAAATTAGAATCTTGAGTGATGAACATTCTATCTTCTCCAGTCAATCCGTGAACGGCAACCATAGTTAAATTAGTACCCGGATATTTTAATTGTCCTTTCTCCATCGACCCGTCAGTTTGATAATGGAAAAAGTTAGTAGTAGTGATTGCACTTATTGCAGTTCTAAAAGTGTCCCATCCCATGTAAAGACTCAAATCACTTTTGTCAAGAACATTAGCAGGAACTACTGCGAACATTGCATTGATTATATCAAAAATATTTGCTTGTGTAATAGAAGTTTCACCACCAGTATTTCCTGCAACAGCACTTCCTGCGCCGTCAATTATATCAATGAAGCCATCGAAAAAAGCGTTGCTCTGCCAAATCGCAAGTTCAAGACTCGCTTGAATTTTTGCAACTTTTAAAGCGGTGTAATCTTTTGCGTAGGCCATCATGTCGTAAGTGCCTCCTGCGATAAGTGCTCTTTGTGTGTAGAACTGTTCCAAGTCCTTTTCGCACAATGCCTCTTCAATTTTCATCTTACCAACTTCTAAAACTCTTTGAGAAATAGTAGTTGTTCCATCCGGGTCAAATGAACATGATGTATCCGCTTGGAAGGTTGCATCGGTGTCCATTAAGTTCAATGACTGCGCTGATTTTATGCCAACCATTTTTGTTACTCGGTCAATTGTAACTCCCTTTAAAACGGAGTTGGTTAATAATTCGTTTGCATTTTGCAAAACATAACTTGTGAGTCCTCCTGTGTTATAAGCCATCGTTTTTTAATTTAGTTTTTTTTAGAAATTGATTGAGCAATTAACTCAAGTCGTGTTTGTTTTAAATTTGATTTTGAAAAAATTTCTTTTGGTTCTGCTTTTACTTTTGGTTGGCCACTTAATATCTCAATGGCCTCCATCATTGAAGCAAAAGTCTCTTTATTTGAATTGAAGTTGAAAGTGTTTTGCTTCTGAATATTTTTTAATTCGGCAATCGCTGATTCAAGTGCGACCATTCTTGTCTCAATTACATCTTCAACTGGTGTTTCTTCTTTAGAAACAATTTCAGCAATCTTACCTTCAACGATTGAAAGTGAAGTTCCATCTTCAAGAATGTAAATTCCGTCAGGACAAATAGCATCTCCCATTCTTACTGCGTGTCCTACCATTAAGGACTCACCGTCAACGGTTAACATTTTGCCATCAGAAGTTTTAACATCCATTGCTTTTATTTCTTCAACTACTGGAGGAACTTCAGTAGCAGGAATATCTGCGAACTTTTCTTTCAGTTCATTTAATAAGTTGGTTATGGTTTTCATATTTTTATTTCTTAACATTAAATAGAAATATTCATTAAGTGTTCCATCTTTATCAAGTTCTCTAATGTTAGACTCAAATTCTGCCAGTGCTGAACTGTCATCTAATTCACGCCCAAATGTTCCTTCAATTGAAAATCCTTTAAACTCACCGCTCTTCACTTTCGCCCACACTTCAGGGTTATCTACTTTGTAACTTGCCATCCAAGTTCCTTCGGGAACTTCTTTAAATATTTCAGGCGCATTCATTCCTTTAGTTTTGTCAACGATATAACTCTCAATCATATACACACCCTCAACTACTTGCTTCGGGTCGTGCATCAAATTGACATTCGATGTATTTTTATTTTTAAAGAATCGCTCCCTTATTTGTTCGATAGTTTGTTTGTCAAAGACAACCATATGTTCTCCCTTCGATTCTGAATAGCGATAAATAGGCGAATCGGGAATCATTAACGGCCCACAAATAATTTTCTTTTCGTTATCCGTTGCTGCGAATTTGAAAACATTTTCTTCTCTAAAAGAAATCCAATTTAATCTAATAGCCGGTGAATCTACCAGTGCAACATATTCAGCACCCATTTCATCTTCAGTAAGGACTATTTTATAAATCGGTAATTGTTCAGGTTTATCCATTGTAAATAAATAGATAAAACTTAAAAGCGTTCCATCTTATCCGAACCTCGCTTGGTTCTCAATAACGCTAACCCTACCAGTTACTTTTTTAATATCGCTTTCCGTTACGAACACTTTCGTTCCTGCTTGTGTTGATTGGTCATTGCCAAGTAACGATTGATTTTGAATTGATGGTGCTGATGTTTCAGGCGGAGCAGCTATATTCGGAATATCAACAGACCCACCGCTGCTTCCTCCACCTTCAAATTTTGTTGATGCAATTTTAGCTATTGACGCTGCTGTTGCTGATGCCGCCGCAACTAACATTATAGCAGTTGACACGCCGAAGTCTGCCTTCGGAACTGTTGCAATGATATTAGTCACCGCTAATGCTCCATTGATTATTGCCGAAGCGATTTGCATTTTCTTATTTGTTTCAAATTGTTTTCTCAATATCGCTTCCTCTTCCTTACTCCCTTTTTTTACATTGGCTAACTTAGAACTATATACTACATCACTCAAATTCTGAATAGCGGATAAACTATCCTGCGCCATCTTCAATCCAGCTTGAACCTCTTTTACTGCTGATGCTTTTTTAAGTGCAGCAATTTTAGCAAGATGAGTTTTTTCTAACTCCTCTAAATTTGTGCTCGCTACTTTCGCTTGTTCATAAAGTGCATTCTCTAATGCTATCTGATTTGCTAATTCAGAACCACCAACACCACCTGCAAGATTCTCTTGTGCTAATTTAACGGCATCATCAACTTCTTTTTTTATTGCATCTTCCTTCTGTTTTTTCTTCGCTAAAAGAAGTGCATCCTGTTGAGCTAAAGTTTTTTGTCCGTATTCATCGCCTATACCTATTAACTCCTCCGCTTTTTTATTCTCAAGTGCAGTCGTGTCCTCGTTGTTTAATTTCGCAACTGCGATTAAGTGGTCGTAATATTCTGAAGTGCTTTTTATAGAATCTGCATATTCTTTTTCTGACAGTGCGGCGAAGTCATCTGCTTGTTTTATTTTTAATTCTTCCGTTTTTTTAGCAGCAGCATCAGCAGCTTTTTGCAATTCTTCGGGACTTTTAGCAGCTTGCTGTGTTGCTGCTAAATCCTTTTGTAATTTAATGTTTTTTTTAAGTTCCGCATTATAAGCCGCCGTTCCTGGTACTAACTTACCAAGTCGTGTATTGCTTTCGCCTAATAAGAAATTGTAATAACCGATTGAGCCGGGCGAGCCTGACTCTGAAAGTTTCTTTAAATATTCAGATTGTTTTTTCTTTGCTTCTGCATCTGCCTCTTGGCTTTCTGTTACTCCATTTAGAGAATTTGATAACTCCTGATAACTTATGTTCAAATCATCATTAGCTTGTGTTAAATCGAAAATGCTTGTGTTTGATTTTTCAATTGATGATGAATATTTTTCATAAAGATTTAATTGCTCCTCAGTTCGTTTTGCAATTGGTGGCAGACCGGCAATAAGTGCCTCGTTATTTTCAATTTTCTTTTTTTCTTGTAAAATTAATTCTGCGTTTGACTTTAATCCTCTATCAATCTGGTCGAATTTTTTCGCATTAATTTCTTCTTCTGTTGCACCGTTAATTTTCATTAACCTCAATTCATTATCATATAGTTTTTGTTGCTGTCTCTGCTGTTCTTTTATATAAGAAATGTCTCTTTCTCTTTGATTGTTATTATATTCTAATTCTTGATTTACTTTTTTTAATTGTTTTTCCTCTTCACTCTCAGCTGTTACTAACTGATAAATTGCGGCAGTCATTAATGCTATAGCCGTAACTACTAAACCAATAGGATTCAAAGCCATCATAGCGTTCCAAGCTTGTTGTGCTAATGTTGCTATTTTTATTTTTCCGGTAGCTACTCCAACAACAGTAGAATATGTTGTTGTTGCCGCAGACGACAAAAACATCATTGCTTTGCTTTCCTTTTGTAATAAGTTAGCTATTTGCTGAACACCGACTGCGAGTGCAGTTGCGGCTTGTACCTTTAAAAGTGATTTTTCTAAATCTTTATTCGCTCCACCAAATAAAGCCGCCGCCCCTTGGGCCGCAGCGAATCCGCTTGCTATTCCTGAACCTATCTGAACAAGTCCATCGAGTTTGCGTGTATCACTTCCTGCATTTTTTATAGATTGATTGAGGTCGTTAATTTTATCCTTCGCTTCTCCTGCTGCTTTTATATATTGGTCTGCAAGTGATTTATTACCCTGTTCTCCTGCTGCTAATGCAGCACTTTGCAAATCCTTTATTGACTTCTTCAGTTCACCAACTGTTTGCGCCGATTTGCTCGCATCAATTAAGAGTTCAAATGTTACTGTTTTATCTGCCATTTTATTTTTTTTTATTCATAATAAATCGTGAAGTCTGCCGAAGTTCCCAATGATGATTTAACTGTTAATCCTGTCGTGAAATTTACATTCAAATCATATTGGTCTACCTGAATATTTGTGAACACTTGTATTATTGGTGCTATTGCTGATGTGTTATCATAAATAGTTATCGTGTTACCTCCGCTTCCTGCAACTCCTACTACTAACGACCTGAGTATTCCACTTCCTATTTTTATAATGTTTGTTGTCTTTGTGTTTATTCTTTTAAAGGTAGTAGGGTTATCATCAGGAATTATAGGAAACCAATCATAAGATAATTCAACTGCATCTAATAACTCTTGAGGTGTGAATAAATAACTTGTTCTCATATCTACAACAACCGCCCACAAATCATCGGCTGTATGTTTTATTAAATCACAATAAGAAGTCGTGCCTTCAACATTAATCATATCAGAAAAACATTCATCAGCTCGTTGCTGCGCCTGTGCTTCGTTTGTATAGATTAAGTATTTCATATCTGTCCGTATTTACCTCTCATAGCAATACTGTTTTGAGCAATTTCTGCTTGTGTTAATGCCGTTTGATAAACTAATATTTCTAAAGAGTCAAGTGTTCCTGAATTATTGTTATTCTGTATAAATAGTGAACCGTTATTATAGTTTGTTGTTAAATCAGCCGCAATAGCTACTGAAGCCGCCGCCCTTTCGTTTATATATAAATAAAGTAAATTAGCGGTTCTGTCTATTACAAGTGAATAAAGAAAAAAATTAGCCGCATCAAAAGATACAGCTGCAGTAGTTCTTAGAGCCGTATCGAAAAATTGCGCTGAAATAGTAGTAGTGCCACCTCCTGTTATTTTATACTCTCCTGCTACAGTAAGTGGGCTTGCGCCCTGATTACTTTTTCCAAGAACTGACCTATTGGTATTTAATGTTTTGATTTTACCATACCAACAAATAGTATGTCCTGTGTTTAATCCTATATCGAACACATCTCCTGCGCTTAATGTTTGAGTTGCAGCAAATGAAATATTATTTTTTCCGTTAAGTGTGTTCACTTGTTGAGTGTAGGTTGGTTGTAACGCTCCCGTTGCCTGTGCCAATGATGCTCCACTAATTCTATCTACCCACGCACTTACTCCCGTTGCCGTTGTTACTCCATCACCGTTATTAAACCACCCTACTAAATTATTAATTTGTGCATAAGGAAGAACGGCATAAGTTAAAGGGAATCCAACAACTCCTGCAAATGTTGAAGTCGGTTTTCTAACCAAACTATTTCCATCACTCTTAATTATATTGTTAAAGATTGCCATTTTAGAAATTTGCTACTTGTGCGAATGCGTCACAACTGATAGAACCACTTATAACAGTGAACCCAACTTTAATTACTTGTCCTGATTTTAATTGTAAATCAGAATAAGAATTAGCCACTCTCGAAGTTGCTACTGTTGTGCTACTTGTTGCGGCGGCAATTGTTATCTCATCGAATAAGTGAATGGTTGTTCCGTCGGTTTCTGTTATCCAAATTAGAAATAATCCTGCAACTGAAGTCCCTTGAAACTTGTAACCGATTTGAGTAACTTTCGTTCCGTCACTCGTGGCGGTAAAAAGTGTTTTAATGTTTGCAGTTGTTGCCCCTGTCTTATCAGTAGTTACCGCAGTGATTACTACTTGTGCTAACTGCATTGTTTGTGGAAATGGTGGTGTGAATGTTAATGCCATTGTTTTTGTTTATGAAAGATTATAAAAAAGATAAAGGTTAGAACCGACTGTTGGTATTGCTAATGAGTTTGTAACAAAAGCCGTTGTCGCTATTGATGTATCGTTAGTTCCTGCTGTTTGTGTGGTTGCTACTTCAACTATTCTCGTAAATACTTGTAACACCCCATTACCAACTCCGTTATTTAAAACTACACCCATTGATTGAGCGTAGTTTGGTGAAACGGGTTTAGTTGCGGTTAATAATCCTGCTGTTGCTGGTGATACATACAGTAAATCACCAATTGAAAAAGCCGATAAATTAAAATTCTCAATCACCCCTAATACCATCATCCATCCAAATCCGTTGTTAGCAGTTGTCTGATACATTATTCCATAAGCAGGTAATGTAGTTAATGAATTTGCCCTTGCCTTCGATATGTTCGGAACTGAACCTGTTGCACCTGTGATATACACTACTGAACCCTTAGAAATTGATGCCCCGCTTGTATTCCTAACTATCGTTAAGTTATCCCTTGTTATTTCAATCTCATTTGAATTTTCATCGAGTATGTGCGGAACGGATAATCCATTTTGGTCTTTTGAAAAAAGTATTAATGAGTTTGCTGCTGGTGCTGTTGGTGTTGCAATATCTGTTAATATAGCTTTATCAATATCAACAGTATCAACTGAAAGAATATTCGTTGTCTTGTCATATTCAAATCCTGCTTCTGCTCCAAATGCTCCGCTATCATTATATTGAACTTGTTTGTTTGCGCCTCCCGGAGTTCCTCCTCCCCCTGATGCGTTTAAAGTTGTTCCTGTTAAACTTAAATTTGTGCCTAATGTAATTTCTTCCATTACGCCTGTTCCAACAGTTCCACGCCCAATCAATTTATTGGTAGCCATTGAGGTGCTTATTGTTGGCGTTGCGCCTCCACTTGATACGATTGGACTTGTTGCCCCAACACTTGTAACCGTACCTCCCCCTCCTCCTGCGGTTGGTTCCCATCTACTATTGGCCGCCACCCATTTATACACATCACCATTATTCGGAGCAACATCTTGAATACTTCTCCCTCTTAATCCTTCAACATTTATTTTCGCTCCTGAATCTATTGTGGCATCTGTATTAAATGTTTGAGCAGTTGCCACGCCCAAGGAATCGCCAACCAATACTTGACCCGCTGAAAGGCCCGAACTGATTAATGGAGTTGAGTCCATACCCGTGCCGACTACATCAATATCTCCATTATTAATAACGATAGGAACTTGAACGGCATCTCTTATTCTTATGAACTCACATTTCGTCAATGTATTTCCAACCGGCGAATAATCAATTACTTTATTCAATCGAAAATAAGAACCATTTATAAAATAATTCTTTTTGAAATCTAAAGTCCGAATGTCTTCAGCGGTAAGATTAAAATATGCCGACATAATTTTTGAGTATTGGTCAGCAATTTCATTGATAAAACTTTCCCAATATTCAGTATATAAGTTGTCGCTCGGATACAAACTTGGGTCATTCATATAATAAAACAATTGCCGAGGACTTGCCCAATTATAATCGAATGTCGGAAGTTGTGGCGTTCCTGCAAGATGTCCGCTAAATGGATATTGTGTTTGATTAACTCCATCCAATGTGAGAATAGTTCCACCTGCAACAACTGGCATTACTGTCGTGTCGTAATATATGAATCTCGGAAGTGCGCTTGTGAAAGTGTTGTCAGGTGATATCGCACTCACTCCTTCTTTTACACAATAAGGAATTACAATATTGTTATAACTTGTTGAACATAATGGCATTGGAGATGCTTCAATTCCAATGTTTTTTTTACTTGACATAAAATCATTATCAGCAAAAACTTTTCGTTGCCCATAGATTTCCGATGTCGTTTTTGTGTAATTAACATTTGCAAAGTCACCATCCGCTTTCCAAGTGAATAGATATTCTTTCCAATCCAGTTCGCCCATTGGTGTCAATATTATTTCTTGACCCACATCTAATTTTTCAGTCCAATCTACAATATCCGTTTTAATAAAATTATTTCTCGTTCTAATATTTACATAATTTGGACTGTCAATATCGGATTCTATATAAAGGTTGAACATTTTAATTAACGTCAATAGAAAATTTCTCTGCTTGTAATTGTCAGGAAGGAATCCTTGAGTATGTTTAGCAGGAACTGTATGTCTGTCGTTTGTTGTCCATGTATTATTTACATCACTCGTTTCTAAATCAAATTTAATTTTCTTTAAAGTTCCTGCACCTCCTGCACCTACTTGAGTAATGTCAGCAACTAAAGCCAAATTGTTATAACCGTTTATATTATATAAAAAATCAGTATCTAAATATGTAATTTTTAAAAAGGAATGAATACCTACATTTTCAACTAAATTTGAAAAACCAAAATTCGCTCCATCTCCTTCAACTTGAAAATAAAGAACATCTCCGTAGTCTAACTCAATAGTAGTTTGATAAGTTAAATTAGTATAAAAGTCATCTACACCACCGATAAAAAATGTATCAATTGTTCCAGTCCTTGCTCTTTCAATTACTAAAGATAAACCTCCTCCGAATCCTACTGCTGTATATTTTGCTCTTATTCCAAAGTCTATATAAACCCTCCTGCGCCAATTCTTAATACAAGGAACATAAAGTTTATCAATATTCGTTTCTGAATATAGCGAACCCAAATCGCTGCAAGTATATCCTGCTTCAGAAAGTATCCTCTCCAATATCGCATCACATCTTATTGCAGGTGCTATTTGGTCAGAGTACCAATTAGGAACGGCAACAGATAATTGTTGCCTTGCATTATTAAGTAAGGGATAAAATAACTGTCCCCCACCACCCCACGAATCTGTAATATTATCTTTTGTTCCAATTTCGTCCAATGCGCTCAAGTCAAGGTCAGTGACTAACTTATCAGCTATCGTTTGAAATAGTGAACCGATTTGCCCGAATATGCTCACCTCATATTCTATTTTGTCTTTTTCTCTATTTATTTTTAATAGTTGTAAGTTGCCTATAAATACAGGGATGTAATTTGAATAAACACTTATGAAAGCTCTTATATTTGGATTGAAACTACCTTGTAAGTCAATCTCGAATATATTATCAAAGATTATATTGTTTGCTTTTGTTCCCGGAAGTTTAATCGTTTTTGAATAATTTGAATTTCTGCTTTCAGGATTTCTTATATCGGCGATTGCATAATTTAAAGAGTATGGAAAGTCCTCAAGCAAATCCATTGTTTGATAATCAATGTAAAAAAAACAACCCGTTTGAGTGGTGTCAATTGCAGTTGCAACCGTTACTTCAGTTGTGCTAACAAATGAATCAATCACTCCTCTCTTATCTCCTTGAGTCGTGCGAATGATTATCGGCTTACCGACATCGTTAGCGGTGAAAATAGTTCCCGTACCTAATAGTGTGGTCGTTCCATCAACGGCAATAGTTCCATCTCTCGGAGTGGTAATAAAGAGTTCAGTTGTCATTGTCTTTGAGAAATAATTTCGTTAGAAATTTCAATCGTTAATTCAAGGTTGAAAAGTTTCTCACCTGCATAGGTCTTCTGTTGGTAGGTGTTGTTAATTACAACTACTGGAGCGTAAGTGGTTGAATTTATTTCCCAAAATACCTGCGATGACTTAACGGCGGTAAATAGCCAATTGCATTCTTCTTCGGTTATCCATTCGGAATTTATTTTTACCAACTCATTTGAAATCGTGTTGAAGTTTACTTTACCTGCTTGACTTGTTTCAAATGTAAAAGCACCAACAGAATCAACTGCGCCGAGTATTTTAGTGTAGTTATTCTTTTTGATATTTAGAGTTCTGTCAAACCTTTGGTTGAAAGTAAAAGCATCAAACCCTCCTAATGGATTCAACCAATGAAGTCTGAATTTTTCGTTGAACTTTGAACAGTCGCAATCAATATTAAAAGTAAACAGCTCTGATATTGGTGTCGGAGTACCAAGATAATTTCCATAAAGTTGAACCGTGTAATAAGAAGCACCTACTAAATTAGCAGGGTTCCATTCGTAAATATTTTTTGTCCCCACTCCATATCGTAGTATTGTATCCGTTCCACTTAATACTTTTATTGAATTTTGCAATAATCCCCCTCCTTCATCATAACCACTAAACATTAAATCAGGCGGTTCATTACTTAAATTTAATACCGCATACAAATAATAATTTTCATCACTGCAAATTTTTAATGTCCGAGGTGAAGATGTTAAGAATGGCTTATCAGCATTAAACACATTATCTGCCATCAGATAATCACCGTTTAAATCCAAGTTGAGTAAAGCAGGTTCAGTTCCGAAGGATGCAACCGAATGTTTAACTGCTGAATTAATAGCGTATCCATTTACACTTTCTCCTGCATATGTAGTAATAGGGTCTCCATACTCTTCATAAACATCTATTTGATATTCGACATAAGAATTGGGACAAGAATAAGAGTCTGTTTCTTCACCAATATTAAAATCATAACTCAAATAGTTTTCGATAATTCTATGCGCATCAAAGAGTAAAAATCCATCGGGCCTCGGTGACATCTTAACCGTTTTCGTTGCGCTGACTGGATAAGTAATAATCACATCTATCACATAGCGAAAATTTATTTGATTCAACATATCTGATTCAGCCGTTATAATTATCGGATTATAAGCAGGAACTATATCAAGCGGTGTTGTTATTAATGTTATTGCCATATTTATTTATTTAGACTTTTTGTAAAATCAAAAACTTCAACCATTATTTTATCGCCCAGTCCTTCAAGTGATTTGAATATCCCCTCTTCCATTGGCTTGTTAATGACTGACGAATAGAAATCAGTTGCAGGAGTTCCAAATCTTCCTATTTTTCTCCTTATAAGAAATGCCAACGATTTTAATTTAGATTCATTTGATACTGATACCGCTTTATGCCCACCTTTATTCTTTGCCTTTCCATAAGTATATATTCCCGATGTGCCTATTTTCAATCTGTTTATTACTGATGGATGGCTTAACCAATCCATTATAGGTTTTTCAGGTGGCATCTTTCCTGCTTTCCTGCCCTTGTCAACATAAGTGTAATATGGAAGAATGAAAAGTTGGAATTTATAAACGCCATTCCCCAAATCTGTAACCTCAAAATCTATTGAACTGGATAGGTCTCCACTTGCATTATGGTCTTTTAAATTATCTCTTAACTCTTTGACCAACTTAACGCCGACAGTATTCAGGAACTTTGGAACGAGTGCGAATGTTCCTTTGCCTTCATCGGCTTTAAATCCAATATCTTCTAACCAATTAAAGTTATCACTCACTGCCTATTATTTTTTTCTTTTATGTAACACAAAAAATTTAAAAACTCCATCACTTTTAATTCAGTTACTTCATCGAAATTAATTTTCTTAACTTCTGCAACGGCTTCAATGGCCGTGAACCATCCCCATCTTTCGCCAAAAGTTTCTCGACCTTCTCTTTTTCTCTCATCACTATCTTCATCTGTTGCTGAACTTTCTTTTCCATATAGTGTTGAATAGTTTCTGTCAATTGCACTAATAAGTTGCAAAAAAAAACAACTAACGGATAGGCAATATCTATTGTTAAATAATCATTGAATAATTCGCTCAACTCTTCAATGTTATTCGTGTCGTAATCTTTGCCGTCCTCGAAAATAAAACAAGTTAAAATCTTGTCCATATTTTGATTGGAGTTTGCATTCTTCAAATAGTTTTTTAAATCAATATATTGACCTACACTTATTTTATTCGCCCGGTGTTCAACTCTAAATTGCCTCCCGTTTAAAGTAAACTTTTCAATAAGTTTCGTTGGTGGCAAATGAATCGCCCAAGATGTTTTTGTGTTCAATTCTGTGAGCTGTGACATATCAAGGTCATACAACTCTTTCTCGTTCATATTGCATAGCGCACCGAGTAACTCAATGTTCTTTTCTTCAGAGTCACCTCTTTGAATAGCATCCAACTTCTTGAACTGCTTAATCGTTACTTCATTCCAATTTTTGGGTATCTTCATAATAAAAAATTACTTCATCGTTATCAATGTCAATGCAGGTAAGGAATAAAATAAAATCAAAGTTGTAAGTTCTAATTGTTATTGATTTCATTCCTTCCATCTGTTTGTAACTCAATTGGTTCAATGCCTTGGCAATGTTTTTTTTAACCGATTCCGTGAAGTTATCCACTCCGATAATCGTTACTATTTCAGGTCTATGAATCAAATCGGAACACTCCACTATCTTAAATAGCAAAAGTTGAAAAGTGTTTCAGGTAGCCATTACGAAAAAGTTATTGCCCCCTTTATTTTTGATGTAACAATTCCTTGCCAATGCCAAAGCGTTGACCGTATCATCGTGCATCCCTGAAGGTGCATTATATCGAACTCCCGTTCTTGTGTATTCGTATTCAAAGGATTCCATTTCACTTCGCATCACTCCGTCAAGAATGGATATTTCTCTTTTTTGTACGGCGGTAACAAGTCCTTCCATTAATTGTTGTTTACTACCTGATGAATATTTGAACCCCTCAATATTGTAATTGGTTCTTTGCAACTCTTCTACTATTGGGTCACCAACGCCAGTAGCGTCGATTGAACAAGGCATCCCTTTGACGGTCATTTTAATTGTCTCCATTGTTTGCTTCCAATCTGACTGAAATCTTTTATACACACAAATAAATCCTTTCTTATCAAGGCCCACGATACAAGTCCAGTCAAATGATTTTGCAAGGTCAATTCCGAAAACAATAGGCGCATTCAAAGATAACGGCTTAATTGAATTTCTAATGTGGTCAAGTCCAAACGGATTTGATGCGTCATCATTTGGTTCAGCAAGATAGAGTTCGTTAAAAACATTTTCGGGCAAATCTCTCTTCGCCTGAATGATTTCTTCTTTGTCTAATATTCCTGCGGCAACTGCATCCCACGCTGTTATCTTGTGGTATTCATAATCTACTTCACCACTTCTTGCTTTCGCTCCTAACCGATAACCCCAATTCTTTTTCCCTTTTGCGTTGCCTATTAGTTTACACTTCCCCCGTGTTGCAGTCAAAGTTGTTCTCAATGCAAACCAAGATTCTTCTCTTGCCCTTGTGAACTCATCGAACACTGCAGCGAACACATCGTCACCATAAAGATTGTCGGGTTTTTCTGCTGACTTAAATTCTATTATCGAACCAGTTGGAAGTGTCAATCTCAATTTTGTTTCGTTGACTTTAAAAAAGTTAGGATAAGTCACTTGCGACCTCATTCGATTGAAAGCAATTTCCGCCTGTTGATATATGGGTGCTACCCACCATACTCGCTGATTAAGTTTTAAAGATAACGCCTGTTCAAATAGCCAAATGATATGACTTGCAGTTTTCCCTGATTTTGTTGATGCCTCGCAAATAGTAAATCTTGCAGGTGAATCAAGTATTGCCTTCTGATAATCGGTTATCTTCGGCCTGTTGTAATCTATCATTCCCCAAATTTAAAGTTACTTTAATATCGCCGGTTATCACTTGGTCAATAGATTCCTTTGGTTTGCCATATACACGGCTCAATAGTGTTTCAATGGAATAGAGTGACCCATTACCCAAAGACTTCACCAATGCTCTCGCAACGGTCATTTCAAGGATTGTGGCGTTCTTGTTGTTGCCTACTTCCTTCAGCTCATCCAAGTTCATCTGAATTAGCACTTGAATAGCATCGTTGATTTCGGATAGTTTATACCCCTGAGTTTTTAGTAGCGAAGTGTATTTTCTTGGTCTCCCATTTGGGTTTCCAGACTCCCCCGGCTTAAACTGATTCATCTCTTCATTCTTAATCATACCGCCTGTAGTTCGCCTGTTTACTTTATTAATTTTCCGTTGCGTTTTATTTCTAAACTTGGGTCAAGTTAAACTAATTTATCTAACCATTTTTTAGTTTCATCAATTCCGTTTCTTTTTATAGTTAAGGTTTTATCTAATTTAATCATTCGCTGAACAATTACCTCTACATACTTGCAATCTAACTCCATACCGTAACATTTGCGTTTAAGTTGGTGTGATGCTACCATTGTTGAACCGCTACCAAGAAACGGGTCAAATATATTCTTTGAGTGTAAGTACTCTAAACACCACGCAATTACGGGAACGGGTTTCATTGTGGGATGTAGTTTCTTTTCTCCACTCCAATGGTGTTCTAAGATACGAGCATTTTTACCAGTGTTTGTCCAAGCAAGTTCAAATTCTGCAAAATCAAGTCCCTTTGTTTTCTTTGACCAACACAACCAATCTTTTGTAATTGGAAGTTTATCCGCAAAATAATTGCCACCCCAAATAATTTTGTTTTCAAACAATTCTAATAAATAAAAAAAATCGGGAACGCTTTTATCCCAATTCTTATCTTCAAACTTTTTTGGTTGACCTTTCAATCTTCCCATATTCATATTGATATCAATTCCGTATGGTGGGTCAGTCAACATATCCGCCTTCTCCCCATCCATCAACTTTGCAACCGAATCACTATCCGTACTATCACCACACAACAATCGGTGTTCACCTATCTCAAACAAATCACCCAACACAATATCGGTTTCAATGCCATCCTCAGGAATCGCAAAGTCATCCTCCTCGGCTTCCAGTTCTTTGACAAAGTCCAAAGGCAAGTCCAATCCCCACTCATCTAAATCCTCAACATCCCATTCGTTCGCTAACTGATCCCAATCCCATTCTCCGTATCCAACATTATCTTTTATCAGGAACTCTTTCTCTTGCTCCTTTGTTAAGTTGTCCGCAATGATTATCGGCACTTCAACCAGTCCTGCTTCAATGCACGCTTTCAATCTCATATTGCCTCCAAGCACCATCATATCTTTATTGACTACAATTGGTCTGATGTTTAACATTTCGGGAAAGTCTTTTATTGACTGCACGAGTTTTAAAAACTTGTCGTCTTTAC
>Ga0315293_10001628_pt1 | contig 21774 bp, 24 predicted proteins | sample YL17G13_20_MG_FD_203071 | JGI IMG/M metagenome (GOLD analysis project Ga0315293, IMG submission 203071) | Sediment microbial communities from Yellowstone Lake, YNP, Wyoming, USA - YL17G13_20 | ecosystem: Environmental > Aquatic > Freshwater > Lake > Sediment | place: USA: Wyoming | collected... | reverse complement strand
CTTCCCCGATGGAGGAAATCAGCGAGAAGATTCAGGCACTGAGAGAAGAGGTTGGGGCGTACCGGGGTGCGCATCCTGAAGACGGGCGGTCGGAGATGGACATCGCCTATGCGATTGGCAAAGGCGAGGAATATCAGGAGCTGCTTAAGCAGCTCGACGAGGAGATGGCGAGGGAGAACCGAATAAGTCAGAAGAGATGATTGGAAATTGGCTGGTTCGGAAGAAATCGATACAACGGAACAATCTGGCAACCGCGACAAGAACGCTAATATTCTCAGGAAAAGCAATTGGTTCAATCGGAAAGGGCATAGTCTGATTCAAAATTGGTCTGTGAGCCCATACAAGCATGGGAGCATTTTACTCATGAAAAAGGCTTATCTCCTCCTGAGCCGATGACCAGAACGAGGAATGGAAATGGTCGTTTGTCCCAATTGTCGAATAGAGAACCTCGAAGGCACCCTTAGATGCAAGAACTGCGGGATGCCGCTTACTCGGCCACTTGAGGCCTATCAGCAGCCTGTGGTACAATACGCTCCTCCACAGATGTATCAGCAGCCGTCATATCCACCGCCTGGGTATCAAATGATGCAAACACCAGTCCAACCATTTCCGAGACCGAAGACTGCAAAACCCATTATCGGAGGAATAATTGCATTGCTTCTTGGCATCATCGGCATGATTGCATTCTTTGTGCTCGTCCTAGGACTTCCTCCTGGCGCCTACATTCAGAATTGGTTTTTCGTACTTATGATAATCTCATTGATATGCTGTTTTATCACAGTACCATTGTCCATATTCGCTATTCTCCGCAGGCATTACCCCCTTGCAGTACTCGGAGGTATCCTCTCCATAGGAGCCGCATGGATGTTGTTAGGGATTATTACTATGGCAATTGCATTAATTGACTTGATTCTTATTGCGATCTCAAAAAACGAGTTCAGCTAATTGCGACCTTGGGGTTGGTGAAATGGCAGATCCGACTGGCGATCTCACAGCCATATGTTGTGGGACAATCATTTTGCTGATAGTCCTGATCATCATTGGAATACTTGTGCGAATGTCCAGAGTTGCAGCTAATGTCGGAACTTATCGCACTGGCAAAGCGATGAAAAGAATCAGCAAGCAAGGTTTGACCATTAACCAGCAATCTCCTCCGCAATATTATCAGCAACCCTATGCTTCTCAAATGCAACAACCGGTGTATTATCCCCCTCAACAGCAAATCCCTATGTTCTGTCCCAAATGTGGTAAACCTTCAGAGGGTAATGCATTCTGCAAGTATTGCGGTGCGAAGATTTACTGAGAGGAATCGAAAAAGTCTTATCTCCCGAAAAGAGGATGACTATGTGAGGATATGGCATGGGAAACAATAGATTGTTAGTCGTGAGCATTGTGACCATCCTGCTGGCCGGAATGTTCGCCGGATCCGGTACGGTATCAAATGCCGCTGCAGACGGTCAGACCGTCAATTTCACTGTACACCTTGAGTCAATTGGGCTTATCGGCGGGTTCTCGGCTGTAATCGATTGGCCGGCGAAGATGGATGTCGCTAGGGGAGACGTTGCAGCAATCAACTATGATATCAAGGCTGCCTCTGGGTCAATCATAATCACGATACCTCTGAGCACAATTAGCTTCGGATTTGTCGCTGATCAGAGCATCACCATCCCGTTGCCCGAGACGCCGGTCGGCACCGTGAGCATCCCAATCCTTCAATATCTAGCGCAGATCCCTGCGAGCCTCGCGAGCCTGAATATCAACATCCAGGGAGCGATTTCCCTGCAGAAGGCGACGTGGACATGTGACTCAAGCGACATCATCTCGAAGACCAGCGAGTTAGAATGGACGTCCTGGGAAAGCAAGGCGTTCAGGCTGCAGACTCACGAAGAGACGCAGCAGATCATCGTTACCACAGTATTCGGATATGCCTTATCAATCGGCGTCTCCGGGTCCGTCCTCGGCATGAGTACGGAGCTAATCCATCCGGTCCAAATCGCCGCTGTGTATGAGTCGGGTAGTCATATCACAGTGATCACCGGCGTGGATCCGTTTCCGACCGCATTACTCATTATCGGAGTGATCGGCGCCACCGCAATCATAGGTGGCTTCCTATACTACAGCCGAAAGAGGAAAGATGTGCCGATTCAACCAGCAATGAGTCCACCTGTGCCTATTGTCCCAGCAGTTTTTGGAATCCCCCATCATGGTGCCAAAAAGATTCGTAAGCATCAAAGCGCTAAAAAAATCCGCAAACCATCAACGATATCGGCATTAATCTACTGCCCAACTTGCGGTGCGGATCTCAGAGGAGATGGTTTCTGTCCGAAATGCGGAAGGAGATTCATCTGATCCTCCCATCTGACTCGTAGAAAGAAAAAGCCTTGAAAGAGGTAAGAACCCCCCTCTCGCCCGCATTCGTGCTCCCATCACATTGCGAAAGGACCGATGCTGTGCTTCTGCACTCAAGGGAGTTGTCGTTAGCATGGGAGCATGATGCTCGGGAATAAGCCTTATCTTCTACCAGTGTGGTTCGTGATTGAGGAATTGGCATGAAGGCCGAATATGTAACCATCGGGATACTGATATGTCTTGGAGGCATCGGTCTCGCGGTCTATTCATCGGGTGAGATGAACAGACTTAACGTACTCGGTCTCGGACGTTATCTCTATCCAGAACAATATCAGGCTTATGAGTCAATGTATGGATTAGGGATGATGACAGCTATAATCGGTGGAATTCTGACTTTCGTTGGATACAAGAAAATAGATAGACCCGCGAACGCACAGCAAACCGTCAATCAACCATTCCAAACCGCACCTATGCCTCAACAGCAAACCCCTATGTTCTGCAACATTTGTGGCAAACCTCTAGAGGGCGGTGGGTTCTGCAAGTATTGCGGGGCGAAGATCGGCTGAGAACAATTAGAATGACCAATCAAAGAGGGAGGAACTCTTCTTCTTTCTGGTCCTCTTTTTTTTCTCAGGCATTTCCTTCAATTCGGATTCGATATCCTTCTCAGAAACGACCTTTGCTAAGGCATTGACATATTGTTTCCTTGAAGGGGGAATCTTTCGAGTCTCAAACATTAACTGTTCGACTTTTCCTTTTAGCCTAATATGATGCTTTTTGGCCAAGAACTTCAATTGCTGCATGTTTAGATCATCCAAGGCAGCCTTATGTTGAGAATTATCTGACTGGACGTGCTGCTTTTTAAGGAACGTAGCCCAAGTATCTGTCCCTTGTAACTTATTGCATCGATAACATAGACATACGCAATTCTTGAAGGTTGCCTTCCCTCCTTTGGATGCTGCTCTCTTGTGTCCGACCTGCATTTCGTCGAAATCGATAGAACGCCCGCAGGCAGGATTCTGACATTTACCGCCTGCATTTCTATAGAGGATCTGTTTATCCCTGATGCCCAAAGTCCGCTTAGGTCGCTTTATATCAAAACTCCACATTCATATCGCAGCTCCCTTTCCCCACTCGACATCAATGGAGCAAATAGTTAATCTTTCTATTACTCTGCGGAAAAAGCCTTATCTTCTGGAAATGTCTCACCTTCCGCGTGGAGGAACCCGATGACATCCGAAGTCCTAATTATGAATTCCCAGGCAATTGCATTGGCAGCCGATAGCGCGGTGACTGCAAATGTCGGAGGCTCTCAGAAGATATTTACTTCTGCAAATAAGATATTCGCATTATCTAGGTTTCACCCAGTCGGAATTATGAATTTTGGTAATTCGCACTTTATGGGGATTCCCATAGAAACAATCATCAAGACTTATCGAAAGAAATTGGGAAAAAAGAGTTTCGAGTCCATTGAAGGTTACGCCAATGATTTCTTTCAATATTTGGAAACACTTTCAGATATCATTGATGAAGATGCTCAGAGGAGTCTTTTTGATGCATTTTCAAAAGGCTTTCTTAAGACAATTGTTAACGATATTCTGACGAAGATCGATTCAATGATAAAGGAAAATGGTAACATTCATTACGATAAGATCATCGCTGTCGGTAATGATGTTTTGACCGAGCATCATAAAGGGATTATGGCAGCCCCTCTCTTTCCCTCAATCCCTAATGATTTTGCGGAGATATTGGCCAAAATGTATTACGACAATATTGAAAAGAACATTAATGAGAAATTTGAAAAATTCCCTCTTTCAGATGAATCGAAACTTAAGGTGAAAGAGATTGTTAATAATATTTTTGTTCGTGATTATGTCCATCCATCGAGTGATATTGCATTAGGTATTGTTATTGCGGGATTTGGGGAAAAGGAGCTTTTCCCTTCTTATCGAGAATTCATTGTCAGTGGTATGATCGGAAACAGAATTATTTATAGAAAGAATCGACAAGCTGGTCCCATTTCTACAATGCACGCTTTTGTTTCCTCTTTCGCTCAGGGCGAAATGGTACATATGTTCATGGAAGGTGTCGATGAAGAGTATCAAAGAAAACTTGAAAATGATTTGTATTCACTTTCAAATGCTCTTTTGAATAAAAGCTTGGATACGCTGGGTTTTGTCGATAAGAATCAAAGGGATAGTATCCTAGCGACCCTAAGGAAAAATGGAGAATTGATTATCACAGAATTTAAGAAAAACCTCAGCGATTTCAGAAGGACAAGATATACGAATCCTGTTACAAATGCAGTGATAATTCTACCAAAAGAGGAACTCGCAATTCTGGCTGAAAGCCTTGTAAATTTAACATCACTTAAACGCAAAGTCTCAATTAATCAGAAGGAAACGGTTGGAGGTCCAATTGATGTGGCATTGATCTCAAAAGGAGATGGTTTTATATGGATAAAACGGAAATATTATTTCGATAGAAACTTAAATCCGCATTTTGATCGTTACCATTTGATAGAGAATGAAAAGGAGGACAAACATGGAAGGGAAGAAGACATATAATTCTATCCGCGAGGTTTTGGAAGCTTTTTTTCCTAACGCTGTAAAGCTATCCATTTCTGGACGACGAGATGTGAGCATGATTGGATCAGAAACGGATCTTCTATTAGATTCTAAGGACCGCAATGAATCCGATGACAAGCTTTAGTATCCAGACTCGGTATTAATAATAAGGCCTTAAATGGTTATTATTCTTCATTCAGTCGCATTCTTGTTTCCATCAATGTGATGGAAATGCTCCCATCTATCAAGAGACATTGAATCGCGTCTCAATTTTCTGAGAGATTATTTTAAACTCCTTTCAGACTTGATAGAGGTTCGCGCCCACACCCTGATATTCTGCTGGCATTTCTCCAATATCCCATCCTTCTCCAGTTGTCTCACAATATGAATAATCTCTCCCTTGGAGAGTATAATACCATCCAATTGGTGGGACCGTCCAAATGCCCGTTGCCATATGACCTGGCGGGCTAATTAATATTGCATCGTAGTTCAGCGGGGAAGCCTGCATTATTGCGGCATATAGGATCGCAGTATCCTCGCAATCACCTCCTTCGTCAACAAGTGTTTCAACTGGATATCGTGGATATTCAGCATAACCAGTCGAATTAATGTCCGAGGTATAGGGCAAGCTTTGTACGAACGCAAGAACAAAACTAGCAGTCTGATAGCTGTCGTATCCTTCCGATTGAGCATTTGATTTGAAAAGGTTAGCAATAAAGAAGACTGTCAAGTCTGTATCTGTCACATAGATGGGAAAATTGAGGGTTCTTGGTTGGTCCTTGTAGTAGTAATAATCCTCACCAGGGATACTCACTGTTAAGGTCCAAATATAACCTCCATATGACCAGTTGTATTCGATGTCGAAAGGATTGAGCCACCTAGTTGGGTCGTAAGGGAACACATCCGAGTTATCGCCGTGCCCGTCTCCGTCTGAGTCCATCCATTCGGTTGGATCGGTAGGGAATGCATCTGAGTGATCGCCATGCCCATCTGCGTCTGAATCCTTCCAATCAGTCGGATCGTTTGGGAACGCATCTGAATTATCACCATGTCCGTCTCCATCTGAGTCTATCCACTCGGTTGGATTATATGGAAACGCATCTGAGTTATCGCCAAACCCGTCACCGTCTGTATCTGTCCATTCATTTGCATCAGCTGGGAATGCATCCGAGTTATCACCGTACCCATCGCCATCCGAGTCCTTCCATTCGGTTGCATCAGTCGGGAACGCATCTGAATTGTCTCCATGCCCATCGCCATCCGAGTCTTTCCATTCGGTTGCGTTTGTCGGAAATAGGTCAGAGTTGTCGCCATATCCATCATTATCTGTATCTATCCATTCAGTTGCATCAGTCGGGAACGCATCTGAATTGTCTCCATGCCCATCGCCATCCGAGTCTTTCCATTCAGTCAAATCGTTCGGAAAAATATCGGCTGAATCTGGATGTCCGTCTCCATCAGTGTCATGAATTGTTGATAATGGAGAAATCGCCGGATTCAGTAGAACCGCAAATATGAGGATTAGGGCAATTGCCGCTGCAATAATGGAACTGACAATTGGTTTGATCATGCGATTGGTTCCAACCGGGGGTGGTGGTAACGGAACCGGTTGAGAAGAATACGATTCGGATTGGGAGGGCAATGATCGCTCTTCCCATGTCGGCTGAGAGGGGGGAGGCTCTAGCCCAATAGCATGGAGTCTCTGACCACATCTCTGGCAGAATTGCCATTCATTTGCATTTTCTGCTCGACAGAGTGGGCATATCATCCCATTTCCTCAAGTAAGCATTGAATTCGACCCAGATAAATCCATGTGTTAGCCCGTGCAATCACTGATAGTCGATAGGGGTGTATATGGCATCGAACTCAATTTCCATTCCCATTATCATGGAAAATTGCTAATACTAAACTTATACCCAACCAGAGAGTCACCGTTGGCATGGGAACATTTCAATCAGGAATAAGCCTTATCTCCTGATGAGGGGATGAGTGGGAGTGGAAATGGCAATTAATAAGGTTAAGGAACTTCTCAAGAGATTCAAGAATTGGATAATTCGTCCAATCAATGCAGTGAATGCCATTCTTATAGTCTTTATAATCTCCGCAATCATGTTGAATATCTATAACAGTAAATCGTCGATAGATCAAATATCAGACCCGAGCTCCGCAATCACAATTCTTAATACCTATGCAATTGTTTCAGCAACTTTGACAGGTTTCTTAATCGTAGCCTTTATTTTCGTATACCAAAAAAGAATTTCTAAGGAAAATCCATTCGAATTTAATGTAGTGAATTTTGACTTAATCTTATTCGGTTCTTCAATAATTCTATTTGCCATAGCGGCCTTTGATGCCTCGGAAAAGACAATCAAGGTCTTGGTTAATGCCGATAATAATTTTCCAATTGATACGGGGTTGATTTTTGGACCTGTCATCATCGCCAAATTTGGGTATATTCTATTAGCAATTGCATTTGGCTGGATGGTGGGAGTCAATCAAGCAGAAAGAAAGGTTAGAGAAGCGAATAAAAAACTGAATCGGAAAAAACCTTGAAAGAAGCAGAAGCTTCTATTTTGGCCTATCATGATTTTTCAAAGAAACTCCATTATTCTTGGAAAAGAGAAGTATCGAGGGGGGAAATTCGGTCACCACTGGCTTATCGAAGCCCACAATAGGAGACCGCACTGGATTGTATCTCTTGATTCGGTTTAGTTCGAAGATTGCCTCATCCGAGAGTCGTTGAATTGTATCAAGACACTTAATGTATGCTTCTGCATAATGAATGGAGAGTCCACCGGCATCTTTGATAGATTGTATGTCAGCGGCAATAGGTCCAGATGGCCTAAATTTCGCTGATATTAGAAAAGATTCGAAATCGGCACTATGTCTTAGGCTTACATCTCGCCAATGTTGTGCATATGAAATCCAATTGTAAAGATCGGATAATATTGTGATAAGATTCGCATTAAAGAGACCAATTTCCTCTCTAAATGAAATGAACATATTTGTCGGGAAATCCGTATCATCAACACATGGATTGACCATTGTTGTTGGGTTTTTTTGTTGTTCTCTCCATTTTTCAAGGTCCTTTTTACGATCCCCAATCATTTGCTCGGTAATTTTCCTGATAGTGTGAATTTCAGAATTTAGAATCAATGCGATTTTTCTTTTTCTCAGTTGATCTCGAATTACGGTTGAAATCGGTACCCCTAGCGCAAAACCAACTATAACTGGAATCAACCCCATCAATACTTCTTCTAAGGTCAAACCAACCACCGAATCTCTATCAGTTCTCTCGTATAAGGGTCATTCTGTCAAAGTCTAATAAAGCCTTGAAAGGGGTTTAGAACCGAAAGCTCAATCCGGTCTGATTGACGGATTTTCTAGGACTTACTGGCACGATTTAAGTTCAAATCCCGCAGCAGGGTCCACTATTCGTGCTCCCATCTGTTGAGGAATGAAATCTAATCCAAGCCGGCGCTCCCACCATCATGTGAGCATTATACGTAGTCTGACTTTAGCTCATGATCAGTAAAGGCAAGCTTGATAGGCCCATTCATCATTGCGGAAGCGGAAGGTGGCAGGGTGGCCAATAAGAACTCGGGGAAGACAATCAATGGCGCCAATCTCGGATTCGAAGCAACTCTATGGGCTGCAGCGGACAAGATGCGTAGCAACATGGATCCTGGGGAGTACAAGCATGTCGTTCTCGGCCTCATCTTCCTGAAGTACATCTCTGATGCGTTCGAAGAAAGGCACGCAAAGCTTCTCGAAGAGAAGAAAGGTGGCGCCGATCCCGAGGATCCGGACGAATACACTTCTGAAAACATCTTCTGGGTACCAAAGGAAGCGAGATGGTCTTACCTGCTTGCGAACGCCAAACAGCCGACTATCGGAAAGCTTGTCGATGACGCGATGGTCGCCATAGAGCGAGACAACAAATCCCTCAAGGGAGTCCTTCCGAAGGATTATGCCCGTCCTGCGCTCGACAAGCAGAGGTTTGGCGAGCTCATCGATCTCGTCGGAACGATAGGGCTCGGTGACAAGGACAACCGCTCGAAAGATGTGTTAGGGCGGGTCTACGAATACTTCCTCGGGCAGTTCGCGAGCGCTGAGGGGAAGAAAGGCGGGCAGTTCTACACCCCCAGATGCGTAGTCAGATTGCTCGTCGAGATGCTCGCGCCGTATGAAGGAAGAGTGTACGACCCCTGCTGTGGTTCGGGCGGTATGTTCGTACAGAGCGAGAAGTTCGTCGAGGCACATGGAGGGAAGATAGGCAACTTGAGCGTATTCGGACAGGAATCTAATCCTACCACCTGGAAGCTCGCCATGATGAACCTCGCGATCAGAGGGATCGAGGGAAATCTGGGTAAGGAGAATGCGGACAGCTTCCACAGAGATCTCCATCCCGATCTCAAGGCAGATTACGTGCTCGCCAACCCGCCTTTCAATGACAGCGACTGGGGAGGAGAAAGGCTGCGAGAAGATCCGAGGTGGAAATACGGTATACCGCCGAAGGGAAATGCAAACTTTGCCTGGGTTCAGCACTTCATCTATCACCTTGCCCCAACTGGAATGGCAGGTTTTGTTCTTGCCAACGGGAGCATGTCTTCCAATCAATCAGGAGAAGGCGATATCCGGAAGAATATGATCGAGGCGGATATCGTGGATTGCATGGTCGCCTTGCCGGGTCAGCTGTTCTATTCCACACAGATACCTGCATGCCTTTGGTTCATTTCAAGAAACAAAAAGAACAACAGGTTCCGTGACAGGCACGGGGAGGTTCTCTTCATCGATGCGAGAAAGATGGGGACATTGACAGATCGCACTCATCGAGAGCTAACTGAACAGGATATCAATCGAATTGCAAACACGTATCATGCGTGGCGTTGTGATTCCGGTTCCGGGAAATATGAGGATGTGAAGGGATTCTGCAAGAGTGCGATACTGAAAGATATTGCATCTCAGGGATATGTCCTGACTCCTGGCAGATATGTTGGTGCCGAGGATGTCGAAGACGATGGCGAGCCTTTTGAGGAGAAGATGAAGAGGCTGACTTCTCAATTGGATGAACAGTTCAAGGAATCGGCACAACTTGAGGAGGAGATTAGAGAGAATCTTCGGAGAATCGACTATGATTCATTGAATGTCCATTTCAAGAGTGAGAAGAAATGAAATTCGAAAGTCAACCTACGGAATACGGTCCAATTCCAAGGGACTGGAATCTAAGGAAACTGAATTCTCTCTGTACTAAGAAAGACGGCATACAGACGGGTCCTTTTGGTAGCCAATTACATATGAGAGACTACCAAGATCGAGGCACGCCGATTATCACTGTCGAGCATATTGGAGGGTATCGAATCCGGCATACCGATCTGCCCCTCGTTTCTGATGATGATAAGAGGAGATTGAATCGATATATTTTACAAAAGGACGATATTGTCTTCAGTCGTGTCGGATCAGTTGACAGAGTGTCTTCCGTCCATGAAGAAGAAACAGGTTGGCTACTTTCTGGCAGATGTCTGAGGGTCAGACCTGACCCACATGAGATAAATTCTGTGTTTCTGTCTTACTTTTTCAGATTGCCAGCATTCAAAAATCATATCAATAGAATTGCAGTCGGTGCAACAATGCCATCATTAAACACTCACCTTCTGAGTAATGTTGAAGTCATCGTTCCAGACCGAACGGAGCAGGATAATATTGCCGAGGTTCTGACTACCTTCGATAGATTGATAGATCTTGATTCTGGCATGAATGAAGTCCTAGAATCAATCGCCCGTGCCATCTTCAAATCTTGGTTCATCGACTTCGATCCGGTTCATGCGAAGGCAGAAGGACGAATGCCCTTCGGAATGGATGAAGAGACTGTATCGCTGTTCCCGGATTCGTTCGAGGGATCAGAGCTGGGGGAGATACCGAAGGGGTGGCATGTCTGCAAAATCGGTGATGTAATTTCCCTTGAATACGGTAAAGCATTAAAAAAAGGATCAAGAATCGATGGCCCTATACCTGTCTACGGCTCAAATGGTCAAATAGGTTGGCATGATGAGATAATAACTAAAGGTCCTGGCATTGTTGTCGGACGGAAAGGTAATCCTGGTATCGTAACTTGGGCTCCCTCTTCATTCTATGCAATAGACACGACATTCTATGTTGTTCCAAAGGAGAAGATTCAGAGCATACATTATCTATTTTTTGCATTGAAAGAAAAGAATTTATCTGATGCTGCGGCAGATTCAGCAGTTCCTGGTTTAAATAGAAATATCGCTTATAATAATGAACTCCTAATTCCTCCGAAGCGAATCGTTGATAGTTTTGATTCAATTGTTTGCAGCTTATTCAAAATGATTCATGCATGCGAAAGGCAATCTCAAACACTCTCTTCAATCCGTGATGCTCTCCTCCCAAAGCTTCTTTCTGGGGAGATCCGGATATCGGTATCCGAGGAAATGGAAAAGGTCGATGCATAATGGCCATGACTGAAGACGATCTCGAAAAGATGGCTTTGGATTACCTTATCGAATTAGGATACTCCGTAATCAATGGCCCTGAAATCGCTCCTGGAGAACCGAAAACCGAAAGGGGAGATTATAAAGAGGTCATTCTGGAAAAGAGATTGAGCGAAGCCATACATAGATTAAATCCGAGATTCTCCGACGATGTAGTCGATGAAGCCACAAAGAAAGTCCTGAGGGTGTCCTCGCCTTCTTTAATTCAATCAAATCGACAATTCCACAAGATGCTCATCGAAGGAGTCGATGTCGAATATCGAAGGAAAGACGGATCGATAGCAGGGGATAAAGCCATCCTAATCGACTTCGAGAATCCTAATGCGAACGATTTCCTTGCAGTAAATCAATTCACAGTAGTCGAGGACAACCACAATAGAAGGGCGGACATCATCCTCTTCATCAACGGCATTCCTCTGGTTGTTTTCGAATTAAAGAATCCTGCCGATGAGAATGCCGATATCTGGGCCGCATTCAGACAATTGCAGACCTACAAGAACGAGATACCTTCCCTTTTCAACTACAATGAAGGATTGATCATTACAGACGGGTTGCAGGCAAGGATCGGCACCCTGACCTCGGATAAGGAACGGTTCATGCCTTGGCGGACGATAGAAGGAGAAGAAGTCGAACCAGCGACAAAGCTCCAGATGGAGGTGCTCATCAAAGGAATCTGCGAGAGATCCCGCCTTCTTGAGATGGTTAGGCACTACATCGTCTTCGAGGAAGACGAAAGGAAGCTCCCTGTCAAGAAAATGGCCGGGTACCACCAATTCCACGCCGTAAGGAAGGCGATTGACGCTACGGTCAAAGCAACACGCCCTACAGGCGATAAGCGGGTGGGGGTCGTTTGGCACACCCAAGGCTCTGGGAAGAGCCTTACAATGGTCTTCTATGCCGGTCGCATAATCCTTGACAAGAGGATGGAGAATCCCACAATAGTGGTCATAACAGATAGGAATGACCTCGACGGGCAATTATTCGGAACATTCTCAAGGTGCCATGAGATCATACGGCAGAAACCTGTCCAGGCCGAGAGCCGCGAGGATCTCCAGAGACTCTTGAAAGTCGCTTCCGGCGGGGTAATCTTTTCTACGATCCAGAAATTCTTCCCTGAGAACGAGATGGGGAAGTATCCACTCCTGTCTGACAGACGGAACATCGTAGTAATTGCTGACGAGGCACACAGAAGCCAGTATGATTTCATTGACGGCTTCGCCAGACACATGAGGGACGCTCTTCCGAACGCATCCTTCATTGGATTCACCGGGACACCCATTGAACTGCAGGACAAGAACACGAGATCTGTCTTCGGCGAGTACATCAGCATTTACGATATCCAGAGGGCAGTCGAGGACGGCGCCACTGTCCCGATCTACTACGAGAACAGACTCGCAAGAATCAAGCTGAGGCCGAGCGAGAAGCCGAAGATAGACGCACGATTCGAAGAAGTAACTGAGACTCAGGAAATCGAACAGAAGGAGAAGCTGAAGACTAAATGGGCCGCCCTTGAAGCTTTAGTCGGCGCAGAGAGTAGAATCAGCCTAATTGCACAGGATTTGATTAATCACTACGAGAAGCGAGTCCAGGTCATGGAAGGCAAGGCAATGGTCGTCTGCATGAGCCGCCGGATATGCGTAGACCTTTACAATGAAATCATCAAATTGAGACCTAATTGGCAATCGGATGATGACACGGGCGGCGGATTGAAGATCGTCATGACCGGATCCGCATCAGATTCTCCTGACTGGCAGAAGCATATCAGGAACAAGCAAAGAAGGGACAAAATCGCCAATCGGTTCAAAGATCCAAATGATCCGTTGAAGATGGTGATCGTCAGGGACATGTGGCTCACGGGGTTCGATGTCCCATGTCTGCATACGATGTATCTCGATAAGCCGATGCACGGACATACTCTCATGCAGGCGATTGCAAGAGTGAATCGCGTCTTCAAGGACAAGCCCGGCGGATTGGCTGTCGATTACCTCGGTCTCGCTGACCAGCTCAGCGCTGCAATGGCGACCTATACTCAGAGCGGAGGAAAGGGAAAGACCGCCATCGACCAGAATGTGGCGGTCGCAATCATGCTTGAGAAATATGAGATCTGTTGCAATATGTTTCACGGATTCGATTTCTCTTCCTGGAAAGATAAGACTGCCAGAGATCGGATATCACTTCTTCCCGCCGCAATGGAGCATATCCTTGCCCAGGAGAATGGATCAGACCGATTCAAGGACACAGTAAGGCAGCTCTCCGAAGCTTTTGCCTTAGCAGTGCCTCATGAGGATGCGTTGAAAATAAAGGACGATGTAGGATTCTTCCAGACGGTCAAGGCAGGTTTAGGCAAGCTTTCTGGAGATAGGCAGGTTTCCACGGATTTAACAGATTTTGCCATCAAACAGATTGTGTCTGGAGCCATCGCTTCCAAGGGGATTGTCAGCCTAACAGATATCATTCCGTTGCCTAATATTTCGATTCTTGATGAGCAGTTCCTAGCGGAAGTGAGTAGGCTACCCCAAAGGAACCTTGCAGCTGAGCTGCTGCAAAGATTGCTACGAGATAAGATTAAGAGCGTCTCGCGAAAGAACATTGTCCGATCCCGCTCTTTCGCTCAAATGCTCGAAGAAGCGATTACGAAGTATCACAATCGGGCGAAGCTTACTATCGAATTCATCCAACGATTGATTGAGATTGCAAGAGAGATCAAGGAAGCGGAAGCAAGTGGAGCGAATTTGAATCTCAGCGAAGCTGAGATAGCATTCTACGATGCCCTCGAAACGAATGATAGTGCTGTGAAGGTTCTCGGAGATGAAGTCCTCAGGAATATTGCGATGGACATATCGAAGCAAATTAAAGATAATGCGACAATCGACTGGGATGTGAAGGAAGGAGCCAGAGCAAAGATGAGGGTAATCGTGAAGAGGATACTGAGAAAATACAATTACCCTCCGGATAAGGAGAAGAAGGCTGTGGAGACCGTCATGGAACAGGCGGAGAGGACCTGTGGAAATATCGTTGAGTCCTTGATCTAATTATATTAAAAATATGTGATAGCATGGGAAACGACATTGTCAGAGAATTACGAAGAAGTCTGGCACGGCAGGAAAGACACTTCCCGTATATTTTCGATTCTATGAAAGCAATTGAGAGCAAATACATTCTGATTTCACAATGGAAGACAGAATATTCGAGATACATGGAAAGGGTCTATTGCTATGAACTCTACCATCAACTGAGATTGCACCAGAGGAAAAGTGGAATAGCTTATGTTTGGTACGGAGAACCAGAGAAAGGTGGCAATCCCGATTTCAAGGGCAAGAGGTATAAACCCGATCTTATCCTGCATGTGCCCGGCATGAGGGATAACCTCTTGGCTATTGAGGTCAAGAGAATTGATGCGAGACGAAAGGCGATCATTGAAGATTTAAGGAAACTCTCAGAATACATTCATGAACATGGATATGCGGAAGGATTACTGATAATCTTTGGAGATGCCGAGAGAAAGGATTTACCAGACATTCGCAAAGATGCAATATCAACATATGGGCGATCAATTGAGAAGGTGAAAATATTGTTGCATAGGAGTAGTGGCGCTATTGAACGAATCGATTTGAATCCGAATCGAGGCTCCTTAGATGAGGTTGAATCGGGGGACGTAGATGGTTAGATTAGGCGATATTGCAGAGATTAGGAAGGGCAGAGCAAAGCATGAGGACCCTGACGGAGATTATCTTCAGGTGACAGCTGCTGCTATAGATTATAATGGCAGAGTAAACCGGCTGAATACAAAGAAGGCCTTCGCATCTGAAGATGATCCGACGATCCTAAGACCGAATGACGTCCTTCTGACTGTTGATGGAACTACTGACAATGTTGCCCTAATCAAGGGCGATGGGTTATTGTGCGGCAGTACATGTATTCTGATACGACCAAGGAAATCCGGAGATGCATATAGAATATTCAGTCATCTAAGGAGCTATACAGGTCAAGAAGCTCTGAAATCGCTTCGAAAGGGCGACTATGTTCCACATTTGAATATCAAGGATATCAGGAATATCGATATTCCTTGAACTCGATGATTCCATATTCATGGCCATTCTCAGATACTGAATGTTCTCAAGTAAATGTGAGCACGGAATTCTCCTTGGAAATAACGCAAATCGATTCGACAATCGAATTTCTCCAATTGTCAAAGCTAATGATTATTTTCGAGAGATGGTTCTAAAGAAGCCGTTAAGACCTAATCTCTCTGTAAGAATCTCACTCGCTTCGGCAATTGACTCGGAATATAGTTCCAATACAAGTCCGGGTTCGATCAAGAAGACGATTGTCTTGAAGTCAATCGAAAATCCGAATCTCTTGTCTGGAAGATTGAGCTGGCTTTGCGTCACCGTTTCGATGATATCCTCTTTCTTAATGTTCTCTAGGGATTCGGGGTTCTCAATGATATTCGTGACATCAATATCCGCCCCACCTTCCTCTAATTGAGTTATTGCATCAAGGATCTGTCCCACGATTCCTTTGAATATTATCACCAGTTCATCGGAGGGCGGGTGAACGATTTTTGGCAGAATTCTTTCGAACCAAGCTAACAACTCAGAGTCATCGCTCAACTCAGCAATCGATTTCACTGGAGGTGGACAATCGTCTGGTGGCGAAATCGCAATTAGGAGTATTGATATTAGCTCATCAATCGTGATTTCTCCCTTCTGAGTATGACGGCGCCAATGCCCAGGAGGATATTTCTCATGAGTCACAAGATGTCCAATTTTATCTTCTCTTGAGAAGATATGAAAATGTTTTCCGATCTCAGGAACAGACTGCTTAAGAATCAATCCATCTCTGATCTTCTTGCCGAAGAAACCGAAAATCGGTTTCCCCTTAGAAATGAATCTCAATCTCCATTCTGGTTTGCTCGCCATTCGAATTATGAATATGAACTAGAGTATTCAAGGGTTTACCAGGTTGATTCCGATGTCGAATATTATCTGTGATCCAACATCCTGATCGCGATAACCCCAGACTCCGGAAAATTCAAGTCAGCAAAGGAGTACATTCACTTACCTCTATCAAGCATGTTTATATTCATGAAAAGAGTAGAATTGTGATTAGAGGTGGTAAGGAAGGTAATACTCCCCCAAATCATGATAGAAACCGCGCCCAATAATCCAAAGGCTTCAAATGAGATTTCGAGTTTCAAGAGCTTATCTAATCCAGATTTTGCAGAAATTCTGAGTTCAATCCCAAGAAACGGGATTGAGAATTGCCCGATAAAATTTATCATGCCCACAATCAAATTGAAAGAAGAGATGACCTATCCTAATTCTATTGATTTCAAATGCCCTGGCGTTGTAATAAGATTGCAGGATCTCCTTTCTGCCGACGGGCATCGACTCACTCCTCTTTTCTGGGAGATAGTTTCGAATGGCGGCATTCATGATTTTCTTAGATTCGATAGAACGGTTATTCTATCATCAATAATGAAAGATCAGATGATATTGGGTTGTTCAAAAGAGACATATAGAAAGGCAATCGAAGGACTTCAGCCAGATTATTATATTACTCCCGATGGCGAAACATATCAGGGAGAAAAGAACATCTCTGCTTATGAAATCCGACGAATATGCAACGACACCTTATTCTTGATGAGGAATTGTGGTGATTGCAAGCCCATCGGATTGGTCAAGGGATGTAATCTAAACCAGATAATTTACCACACCAGGCAACTCTCCGACTTAGGGATTGATATTTTCCTTTTTCATGCCGGTCCATTTCTCGACGCGAAAACACTTCTTTGCCTTAATAATGCAAGAATCTTTTTCAATGCGATTCGTAATCTAGCTCCTCGTTTGCTCATATATGGAATCGGAGCAAGAGATCATCTAAAACTATTCATCTCCGCTGATGGATATATTACAAATTCTCATTATATGGCCGCGTTTAAAAGACTGAGACTTACGAATGGCAAGTGGGAAAAGGATAAGAAGACTCCGACAATCGATTTGATTGATCACAATCTTCATGAGATAGAGAAATGCCTACTCAATATCCAATCATCTGAAAGAATTGAAAGATGGTGCTAAGGAATCGAACAGGAGGTAGTGCTATGGGTGGAGGAATCAGAGAGGGAGGAAAATCCTGGGCGTCTGATCGAGATGATGAATCGAAGAGAGCTTATGAATCTGACAAGGCAGAATCCATCACTGGATATCAAGGCAAGCCGAGAGTGTTCATTAGCTTCCACATGAATGATGAAGCCCAAGTCAACTTGCTTAGACATCAAGCTAGGAATTCGGAAAATCTTGAGTTTACAGATTATTCCGTAAAAGAACCCTTCGATGAGAAATGGAAAACAAATTGTGCCTTGCGAATAGAACAATCTTCCATAGTAATCGTGGCTATTGGACCAGACACATATTCTCGACCAGCAGTGCTATGGGAAATAGAAAAAGCTCATGAAATGGGAAAGCCTGTAATCGGAATGCGTCTATATTCCGAAAGGAATCATAGAATTCCAGAACCGATGCTGCGGCACAACGACAAGGTTGTTCCTTGGTCGCATGATGTCCTCCAATCAGAGTTGGATAAGCTCAAAGGAGGTAGTTGATTGACATCAGGGACTGATGTTCTGATCGCTCAATATGACACGATGGTGAATTCAGCATTGCAGGTGACGTCGTGGCGACAGAATGCGAATTTTTTCTATCTAACAGTCTCCACTGCCTTGCTTTCGATGGCGACTTTCATATCTTCTACAATAGCTTTTGGAGGCGTTATTGCATTAATCGCTGGCATCTTAATTGCATATCTATGGCATGGGACAATCATCTATTATCAAGGACTAAATGAGGCAAAATTCAGCATAATTTGCGAAATCGAGGATCAGCTTCCAGTTCAATTCTTCACAAAAGAATGGGATTACGTCAAAAAAATGAAATGCAAACCTGCAACCAGCATTGAGAGGAAAATTCCAATGGTTTTCATCGTACTTGAAATAACCACAATTGCTTTCATCGGCGTTAATATTCTTCAGAATTCACTTGTCCCTTAATCCACTTTGATTGAGAATGACTAGACAAATTGAAAGCGATGAATGAATCATGTCTTTCACGAAGGGCTCTCATGTGTTTGGCAACACAATTCAATCATATTATCAAAGAAAGCCAATTCCGCGGAAATTGCATTTCTTTTCGGATCGGGTCGCGTGATCGATCATCTGATGATTTCTTCATTAGCAATAGCGCGAATTTGACACCTTTGAATTCTTGTTTAAATTCACCGATTAGATTCCAAATATCGAAGGGAGGATCATTGTACTGGAAGACGAGGAGGTATCTATCCGTAAGATTCGTCTCAAGATTCAGCTTGAGCAAATCGTTCTTAATGTGGGAGTAGAATCTATCCTTGTCCTTTAAACCCGAACCTCTCGGATACTCCAGTTCAATCCCGATTCTATCTGAATCCGGCATTCTAAGGACGATGTCGATTCTTCCTGATTTCCCTTCTCCTGGCTTCAATCTCAACCCATCTGGTCTCTTATATTTGACGTCGGTAGGCGATTCAGGAATCAATTCATATTCCATGTGCATTTCTTCCATCGCTCTCGAGATATCCGCGAGAAAATAACCACGAATCTCATCCTCGCTCTTAAAGGAATAACCGCGAGAGAATTGGATCAATCTGTGGATAGTGGCCTCGACAATTGCATTTGGATTGTTCATAACATCATCTCGTTCAATGCAAGCTACTTTTCGACTCCTGGATAATTCCATCCTCTCCCAACCTCACCGTGTTCCACCCGAAGCTCCGCTTCGCGATCGACTCCTCTATCGTCCTTATCTGCTCGTTCCTGCCGCCGACGTAGAGCAGAGACACCATCCTGACGCCCCCGCTCGAGTTCATCCCCTCGAACGCGACGTAGTCGACTGGATGAAGCAGCGTCCGCACGTCCCTCGCGTCGATCTTCTTGCACGCGAACGCCGGCGCCGCGTTCCTCAGCAGCTGCGGGAGCACCCTCCTCTCCACTCTCTCCTTCGCCTTCTTCTTCAGCGCGGAGGCTTTCTCCCCCAGCGTTGCGATCTTCTCCTCCAGTCCGTCCCTGTGATCATCAAGCTTATCCAGCCAGTCCTTCTCGTACTTCTCCTCGAGCGTCAGGCGCAGGTCGCTCAGCCTGTGAACCTCGCCGCACTCCGGGCACACGCTGAATATGCGCCTGCTCTCGTGCAGGTAGAGCGCGAAGCTATCCATCGCCGCACCTCTCCAGCCTCACGTCGCCGTCCTCGACGGCGGCCTTGATCTCCTTCTGCACGTCCTTCAGCCTGGCGTTCCCTGTCTTCACGTCGATGAAGTCGATCTCTCCGACGGCTCCCTTCGTGAGCCCGATAAAAGCGATGTAGTCGATCGGATCGAACAGCGGCCTGCAGTCCCTGGGCTCGTACGGGAACCCTTTGAGGGCAGGGAGGACCTTCTCCATCGTCTTGCCTATCTTGATCTCGACACTCTTCTTCTCGAATCCCGTAGTGAGCTTCTTTCTCAGGTTCGAGAGGTCATCCTTGAGACCGGAGATCTCCTCCTTGCGGCCGTCGACATATGCCTTCGCGCACTCGGGTATCTCCCCGCCGCAGAACACAATGCTGTCACTAAGCCTGTACGCGTGCCCGCACGGGGCCTCCGCCCTGATTTTCCTGTCCGACGAGATGCTCTTCAGAAGGGATGACTGCTCGTCGCTCTTCATTTGATATCCTCCATTCCCTGTCTTATTGAATGGCCAATCTGATATTTATCATGTGAATGCCTCGAATCGTCCTCCCTCAATGTTGTCAGCTCCAGTACTGGAACCCGCCCTTCACCTGCCCCTTCCCCGGAGCTTCGCACAGAAGTCTGCGCGAACGATTCCAGGCTCCTTCCGCCGTGAATCCATGGTGCAGCACGAGGTAGTAGAAATACGCGTACCAGATTGCCGCGTCATCGAATTCGACGTCGTTCATTGGCACAATGACCGCTTCCGCTTCAGTCCGTTCCAGAAAGTCATCCATGAAATCATTCCTTGAGAGGCTGCATGCTGAGAAGGTGACTGTTTTCCCCTTGAAACAGGATTTCGGAAAATCCTCAGGATGAACGTCTCCAGCGGGGAGCTGGAAAGACCTATAATCAGGATCTCCGTGCCCTGATAGATGGATGAAATTGCATCCTTTGATGTTGGACTTTCTGCGCAAGTAGCTCAGAAATTCATTCTTGGAGGAGAAATCCCTCTCGAGAACTTCTCCCCGCTTCGTCACTTCCAGAGTCATGCTCAGAAAATCGAACAAAACCTGCCCCTCTCTGCAGTCATCGATTTTGGGTATGCACTCCATTATGAACAGCTTGTTGTGTCTCATGTCACATGCCTTCCAAAGCAGCTTACGAGCAAGATACCCCCAACAGGATTTCGATGTTCTCCTCGATCCCCTCCCTCAGGAAGAGGCAGCAGCCGATGTAATCCTCGACCGGCCCTCCGAACGGGTCCTCCGTCTCCATCACGAGCATTTGGAACTGCTTGCCCCTGAACGACGGGTTCCTCCGGATCCCGGCAGCGAACCCCTCAATCTTACTGCTGTCGAGCAGGACAATCCTATCGCCTTCTCTGAAGGCGATCTCCTCGATGCCTTTCGGCCTATGCTCCTTGAGGCCGTCCGCCTCGCCCATCACCTTTTGCACCGCAGACTCTCTAAGACGCCTTACTTCGTCGTTATCGCCATAGAAAGGCACTATACCGAATGAATCGGCCCTAACCCGCTCGATACCCCTCCCGCGGACGATTTGATTGAATATCGCAGCCGCCATGGGGCTCCTGCAGGTGTTCCCGATGCAGACGAAGTATACGGTCGGCATCTCCCTCATCCCCCCTCCTCCTTCTTTGGAATCACCCTGAAGCTGTCGTGCCCCTCGATCAGCGCCATCACGCCGGTGCCGTCCCAGTCCACCCAGACCTTCTTCCTCCCGAGGAGGAAGGAGAGCGACGGGTTCCCCGCGACGTCGTCCTCGCTCACCTCGCTTATCCGCACGATCCTCCCGTACGACCCCGGGCGGAGCCCCGAGGGGTCGTCCGTGTGGATCAGCCGCACCCTGTCGCCTACTTCCATGACCATTTCCTCCAGCCTGCCTACCTGTATGCCGGGTCGAAGTCCTTCCACAGTCCGCGGACCTCGTCCCAGTTCGCCACGCGCTCTATGATGTCGAGTTCGAGCTCCTCTTCCTCTTCCTCTTCCTCTTCCTCTTCCTCCTCGGGTTCCGGCCCGGAGGGCTCCTTCTCCTTGTCGACGAGCTCGAACGGGAAGCGCGGCATCCCTCTCAGATGCTCCCAGGGG
>Ga0315293_10001627_pt1 | contig 21776 bp, 22 predicted proteins | sample YL17G13_20_MG_FD_203071 | JGI IMG/M metagenome (GOLD analysis project Ga0315293, IMG submission 203071) | Sediment microbial communities from Yellowstone Lake, YNP, Wyoming, USA - YL17G13_20 | ecosystem: Environmental > Aquatic > Freshwater > Lake > Sediment | place: USA: Wyoming | collected... | reverse complement strand
AAGCGGGAATTGCGGCAAAGCCCCAAAATAGTGAATGTGACCGTTGCGTCATCGATCCCCACCCGGATCGGGTCAGTCAACGGCATCGATTGGTGGGAAGGCAAATCACCCACCGAGATCGCCATCCTCCGGTTTGTTATCGGCGAATATGACTATCTCGATACCTTTGGCATGAAACTCAAAGAAGGCAGGAATTTTTCAAAGAATCGTCCATCGGATATATCCAACTTCATCGTCAATGAAGCGGCGGTCAAATTGATGAAACTGGAAAATCCGGTGGGCAAAGGCATCACGTACATGAATGTGCAAGGACAAATCATCGGCGTGGTCAAGGATTTTCATTTCAGGCACATCAGTGAACCGATCGGTCCCTTGATCTTGCTCATTCATCCCCGGCACCATGAGTATTTTCACCGCTTTGTATTTGCCAAAATCAGGCCCGGCGGCATCAAAGAGACCCTGAATTATATCCAAGGTGTGTGCAGGCGGTTTGCCCCCCATTTTCCATTTGAATATAAATTCCTGGATGAAGAATTCAATCGCTTGTATCTTTCCGAGGAGACTGTTTCCCGAATGGTCGATTCGTTTACGTTACTGGCTTTATTTATTGCTTGCCTGGGGCTATTCGGCCTGGCGTCGTTTATGACTGAGCAGCGAAAAAAGGAAATAGGGGTTCGTAAGGTTCTGGGATCTTCCGGAAGCCGTATCGTCCTGTTATTTATAAGGGAATTTTTCAATTGGGTATTGCTAGCCAGCATTATTGCTTGTCCCATTGCTTGTTATGCGATGAGTCAATGGCTGAACGATTATGCGTTTCATATCCCTCTTTTGTGGTGGCCCTTTGCCCTGGCCTGCTCATTGACTTTTTTAGTTGCCGGGCTCACCGTCTCTTACCAGTCGATCCGGGCCGCACATATCAACCCGGTGGAGACCCTGCGCTCCGAATAGTGGCGGATAAGTTGAATCTGAAAATCCCCCGTGATATAAGATAATTCCAGTGGGGGATTACCTCCATTGCCGAAGAGGTCCCATGCCCAAGGAAGAAACGATCAACGCCCTGACCCACGGCCTGGGCGCCCTGCTCAGCCTGGGAGGATTGGTTGTGTTGGTGGTCATGGCCAGTCTGCGCGGGAATGCCTGGCATATCGTGAGCTGCAGCATCTATGGCGCCACGCTGGTCCTGATGTTCGCCGGTTCCACCCTCTACCACAGCTGCCCCAGTCCGCGCCTCAAGCACATTTTCCGCATCATCGACCATGCCGCCATTTTCCTCCTCATCGCCGGGACCTATACGCCATTCGTCCTGGTCACCTTGCGCGGAAGCTGGGGCTGGAGCCTGTTCGGTGTGATCTGGGGGCTGGCCCTGGCCGGCATTGTTTTCCAGGTCTTTTTCGTCGGCCGCTTCCGGGTATTGCAGACGCTGATCTACTTGCTGATGGGCTGGCTGGTGGTCGTCGCCGGCAAGCCATTGTTGGCCAGGTTGCCGCTGCCGGGACTGCTCTGGCTGCTGGCCGGGGGTCTGTGCTACACGGTGGGAGCGCTTTTTTATCTCTGGAAGAAACTCCCCTGGCACCATGCCGCCTGGCACCTTTTCGTCCTGGCCGGCGGTGCCTGCCATTATTTCGCCATCCTGTTCTACGTGCTGCCCTGACCTGGGGAAACCTCGGCGTACGGTATTCGGTGTACGGTAGACGGTAAAGCCATTGACGAACGCTGTCATTTTTCGTTCCGATCTCTTGCCGTCAACCGTATGCCCAGTCCTGATTAAATGAATTCTACTTTCACAACCGACGTGTCGATCAGCTTGTTGCCCTTGTCGCCGAAATGGATCAGGTACTTGCTGGCGGAGATCTTGTCGACGATGCGCCCGCGCCCGAAAATGGGATGGACGATGAATTTTCCCTCGCCCTGGCCGGCGGCTGCCGGGGCGACGGGGAAGATGGCGTCGATGATTTCCCTGAATGAATACACGGACAGGTACGCGGATGCGGCCATCTGCTGCAAAAAAAATGACGGACGGTCGGAGGCGGTGGATATGACCAGCAGCTGGCTGGCGCGCGTGCTGGCCACATAGAACAAGCGCCGTTCCTCCTCGATCTCCTCGCGCCCCTTGCGCAGGAAAAAAGGCATGTAGGCCGAGTTGATGCCGCTGACCACAACGGCGGGGAATTCAAGACCCTTGGCGTTGTGCATGGTCAGGAGGAAAACCGGGGTTTTCTCCGGGCGGCGTGTTTCCCTGGCATCCAGGCTCATGCGGTCGAGCAGGTCGCTGAAAGGAGCGGCCGGGTTTTCCGCTTCCCATTTTTGCATGAATTCCTCCAACTCCTTGATGTTGAGCAGCCTCTCTTCTTCATCCTTCTCCCGGAGCACCTCCCTGTACCCCGAAACGTCCAGCAGGCTGGCATAGAGCGAGGAAACCGCCTGTGTGCCTTTTTCGAGTTGCGCCTGCCGCAGCCGGGAAAAGAGCGGCTTGGCATTGAATTTTTCCGGCAGGCACTTTTCCAGCGCCGCGAAGAGGGGCAAGGACTCTGCCCTGGCCGAACCTTTCAAGCTTTCCAGGGTTTTGCTGCCGATACCCAAAGGCAGGAATTCGATCAGGCGCATGAAGGCCAGGTCATCGGCCGGATTCAGGGCTAGACGCAGCAGGGCCAGGCTGTCCCTGATCTCCTTGCGTTCGAAGAAGCGCAGCCCCTTGAGGATGCGGAAGGGGATGTTCTGCTTGAGAAACTCGGTTTCCAGGGCCAGCGACTGGGAATTGATGCGATAGAGAATGGCCAGCGGGAACAGCTCGGGATTGCTGCTCTTCAGGCGGATGATCAGCCGCGCGATCTCCTCGGCCTCCTCCTCCTTGGAGCGGCTGCGCAGGACGAACACCGGCGGGCCGCTGTCGCTGTCCGACCACATCTGCTTCGCCTTGCGCAGCGAGTTCTGGCTGATTAGCTGGTTGGCGAAGCCCAGGATCTGGGGGGTGGAGCGGTAGTTCTGCTCCAGCTTGATGATGCGCGTGCCGGGGAAATCCTGCTCGTAGTCGAAAAGGAAGCGGACGCTGGCGCCGCGCCAGGAATAGATGGCCTGGTCGTCGTCGCCGACGACGGTGATGCTGCACCGATCGCCGCAGAGCAGCTTGATCAGTTCGTACTGGTTGGGGTTGGTGTCCTGGAATTCGTCGACCAGCACGTAGCGGAATTTCTGCTGGTATTTCTCCCTGACCGCGCCGTGATCGCGCAGCAGGATGACGGCAAAGGAGATGAGGTCCTCGTAGTCCCAGAGCTTGTTTTTCTGCTGGGCGGCGTGGTAGTGGGCGAAAACGCTGATCTCATCTTCCGAGAAACCCTTCTGGCGCAGAAATTCACCGTTGTTCGGGTAGTTGAGGCTCATCTTGGCGAGGCTGATTTTCCGGCGGATGTCATCGCTGTCCCGCCCCAGGTAAGGGAAGTTTTCCTTCAGCAGGCGGTCGATCAGCCGTTGCTGCTCGTCGTCGTCCATCACCTGCCACTGGGAATCGAAGCCCAGGACGCCTCCCGATTCGCGCAGGATGCGCAGGCCGAGGGAGTGGAACGTGGATATGTTGAACAGACGGGCCTCGATGCCGGTCAGGGCTTCGCTGCGGATCTTCATTTCATTGGCCGCCTTGTTGGTGAAGGTCACGGCCAGGATATGCTGGGGCGACAGCCCCTTTTCCAGGATCAGGTGGGCGATCTTGTGGGTGATGACCCTGGTTTTCCCGGAGCCGGCGCCGGCGACGATGAGCAGGGGCGAATCGAAATGGAGAACGGCCGCCTGCTGCTCGGGGTTGAGGCCGGACAGGCTGTCAGCGGGCATTGCCGGCATGGATCATGGGAACGAACAGAACCGGGATCAGGTTGGTCTTTTTCAGCTTGCCGTTGGCCAGCTTTTCCACCAGCAGCAGGTCCTGGACGTTGGTCGAATAGCTGATGGGAATGACCATGCGGCCGTTGACGGCCAGCTGCTCGATCAGTGCCGGCGGGATGTCGTCGGGAGCGCAGGTGACGATGATCCCGTCAAAGGGGGCGGCCTCGGGCCAGCCGAACTCACCGTTGCCGGTCCGGCAATGGATATTGCGGTAATTCAGGTCGTGGAGCAGCTTGCCGGATTGGCCGGCCAGCTTGTCGTTGATCTCGATGGTGAAGACCTCGTGGACCAGTTCGGCCAGCACGGCCGCCTGGTAGCCGGAACCGGTACCGATCTCCAGAACTTTTTTTTTCTTTTCCGGGGCGATGGCGTAGGTCATCAAGGCCACGATATAAGGCTGCGAGATGGTCTGGTTTTCGGCGATGGGCAATGGATAGTCGCCGTAGGCTTGCGCGGGCCGGAAAGCCGGGCTGACGAACAAGTGGCGCTTGACCTTGCGGAAGACGTTGAGAATGATCGGGTCGGTGATGCCCCTTTCCAGGATCTGCTCCTTGACCATCTTCGTACGCGCGGCGGTGAAGTCGGCTTCACTGGTTGCCTGGAGGAGCATGGGCAGGAGCAGTAGAATCCAATTGTGTTTCATGTTCCAATTTTATCAGAGAGGGAGACGGCTGTAAATAGAGATTGCTGGAGGTTCGAAGTTCGATTGAGAGCTCTGTCTTGGGTAGGGAACGCAGATCTGCGTTCCCTACTGGAAAAGATCTATAAATGCTTTTATTTAGGACGTTGGAATTTGGGATTTGTGATTTGGAATTTATCCCAGCAGAACCAGCAGCGAACCCGCCACGGCAAGGGCCGTTGCCAGCAAACGGCGGCGGGTGAAGACTTCATGCAGGAAAACGCTGGCCAGGATGACCACGAAGACCGTGTTGGTCTGGTTGAGCACCGCGGCCGAGTTGACCGCCGTGAACTTGAACGCTCCCACCCAGAGGGTCATGGAGATCAGGTTGCCGAGCAGCGCCCCCCAGAAGGCGTAATGCCGGCTGCCTTTCTGCCACAGCGGCGCCAGCTGCCGGCGGCGGTCCTTTTGCCAGGCGAACATGACCAGCAGCACAACCAGGGCGGAAAGCATGCGCAGTTCGGTCACCCAGAAAACCGACACCCGGCTCAGCACCGGCTGCATGAGGACGATGCTGACCGCCATGATGGCCATGGCCGAGGCTCCGAAAAATATGCCGGTCAGGACCCGCCGGGTCGGCTGCGGGGTACCGCTTTTTCTGTGGGCCACCACCAGCACCGCGGCGATCACCAGCATGGCGCCGCCGATCTGCTCCAGACGCGGTTTCTGGAACAGAACCAGCCAGCTCGCGGTCATGACGAACGGAGCGTAAAGAGCGTCGACAATGGCGGTCATGCCGGCCCCCAAGCGGTTCAGGCAGGCGAAGAACAGGGTGTCGGAAACCGCGATGCCCAGAATGCCGCTGGCCATGACGGCCAGCCAGTGCCTGCCCGCAAGAGCCTCCGGGATGAGCGGGACCCCCAGCAACGGCAGCAGGGGGAAAAGGACGGCGACGGTCAGGGCGGTTTTGTAGAGATTCAGCACCAGCGGCCGGACCTTGTCTCCGGCCAGTTTGAACAGGATGACCGCACCGGCCCAGACGACAGCGCACAAAATGGCCATGATTTTTCCCAGCAGGTCCAGCGGCATCTTTTTTCCTCCGAAGCGGGCAATGCTTTCGAGCAGAATCTCCAGCGCAAAATCGTATTGTAGCGGAAAAAATCGGTTTTGGCAATCCGGGTTTGGAGCTCGGCCGGCGCATTGACAGGGTTGAGATGCTGTGCTAGTTTCGTCCCATGCTTCCCGATCCGCCGCAGCGTAAAATCATCCACATCGACATGGACATGTTCTATGCCGCCGTGGAGATGCGCGACCGGCCCGAGCTGCGCGGCAAACCGCTGGTAGTCGGCGGCCGCCCCGACAGCCGTTCGGTGGCGACCACGGCCAACTACGAGGCACGCCAGTTCGGCATCCATTCGGGCATGTCCTGCGCCGAAGCCCGGCGCCGCTGCCCCCACTGTTTGTTCGTCCCCCCGGATTTCAAGAAATACCAGCAGGTGTCCGAACAGATCCGGCACATCATGTTCGAGTTCACCGACCTGGTCGAAACCATGTCCCTGGATGAAGCCTATCTGGACGTGACCCGCAACAAGAAAAACGAGCCCAGTGCCACCCGCGTGGCCAAGGAGATCAAGACCCGGATTTTCGCCGCGACCGGCTTGACCGCTTCGGCTGGGGTGGCGGCCAACATGTTTGTGGCCAAGATCGCCTCCGACGCCCGCAAGCCGGACGGATTGTGCGTGGTCCGGCCGGAACGGGTCATGGACTTCATCCGCCCCCTGCCGCTGATCAAGGTTCCCGGCATCGGCCCGGTCACCGACGCTCACCTGCGGCGGCTGGGCATCCGCATGGTCGCCGAGCTGGAAAATAAAACGCTGAAATTTTTGGAGCAGGAATTCGGGAAATTCGGCCTCTATCTTTACGATATCGCCCGCGGCATCGATGAGCGCCCGGTGACCCCCTGGCGCGAACGCCTGTCATACGGTGCCGAAGAAACCTTCGCCCGGGATATCCTGGAAAAGGAATCTTTGCTGGAATTCCTGCGCGAATGCGCCCAGCGGGTTTTCACGGAACTCCGGGGAGAAGGCAAACTGGCGCGCACGGTAACCTTGAAAATCAAATATTTCGATTTTCAAACCATTACCCGGCGCCAGACAAGCGCTCAATTTTTAACCTCAGCGACCGAAGTGTTCCGGACGGCCTGCGCCTTGCTGGAACGCACCGAGGCCGGCCGCAAGCCGGTCCGCCTGGCCGGAATATCCTTGGCCAACTTCGATCTACCGGTGGGGAAGAAGGATGTTGGCCAACCCCCGTTGTTTAAAGCCTGAAAACAAACATTTAATTGGCGGAATCTGAATCCCCCCGGCGTCTGCCACCCCCCTTGGTAAAGGGGGTAAAGAAACAAGTGCTGACATAGAAAAATGTGCATGCTTATTACTTTCGATTATCCTTCCCCCCTTACTCAAGGGGGGTGGGGGGGGATTGAGTATCGTCTGTTCTTATGTCGAGGTTTGTCCTGGAAAAAATCGGCGCGCTTATTCCGGGAACGTGATCTCTTCGCTGATGTTGATGCCGCGTTTTTGCAGTTCCTGTTTGAAAATGTCGTAGGGCACATCGCGCAGCGGAGAAAGCAGACCGCGCCGGCGCAAAGCGCCGCTGCCGATCATCTGGGCGCCGATGCTGGCCGTGTAGCCTACGCAACGGCTCATGGCCGTGAAACCGGTTTCCAGGTCGCGCCGGTCGATGATTTGCAGCACCACGCGTTTTTTTATACCATCCTTCTTCCCGCTGACGTCAATCCGGATCACGGCCACGTCACGCTCTTTTTCGCCTAGACGGATGTGAGGCTCGATCGCCGCGGCCAGGAAACGCCGGCGGTTAACCGCGACCCCATCCAGCGTCAGCGTTTCGTCGTCCAGCAAGTGCAGGTCGACCAGCTTTTTCCAGAAGGCGCAATGACCGGGCCAGCGGAACGAATAGCGTCCCAGCCGCCGCAGCCGGAGCGGGTCGATCCCCAGCAGCTCCGCATAGGCGAGGGCGTCGCCGTTGGCGTAGGCTTCGAAAGTCCCTAGGCCGGGTATGTGGATTTCGTGGATATTTTCCGGATTGAACATTTCATCGCTTTTGACGGTCACTGTCCGGCCGTCACGAATCAGCCGCCCGCCCCGCATATACGCCCGCAGCACCCCTTCGAAGGTCCAGGTTACCTTGTAGCGCAAGGCGTTGTCCGCGGCTGACGGTTCGGGAATGCCGGCGCCGTAGCTGTCGATGGCATGTACGCTGTCGAAAAGACCGACGGCCCGGCCCAGCAGCACCAAATCGATGCCCGGATCCATGCCGAACTCGGGCAGGAAAGTCAGTCCCGCCTCAGCGACTTCCGCGGCCAGTTTTTTCATTTCCGGCAGGACGTAGACGGTATTGACCAAGTGCACGCGTGCCCGCAGGGTTTCTTGGGCCACCAGCGGGCTGAAGCGGGACGGGGTGAGGTCGATGACCACCGTGGGCTTTGCGGCCAGCAGTTTTCTCAGGCTGGCGGGAGTTTCCGCATCGGCGAATGCGGCCCGCACCTTGGTCCCGTAATTTCGGCTTTGAAGATAGCGACGCAGAAGCTCGGTTTCCTTATCGGCGGCTACGATGCCGCTCACGGCCGGGTTTTGCCACAAGTCGTGCAGGGCCGCCTTGCCCTGCATGCCCACGCCCAGCAACAGGATTTTCATGATTTTACCTCGTTACGCATTTCTTCCAGGCTGCGGCGTTCTTTCTTGGTCGGACGGCCGCTCCCTTTTTCCCTGCGGGCAAAGATCAATCCCAACGGGTCATGCCTGGCCTGGGCCAGCTTTTCCAGGTCAACGGCCGGCGTGATCTCGGAGAACAGCTCGCGGGCCAGGATGGCCGAGACCCTTTTGACGGCGAGGTTCTGCACCTGGTACTGGCGTATGATCGGCGCCTGCTTGATGCAGACGATTTCTCCGGGTTGGACGGGATGGGCCGGCTTGACCGCCTTGGCGGCGATTTGCACGCGGCCGCCGCGGCAGGCCTGGTTGGCCAGAGTCCGGGTCTTGAAAAGGCGCGCGGCCCACAGCCATTGGTCGATCATTTGTCTATGGCCATTATACGCCGGAAAGACTGAAAAAGCATCCGGCCGCCGGTTTGCATTCCCGGCGTTTTTTCTCTACAATACCCAGACCAGCGAGGAGCGATGAATTGTCCCCAATGTGACTGCTATTGTCCGCCGGATACGGAGGTCTGTTCCTGCGGTTACCGCTTCCCGGTCCCGGATCAGGCCCAGGCCCCGTTTGCGGCCAAGCAAAAAGAGGCCGCCTTGATCTTACTAAAAAAGGTGGCGGGAAGCAGGCGTCAGGTGTTTCGCCTGGCCATGCTGCTCAGCCTGCTGCTCTGGCTGCTTTCCTTGCTGTTCATCAAGCGTCTGCCCGGGCCCAAGGATATCTATACCCAGCTTTTCCGGGATCCGCTGCAGACCAAGGAAAATCTTCCGACGGCCTTCAAGGTCATCAAGAATAAGCTGAGCTATGTGGTCACGCCGCTGTTCCATTATGAACTGTACGGCCTCGTGGTCAGCCAGCATCGCAGCGATTCGCTGCTCGACATCTCCCACCGCAGCTGGCAGGATTATCTCAATATCAAGGACCTGTGCGTGGTCTGGGGAAAGAACATCAGCAGCGGCGTGTACCGGCGGATGAAATTCTGGAATCGCGACTTCACCTGCATGTGCGATTTTCCGGACCAGGAAACAGCCATGCTTTTCTCCGGCCGGCACCTGTCGAACAACCACATTCTTTGCGCCGACAAGAAGCTCAGCCAACGCATCCTCGCTGTCCGTCCGGGCGATCAAATTTACTTCAAGGGCTACCTGGCCAGCTACAGCCAGCCGGCCAACCAGTTCGTGCGCGGCACCAGCACGGTACGCGACGATGTTGGCGACGGTGCCTGCGAAACGGTTTTCGTTAGCGATTTTTACATCCTGCAGCGCGCCAACCGGATATGGCAGGCCTTGAATCCGCTGGCATTCCTGGCCACCATTGCTTTTCTGGCAGCCATGCTGCTGTTGTAATCTGGGCAGAAAAAAATTCATTGGCTTATAAAAATATCCGCGTGATTCTGCCGGCTGAAGATTTTCAGCGCTGGCACTCCCAATTCGCAGGTTGAAAAAAGGGACGCTTTATCCGCTCAGGATTTTGCTTGGGACGGAAGCGGTCGGGGCAATGGCAGCGTTAAACCATAGAGGCTTTTTTATCCCTCTTTTCCTTTTTCTTCAGCTTTTTTTCTTTGACCGACAATTTCGGTTTGTTGCTTTTTTCCTTGCCCTTGTCTTTGTCTTTTGCCATGGCGGATTCTCCTTGCAGAGTTTGTTGCAATAAAAGTATAGCACAAAAATATTTAATTGAGTAGCTTGAGAAAGGCAAGCCCATTTTTCCGGGCGGTATAAAATTGAATATTTTTTATAAGATTAAAGATGTTATTAAAGAGCGCGATCAATTAAAGCCTTGTATATAAATGGTCTTGACATTTCCCCAAAACGGATTATAATTTAAATGCATAAAATAAATTTGATATGTGAGGCATGCCATGAACAATATTGTCACTACCTTCAAGGCCCTGGCCGACGATACGCGGCTGCGGGTGCTGAAGCTGCTCGGTCGCGGCGAATTGTGTGTTTGCGAGATTGCCCATGCCCTGGGTCTGGAACAACCGCGTCTCTCCTTCCACCTGCGGATATTGAAAGAGGCCGGGATCATTAAGGACCGCCGCCAGGAACGTTGGATCCTCTACCGCTTGAATGACGCCGACATGTTCGTCCGTTTTCTGCTGCTGGCCATTGAGGAAAAAATATCTCCTGCCCAGGCCAAGGCGGACTCGGAACGCCTGGGTACTTTCGCGGGCCGGATCCGGCCTTGCGCCATCAGGGAAGAGAAAGTGAGGTCTGACAAACCGGCAGCAAAATCTTTGCGTTGACGGTCATGCGTTGAGAATAGAAATCAAGGAGATATTTATAATGGATTGGAAAAAAGAATGGAAGCCGCTGCTGTGGATCGTCGCTGTCTTTTTGGCCCTGTTCTACCTGCCAGTGGGCACATTGCGCTTCGACCTGGCGATCATGGAAGCCCTGCACCTGGCCAAATGGTACGCGCGCGAGCATGTGCTCCTGTGCCTGATCCCGGCCTTTTTCATTGCCGGGGCCATCGGCGTCTTCGTCAAAAAAGAATCGGTTATGAAATACCTGGGGCCCAAGGCCAACAAGGCCCTGGCTTACGGCGTGGCCTCGGTTTCCGGGACTATCCTGGCCGTCTGCTCGTGCACGGTGCTGCCCTTATTTTCAGGCATTTGGCGCATGGGCGCCGGCCTGGGGCCGGCCTCGGCGTTCCTCTATTCGGGGCCGGCCATCAATGTGCTGGCCATCATCCTGACGGCGAGGGTGTTGGGCATGAAGATCGGCGTGGCGCGCGCCGTCGGCGCCGTCCTTTTCAGCGTCATCATCGGGCTGCTGATGCATTTCATTTTTCGCAAGGAGGAAAATGAAAAGGCCGAAGCCCAAATGGTCATGCCCGGACCCGAAGTGAGCCGGCCGCTTTGGCAGAATGCCCTTTTCTTCTTATCGCTGGTGGCTATCCTGGTTTTCGCTAACTGGGGAAAACCGGGTGAGGTGGGGGGATTCTTTGCCGCTGTCTATTCCATCAAATGGCTGATCACCGGCCTGGCCGCCCTGGGGCTGGCCTTGATCCTGGTCTTCTGGTTCCATTTGCCGCGCTGGAAAATGATCGCCGCCGCCATCCCGCCCCTGGTCCTGGCTTTTCTTTTCCCCGCCCAGCCCCTGCTGGCGTTCGGGGTGGGGGTGATCGGCCTATCCCTTGTCGTGGGTTTCGACAAGGGCGAAGCGGGCGAGTGGTTCACTTCGAGCTGGGATTTCGCCAAGCTGATCCTTCCGCTGCTCATCGGCGGCGTGCTGGTGGCAGGCGTGTTGCTGGGCCGCCCCGGCCACGAGGGATTGATCCCGTCGGCCTGGATCAGCCACGCCGTGGGCGGCAATTCACTTTTTGCCAATTTCTTCGCCGCCATTTCCGGCGCCTTCATGTATTTCGCCACTTTGACCGAGGTGCCCATCCTGCAGGGGCTGATCGGCTCGGGCATGGGCCAGGGGCCGGCGCTGGCGCTGCTTTTGGCCGGACCGGCCCTGTCGCTGCCCAGCATGCTGGTCCTGCGCAAGATCATGGGCTTGAAAAAAACAGTAGTATTCACCAGCCTGGTGGTTGTCCTGTCCACCATCGCCGGTTTCATTTTTGGAAAACTATAAACAAGGAGGGTATATATATGAGTCCTGAAAAACAGATTAGTTGTGCCTGCGGCGGATCGGTCACCCTGCTGCTCCCCTGTTCCGGCGCCGCCGACACGGGCGAGATCGCCGACCGCGCCGCCCGCAAGTTCGCCAAGGGAAATTGCGCTGGTATGTTCTGTCTGGCTGGAGTCGGTGCCAACCTTAGCGGTTTTATCGCTTCGGCCAAGGGGGCAGACCGGCTGCTGGTTGTCGATGGCTGCAACCTGGAGTGCGGCCGCAAAATATTGGCCGAAAAGGGGATCACGGAGAACATCATCCATCTGCGCGTCACCGATTTGGGTTTCGTGAAAGGCAAATCCCCGGCTACGGCCAAGCGGGTTGATGCGGTCGTTACCGAACTGGGCAAGAAGCTATCGGCTTCGCTCAAATAAAGGAGGAATCATGTTGATCCAAATTTTGGGAACGGGCTGCCCCAAGTGCCAGAAACTGGAACAAAATGCCCGCCAGGCGGCCTCTGAGTTAAACCTTGATTTTCACATCGAGAAGGTCAAGGAGCTGCAGCAGATCATGGCCTTTGGCGTGATGATCACCCCAGCGCTGGTCATCGATGGCGTCGTGAAAGTGGCCGGCAAGATCCCGAGCGTGGAAGACATAAAAAAAATGCTGGTAAAATAAAAAGAGGTAATTGAAAATGAAAAGCACAATCAACAAAACCCTGTTATTGTTGTTTCTGGTCATGGTGCTGACAGTCAGCTGCGGTGCTGCCAACGCTAAAGAGGAGAAAAAAGGAGAAACGGCCGCTATTAAAGAAAACATCCTGGTCACCTTCGTCGAGCTGGGCTCGGTGCGCTGCATCCCCTGCAAGATGATGCAACCGATCATGAAGGACATCGAAAAGGATTATGCTAGCCAGGTCAAGGTGGTCTTCCATGATGTCTGGACCCCGGAGGGCGAACCTTTCGCCCAGTCTTACAAGATCCGCGTCATCCCCACCCAGGTCTTCCTGGACAAGGAAGGCAAGGAATACTTCCGCCACGAGGGCTTTTTCCCCAAGGATGAGCTTATCAAAATCCTGCAGCAGAAAGGCGTGAAATAATGTTGGAAACGCTTTTTACCTGGGTGACAAAGTTGTTGTATGGCCACCCGTTGGTCGGCCTGATGGGAGCTTTTATTTGGGGGATATTGAGCATCCTGCTCAGCCCCTGCCATCTGGCCAGCATCCCGCTGATCGTCGGCTTCGTCAGCCAGCAGGAGCAACTCACCACGCGCAAGGCCTTCCGCATTTCGCTGGCCTTCGCCCTGGGCATCCTGGTCACCATCGGCCTAATCGGGGTGATCACATCGATGCTTGGTCGCATGCTGGGCGACATCGGCCGTTGGAGCAATTACCTGGTGGCCGGTATTTTCGTACTGGTCGGGCTTTATCTGCTGGGCATCATCAAGTTGGATCTGCCCGGGGCCGCCCATGCCAAAACCCACGGCAAGGGCATTTGGGCCGGGTTCCTGCTGGGACTGCTGTTTGGATTGGCGCTTGGCCCCTGCACGTTCGCCTACATGGCTCCCATCCTGGCTATCGTGCTAGCTAAGTCGTCGTCCAGCCTGATCTATGGCGTGCCGCTGCTCCTGGCTTACGGGATCGGCCATTGCGCGGTGATCGTCTTCGCCGGCACCTTTACGCGGGTGATCGAGAACTACCTGCGCTGGAACGAGAGTTCGAAGGCTCTTAACTTGGTAAAAAGGATCTGCGGCATCCTGCTGATCGTCGCCGCGGTGTATATGGTATGGAATTAAAAGGAGGAACCATGCGCATTAAAATGTTTTTCGTAATTCTGATTGGAGTGCTGGCCTGCACCCAGACCGTTTTTGCCGCTGGGACAAGGGGTTTTCAAGTTGAACAAAAAACGTCAACCATCAGCCAACCGTCTGCTGTAACGGTGTTTGCCGAGGAACTGAGTTCTTTACGGAAAAAAATCATTGCCGCGTGCGCCCAGTTCCAGGCGGGGCGGCCCCGGGAAAGCCGGGAGCAGCTTCTCGCCGAGATCGACGCGATCATCGCCGGATGGCAAGCGATAACGGCGGCCTATCAGGGCGTGCCCCCTTCCGAATACGCCCACGATCCTTCCTGGCAGGGATATTTTGCCGAAGCGCTCGATAATTTTGAGCTCATGCGGGCCAAGGCCGAACAGGGCAACTACAAGCGCGCCACCCAGTTTTGCGGCATGAATTGTGGTCTGTTCGTTACGATGAACCAGGTCAACGGCATCGATCGATTCAGCGATCGCATGTTCCTGCTTCGCAAGCAGGCCAAAACTGCCACGGATATGGCCCTTGCCAACAACCGCAATGGGGCCATGATGGCATTGAAACAAGCTGACGGCCTGTTGGTGAATCTGCTGGCGGCAGGCCATCCCCCGGGAATGGACCCGGAGGCATTCCAAGCGGACCTGAAGCGGCTTGAAAAGGCTTATCAGGCGTTTGCCGCTTCCCTGCGCACGGAAGGCAAGGATGCCATCGTTCCGGCATTTAAAGAGTTTCTCAAGATTTTCGGGGAAATTTATTTGCGCGTGATTTAGGGAGCAAGAGACCATGCCCCGCAAGATAAGGCCCGGGGGGCGCGGTGACCTGCCGCGCAGGACGTGATCACAATGAAAAGAATAGCTTTTATTTTGGTTGTTTGGCTGTTGGTTTTCTGCACAACCGCTTTGGCCCAGGAGCAGGGCACGACGGCCAGCCTGGACCAGCTTATAGAGGTCGCCCTGGAAAACAATTACTTGCTGCGGGCGGCCGAAAACCGGATCGCCGCCAACGAAGCGGACGTCAAGTTCATACGGAAGAATCTCTTGCCCGAGGCCGGTATTTCCGTCAATGCCTCCTATTGGAAATGGCTGATGCCCAACAAGCAAAAACTTCTTGGCAGCCAATTGTCCGACGTGTACGCGGAATTGGCGCTGAAGCAAATGCTTTTTGACGGCGGCAAGAACCGCTCGCAAACACAGATCGCCCGCTTTGCCGTGCTCGGCAGCCAGGAGGCCAGGCGTTCCCTGCGCCAGGCCATCATTTACAACGTGGCCTATTCCTGGCTGGAGTTGCACAAGGCCGATCAAACCATCCGCATCCACCAGAACGCTTTGGAACAATTGAATAATCATTTGGCGAATTCCCAGGCTTTGTACCGGATCGGGAAAGTTTCCACGGTCGACATTCTCAAGGTGAAAGTGCAGATCGCCGCCGAAAAAAAGGCGATCACCGCCGCCGCAAGCCTGCTGGAGCAAAAACAGATCCAGTTTAATGAATGGCTGGGAACGGATGAATTTCCTTTCCGGCGCGGAGATCCGGCCGCCAGGACCTTGTGGGATCGCTGGCAGCATGCCGAATTCTCGCCACGATCCCTCTTGGAGCAGGCATTGAAGGAGCACCCAGATTTGAAGCAGTCTGATTGGAAGATTGCGGCCAAACAAAAGGAAAAATCCCTCTACCAGGCGGAGCGGCTGCCGAACGTCAGCGCTTTCGGCCTATTCAACTGGGAGGACAATTACCTTCCCTTCGGGAACCATTTCAACTACAATCTTGGCATCGGGATCAGCTACCGCATCCCGCTTTTCAAGGGCAGCGCCTACCAGGATAAAATACTGGCCAGCCGTCTGGCCGCCCAGGAATTGGAAAATGAAAAAAAACAGCAGATCCAAGGGTTGTCAGCCGCGTTTGCGGAAGTCATCAGCGAGTTGGCCAACAAGAAAATCGAAGTGAGCGCCAACGAGGAGATCATGGCCCTCAGCCGCGAAACACTTGACAACTCCCTGCTGCGCTACAACGCGGGGCAAGGGGACATCATCGACGTGCTGGATGCGCGCTCCATCCTGACCCAAGCCGAGGACAACCGCCAAAAATCCGCGCTGGAGTATTTGCAGCAGATCGCCAAGGTTAATTATTTGTCCGGGAGGGGCCAGAACCCCTTCACGGAGTAAAGCAGAGGAAAACATGATGAAAAAGCACTCGTTGATATTCAGAAACATCGCGCCGGTTCTTTTGGTCCTATTTTTTGTTTCCTGCGGCAAGGCCGCCGATGCCGACAAGAAGGGCGCCATGAAAAAGGAGCCCGTGGTCCGGACGACCCAGGTACGGCGGGCCGATCTTAATACCTTTGCCAGCGTGACCGGAACCGTCCGCCCCAATGTTTCGAGCGATGTCAGCTCGCCGCAGGAAGGGATCCTGGAAAAGCTCTATGTGCGCGAAAATAATTTCGTGAGCAAAGGCGACCTGGTGGCGCTGATCAGTTCCAACGACCGCAACGCCCTGATCGCCGCCAGCCGCTTCAAGATCGCCGAGAGCGAAGCCCGGCTCGCCAAGCTGGATAAGAATTCCAACGCCTTCCAGGAAGTCCGGGCCCAGCTCGACCAAGCCCGGAAGGATTCCGCCTACGCGGCATCCATGTACCAACCCTACCCGGTCGTGGCACCCCTGACCGGCGTGGTGACCCGGCGCTACGTTGACCAGGGCACATTGCTTACGGCCCGCCAACCGTTCATCGCCATCACCGACATGGCGTCGCTGGTGGTGAAAGTCGAGCTGAGCGAAACGTATTTTGCCGCCATCCGCAGGGGAGACAAGATCATCATGCGCTTCAACGCCTACCCCGGGATCGACGTGCAGGGGATGGTGACCCTGGTCAATCCCGAAGTGGATTCGGCGGCGCGATCTTTTACCCTCGACATTCAGCCGGTCGGATTTTCCGAAAAGCTCCTGCCCGGCATGATGGCGGAATTGAAGATCCCGGTTGAGAGGAAAAAGAATGTCATCGCCATCGACAACGACGCCGTCCTGACCAAGCCCAACGAGGATAAATTCGTGTTCGTGGTGGAGAATGATGTCGCCCGCGAGCGCCCGGTCGCCCTGGGGACCGTCAGCGAGAACGTGACCGAGATCAGCAGCGGCTTGCGGGAGGGGGAGTGGCTGGTTGTGCAGGGGCAGCAGATGCTCAAGGACGGCGTCAAGGTGAAGGTGCTGCCGGCGGCCGGCACCAGGAAATAATCGGGGGAAACATGCGACTATCCGAGCTATCCATAAAAAGGCCGACAGGGATGATCATGCTGGCCATCGCCCTGATGGCGGTCGGGGCGCTCAGTTTCCTGCGCCTGCCGGTCAATTTGCTGCCCGACATCACCTACCCCATGGTCAAGGTATATGTGTATTGGGAGGGGGCCACGCCCGAGCAGATCGAAAACGAGGTGGCGTCGGTCATCGAGCGCAAGATCGCCACCGTCGACCGGCTCGATTACATCGAGTCGACCAGCGAGCAGGGCATGTACAGCCTGCAGGTGAATTTCGACTATGATGCCGACCGCGACATCGCCTACCAGGACGTCCTGGCCAAAATGGGCCTGGTGCGGAAGGAATTGCCCAAGGACGTGAAGGAACCGCTCATATTCAAGGCCGATCCCTCGCAACTGCCCATCGTGGAGCTCATGGTCACCGCGGAAAACATGGACCTGACCCAGCTGCGGACGTGGGTCGACAACGAGCTCCAGGACCAGTTCAACTCCATCAACGGTTCCGCCGGGACCGCCGTGTCGGGAGGCAAGCAGCGGGAGATCCGCGTGCACATCGACCAGGAAAAGCTGCTGGGCTACCGCCTGCCTCTCGATCTTGTCCTGAGGCGGCTGCGGGAGGAGAATGCCGACCTGGTCGGCGGCCGGGTCGTGACCGGCCGTAGGGACATCGTGGTCCGTACCTACGGGCAGCTGGAAAAGATCAGCGAGCTGCAAAACATTATTTTGACGCGAACCGCAACCGGCGCCTCGGTGCTTCTGAAGGATGTGGCCGACGTGAAGGATTTCTATGCGTTGCAGAGGATCCGCACCATGGCCCAATTCCGCGAAGGGGTGAAACTCTCGATCTTCAAGCAGGCCGACGCCAACACGGTCGAGGTTTCCGACCGCATCGCCGCCCGGCTGCGGGAATTGCAGCGCCGATTGCCGCCGTCCGTCCAGACCAAGATGATCTATGACCAGGCCGAGTATATCCGCGTTTCCAACACCGGCGTGCGCGACGCCGTCCTGCTGGCCGCCTTGATCGTGTTCCTCGTGACCGGGTTTTTCCTGTCGGGCTGGAAAAAACTGCTGACCCTGGCCATCAGCATGCCGGTCACGATCCTGGGCACGTTCTTCTTCATGAACCTGCTGCATTTTTCGGTGAACATCTTCACCTTGGGCGGCCTGGTGGTTTCCATGACGGTCATCCTGGACAATGTGGTGGTCATGCTCGAGAACGTTACGCGCCTACAGGAATCGGAGCCGACGGTCCTCGGCCATGTGAAACGGGGCGCCGTGCAGGTGTCCGCCGCCATCGTGACGGCGACGGTGACGTTCCTCTCCCTGTTCCTGCCGTTTCTTTTCGTCCCGGGCCTCACCTCCCTGCTGTTCAGCGAGCTGGTCATCACCATCGCCATCGTCATCGCCCTCTCGGCGCTGGTATCGCTGACCCTCACGCCGGCGCTGCTCGGGCTTTTCTATCCCGATTTCAAGCCGGCGAAGTTGCATAAAGGCTGGATCGCGAAATGGGCCGACAAGATCATCGAAGGCCTGCTGACGGTGTATCGGCCGATCCTGCACTGGTCGTTGCGGCTGCGCTGGCTCATCTTGGCGGCATTCATCCTTTTACTGGTCCCCGGATATCTGATCTTGCAAAAAACCGGTTCCGAATTCCTGCCCAAGGCCGATGACGGCCTGATCACGGTCAAGGTGCTGATGCCGGTGGGCACGTCGATGGAGCAAACGGACAGCGTGCTGGCCCAGGTCAGGAGCGTGATCCGCGACAGGCCCTATGTCAAGGAATTTTCCACCCTGGCCGGCGGCAGGATCTGGGGCCTCGTGACCTATGAGAACAGCTATGAAGGCGAAGTGAACGTGGAACTCGTATCCGCGTCGCAACGCCCGATGGATACCGACCAGTACGTGGCGGATCTGGCGCCGGAGGTCATGAAGGCGGTGAAGGCTCCCGGGGCCGTTGTCAAGGTGCTGCACACCAAAATGAAGGGCATCCGCCAGACCGGGCAATTCGACATTGAGGTCGAGATCGCCGCGCCGCGCAGCGAGCCCATGGGCAACATATTCCGGACGGCATCCCAGATCGCCGAGATCTGCAGGAAAAAGGATTTTCTCGCCGGCGTCGATCTGTCGCTGCGCTTGAACCGGCCCGAGTTCCAGGTCCGCGTCGACCGCCAGAAAGCCGTTGATCTCGGCCTCAATCTAACGGATATCGGCAACACGGTGCGAACGAATGTCTCCGGGGGTGTGCCTTCCTATTTCAAGGAAGGGGCGTACTATTATCCCATCCGGGTCATGACCAGTGAAAAGGAGATCCGCGGGCAGTCCGACCTGGAAAACATTTATCTCCTGACTCCCCGGAACGCCGCCGTGCCGCTTCATGCGGTGGCCAGGGTGGTGCCGACGGTCAGCCCGTTGCAGATCGACCGCAAGGACCAGATGCGCGTGATCAAGGTCACGGCCAACGTGCAGGGCAAGAGCATCGGTGAGGCGACCGACCTGCTCCAGGCGGAATTGGGCGCCTTCGGCCTCCCGGAAGGCTACCGTCTGAACTTCGGCGGCCAATCGCAGATGCTGGGCGAAAACTCGCGGCAGATGGCCGTGATCCTCTTGCTGGCGTTGTTCCTCGGCTATGTGGTCATGGTCCTTTATTTCGAGAGTTTTCTGAAACCGTTGATCATCATCATTCGCGTCCCATTATCGTTGGCCGGGATGACCTTCGCCCTGTACCTGACCGGAACGCCCCTCAGCGTCACCGCCATGATCGGCGTCGTCATGCTCACCGGCATGGAGATCAACAATGGCGTCCTGCTGCTGACGTTTATTGATGAGCTGGTCGCCTCCGGGGAAACCACCTGGAATGCCATCACCCAGGCGGCGCTGATTCGGTTTCGACCCATATTGATCACCGACGTGAACAGCATCGCCGGCCTGCTCCCCCTGGCGCTGATGTGGGGGGAAGGCACGGAATTGCTGAAGCCGATGGCGGTCGTGGTCATCGGCGGACTGGTTTTCGGCATGCTGATGGTCTTCATCCTCCTGCCTGTGATTTACCTGATCATTTATGGCAGCAGGAATGAAAGCGGGCGCATTTCCAATCTGAAGCCGACTGAGACCGGAAAGAACGAATGATAGGGAGGCACTCATGGCAGCTGTGGTTTTTGACCTGAAGGAACTACCGGTTTACCCTTTTGAGCAGAGAGAAAAAAACGTTTTTTTCAGCGGGGCAGGCTTCAAGATCAGGATCATCGCCCTGCCTGCGGGAGGCGTCATGCCCGATTGTCCGATGCAAACTGCGGTGATCTTTCATGTCGTCGCCGGAGATGTCGAAGTCGAGGTCAATGGTGAGAAGCACCAACTGGAGGAAGGCCATTGCCTGGTCGGCGGGCCCGGGCGCTTTTCGATGAAAACAAACGGGGGTGCGCGCCTGCTGGGCGTGCAGATCGGTACCGCTCAACCAAGTGGAAGAGAATAAATTGAAAAGAAAATCCGGATATTATGGGCTTCCCCAGTTCATTGCGCAAGCAAAAGTGAGTTTGTTTGTTTTATTCATGCTGGGCATGGCGGGCAATGTCTTGGCGAACGATTGGCAATACTGGAGCACGTGGAGCGCGACGCACCCTGTTTCGAAAAAAGAGCAGGTTTCCGCGCTGACGGAAATTTATTTTCGCGGCATTTTATCCAAAGATTATGTTTATGACGAGTATGTCACTTATGGGCGCAAACTGGGCCATGGTTTTAGCCTATTGGGGCAGCTTTATTTCGAGTCGGTAAAATCCGCGGACGGCAAATGGAATGGGACCCGTTCACTCGTGGCCGGGCTATCGTATGCGTTCGAGATCCCGAAAGCCTTTGCCGTGAAAATCGAGGACCGTTTTTTCTATCGGTTGAGCTCACCCGCAGAATGGGATTATCACCGCCCCCGACTGTATTTGACGAGAGGGATCGGGCCAATCATCCTTACATTATCGGATGAAATGCGGATCGACTTGAGCGGCGAGCGGGCTGACAAATTCTTCCGCAACCGGATTTATGCCAACCTGTCAACCAAGATCTCGCCATCGGTAATGGTGGGGCTGGGCTATCTGCGACAGTCCGACAAGATCGGAGGGAGCTGGGCATCATTTGACGGCGTTCAGTCGCTGGTAACGGTAAATTTTTAGCGCAATGAGGATGAGAAAAAACAGATTAAAGATTGCGATTATTGCTCATCCATAAAAGATATGATTAATATCTAAGGAGGCTGAATATGACATGGTTAACAGGGTATCCTCGGGAAAAGGTGGAGTGGTTCCCGACCATCGACGCCGCCAAGTGCGTGAAATGCGGCATGTGCATGAATTGCGGAAAAAATGTTTTCGACTGGATGGAAAAAGGGGCGGTTGTCGCCCGGCCCTACAGCTGCTCGGTCGGATGCAATTCGTGCGCGAACCTTTGTTTGGGCGACGCCATCACGTTTCCGAAGTTGCAGGACTTGCGCCAACTCTATAAAAGGGAAGGAATTTGGGCGAAAGTAAAAAAACAGCTTGCCGAAGAAGGTAAATTGCAAATTAAAAAGTAAATTAAATCAGTCCGCTGGAATCATGATATTTTCCATTTTCGGCGGACTTGGTAAAAAACAGGAGAGTGTTTTGTGGATATTAAATTAGTTAGGGAAAAGGCGATTTTGCTGAAGCAAAAGATAAATTTAAGCACCTCACTGGTGGGAGTAAAGTTTATTTTTAAAGGCACTCCCGTCAGCACCGCTAACGCAGAACCGCTTTCAGGTCACCGGTATTGCCAGGCGTTGATGAAAGCCAGGCGGGGAAAACACGTGACCATTGACGCCGAAGGCATGGCCTGCCCCGCGGCGGCTGCGGCGTTTGGTTTTAAGGCGCTTCCCGAAGGATTAAAAACCGGAATGGGGCTGATGGGTTTTGGCATTACCTTCGAGCCGGTAACCGGGAAAAAC
>Ga0315293_10001626_pt1 | contig 21789 bp, 19 predicted proteins | sample YL17G13_20_MG_FD_203071 | JGI IMG/M metagenome (GOLD analysis project Ga0315293, IMG submission 203071) | Sediment microbial communities from Yellowstone Lake, YNP, Wyoming, USA - YL17G13_20 | ecosystem: Environmental > Aquatic > Freshwater > Lake > Sediment | place: USA: Wyoming | collected... | reverse complement strand
TGATCTGTACCCCAAAAAGTGGACACGAAAGTGTCTGCTTTTTGTATTTGAGGGGCAGATGGAGTAAGATATTATCATTAAACAACTAAAACAACATGAGCAAAAGAATATTTAGCGAAGAACAAATCAAGGAATTACTGCAAAACCCGAACGTTGCAAGGTGCAGCGACAAATCAATAACGTATCACAAAGATTTCAAAATTTTTGCAGTAAGAACATATCTGGACGAAGGATTGCCTCCGAACCAGATATTTAAGAACGCGGGATTAAACATAGATATGATTGGCAGGGATATCCCGGGATATTGTTTGCATCGCTGGCTAAAAACATTTAGGATTAAAGGGGTTGAAAAACTGTTCTCTGAAACTCGTGGCAAGGGCGGAGGCAGGCCCAAAACCAACTGGGCAGATGAGAAGGAAAAAATCAGATATTTGGAAGCGGAGAATGCTTATCTCAAAGAGGAGAACCGTTTTTTAGCCAAGCTCCGCAAAAAGAGTTGAAACTACGGTCATGTCAGAAATACCAAATCATCAGATTGCTGAAAAGAGATGTTAAGCTTTTGTGCAGAATCACTTGTGTCTCGCCGAGCGGATACTATAGATGGCTCGAACACGCAGACCAAATTCCCAAAGACTACGACGACTATCTGCTCGTTAAAGAGATATTTGAAGCCGGCAAGTCCAAATACGGGTGGCGCCAGGTGAAAATGCATCTGAAACGCAAAAAGAAGGTAATCATGAACCACAAAAAGATAATCAGGATAATGAAAAAATACAATCTCGTCGCTAAGATCAGACGAAAAAATCCCTACAAGGCCATAATGAAAAAGACAGCAGAACACAGAACATTTGAAAACAAATTAGATAGAAATTTCTTGCAATTAATTCCACGTAAAGTTTTCTGCACAGACATCACTTATCTGTTTTACAACAACCGAGTCGCTTATCTTTCTGTGGTAAAAGACATCGCAACCGGAGAAATCATGGCATGGCATGCTTCCCAACACATAACAATGGAATTGGTTCTTGGAACAATTAAGAAAATGGATAAATACACAAACGCATTAATTCATTCAGACCAAGGATTTCACTACACAAATCCAGAATACATCAGCGAAGTAAAAACATCGGGAATGATACAATCAATGTCCAGAAAAGGAAACTGCATTGATAACGCGCCTATCGAATCATTCTTCGGACATTTGAAAGATGACATTGATTACAAGAATTGCAAAACATTTGAAGAACTTTACCAGCTCATTGAAAATTACATACGATATTACAACCACGACCGCGCGCAGTGGGATAAAAACAAAATGACCCCGGTAGAATACCGAGATCATTTGTTGGCGCTAAGCGCCTAAACCTGCTTTTTTATTCGTGTCCGCTAAACGGGGTACACTTTATCAATGCGGCTGTTTTTTATTTGTAGCTAATCGTTGTCTTAATAGGATATGATGTCAGCCAATTTTTGGCCCCCATAACTTGAAAGTGAACATGGCATCCTGTAGACTTGCCGGCTCCAGCCATGCCAGGCTCTCCGCCCATCAAACCAATCCTGTCGCCAATATTAACCTTGGTTCCTGTTCCCACAAACAGAGTCATAAGGTGGCCATAATAAGTAGATGTTCCATTGCTATGTAAAATTGTTATGTGATTTCCCATGCCCTGGTTATATCCGCCATTTCCAACAGCCCTCTGGACAATGCCGGCCGCTGCCGCATAAATAGGTGTCCCGCATTTATTTGCTATATCAACTGCATTATAATAATGAAGTCCTTGCCATATAATTCCTTGCGTCGGGTAAATAAAGAAATTATCAGCCAGCGGAATTTGATTATTTATTATCGGAGCGGCTTTTTTGGGCATTACACCTCCAGACACGATTAAAATATCTCCGATATAAATGTCATCTTGGCTGGCTAAATCGTTATAAGAAATTACATCATCTGACTTGGCTTTATATGTCTGGGCAATTCCCGAAACAGTGTCGCCGGATTTTACAACGTGCAAAACTCCGTCTGTGGGCAAAATAGTTAAGCTCTGGCCAACCTTTATTGTTGAAGAACTTGTCAAATCATTTGCCCAAAGCAAGGTGCTAATTGATATTTTGTAAGAGTCTGCAATTAACTGCAGAGCGTCTCCGGGCTGCACAATATAATCAACAACTTCTTTTTGATTTTGGTTGCTTCCGCCGAACACATCCCCCAAAACTTTCCCGGACACAATGCGCGGAGTGGACAATCCCGAGATAGTATTATCTTGCATTATCTTTAAATCGGGAGTTTCTAAAGGAACTGCATTTGCCGGGCTGGAGAACAAGCTGCCACTGTTTAAGTTGGCTGATTTGTTAAAAAAAGAATTTAAAAATGCGACGCGGCCGGCGGCCAAATTACCCGTATTGGTCCGACTGTCGCAGGATGCGCATATCCCCCAGAATAAAATAATGGAAATCAACCCAAAATAAAACAAAGGATTTTTCAACAGCCTTTTTGGGTTAGCGCCCTTGTGTATGGTCTTGACCGGGCGGCAACTCTCCTTTATTTTTGTTAGAGCCTTATTAAGTAGTTTTAACAAATTAATTTAAAATTACCATTTTAAAGACCGCGAGTCAAATAGTTATACACCGTTTGTTTTGTGCTATAATGACGCAATAAATATCCGTCTATGGACTTAACTTCTCCAAAAATAATAAAAGAACTTCTGTCAAAATATGAAACCAGACCGTCAAGGGGTTTGGGCCAGAATTTTTTAATAGACAAGTATGTTTTAGAAAAAATTATTGCGGCAGCTGATATAAAACCAACTGATATTATTTTAGAAGTGGGGCCCGGCATTGGAACTTTAACTCAAGAATTAGCGAAAAAGGCAGAAAAAGTTGTTGCTGTAGAAAAAGACAAAACAATGGTTGAAGTTTTAAAAGAGACATTAAAAGATTATAAAAATATTGAAATCGTCAATGGCGATATATTAAAAATTTCAAATTTCAAATTTCAAATTTCAAATTATAAGGTTGTTGCCAACATTCCTTATTATTTAACCTCTCCTTTAATCAGAAAATTTTTGGAACTTAAAAACCCTCCGGGCGAAATGATTTTAATGTTACAGAAAGAAGTTGCTCAAAGAATTTGTTCAAAACCGCCGAGAATGAGCTTGCTGGCCGTATCTGTGCAATTTTACGCAGAGTCAAAAATTATTTCTTATGTCTCCAAAAATTGCTTCTGGCCTTCGCCAAAAATTGATTCCGCTATTATTAAAATCGTTCCGCATCCTTCCGCGTTAAATTCAGCGTCCTTCCGCGACAATCTTTTCAAAGTTGTGAAAGCAGGATTTTCTCATCCCAGAAAACAACTCGCCGGCAATTTATCAAAAATCTTAAAAATTGACAGAAAAAAAACTAATGAATGGCTTATAAAAAATAATATAAAGCCAACACAACGAGCAGAAACATTAAGCATAGATGATTGGCAAAATTTAGCCAAAACCTCTTGCATATAAAGTGTCCGACCGGACATTCTGTAAGATATTTGATATAATTATATAATGCATAAAAAGAAAAAAATAAATTTTCCCACTAAAACCGTCTTAAGCTATTTGAAAGATACCTCTAAAAATTTACTGGATTTAAGCGTTAATATATTTTTTGATCCAGACGCTCTTATTAGAAATGCCGGTTTTTATGTGAAATACCCGTCCTTTCCGTCTTTACTTGAAAAATGGCTATCAAACACAAAAAATAACTCACCTACAGCCTCTCTGGCATATACCGGAAATAAAATTTACCTTACAGACAGCGGCAGAATAAAAATTATAAAAAGTATAATAAAAGATAAAAATAAACGCAGCAGCTGGGATGGCAAATGGAGGGCTATTGTTTTTGATATTCCTGAATTAAACAGGAAAGAAAGGCGCTTCTTAAGAACGGAGCTTAAACAGTTGGAGTTTAAAGAACTTCAGCACAGCGTGTGGGTGTGTCCCTTTAATATTGAGCAGGAGTTGTCCGCTTTGCTGAAATTATGGAAAATAGACTTTAAGGGAGATATAAGATTTTTAAAAATAGAAAAAATTGTGGATGATAAAGATATTAAAAAATATTTTAAGTTATAGATTGCCATCTCTTTAATCTTATAATATGTCCGACCGGACAATCTGTAAGATGCGCGACAACCCTGAAGTGTCGATAAGAGGTGTTGATAACTTGACTGGATAAGCTTGATAAACACCCTTGAAAGCGCATAATAAAGGTAGCGCGTTGGGAGTTGTATAATTCCTAACTTCTTTCACAACCTACTTTCAGAAGGAGTTGAACATGTTAACCGCATCGAGCAGAATGTCGGCGTATCAATTGTCGAGGGCCATGGCTGCCCAGAAAAGGAAGAACGGTCTAATTCTCATCCTCATATTTTTGGCGCTGGGGATACTCGCCGTTGGAGTATATGCCTTCGTGCTCCCCGGCCACTCCATTAACGGCCTTCGTGAAGCGCTGACACAAAAACCGGATATATCAACCGCTGAACTTCGACAACAGGTTAGAGGATCAAATAACCCAAATAGGGTTATGGCAACAACTGCAACGGCATCTCTTTCCGGGATTCCCGTACAGATCAAAAAAGGTTCGCCAACTTCCACAGACCTCGAAGCAGCAAAAGTTGCTCTAGATCTTTGGAAACCAACTAAAATCGGCAAATCTTATTACCTATTTTATTACCTATACCAAGCTAATTATGAAACAAAGGCAATATTCGAGCTACGAGGGCCCATGATTTATGTCCGGCCCCAAGAAATAAGTGAAGCCGATAAACTTAATGGACTTGAATGGAAAGGGCGCGTTAATTTCGCCTCTGAAGCAACTCGCTCCTGTCTTTTAGCTTCACCTGATGCTCCTATTAACCAATGGAGCGAATGGTGGAGTAGTGCAGTTTCTACGGACGCGGGCTTCTCTTTTGAACTAGTTAAATCAAATAACGGAAAATGGGTATTCCATCGGGAAGGTGGCCATCCGATACTGACTTTTGCAGAGATCACAGAAGCAGATATCCCAAAATAGTGCGCGCCAGCTCACATACCCGGAGAATTCTTCGGGTCTTTTTTTACACCTGTTAATAACTCCATTGGCTTGAAATTTTTAAATAGCGTAAAATAAAGAAAATACACCCATTTAAGATAGATGTCACATGGGTTAATTTCCGCTATCCCGATTTAAGTTTTATGACTACAACAACAAAAGATTTGCTTTTGATTACTATATCCTTTTCAATATTTTTGTTTTTAATTACTTTTGCAAATAATAGTTTATTATATATAAATACGGCAAGTTTAATTGGCAGACAAAATAACTGCATTTCTAATTGGCAGTGCGATTCTTGGACCGTTTGCGATTCTCAGGGCAAATCATATAGAAAATGTACAGATATGAATAGTTACAAAGACTCGGCTTCTCCTGATGTTGATCGTGATTGCACACTAACACCGGAAATGCTGTCTTCGTATCAAAATGATTACAAAAAAAAACTTTTGCTTCTCGGTGGCGATAACTCTAAAATAAAAATTGATTTTACCAATGGCATACCAGAACAAAATGACGCAAACTGCCAATACGTAAACGATACGACCCCTACCTGCTATTATTTTAATCTTCCAGGAAACGCGTCTATCAAACTTTTGGGTGGCTCAATATCGGAAAACACTGCTTCTGGAAAAATGATCTTCATAAAAGGAGGCATAAGCAAAGAAATCATGACGGGAATTGAATCTATAAAAGAACCACTCATTAAAAATTCGGCAGGGTTTTACATATATCCGACTAATGTAAAAAATATTTTTTACATTGGCGGTGACAGAAAAGTAGAAGACAATATTATGTCGTGGAAAGAGATTTATTTTGATGTTTTGAAACAAGATATTATTTTTTATGCCACTGCCGGCATAGAAATAGGAACAACAAAAAAAAGTTTTATTAATGTTAAAAGGGGGGCTAAAAAAGAATACACTATTAATGTAAATCTACCAGATAATTGTATTTATCCAGAAAAATATAAGCTAAATGGTATTTTTGTAAACAATAAAAATAATAATATATTCCCATATTCTTTAGATTTTGACTGCAACCAAGACGGGAAAAGTTACTCTGATTCTGTTGAAATTGAACCGATGGCATTAAGTAATGATTTTAAGACACTACATTTGTTTGTACACAAATATAAAAATAATGATGTTATAAAAGACGATGTTGAATGGCATTATTTATTTGACTTAACTAACGGCAGTATGAAGTTTGCTCCCAATGATTGATCGCCAATAATATAATTGGTGGTATAGGAATTTGATAACAATACTTTAAAATTACAAAAATATTTACGATGCAGGAAATTTTTACATTTTTTAAAAACAAAAAATATTATTTTCTAATTTTTTTATTTTTAGTTGTTTTAGTTTTGACATTTCCTAATATAACTACGGCCGTTAACGGCTACCCTAGCCAATTCCACCCTGTCGTAGTACCGGTAGCACCAGCAGCAGCAGCGGCGGAGGCTGCTGCAGCGGAGGCGGCAGCCAAGGCGAAAGAAGCGTCTTGCGTGCCAAGCAAAACACAGTGGTGCTGTTATCATCCCAGCGGTTGGACAAGTGGAGGCAATGTTTGTATTACCGATCAGCCGCCAACTTTTGTTGGCGATGTTAACTATGGAACCGGAGATGCTTTAAACAATATTCCACTATGGATAGGAAAAGCTATAATATGGGGCACATTTAGAATAGCCGGTTATACCAGCTATATACTTTCCTATGTATTTTTTAAAATTGTAAGCAACCCGATAACAACAGACAAAAGCTTTGCTGAACCATGGGGCGATGTAAGAAATTTAGCTAATATGCTTATTGTTCTTGGGTTTGTGGTTGTGGGAGTAGCAACTGCTTTAAGAATCAAAACATACGCGGCAGGACAACTTTTGTGGAAATTAATAGTTGTAGCTCTTTTCGTCAATTTTTCCGGCCTATTCTGCGGCTTGATTATTGATGCAAGCAACCTGACAACAAGCGGATTATTAGGGGCGGCAGGAACCTCCGACGCATCCCTATCAAACACAGCTACAATATCAAACACGGGAGAACAAGTTCTTTTTAAAATATATTTAGGAATTAAAGGCAAGGAAAATACTACTACACAAGAAATATCGGGAGCCCCTCTTTCTTGGCATGTAGCAAAAAATGACGTAGCGTCGTTTTTCGGATATTGTATTCTCGCCGGCTTTGTTTATTTGGGCGTGACTTTTGTATTTCTTTATATGTCAGTTATATTAATTGCCAGATATGTTATTTTAATAATGCTGTTTATTTTATCCCCGCTGGCTTTTGCTTTTTGGGTCTTTCCTGCAACTAAAAAATTATGGACAGAATGGTGGAGCAATTTTATTAAATGGTGTTTTGTGGGAGTGTTCGCCTCTTTTACTCTTTGGCTCACGGCCATACAAGTAAAGGCGTTATCATTCGGTAGCATATCTAACGCGATAATATCCTGTGCTGTTATTTTGGGCTTCCTTTACATCGGATTTAAAATGACTGCTAAAAGCACTGGCATAGCGGCTATGGCGGGCAGCGCGGTTATGGGAATAGCCGGCGGAGCGGCTGGGCTTGCGATGGGAGCAAGTGGAAAAATCGCTGGGTTTGCGGCAAATAAAACCGGCCTATCAAGGGCTGGCAATTGGGTGAAAAATAAAACAGGCGGCGCGCTTGAAAGAGTCGGTTTAAGACAAAGAGGCACTACCGCCGGAAACGCCGCAGCGGAGATAGAGGCGCGACAAAAGACTACAGGTAATTTAAGCACAGACCAGCAGGCTAAACTTGTAAACAAATCGGCGTGGGGCCACGATGCTGTACAGAATAAGGTGGCTATGATTAAAAACCTTGCGAAGTCCGGCGATTTGCACAAATTGGGCGATACCGCCGCACAAGCTAAGGCCATTGCCTACGCTGAAAGTTACGATAAGAGCCGCGGCGTATCTTCAGGCGACCTAAGGAAAAATGCAGAAGACCATAATTATGAACTCGCAGAATACAATAATAAGAAAGTGTCTGACCTAGCTACGAGCCAGTTTGGGGGGCATAAAGGAAGAGCCGCCACTGCGCTGAAGAGACAAAAATTGGGCGAGATTATATCTTCTGGTAAATTAAGCACTGGCGAGGCAGGTCGTATCAACCATAATGATTTGGATTACGAAATGTTTAGGGAGCATGGCAATGCTAATTTTGTAGAAAAAATTGCAACCGCTCCTCAGGCGCTCAGAGATAGGGTTGGATCCTTCGACTCAAATTTAGAAAGAGATGCAGCCACTGCGCATGATGCAGGCGACAATGCAGCATTTAATAAGTTAAGAAATCTACACCATGCCATAGGGAGGATAAATTACAATCCTCCTCCAACGCCTCCAGCTCCTCCAGCCCCTCCAACTGGTTATGGCGAGGGTATATAATTTAATCTGATTTTGTAACATGAATATAAACGAAAAAAATAAAATGTATATAATATTCACCCCTGAGGCGAACTCTGCTCTTGATGGTTTAATTAAAAATTTTAATCTGGAAGAAACACCGGAAGAATTTCTTAGGAAAGCCAAAGAAAAAATCCCATGCAATATTGTTATAATCGACCACCTTGCGAAGGATTTTGCCTGGCAGGTCATATCAGAAAAAAACTTAGTTGATTCTCTGCAAAAAAAAATAGGCATTTCTATACAAATAGCAGAACAAATATCAAAAGAGATTACAACTAAAATCATTCCTCTTTTAAAAAAAGTCACTGGGTCAGAAGAATCTAATTCTGTGGGCGAAGAAAATGGATTAGAAGATATATCAGTAACCGCTAAAAAACCTGATTTTTCTGATGTAAAAAAAGAACTAAAAAATTTTGAAGAAGTAGAAAAAAAATATAATAATAACAAACCACGGATGATAGAAGACACGGGTAGTGTTGTAGGAAAACCTATAAAAAAATTGCTAAAAAATGTGAAATTATCAGAAAACGCTGAAAACATTAACAAACCCCCTAAAGGACCGGAAAAGCTAAAATCCAGCGGATCAGATAAGTATCGAGAACTAATCGGATAAAATTTATTTGTAAAAAAAGAGGGGCAAGACATGCATTGTCCTGCCCCCGGTTTGTTTTCCCGAAGGGACAAACCCTTAATTTGGTGTTCTTCTTTGAGGGTCCCACTTGGGATAAATACCGTTCCTCTCAAAGAACTCTCCTGCTAACTGATCTTTGGACTTAAGTCCTTTTTTTTTGCCACTACCGTCAGAATCCTTGCCGCGGTTGCCTTGGCCTCCGCCACCGACCATAACGCCTGCGCCGCCTCCACCAACGACTGCGGTGGTAGCGTTCTCAAGGCCCCGGATATCTATCTGTTGATATCCAGGCGTCTTGGCGAGAGCCCTCTCGCGGAGCTCTCTCTGTTTGGCTTCGATTTGTGCCTTCGTGGCGGTCTTATGACTGGCCAGCCACTTCTTCAGGGCCTGATTTGTGTCATCGAACTCAAGGGCGCTTGCCATTGCCCGGTGCACAGCGGCTGCGGCATCCCTTTGCGCTTTATATGGCGCAAGGGTTGTATCCCGCCAACCTACCGGCGGGTCAATACTTCTCAACACCACCGACTCAACCCTGATTCCAGCGGCAGCATGCAACTCATCTAATATCGAAACGCCGTTCTGTTGGGAATTCAGCGCTTCCCATAGACGCGCACTAATAGAATCCGGAACTCGCTCTTCTTCCGTGTCTCGCCCGACGATATCGTCGTCGTACGAAATCTCGGCAAGAAGGTCGCGGAAGCACGACAGAATTTTGGTGTTCATTTCAGCGTACCAGTCACTTGCATTAAAGAAGGCTTTCCCGTAGTCCTCTATAACGCCGAATACTGCTATAAGTCCCGACAAAGGCAGCGCGTGACTATCCTCCTCATCCTTGAAGGGGAGGGCATAAGGATATCGAGTAGTCTTGAAACTACTGACAATACCCCCATCCTTCTCGTTCTCAAGGGGATGGAGTTCGGCTTGGGCCACTCCTTTACTGTCAGTCACACTCTTCATAAATGTCATCTTGCGCCTGTAAAGAGCGTGCATCCCCGGAATTCCAATCCATCGTAATCCGGGGCCAATTGTCCTTACATATTTTCCCCACCTCAGGATAATCTTGCACCACCCCTGTTCAACCCGAGTGAACAGTATGTTGACCTTGGCTAGCCCCAAAACAACCAGATATCCGATTACAAAACCCCCCACCACCAGCAACAAGCTCCACAGAAAAGTCGTAATTAAACTCATTGTTCTTCTCCTGATTATTGTCCATTGACAGCTGTACGGTACACCCGTACTTGCTGTTTTTTACAATGTTCTTACTATATTAATTATAGCATATTAAAAATATCGTGTCAAGGTGTTGAGAACTCTTGTTGTTTATACTTTTTTATGCGTGATATAATAAGTAAATTACCAATCTACTAATGCCTACTAATATACTAATGGATGAGAAAAAAATAAGAAATGATTTATTATATCCAGAATTAAGCTATAAAATTATTGGTTTATTATTTGAGGTTTCCAACGAGATAGGGTCTGGTTGCTTGGAAAAATATTATCAAAAGGCGATAGCGTTGTCTTTTGAAGAGGCTGGATTAAAATTTAAAGAACAAGTTTATGTGCCCTTCACCTTTAAAAATATAAAAATCGGGAGATGTTTTCTTGATTTCTTAGTCGAAGATAAAATAGTTTTAGAACTAAAAACAAGTGACAGATTCTCCAGACAAGATATTGAACAGATTTATTCTTATTTAAAAATAAACAACTTAAACTTAGGAATCTTAGCTAGTTTTACAAGCCACGGACTAAAATCAAAACGAATTCTTAATATAAATTAGGCACATTAGTATATTCGTAATAATTAGTAAATTAGTAATGTAATGGAACAATACCCTATACCGCAATTTATTGAACAAGAAGGCAAAATCGCTTTCTTTATATCTTTCAGGCAATTCTTTTATCTTGTGGGAGCAGGAGTTATTTGTTTCTTTTTATATTGGATTTTGCCTAAGGTTATTTTTTATTTAGTCGCAGCCGTACTTTTTATCGGAGCGGGAACACTCGCCTTTGCGACGGTAAACGGCGTGCCAATCCTAAATATGATTTTAGGGGCGATTGGTTTTTCGATGGGCGGTAAAAATTATGTTTGGAAGAAAAAAGAATCTCCTTATCCATTTAAACCAATAAAAAGAACCTTAATTAGAAAAATAGACCAAGGCCCGGTTTTACAAGCCCAAACAAGCCAGCTGAAAAGGACAAAGACACAGGTAGAACTGCGCACAAAATAATAAATAATTACGAAACTACTAATCTGTACGAATATACGAATGCGGATTAGTATATTAGTAAAAATTCGTAAATTAGTAATAACTATGGCTGAATCGGCAACACAAGCATTTTTAGAAATACAAGACATAAGAGAGGGGATTTTGCTTTTGAAAAATACTTCCATAAGGGGCGTTTTAATGGTTTCTTCCATAAATTTTGCGTTGAAATCGGAAGAAGAGCAAACGGCCGTAGTTTATGCTTTCCAAAACTTTTTGAATTCTTTGGATTTTTTCTGCCAGATTGTCATACAATCAAGAAAAATAAACATCACTCCATATTTAGACGGCTTAAAAGATTTGGAAGAACGGCAAACCAATGCTCTGTTAAGGGAACAAACATCCTCATATAGGGAGTTTATAAAAAATATGGTTGTAGGAGACACAATTATGACGAAAAACTTTTATATGGTTATTCCATATAACCTAATGGAAATATTCGGGTTAAAGGGCGCTTCAAAAAAATTTAACCCCTTTAAACAAACCCAACAAAATCAGCCGATGAAAGATGACGAATTCCAGAGATGCAAAACACAACTTTGGCAGAGACTGGAATATGTATCAATGGGATTGCGAAGGTGCGGGTTGGAAGCTGTGCCATTAACAACGCCCGAACTCATTGAACTTTTTTGGTCTATACATCATCCAGACCAGGCAGAAATCGGATACTACCCGGAAATTTTACCGGAACTTCTTAAGTAATTACTAATTTACTAATCTGTACGAATATACGAATACGGATTAGTATATTAGTAAAAATTCGTAAATTAGTAATATCATGAATTTTTTAGACAATCTTTTAGGGAAAAAAGAGGAAAACTTGGCGGATGAAAAAATTTTCCAGGAGGAAGCTTTTGATGTAAGGGATATTATAGCTCCGCCGTATATTGGAGTGCTGCAAGACCATATAAAACTGGGAGAAAGGCTGGCAAAATCTTTCTTTGTTTTTTCTTATCCAAGATATTTAAACACCGGCTGGTTTTCGCCTGTTATAGATTTAAATACTCCGATGGATATTTCATTTTTTATACATCCTGTAAGCTCGGAGCTGATTTTAAAAAAATTAAGGAAAAAAATCACAGAGGTTTCGTCAGAGGTTTTAGAAAGAGAGGAAAAAGGATTAATCAGGGACCCTGCTTTGGAAACCGCATACAGAGATATTGAAACACTTCGCGATAACTTGATGACAGCCCAGGAAAAAATGTTCAGATTCGGGCTCTATATTACAATTTATGAAAACTCTGAAAAAGAATTGCGGGATACAGAGCTCACATTAAGGTCAATTTTTGAATCCAGATTAATTTATATAAAACCAGCTTTATTTAAACAAAAAGAGGGGTTTATTTCTTGCAGCCCTTATGGCATGGACTTGATAGAAGTTCACACTCCGATGGATACAGGACCTTTATCAACTTGCTTTCCGTTTATTTCTTTTGATTTAAGCTCTAATGAAGGAATTTTATACGGCACAAATAGACATAATAATTCTTTGGTTTTGTTTGACAGGTTTAGTTTGGAAAACGCCAACATGGTGGTATTTGCGAAATCCGGTTCCGGAAAATCTTTTGCCATAAAACTGGAAATTTTAAGATATTTGATGCAGGGAGTTGACTGCATAGTTATTGACCCGGAAAACGAGTACGAATTTTTGGCAGATGCTGTGGGCGGGGCGTTTTTTAAAATTTCTCTGACTTCGCCAAACCATTTGAATCCGTTTGATTTGCCTCTCCCCGGTCCGGATGACAACCCCGAAGATATTTTAAGGTCCAATGTCATCAACCTGGTTGGACTTTTAAGAATTATGCTGGGAGGATTAACGCCCGAAGAGGACAGCATTTTAGATGAAGCGCTTACGGAAACTTATGCCGTGAGAGATATTACCCCGGAATCGGACCCAAAAACATGGGCCAATAATACTCCTTTAATGTCTGACTTCCAGGAAATTTTGGAAAGCATGACGGGAACAGAATCTTTGGTAAATCGTATGAAAAAATTTACTAAAGGAACTTTTTCTGATTTCTTCAATAAGCAGTCAAATATATCTATAGATAAAAATTTTGTCGTATTTGGGATAAGGGATATGGAAGAATCTTTAAGGCCGATAGCTTTGTATATTGTTATGAGATATGTCTGGAATATGGTCAGGTCAAAATTGAAAAAAAGAATCCTGGTTATTGATGAGGCGTGGTGGCTTATGCAGTCAGATGACGGGGCTTCTTTCCTTTTTGGCTTGGTAAAAAGGGCAAGAAAATATTGGCTGGGAGTGACAACTATCACCCAGGACGTGGCTGACTTTATGAGGTCTGATTATGGCAGGGCAATTATCACAAACTCATCTTTGCAACTTTTGATGAAACAGTCCACAGCAGATATTGATGTTGTGCAAAAAACCTTTAATTTAACCGAGCAGGAAAAATATCTGTTGATTGAGGCGGCGGTCGGAGAAGGATTGTTTTTTGCAGGCAGAAAACATGTATACTTGTCAGTAGTCGCCAGCCAGACAGAAAACCAAATAATTACAACTAATCCTCAGGAGATTTTACAAAACAGAGAGGCAAAAAGAAGATTAGAATCTGCCCAAAACTAAAAAATGGCCAAAAAAATCAAGAAGATAATTCTTTTTTTTGGAATAATTTTCGTTTTTCTACTAAACGCGGGTTTTGTTTTGGCTTTAGAAGTGCCCCTGCCGGGACTGGGGAATAAACCGGACATCGGCGCGTATGTCTGTTATATTGTCGGCTTGGGAATGAGTCTGGCTGTTATTATAGCTGCTCTTTCAGTGGCTTTTGGCGGAATTTATTATCTGGTTTCTTATGGCAGAGGAAAATTTACAAGCGAAGCTAAAGAGTGGATAAAAGCCGGAATTACTGGTCTTTTGATAGTTGTTTGCGCGCCCTTAATCGCCTACACAATCAATCCCGACCTGACCAGTTGTAAAATTGGCGTTTTATCCCCCCTTAGCGCCATTAATTCCTCTATCAACCCCGCTACCAGCAAAAGCACTGTACCAGTCTTTACTTACCAAGAAATTCCTATTGGAACTTTAACTGAAAATCTTTTAACAAGGACAATGGATTGTTATGGCTTTGACCAAGAGGGAAATCCTGTTGCCGGAGAAAAAATAACAGCAGGGAACTGCGGGTTTTTTGGGGGCTGCCCCGAAGGGCAGACATGCGATAAAAATAGCGGTAAATGCTACATATCCGGGCCAACATATATAGACCATGACCGCGCGGATTGCCTTACGCAATTAGTTGAGGGCGCTCAAAAAAAAGCTTCTGTTATTGCCGCATTATCAGATGAAATAACCAAGTTAATGGACAGCTGCGATTGCGAAAAATTCGGCAAATGCAAAGATACTTGCGGGGGCGAAAACGGATGTTTCATATACGGCTCTAATGTCAAATTCGGAACTGATGGGCAGTGTACGGGAACGTGCGCAGGACCGTGCATAGGAGCTGGCTGCGAACAGCCGGCAGAACCGCCAGACTGTTGCCCACCTGGAGTTAAAAACCAAATTGAACATGGGCTAATCCTCCTTTCTGTTGATGTGGGTTCAAGCAGTGGTGTTGGCGGGGTCTGTTTAACCCCCCAAAAAGGATATAAGGGACTAGATGAATTTAGGTGCCCAAACCCTAATGATGGAAAAATCCAAACTCCGTGTTCTGGTATCCCCGGCTGGGTTGAAAAACAAATTCGAATAGACAATAAAACAATTATAGTAATTGACCAAAGCAAATGGAAATTGTTAAATCTTATACAGCAAGAGACATACTTTAAAGAAAAAATAGCTAATTGGGCAAAAGACAGTAAAATCCAGGCCGATAAAAATGAGCTGGAAAGGGCAAAGTCCACGCTAAACAATTGCTATATGGCAATGCCTTATCTTGACCTTATTAAAGCCCGCGAGACCGCAGACAACACACAACGACTTGTTTCAATCAACCCGGAAACATTTTATGACACCGCAACAAGCAAGCCGATAAGCGTATCAAAATATTGCGCGGGATTTAATTACGATAACTCCGACTGTTTAAAAATGTGCAATGATATGTGCCCGGACACAAGCGATAAAGCTGTCGGGCTTTATCAACAAAAAACCGGTAAGTGCGCAAAAGATGATACGGTGTGCCTAGACAAGGCCGCTAAAGAGGCTTACCAAGAAAGACCGTGCCCAGATGCCCCGGACCCGTCGAATACCAAAACTTTTGCAGGTTGCTTAACTGCCTGCCAGGGAGGGAAGGCAAGCGACTGCGAGAAAAAATATTTAGCGTGTTCTAATGAATATGATTTTTGCGAAGAACAAAGCGCAAATAATTCACAATGCGTTATAGACAAAGCCGATGTTTGTTTGTTCGGCGGGCAAGGGCTCAAAAACTGCGTGACATCAACTACTGACCAAGGCAACACAAACTTTTGCATCAATAATGCTTATTTGTGCAAAAACGGGTCTAACGAATATGCCGGCTATCCGGATTGCGCCACTCCCGGACCCAGCAAGTGTTCAGCCGGAGATAGCTCCGCGTCCTTCTTTTATGAGAACCCGAAATGCCAAAAATGCAAAGACCCATATGCTTCGCTGACTAAGGGCGGCGGAAAATGCCAAGATATATATCCTGAAACCGCAAAATGCCCAACATCTTCTAATTGCCCGGGTTGCCCGTGCGACCAAATAGACACTACTCTTAAATTTTCCGTTCCAATAGAGAGCTACCAAAAAGTTGCGTATGAAGATAATTATTATACGACAGAACAGCCATTTTCCGCTTATCAAATGGTCGGTCCTCAATGCAATAATTATTCTCTTAATGATGACCCGTTAACTTTTTATTGCCAAGATAACTGGTGGCTAGACCCAAACAGGGAAAAAAGCGGAGTAACGCCAATAGGAACAGAAAAGGTTTGCCCCATTAAACTAGAAATACCAATTGGCCAGACAGTTGATAACGCAAAAAATTGGGCCGATGCGCTGATAAAATCCGCAGATAAAATAAATCAAGATATACAAGTAGCGCTTAATCAAATGGATAAAATAGGAAAGGCAAAAGACACAAGCCCAATACAAGATTACTGCAGGTGCAATGCAAAATTTGAAAATAGTAATCCAATTTGTAAAACAGATTGCCAATATGCCCAGTGGTGGGACATAGTGGGCGCCGACCAGGACGGCAATCCAATCTGGGGGTGGAGGTGCAGCTGCATTCTCGAACCATGTAAGGGGAGCCCGTGTCAGCAAATGACAGATTATTTAGCGCAACTTTGGAATAATATCAGGCAATTAAAACTTGATTTTATAGATTTTTATACGGCTATGCTTAAAGAGCCTAGAAGCGACATTATGAAAGAGCTTACTTATTCAAGGCAAACAACAAATAATTGCAGTGTGACAAGCAGCAGCTCTGATTCAAAAAACAGGCTACTAAACTGCACAAGGGTTGAAGATGAATTAATATCTCCTATTACCACCGGCCAAATAACAATTAACGGCGAGACTGTAAATTCTTATTGCTATGGGAAAGAATTGGGCAAACTTTTTGATACCCCTTTAACAGACAACTGGTTCTGCTGCCAGCAATATCAAAAAACTCCTGGTACTCAAGGCGCTACCGCGCAATAATTAAAAAACCATTCAATTACACATATAAATTAACAAAAATATGAGAAATAAAAAAAACATAACAAAAAATAAATTTTTAATATTTTTAATCTTTTTTGCCGCCCTTCTTTTTTTGGGCGCTAATTTTGTTTCTGCTTTGACTTTAGAGGTACCATCACTCAAGGTATCGTGCCCAGACTCCGGCTCTTGTCTTCCACAATATGTCTCCTCTATTTTCTCCTGGGCTATTTCTATTGCCGGGGTTCTTTCTCTCATCTCTTTTATTGTGGGAGCTGTTGGTTTAATAATATCGGGCGATAATCCTACGCTCCATGGCGATTCAATAGACAGAATGAAAGGAGCTGTCATAGGGTTAGCGTTAACGCTCTGCTCTCTTTTAATTTTAACCACAATCAATCCTGTATTTAAAAACCCGACGCTGACACCGTTGCCGGCGGCGCCGACTATTGCAATGCCAATAATTACGGGCGTTTTTTATTATACACAGCCCGGATGCGCGGGAGACAGTTCCGGCCCAAATACCTCATCCCAAAACCATATAGATAGCGCCTTTGCCGGGAAAATAAAATCAATTAAAATTATTAATGACCCGGCCAAAGACATTTATTACGGCGCTATTTTCCACGCAACTCCCGGGCTTGAAAATGCCGGGGACTGCAGCTCCCCAATAGTAAGCACCACTTGTAGCCCCGTCAATGTAGACCCCTTTGCTGCCGATATTTTTAAAATAAATAAAACTCCTAATACTTCCGGAACTGGCGTTACTTTTTATAGCGAAGCTTATGGTTGGACCACTGGCATGAATGCCGGCTCTAAGGTAATTAAAAACACAGATATTATTCCCGCAAATGATAGTTATACCGCCTACGCCGCTAGTATGCGCTTTGACTATACGGGTGTTAATAGACCAGATGTATACAAGCACAAATGTGATTCTAGCAAATCCGCTGACGCTATTGGCAATAGAGCAGGAATTGATTGCTCCGAAGGTGCCTGTGAAACCTTTAAAGATTGTCCTGGATCTATAAAAATAAATGGAAAATATTTAGTTTACCTTAGTGTGGGGTACGCCACTTTTTTCTGCCACACATTTACTGAAGATGTTGAAAGTTTAGATAGTGAACAAATTGGGGGTGAAAGCAGTGCAACCGGCGAAAAATTAACTGCTGTTAGTATAATCCCCATAGAATAATAGCTAATTAATATGGCGAAGAATAAATTTTTATTATTTTCAATCTTTTTTTCCGCCTTTCTTTTTCTGGGCGCTAATTTTGTTTCTGCATTAGAGGTGAATTTGGGGTTAGGAGACAACCCCGACCTTCCTAAATATATCTCCTTCATTTTTTCCTGGGCTATTTCTGTTGGCGGAACTATTGCCCTTCTCTCTTTTGTTATTGGAGCTGTTGGTTTGATAATATCGGGCGATAATACGGGATTGGCCGGTGATTCAAAAGACCGGATGAAAAATGCTATTTTGGGGCTAATTTTGATAATGACTGCTTACTTAATTATGTACACAATTAATCCTGCGCTTGTAACCCCGACACTTACCCAGTTGCCACCAGCGCCGACCATCGCAGTGCCGATACCTCCGGGTGTTTATTATTACCTAGAGCTCGGCTGTAAGGGAGACAGTTCCAGCCCAAATGCTTCCTCCCAAGACCACATAGACAGCGCTTTTGCCGGGAAAATAAAATCAATTAAAATTATTAACGACAAAAAAAATAATGTTTATTACGGCGTGATTTTTCACAACGTAGCCGGATTGGAAAATGTCGGACCGTGCAGTCAGCCCATTATAGATGAAGGTTGCCAGCCCGTCGGCATAAGCGCTTACGCGGTTGATATTTTTGCATTAAATAAAAATAATAATACATCGCCCAGCGGAACTGGAATTGATTTTTATAGCGAAGCTTATGGATACAATGTCGGGGCGCAAAACAGGGGAGAAGGTTTTTGCACGGTCAGTAACAATAAAATAAACGGCATTCTCAAAATAAAAGCCGCCGACCTGGATTTTGGAGGAGGCGGTTCTTCCTACGACTGCGGATATTCTAAAAAAACATTGCCGCAATACAAGGGCCTATACACAACATTTCAATACAGGCCCGGCTCCATAAATATTAAGGGGAAATATTTGGTCGCCCTATATAGCGCCGGATATTGCCAGGTTTTTAGCGCTACTGCGGCCAATTTAAATATGCAGCCGTTTGTCGCGGCCAGATATTCTGTGGAAGATATTTATATTATTCCAACAACAAAATAAAACAATAATAATGGAAAAAAAATATAAAAAATTTATCCTCGCTGTTATTTTTCTTGTTTTTTTGTGCGGCAGTTTCTCTTGTTTATTTGTGAACAAGATTTCTGCGGCGGACTTGGAGGTAAAAAAATACCCGACAATTGCCGGTAAAACCATAACTCCGGAAACAAAATTACCGGATTTTGCAATATATTTATTTAATGCCGGAATGCTTATTGGTGTTGCCGCTGTTTTTATTTCTTTAGCTGTTGCCGGGGTAATGTATGCTTTATCCCCAATAAAATCTGACCTGCTGGGCGAGGCAAAAGACAGGGTATCGGGAGCAATATCCGGTTTGTTAATTTTGGTTTCAACATATTTAATTATAACCACCATTAATCCCCAACTTAGAGCATTCACCTCAACGCCGCTGCCACCGGCAGAGATAACCGCTCCGGCAGTAAAACAAACTCCGGGGGTTTATTTTTATAAAGCCGGATGCTCTGATAAAACAGCCCAGTCTTATAATTCAAGCGTCAAAGATTTGGGGCCATCATTAAGGAAAAAAGTAAATTCTGTAAAAAATGTACCAGACATAGATAACGACACCTATTATATATCAATCTTATATGAAACAATAAATTTTCAGGGAAAATGCCAATATATCAACCCAAAAGGCTGTCAATTAAGCCAGATTGGCGCCTCGTCTGCCTCTATTTATCAATACAATTTTGACCCCTCCGGCGACGGGGTGTATTTTTACCGCAAATCATTTTTTAACCAGGAGGGCGGATATTTTTATGTTTCAAATAATGAGATTCAAAATGCCGGCTTATATATACGAAACCTAAACCAACTGCAATTTACAGGCGTGCCGGAAGATGAGCAGGATTGTATAAAATATGATGAAAAAGGAGATTGCGCTAAAAAAAGCATTCCAACTCTTGGCGGAGAAAATATTTCATCTATAAAAATAGGCAAAGATTATCTTGTTTTACTCAGCTACGCCGGGCCCGGGGAAACGTGTGAAAGTGTTGTAAACGATTCATGCCAAGAATTTCCTACACCCGACGATGTAAACAAAACCGGACCCCTGCAAATAAAATGGGATGAAATCAGGAACCACAAAATAATAAAACAAGGTGGCGTAATTCCAAATTGTGTGACTATTATCCCAATATAAAAAGCCTAAAAATACTAAAAAACCGCCCTGAGTTTATCGAAGGGCGGTTTTTTAATATTTAGAGAATTATTTAGCCCTTATTATAATGTGCCTGTCAAAACCCTCTCCTTGGCTTTCCGTAGATATGTCCGTCCTTTGCGACAACTCCGCATGTATAATTCTCCTTTCGTAAGAAGACATCGGCGGAAGCGATTTTTCCTCTTTATTTAAAGACACATGGTCTGCCAAATCTTTGGCCATATTTTTTAAATATTCTATTTTTTGTTTTTTATAGTCGTTGATGTCTAAATTCAGATAAAAAACCCCCTGTAATTTTCTGCTTAAAATGGCTCGCAGAAGGCGCTGAATTTCAAAAAGCGTCTGCCCCTGCTGTCCGATTAAAATTTGAGGCTCGTCCAGTTTTATATTTAAATTAATAACCTCTATATTTCCCTCACCCAAATCCTGCCCGCCCTGCGTCTCTTTTTTCACGGAAGACAAATCAGCCTCCATACTGGAGACGGGGATTGTCATCTTCTCAAAAAATTCTTTTACCGCCTCTTTAATTTTATTTATTTTGGCTTGTTCAGACATATCTCTTATTTATTAACTATCTCTGGCTTGTTGTTTTTTTTCCAGCCCGAGGCTGGTCCGCCTTGGGCGGAAAAAATTAAATACTGCTGAATTATAGAAAATAAACCGCTTATTGTCCAGTATAATCCCAAAGCAGAGGGAAGGCTTATAAGTATTATTATTGTAAACACGGGAAAAAAATAAAGCGTTTGTTTCTGCATAATTTGGGAAAAGTCGGCGCCCCTTCCCTGCAAATCGGTTTTTGGGGCGGCGGGAGGAAGCAGCATTTTTGTCTGGAAATACTGCACTAGTCCGGCTATAACCGCTAATATCAGATTGGGTTTAGATAAATCAATTATGTGCAAAAACAAGGGGTTTATATTGCCCGGGTTCAAGACAAAACCATATAGCGCTGCAAGTTTTTGCGGGTTTACTCCGTCCCAAAAGACCTGGTAAAGCGCTATTAATATAGGTATTTGTATAAGACTTAAAAACAGACCCGAAAAAGGATTTATTTTTTCTGTTTTATAAAGGGCCAGAGTCTCTTTTGCTTGTTTTTCCTTGTCGTCCTTATATTTTTTCTGCAGTTCTTGTATTTTGGGCTGTAATTTTTGAAGGCTCTTTTGAGACTTAACGGCTTTTACTGAAAGCGGATAAAGTATAAACCTGATAATTATAGTTAAAAGTATTATAACTATGCCAAAATCGTGTCCCGGCACATAATTATACAACAGCACCAAAGAATTAAAAAGCGGCTGGTATAGTATTATATAAAAAAAATTTATTACAGATTCAAACATTTTTTC
>Ga0315293_10001622_pt1 | contig 21828 bp, 12 predicted proteins | sample YL17G13_20_MG_FD_203071 | JGI IMG/M metagenome (GOLD analysis project Ga0315293, IMG submission 203071) | Sediment microbial communities from Yellowstone Lake, YNP, Wyoming, USA - YL17G13_20 | ecosystem: Environmental > Aquatic > Freshwater > Lake > Sediment | place: USA: Wyoming | collected... | reverse complement strand
CCTCTCACAATCCCCACAAAAGGCCCATATCTGCCCCCTGTGGCCCGATCTTGCTCATTGGGGGAATGTGATGCCTGAATTCGAGGAATTAGCCGCAAACCCAGAGGATGTCGGGACCATTCTCTCAAAACTCAGGGTCATCCGCAGGGAGATGGCCAGGAAGGCCATTCTTGGGAGGGGGAGGATGGACATCCTGGCATCCCACGTCTTAGGCTACCAGGTCAAGCCGTTTCATTCGAAGATGATCCGCTTTCAGTCGAAAGCGTTGGATACCTGCCTGCAACTGGCCCCCAGGGGATACGGCAAATCGACCATTCTCACAATAACCAGGGCCATCTTCGATATAATCAGGGACCCCAACGTTAGAATCCTGATCGCCTCCAACACCCAACTCCAGGCCGAGGTCTTTCTGCGCGAGATCAAGTTCCATCTGCAACACAACCCCAGGGTTCTCGAATACTTTGGCGCCTTTGCCTCGGAAGATAAGTGGGATACCCGGGAGATCATAGTGGCCACCAAGACCTCGTCGGCCAAGGAGAGCACCATCACCTGCGTGGGGGTCGGCGGGGCGGTCGTCTCGCGGCATTACGACGTTATTATCTGCGACGACATTGTGGATGAGGAGAACTCGCGCACCGAACTCCAAAGGGAAAAGGTCAGGATTTGGTGGTACAAGACACTGCTGCCGTGCCTGGAACCTGAAGGCCGGCTCTATGTTTTGGGAACGAGGTATCACTACCTCGACCTCTACGGATATCTCATCAAAAACGAATATGAAAACAAACATCAGGTCATCCGGGCCATCGAGGAGGACGGCTCGACCCCCTGGCCGGAGAAGTTTTCATTGGAATGGCTTGAGGAGCGAAGAAGGCAATCTGGTTCAATTATATTCAACGCCCAGTATCAAAATGACACTTCCCTCATGAAAGGAAATATCTTCAGAGAGGAGTGGTTCCGCTTCTATGATACTCAGCCCGATTGGGAGCGGATGCATTTCTTTGTGGGGTGCGACCCGGCCGCTACCAGGAAGGAGTCGATTCTCTCCCGGGGCAAGGCGGAGGGTGACTGGTGGACGATCGTGGTGGGCGCCAGGCAGAGGGGAGATGGAGGCTATTCTTCGGAGATTTATCTGAAGGAGCTCTGGCGGGGCCGCTGCACCAAGGAGGAGTACCTCACAAAGCTGAAGGAGATACAGAGCCACTACAAGCCCGTCCGGGTTGCGATGGAGACCGTGGCCGCCCAAGAGTACTTAGCCCAGGACGCAGAAAAGTTCATGCCGGTTCACAGAATGGAGCGGACCAAGGATAAGGTGGCCAGGGCCTACTGGCTGCAGGCCTTCTTTGAAAATTCTCAGGTGCTCTTCCCTGCGAAAAACCTCGTCGCGGACTATTCGATCTGGCAGGCGCTCTCAGACGAGCTGCTTCTCTTCCCCCAGGGCGAGCACGATGACCTCTTCGACGGCCTCCAGACTATGGTCGAGGGGAGCCTACTGGGAGATAGAATCCCCATAATTTTATCGGCCGGCCCTCGTGAGTTCGGGCCGAGGTCTCCGGTTTGGGATGGATATATGTCATGGACCGAGACTAAAGATAGACCATTTGAATAAAGGGTCCATTGCGTTTTTAAAGCGCACTTCGTCTAATATCGATTAACCTAATGAAAGGAGCGATTGCAATGAACCTTATCCCGGGAACCGAGTTGTGGGAGTTCGATCCGGAACTGGTGAAGATTAGAGCCGGATGGCTGGCGTCGAAATACGGCCTCCCATACGATAGGGTGTACAAAGTCCTTGATCGGACGGTCCTCAAGGAACCGATTCACCCATTTGAATATGAGCCTGATGAAGTCGGAATAGACGAACTGGTTTATTACCTTATTTTTGAGCCATGCCTGGAGAAAGCGCTTACCTATCTCAGACCTGAGGTAGCGCTGGCGCTCTTTGAACGCGAAAAGCCAGAGTCCATCGCTACCTGGATAAAACAATCATATGAGATAATCGGGAAACTTATCTTTCCCACTGATTATCTGTTGGACGTTTCGTTCGCGCCACAACTGACAGGCGGGGCTTGAGTGCGAAACTTCTGAATTCGGTTAACAAAATTGATTAGATTTGAGGAGTTAACTGGAGGAAAGCATGACGATAAAGGCTAATCGGCGAATACGCCGGAAGTCGAGGGCCTTAAAATACGCGGTGGAATCTTCAAACAGGAAAGCCCCTTATAAAGTGCTCAAAAACAAATTATCGGCTGGCCCGCGTGAGTTCGGGCCGAAGTCCCCGGTTTGGGATGGATATATGTCATGGGCTGAGACTAGAGATAGACCATATGAATAAGGGATTCATTGCGTTCTTAAAACACGCTCTGCCTGATTTCGATTGACCGCCTTCAACGAGAATTGGGATTTTGCTGACCCTGACTGGAAAGCTGCGATAATTCCCCCAAGGGGAGCATGATGATCTATTCAGTGGACTACAAACTATGATAGAAGTGACGCTCTCAAGAGATTGCGGGCCGATGGTGACGTTTGCTTCGTGGGGGGATGACGACGAAGACGACGTTCCGTGGTCACCCAGGAAGACTCGACTTCGTTTTTAGCGCCTCCAAGGCTTGCTGGCTTCGGGCCATCCTGGAGAACAGCCAGATTGTATTTCCCGCCAAGTATCTTGGGGGAAATTATTTCCTCGGCTTACGGCTTTTAGATTTCGTTACAGGTTTTGCTCGATGAGTAACAAGTTGTTTTCCTCTTTGAAGAAAGTGTTCGAATTTGGCATTAATTTCACCCTTCAAAGAGTCTTTCAGCAATCGGTACGCACCGCCAATGTAGAGCCTACCCACGTAATTTTCTCGACCGATTTCTCCACCGATTTCCAGTTTCTCTCCCGTCACCAGCCAAACTATTTCATATTGTTTTGCTCTCAGAAATTCAAGCAGGCTCTCTTTTTCCATGAGGAGCGCCCCGGGCCCCTCTTCAAATACGCTCGGATCAAAGGAGACTAATTCCCCCTTTGAGTCGAATAGCTTGCCCTCGCCAACGCGCCAGCTGAACGACAATCCTTCTGCCATTAATCTCGCCGGCAAAAATATTCTAATGGGGCCTTCCACCGAGCAATCATAATCGCCGGATTCCTTAAAATACGATTCCGCCGTCAAATAGATCTGCGCCGGGAGTGACCCTTCCATGCCTTTTGTCCATCCGTCCTGCCCATAATAGGGCGTGTCGTAGTATCGATAAGCGGGATGGCCGAAGAATTCGCCCAGAAACGGCCCATGCGAGTCGTGCCAATCGGGCACGTCGCGGCTCGCCTTGCGTAGATAGTCATTTTCGGCCAGCCAATCGATGAATCTTTTGGCGTTCCCCTTATCGACGAGGTAACTTCGCAGGTGGTATCGGACGGTCCGCCGCTTCTTGTCCCATCTGCCTTGGCCTCTCAATGTAGGTTCTTCCCAATCGAGATAGGTGTCCAGCACATACCAGCTTCTGCCTGTATCGTTCTGTCTTATCTCTATCAACGACAAGGGATCGGGCAGGTCGCCTTTTCCCGAAAGCCATGCCTTGGCCGGTTTATCGAGCATCCAAGTATCGTATGGAACGGGGGACCACCAGCAGTTACCCCTGCGCCGGGAGTCCGTCTTGCCAGTCGATTTTAGAACGGAGGTCGGATCGATGTCCCGGCGCCCGATCTGCCAGGGGCCCTGGTAGTCTTCAATTCCATCGCCGTAGGGATCCCCCGCAAAACGGTAATTATCCGACAGACGCGCCAGGAGCTCGTGTAGCGCTATCCATTGATATTTCTTCCCGATCCTTTCCGGCTTGTGGGGCGTTCTCCCCCTTTCCGGGACCGAATCATCGAATTCGCCAAATCTGCCTTCCGTCCAGCCTAATTCAAGAACCCTTTGAAAGATCCATCGCTGGGCAGCTTGCACGTCAAAGCTCCCATGGCCGTAACGCGGTAATCGGCCCTCCAGATACGGCAGAACTATACTTTCAAACAAATCGAGCCTCTTGCTATCGAGCGAACCCCTGAACTTATTCAGCGCCGCTTTTATTTTCTTATCCAGCGCGGCGTCCGAGGCCATTGACATCTTCTCTTTATCAGCTTTAGGTTTATGCCCTTTTTTCGTCGGCCTTTCTTTCTTATTGACGTCTTTGCCCAATTCATCGAGGCCAACTATTTTTTCCGGCTCGGATAATGACCGGAAAATTAGTGCAAAACTCCTCGAATCCCTCATTTCTTTGTATTTTTTAAATAGCCTGCTTTGCTCTTCGGTTAGGGATTCCACAAAACCTTGGTAAACCTCCTTGGGTGTCGGTGGTAAATCATCACTGAGTATGTAAGGCGTCCATTTTTCCACGGATGGAGTTATCACATAAATCGCAAAGTCAGCGATCAAAGAGGACATGATCGAATGCCTCAGATGCCCAACGGATCGTCCATCGCTTCCGGGCTTCCGGGCCGCTTCGCTCAGTTTTTTAAGATCGTCATCACTTGGAAAGGACTTTAGCCAGGGGCTTGAATAAGGAGGTCGAATCTTTTTTTCATCGCCCCTAAATTGTATGCCCCGAATCAAAGCGGTTTCGATGACTCCCCTGGCGTAATCTCTGAGTAAAATATGCGCGGGAGGCCGGTTGTGCCTAAAGACGAGGTCGTACGTCAAGTGCGCCAACGACTCCAATTTTGCCCTATCGATGCCGCGAATGGCGCAACCGTATGCAGCGGCGAAGAGGCGTTCCGATACGTAAGGATCGTCGACATCTTTAAAGGTCGTGATCACTTTTTCTAAAATGCCCGATCGAGTGCTCAGCAAATTTACCATCGCCTTCGAGGCGCGGTCGCGCAGAAAGCGGTGCGAGGTTGTGAAAAACCAACTCAATACCAGCGCAGCCAACCGGGCGGAATCATCGTCGATGTGCTCGGCGGTTGAGCGCGCCCACGCCCATTTTAGGATGCTATCCACGGGCGACTCATGATCGTAATTCTCGTAAAGATAAATCGACCATGACCTGTCCCGCTCCGGCATCGGCATATCGTTCAAATAGCCATACAGATAATCGGCGTTGTAGGGGTGGCCCGGCCGTGTAGAGAGCGTCAGAAGCGTGTCCAGCGCGGCGTCATCGGTGCCGAGATTCGTTTCGATGTAGGTGCGTGTTCCCTCGGTGAGGGATTTTTCATCTCTCCATGGAACGCTTTGCCAAAATGCTTCCCAAGCCGCCTGCGACTCCTGTAGAGCGGGGAAAAGGTCAAAGACCTCCCTTTTCAGTAATTCCGGTATTTGGATAAAATAGGATTCAAGTAGCCCCTTATTCCTCCACATGGAATGTTCGTCGGGGAAATATCTCTGGAACAGCGCCCCCAATCCCTTCTCTATAACGCTTTCCGTATTACTTCCGGGATTGGGTTGGGCCCGGTTGATAATGGTGCCGAGCAGGTATCTTACTATTAGATACTCTCCGAGTCTCTCGTAGGTAAACCTGACTACCTCATCAGGGGCATTTTTGCCATCGTATTCTTCCTTTAACATGCCTTCCGAAATTAAATGCCTCAACAGCGATTTGTCATAGCCCCTGTCAGGCAGAATTCTATTAAATAAGTCATTGGCCTGCAGACGCGAAATTTGAGATGCACCTGTCTCAGCCATTGTCTCTGATAGCGCCTCTATCGCCTTGAAAACCGGACGCGATTTTGGATCAAAGTCCAAATATTCAGGTCGTGATAGCTTTGAATTGACCGAATTAAGAAAATATTCATAAATCGCCGTTCTTCCTGATACCCCAGGGCGGATATCGTGTATTCCCAGGTTAGATAGCCCCCGGCAGAATAGGATTAGAAATTGGGGGTTGCTGAATTCCGGGAGCAGCAAGGGGGTGGAGGGGAAATTGATCCCATAGTGAAGGAATATCTTCTCCGCGGCATCAAATTCGATGCCTGAAAAGCCCGTGTGCCACAGTCGTGGCGGATTGGGTCCTCCCAAATTTTCCGGGACGATGATCGGCTCATACGAACTCCTTACACCGAAGGCGAATGAGACAAGCGGGTACCCGGAGATCCGCTCTATCATCCCGGCCAAGTGTTTTTGCCAATTGTACCGTTGGGGTCCCTCGTTTAATGCATCGATTAATATAAGCACCTTTTTATCAGATGCCTCGGCGGCCGCTTGCAGCGCGCCCAGGAATTCGTCGGGGCCCGTAAAGTGCAGTCCCAGCAATTTGAATATTTGGCTCCACGGCTCGTCGGCGGCAAATCCTTCTCCGAGCAATAAGATAGTCGGGGCGTCCTTCCGGACTCTCCTTATCGCGACATCGCAAAACAAGTGCGTCTTGCCCATGCCGGCCTCGCCCGAAACCCATAAGAAAGGACTATTGATGATTTTCGCAATAAGACCATCATTCTTGCCCATTATGTAGCTTCTAACGCTAATAAAGTCATTCCGTAGATAAGATATAATTGATCTTAGGTGCTCGATTTCATACTCCGACAATTCCTTGAGGCTTTGTCCTTTTTGCTCAGCATTTATTGGGGAGGTTTCCGACTGAGTCGGCGGCCCGTGCGGATCAATTGGTTTCCCTAATTCCCTCTCGATCCGCCAACACAGACGTTCGGCATCCAAATAAGTTATCTCAATTAAGTTGGGATCGACCTTATCGGTGAGGGACAGGGTGATTTTTTGAAGTTCGGCCGAAATTACCTTGAGAAAATCCTCAAGCGACCCTAAGTCGCTCTGTTTTAAATACTTACCGGCGCTATTTCTGAGGTGGCGAAACGAAGCCTCGAGCTTTCTCGCCATAGCATCTATATTTCCAGGAAATTCGCCGGAGCGACAGAGGATATCAAAGGCCTCCGCTACTTCGAGATCCATATGAAGTTCCGGCATATACCGTTGATCGGCATTCTTGATTTCTATCTCAACGGATCGTCGAAACCACGCGGGAGTAAACAATTCCTTATCAAACCACCAACGATACCGGCCTTGATTTTCGGGTTTGCTAATTATATTGATTAGCTCATGATCCCCCCAGAAATTAAATTTGACTTTCATATTTTTGGCTTTTGCCCAGGCAGACCATTTTGCGACGTGGTCTTCCCAACACTGTCTTGCGGATTTTCTGCCCTTGATACGTGCATCAGGTAAATCTATGGGGAAGCAAATTGTGTATTGAGTCAAATTAGGATGTGTGCTTAGGACCCTTTTTACTGACTTATCAACTTGGCCCCAGCCGAAATTGGACGGACTCAAAAAGAATTTGGCCTGCCATCCATGTTCATCACTATTTGGCAATTTCCAATAGCACTCGACTCCTGCATCAGGCGTCCCAACCCTCGTGAACACCGCTCCGGGCTTCGGACATTGGAGGTGAGCTAATTGACAGCAGAGTTCCTCAAAAGCTGATTGTTGACTACCATTTATTGGCCTGATATTGATCCATTTATGTCCTGGAATCACAATCTAACTCCTATGCGCTCTCCAAAGTCTACCTCAGCGACTCATAACCTCTGCGAATAATGGCTGCCATTAGCTTGCGGCGCTCTTTCAGGAGCGAGTCGTAATCCATGCCCTCCCAGCCCTCCGGCATGGCGTGGGCCTCGAACATCGCCCTCCAGTCCTCAGGTGAGAAGTGTCTTATTATCCTTGGTACATATTCAGAGGGCGGGTCGTCGCTTATTTCGATATTATCCGGCCACTCCAACAGCGTGAGATTGGCCAATTGGTTAATTTGCTTCAAATCGGTAATACCATGCCCCTCAAGCCAAGCCCGGGGAAATAGGTGATGGCGCTCCAGTGCTTTCTTCTTCGTCTTGAGGGCCGGGTCAAGCATATCAGAAATCCGCTTGTGTGAGAACAGGACGGGCGCTCCAAGCTTGTTCTGGGCCGCCACGAAGGCAAACAGCTCAGGGCTCCGGGCCGATGAGCTGTCCAGATTGGAAGGTAGCGTGATCGCCCAGAAATCATTGGTCAGTTCGTTGGCCATCATCTCCTCCAAGATGGCAACGAACTCAGAAGGATCCTGTTTGGCCCTTAAGCGATTCAAATCCTGATCCATGATGGTCTCAGGAGAAGCCGTATAGCGGCCGGTCAGCGTGCAGGCGAAAAACCACCGGCCGATCAGCTTTCGGAGAACGTTGTCGGGCAGGCAGAATCTCTCCTTACCAATCAGGTAAAAGGCATATGAATAGAGCAGCGTGTTCTGTGAGGAAATCATCTCGGCGCTTCTGAACCCCGCTCCCGTCAAGGTGCTCAAAAATTGATGCCAGTTGGTCAGATCCAGGACCTTCATCTGGGTATCTTTTAATATGCCGAACTGCTGGTCGCGCCTCTCATCAGAGAATTCGCCTGTCTCCAAGTCTTTGCCGCGGAGGACCTGATAGACGCTTTTTAGCCGGCCTCTTTGAAATCCCAGGGCTATCGAGACTCGGAGAAGCTGATCCGGGTGGGGTAGTATGAAATGATTGAAAGGCGATGGTGGCGAACCCGGGCCCGGCGCCTTGCGGCTGTGGCGGCAGAAGGCCTCGAGCTCCTTGCGACCGTCGTCCCAAAATACTGATAAAAGGGTCAAGATAAAGTCAGCCTGATTAAGTATCACGCCCTCGCTATTGATGCGCACGAAGATGTCGGCCACCTGTTCCTCGTCGACGCCCGGCGAAATCTCCAAGGCAGTGAATGGGTATTTATGGACATCAAAAAGCCGATCGAGGTTATGGCTGATCAACTCCTCCTCGTCCTCTGATAAGCGGACTTTGTCCGATATGGAATTGAGGAAACCTTTGACCAACTGGTAGCTCGATTTGCCAGAGGCCCAGATTTCGGAAATATTGGGGACCCACTCCGGGTCGCGCCGGATAGCAGCGTCCGCCACCTCGAACTTGCCATCGCGGGGTCGGAAGGCGATCTCGATCTGACGTTCTTTATAATCCTCGTCCAAGACCTTCTTGCCCCGAAAGACGGAAAAGAGTGATGTCAATCGCTGTTGGCCATCGACAATTAGTCGATTGGGGATTTGATGCTGCTTATCGCCGATGCCGATATGTTTTGCACCGTCAGCGGCTCCGTTTTCCCAGAATAGGAGGTAGCCCACCGGAAAGCCCCGGTACATGGAATCGAAGAGATCGCGGACCTTGGCATTGGACCACACAAACGGGCGCTGGATGTCAGGTAGGCCGATATCACCGATATCGATGTAGTGCAGAAGCCCGGCCAGGTCGTAGTCGACTTTCTTGAAACAAGTTTTGAGTTCGCTCATATTGAATACCCTTAGCAAAATCACAAATAGTCGCAGAAGAAATTGTCAAATTTCCTTATTAAGCTGATGGTTTTCTCATTAGCCATATGAAGAAAATTATGCCGCCCAAGATTAGCAGCATATTCCGTATTTCATCCCCTTTGAGCTTTTGAATATGCCGCGCCAATTGCTCAAGGGCGAAACCCGGATTATCTTTATCAATCCTGATGTAGGTAATTCCGGATAAAAAACCAAGATCAGAATCCGGTACGTTATGAGCGACCAAGGGAATGATGGGCTTATCGAGTTCCTTGGCATGGGTCAGCTCGTGGCTGACAGCCATTGCTCGGTCTATAGAATTATCTGTGATTAATGCGAGCACCAAATCAGAGTCCTCGATCCAATCGTAAATTTGGTCCCAGACCGCTTCTCCGGGCATTTTGTCTTGATCCCAAAACTTCACATCGGCCAGACAACCTATCTGTTGTGAGATACGCCTTACAAGGCTTATATCCCTTGAATTGTAGCTAATGAAGATCTGCATCGTTCTGCCTCCATAAGCGCCTTCAGGTATTTTTCGATTTTCTCAAAATAATCCTAGATGTTAACTCCCTAGCTATCGTCAATCTCACGCTACTTGAGGACTTCGATGAGTTTTTCTACCCAATTACAAATCGCCAGTTCAATTGCCTTAAGGTAATCATCATAAATGACCTTAGCGAACGCTTGGCCGTAGGTCCTTTTCTTATACACGAATTCTATGAAACTTAGGCCTTCTTGTGCTCCGTTCTCAACCGAGTATTGAAGGAGTATTTTAGAGTTCACCAAACTCCTATGCTTGATTGTGTTTGCGAAGGCAGCGATATATTGGAATTGGGCGCTGTCCCTTAGCGCTTTCAGTTGGCCACTAATTTCCGAGCAATCAGATGAAGATAGAGCGTCTAATTCATTGATCACATCGCCAAGATAAAATACATCTTTCTGTACTTGCCTGCCCTTCATTAAGAGTAACGATTCATTCACAACCTGGCCAGCGAGATCTCCGACAGAATGTAGTATTTGTGAGAGACACACTGTATGGGCTTCACATTGCAGAAGACTATGACGTACGGCAGGATCACTGAGATTAATTTCAGCGCCCTGACTCTGAGCCAAGATTCCGCCAAAGTCTTTTTCTTTTGCCAACTCTGAATACAATTTCGCCTGTATTAATTTCCAGCGGACTGCTTCGACGTACTCCACAGCATCGGCAAGACCTTTGTCATTTAACAACTGCTTAAGATCATTAAATTCGCAGGTCATAAATCGACCTTCTTTAGATAACAATATTCCGAATACTAAAGTATTTCACTACTTGACGAATGCCAAGTCTTACCTGCAATGATTCGAAGCCCGTCAGCCTGGTATCCCTCACTACGCAATTCTTCAAAATTGATGTTACACCAATCCTTCGCTTCTTCCCATTGTTCTCTGGCTAAATAGGAATTAATCGCTGGATGAATTCCGACCTGTACATCTGCTTCTTCAATTTGCAGTAAAGAAAACGGACTTATGCCCTCGCTTATTGGTAGTCTCTGACGGAATAATGAATAAATTGGTTGATAGTAATATCTCCATGTTTCTTTATCCGGAATAATTTCTATTGGCTCTTGATTTTGATATTTATCAGTTTCAGGATCTCTCCAGAAGAATTGTAATATATCATTTTGAAAATAAGTTATCGCGCCGACTCGAAACCGAGGTGGTCTGCCGTAAACCCTAATGACTCGCTGAGCCTGTCTTTTAGCGTCCCTTTTAGCTACCGTATTAGGGGCAAAGGCACGTCCTTTAGATTCTAAAACAACCCAGTCGGTAGAAAGTAGAATCGGTCCGACTAAGTCCGGACGAGACCGTCCCCTTAATACAAGGTCCAGCCGCTGACGAAACACGTCCAAATGCATCACCCAAGGCGCTTGAAGGAGTTTTGCAGAGAATAGCTTACAGAATGCTAATCCCAGGAAGTAATTGACCGCTCCTTTTTCAGAAGGATCAAGTGTACTCGCTGCAGCAGTTCGGCGCAGCCTATATGGGTGTGGCCCATGTTGTTCCAACGCCATATGTATGAGCGACAAACGGAAAATTGCCTCGAACATTGAAGCGTCACCATGTCTAAATACGTAATAGCGATTAGGGCGCCCAACAGTTAATGCAGCCCATAATATTTCGTCCCAAGATGTTGTAAGGATTGCATGCCCGTCAGCAATACGGCTTCCGCGAGGAAAATTTTCTGATACATAATCAATTTCTATTTGACCATTAGCCACTGGCATATTTTCTCCTAGAATCATGAATATAAACTAGTCCGTTTTTGGGCCTGGGGCAACCGGCGGGCCAATCTGGTAGTGGCGCGCAGGTGCCATCAGGATTGGTGGGCGGGATATACAAACTGAAGGCAATACAATACCTTGAAGAAACCAATTTACTCACCATATTCCCTTCACATGCCTTGCCAAAATGCTAAGTACGGCATAAATATGATCAACAAATTGATCTGAAAGAACTTCAAAATCTAAAGGGTTGGGTTTATCGTTGAGCTTTCCGATATTGGAAAATCTGTCATGCAAAATCACATGTATGCTTTTCTCGGCCATCAATAATAAAAAGTCAGGCATTCCTACACCATCAGTATAATCTATGGCCAATTCATCGAAAATCATATTATTTTTCGCCTGTATTTTTAGCTTGCTTTTAAGGTCACCCTTGGCCTTTTCCATAATAGTACGGAACCTGAATGCGAGGTCAGCCTGCTTGGAGATATCAGAATTTACTTTTGCATAATCATTCATTGCCTCCTTGAATTCGATAGCTAAATCCGGGTTTAGCTTATCAAGGAGGATGGCCACTTCCCTCTCATGCTTCTCATGGTCATGGAATATTTTATATGTCGTCTTTATATCATCAGCCCAGGTTGAGCCTGAATCTATATATTCCTTAGTCTGCGATACATAATCTATGTAAGCGATAGATGATGACATTCCGGAAATCAATGGTGATGGCTGAATAGATGGTTTACCTTGTTGTACTATTTGAGTATGCTGGGCATATTCAGTCTGAGCCAGAAAAATAAAATTATCAGGAATATCAACATTATCGGGAATATCGTTGATCATTTTGATATGGGTTTCAGTTATTCTTTTGTCCTTTTCAAGCTCAGGCAACATTTTTGCCTCTTCCTTAATGTGCTCAATTTTTTGATGACTCTGCTGCCATCTTGCACTTAAGGTTCTAAGCATTCTTTCTTTATTCTTATTCATAAGACCTCCAATGGTGCTTCATCCCACCGCCATCCAGCAAATCAGCTTAACCTCATCCTCTTCAATTACTGGCAGTGGTTTGGGGGCTCTGAAGGGCTGCATGCCAAGCTCTTTGACTTTAGCCACTATCTGCTCGGTTTTCTGGACCGTTGACAGAGCCTCATCCTCAAATATAACCCTGAACTGTTTTTCGGTCCTGATGCCCCAGGGGGCCTCAAGGGTGTCGATGATGCGGTCGACGCTTTCCTGATCGGTCTCCTTGGGCGGATACGTTCTGATGTGATCTGCGAGCTTGCGGAACAAGGGCCGAATCTTAGGCTGCAAGTTGGCCGGATCAGTGGTGATCATCCACTCGCCAAAGATGTCCCGCCTCGTCGCCTCCCAGGCCTTGTGGACGGATTGGCTGAGATCGGGAGTGATGCACCGGGCCGTCTCGGGGACGCAGGAGATGACCTTCAGGCAGCCCAGGGTATCCCTGACTATATCGCCGCCGCCGAACGGGATGAACCTGACGAAGAGCTTGTCGCCTACCCTGGCACAGAAGAAATGACCGTTTTTCAGACCTCGGACGAACCCCGAGCCAGCGGCCCAGGGCAGAGTGACAATTTCGCCTTCCCTTGTCTCCAGGCCCTTGCGAAGCTCCTGGCGGTATTCCTCGCCCGAATGGGCGTTAGGGTCCTCACCGGCGTTGATGAAAATCGTCGGGTCCTCGTCCCTGATCGCTTTGATCTCCTCCTCGGTCTCGGCAAAGTTGGTGTCTCGAATACTCCCACCAGGGATGACTTCATTCTCCAATCCGATAGAGGCCGCGGCCTGGGCCAGCTTGTACCGAATCCTCTCCTCCAAGGCAAGCAGGGCGTCGAGTTCCTCGTCGGGAAAGAAGCATTTGATGTAGACATCCTTGTATGGGCTGCCGATCCGGTCGATGCGCCCATGCCTCTGCACCAACTTCATCGGGTTCCATGGCAGGTCGAAGTTGATGATGTTCCGACACTGCTGCAAGTTGACGCCCTCGGCCAATACATCGGTCGTAACTATGATGTCGAACCTATCCTCGTCCTGGCCAGGCGGGGCCTCAGTCGAACGGGGGGCAAAGCCAAACATGGCGGCGTTTCGTGATATCCCGTCGATGGATTCATCACTGGCGATTCCGGCGATCCTGTTCTTGTAGCATTTTAGGATGGGGTCTTTCTTAAAGGCGTCCCTAAGGTAATTGAGAACCCAGATTACAGTGTCGGAGTAGTAGGTAAAGATAAGAACCTTGCGCTTGTCCCTTTTCTCATCCTCCGTGCGTCCCTCCTTGTCAGCCATACGAACGATCTCGGTCAGAGTCTCCTTCAAGCGGTCAAGCTTGGGGTCATTATCGATTTTTATCTTCTTTGATTTTTTGTAGAAGTGCTCAAGCAGTTCCTTATCACGACAAATATCATCCCTGAGCTTTTTGACATCATAGTCCTTCGATGGCTCTGAGCCACTGGTTGAAAGGAGGTCTTCCAGGGCCTCGTCGCTGTCGACGGCGTCCCACTCGTCGATGAATTCGGGGCTGGGGATGTAGCCTCGATCGATTGAGGCCAGGAATGCATCGTTTGCCCGGATCATCCTTCGGCATGTCTCCTCGAAGGCGTGGGCCGAGGACTCGAACCGTTTCAGCATTGCCGAGCGCAGCAGGCCGACTAAGGCCAATTCGCTGCCACTGACCTTGCCGTCCTTCTTGTACCGGGAGGGCCAGTATCTGGCCAAGGTGATAGCTGGTTCTCCATCCTCCGGGGCCAGTGCCTGAGCAAATTCGCCGAAGAACCCAGGCAGGACGGCGTTCATCTCGTATGTTACGGCAACGACATGTGGATCAGGGAAGGTGATGGCGACCTCAATCCCATCGAGCCCGACGATTCGGTCGTTTGGAAAATGCTTCTTGACATGGTGACGTGTACGCCTCACCGTGACGGCATCCAAAATATCGAAAAGCAGATCGGGTGATAGCTCGAATGGGTCTTCACCTTCAGCCTTTTTAAAACGCTCCTTCAGCGATTTAATCCCAATATCGGCGAAGGCAGCATCCTGTCCGATAAAATACAAGATTAGATAATACAGGTCCCAAAGAGAGTTATTCACTGGCGTTGCTGTCATCATGACGAGTTTTTTCGGAGGATCTCCCTGCAGCAATTTTCTCAAAGCCTTGGCCCTGTCAGTCTCAGGATTTCTGAATGCATGAGCCTCGTCCACCATGATGAGTGAATACTCATCTGGCCGGAACTTGAGGTGGCCGGACCTGCCCGAGCCCACTTGGATGTCGGCGGCCAGTTCCTCGAATGACACATTCTCCACATATAGCTGATGCCGGTCGGCGAACCTTTTCCAGGTGCCATCCCGGAGGGTGGCCGGAGAAATCAGCAGGGCCCGCTGCCGATTCTCCTCGGTGATGGTGCGGATGATCTCGCCCCCGATGAACGTCTTGCCCAATCCCACGCCATCTGCCACTAAAACGCCATTGTATTTATCCAGTATTCTTTGTGCTCTGGATATCCCCTCGTTCTGGAATGTGGTCAGCCGGATTCGTTTGCCGGGTATGATTTCCTCTTCGAGCTCGTCCTTGTACCGTTCCCAGAGGACACGAAGGTAAATCAGGTAGGGATCGTACTCCTCGAACCTCTCCTGGTAGATGGAGGCCAGGTCGTAGGGGATGGCCTCGTCCCAAAGCCGGTCGAACCATCCCTTGACCAGGCGCACCAACGAGGGCTGATAGTGTCCCAGGTTCAATTCCAGATTTCGGCTCAACCCGGCCGCCGTCAGGTTGGACGACCCCGATATCACGCCCTCGTCGGTCGAGAAAATGTAGGCCTTGCCGTGCAGGAACCGTCTCTCGTACCGGCGGACCTCGATCTGGCCGGATTGCAGGAATTCGATGAGCTTCTTGATCGACTGTTCCATGCGGGGCGTGAAATCCATCAGATTTCGGTCGTCATAGAGGCCTCGCTCGTTGAGTTGCAGGGTGTGCCGTACGAGTTCGGCGTCGTATCTTTCGCCCTTGGGCTCGCCGGGCTTACGTTTGGGCTTGGCCGGGGGCGGGATCGGTTCGGCTCCGAGGAGTAGGCGGATTTTCCGCAGGGCCGCCAGTTTATCGATGATCATGGCGAAGCCCTCGGGATCGAAGTAACCCGTGGCGATGGAGAGCTCAACCGGCTCCCGATAGGTCAGGATCAGCCAATCGATGTGGCTCTTGAGGCCATCGACGAGTGTGTTGCCCTGGCTGTTATCGATAAATTCAGGTTTCATCTGATACATGCCTTTTGTTTTTTTCTTTCCTCGGAAAGCTCCGGTTCGAGGAGCTCAGGCCGTTTTTTGAGTTTCTTCCAAATGTAGTTAGTAAGGTTGTAGGTATAACCGTTGTCAATATCGATCATTTCCGAAGCCAGATAAATGATTCGTGATGCCAGAAGGCTTGCGGCGATACCGTCACAAACGTCGATAGGCCAACTTTTGGTATCATGTATAATGCAGTTTGCAAGGTAACGCCTTTCATCGGAAGATAAGTATTTTAGTGCTCTTGACGAAATCCAACGTAATTTCATGCGATCATATGTTGGTGCAAGCCTCTTCGCCGCCCAGTATGCGAAACTGGTGACGTTAAAAGCACAAGAGACAATGAATATGACACTTATCCAGTGGCCATAGAACATTAAGGGGCTTAATTGGAAGAATTCAAACATCTTCGGTGATGCAAATATGTAGAATCCGGTTGCAAGTGATAACGGAATGAAGTACTTGGGGGTCGGTTTAAACCACTTCCATACCATAGACCATTCAAAAGCCATTACCCTTTCCTCCACTCCTTGTAATGCTTCAATACCTGCCTTAACCTCGTCTCGAATTCCCAACCCTCATGGAACGTCTCGAAGATATGGATGACTTGCTTTTCGGAGAGGCCATAGAGCAGCGAGACGACGGCATCGAGTTCGGCGATCATATCATCTTTTTCATCAGCCGGAAGTTTGCCATGGGCCACACCAACCTTCTTGGCCCAGGATGCGAACCGCCTGTCGGGGCAAGCAAGCCACCCTGCGATCTCAACCGTTCTCTGCCAAAGCCGATCATCGTGCGATGGGCGGGGGATGGGAAAGGGATTAAAGATGTGGAAATTAACGTGAAGCTCTACGAATCTCCGAGCATACCAATCAAGAGGAATCGAACTCAATACACCCAGGAGAAAAGCCTGGTCTTTTTCATCGCCACGGGGCCATAATATGTACGGTGCAGTATTTACGAGTACTGCCTCAGGGGGGACAAGGCAGACAATGACAGTCCTTCTGTTTGTTCGATTGGTGATGTCCCTGAATGCGATTCTCGGTGCCATGCATGATAATGTGTTCTTGTCACTAAACCAGGCGTTGAGCTTCCCATGAGTCGAAAACTCGAAGAACGGTGAGTTGCTCGATTTGCCCGCCCTGGCTCTTTTCTTTTGAAGATGATCAGTTATCTTATCAGGGTTGACCCAGGCATAATACTCGCCGGTATCGGGCGTCCAGATATCGAACGATTCACCTTTGAAAACAGGCCAATACTCCTCAGGCGGCTTGTCAGTAAATCGCATTAATGGCTTGTCGTGCGTAGCATGAAGCTCTGCAAGTGGTCGAGCACGCCAGGAGTTTATTTGATTTAAGTCAAGGCGAGGGGCTTTCCGCAGTTGGGCGAACACTTCGGCTGATTCCTCACCCGGTAGAAGGGGTATGGTGGCTGTGTCGGTCCAATCCATTACTTCTCTTGAAGGAAACACGACTGGAGGCTTCATCACGCCCTCCTCGAATCTTTTCAGATTGGAGAAGGGGCCTCTCAGGTTCAGAGTATTATCCCCGGCGTCATTCTTGCGACAAAGTATATCAGCCAACACTATTGTGTATTGAGGATGAACCTCATGGAAAACCCACGAGCGATTATTCAGAAGAAGAGTCAAATCGACCATTCCAGCATCAGAGAAAATCTCCGTCCTGAATTGATACAGACCCATTCCAGCGATGGCTGACCTGGGAAGCACGACTCCAATGGACCCCTCGGCCTTGTTTAGCAATTGCCAGAATCTCCAGCAGAATGCCTTATAAATATCAGAGTCACCAATTTCCATTCCTGGATATGCGCCCTCGCTTGAGAGGTATTTGTGAAAACCTGTGGCCTCCTCCAGAGTCAACTCGAACAACTTTACCAAATCGGGGCGTTCCTGATGCAGTTTTTTTACAAGTTTGATTTTGTCTCTTTCGGGCAAGCTCCTTATACCAGGTTCATATCTAAACCAGAAATGATGCTCTTCCGGCAGAACCTCCTCCCAGGGAGGGTTGCCGATAATGACATCGAATCCTGGCCGTTCCCTTAGGAAAACCTCAGGGAATGCTATCGGGAAATGGAATGGCGGAAGGGCCTTGAGCAAGTCTTTCGCCTTGGAATGGAGCTTGGAGTTTTTCAGCTTCGAGAGGTCATCCAGGCCATGCTCTGAGGCCCTGTCTCTGACATCGGTTAGCAATTCGGCATCCAATCGAGTGGCGGTCAGAATATTAAAGAATATTAGTGTCGGTTCAAGAGCCTTTTCGGCCTCCTTGATAGTCTCCCTGGCGTTTTTAATCTGCGTGGCGTCGGCATCTGAGATGTTGCCGAATTCCTTAATCAGTTTTTCGGACGATCCAAGCAGGTTCTGCGCGGATATGGAGAAGATGTCTTCCCCGATTATCCCAAGGGACTCATCAATTGTCCCGATGCCGACGAGCGAGTTGCCCTGGACGAGATTGTGATCGAGGAACGACAAGGGCAGGCCTGGCACGAATGTATGAATCCAGACCGAGAGTCTGGCAAGCTCAACGGCCAGATTGTTGATATCGACGCCATAGATGCACCGCCTGGCGATCTGCCGCCTCAGGAGGCGCGTATCCTCAAGCTGGGGATCGTCAAGTTCTATCGACTCGCCATATTTTTCGAGGTTCTTCTTGGATGCATGCCTGAGGGAAGACAGTTCATTGATGACATCGGGCAAAGGTCTCTTGACCAGGTAAGAACCAAGTTTACGTTCGACTTTGTCGATGGCAGCCACCAGAAAATGTCCAGAGCCCATCGCAATGTCGGCCACCCTGAAATCGAAGAAGGCATCACCAGCTTGTCTTTCGGTCATGCCATCGAGCCTGGCCAGATGGGCATCCAACGCAGGTATAAGTGATTTTTCAAGCAGGTGTTCGACTGCAAACGGCTTGGTATAATACGAGCCGCTCGATTTGCGGGCCCCCGACTTGTTGTGCAGGTAGGCTTCGCCCCTCTTGATCCTGGCTTTCGTGGCCCCCTTGGCCGGTGAGTAGTTGCCTTTTGAATCGGCAACCAGATCTGTCTCGGCGATGGAGAACTCACTTTCGAGCAATCCCTCGTAGATGGTGCCGAACTCCCGTACTCCCAGGGAACGGAAGTCGATTGGGGCCAGACCGTATTCTTCCTCGTCGAGGAGGAGCTTTACCAGGATTGGGCCGAGCTCGGCATTGGTGAACTTGAGCCGGGCGATTTCGGCACCGAGGGGATACTCATTTGAGTCGTTGCTAAACATACCGCCGTTGTAATCGGGTACACCCCATTCGGTGCTCCCCTCGTTGACGGCCCGGAATAGGCTCCTGATCTTGTCCCAGAGTGACGTGCCCGGATCGAACTGCCGGCTTGCTTTTCTGATCTCCTTGAGGTCCTTAGCGATCTGCTTGAGGGAGTTCTTGCGATAGATCTCGTTGTGGTAGGGCAGGAGGCCTTTGTCCTCGGCATAAGCTATAAACAAGAGCCGGAACAGGATAATCAGGGCCATCTCATAAGTATCATTGAGATTTTTCCTGTCTGGCTTTTTGATCCCCCTGGCATTGAGCACGGCGATGGCCAGCTTGGGTATGACATCGTCGTAGATTTTCTCTCTGAGGCGTTTGCCCAGATCGACGGCGAAATCCTCGGACTCCTGGAGGATTCGGTAGAACGAGCCATCCTTCGAGAGGGCATCGGCGGAGAACAGGAGCCACACGAAACCGGCATCCGCAGTGCGCAGGAGGCTTAAGGTGAGCTCGACATACGTTTCGATTATCCCTCGTCTGCCGACACCGATCTTATCTTGGGTGGGATAAAGGCGAATGACGGGGCCGGAGCTTACGATCACGAACTTGAGATTCTCCTGCTCGGCCTTATAGAGGGCATATGATATTGGGGTCTTGCCAGAGAAACGGCTGGATGGCGTCTCGATCCCCTCTGAACGGTCCAGGAGAACGGCCAGGGCGATCTTGCTGTCCTTAGCAACGAGCACCTGCGTGGGGCCAGCCATCTGGACAATATCAAAGCCCAACGATCTTAATAGCTCCTCGCCTCGGAGGCTGAGCATATTGCAGGATTTGCGAGAAAGGGTTTCCCACTCATCCCTGCGTTCCTTGCGAACGCCATAATCAAGCTGATGCAATGCGAAAAGCCCCTCGTTTCTGAGGCCAAGTATTTTGATATCAGCCAGGGGATCGATTACCGGAATGGCGTTTTTCAGGAATCGGAGAGCCGAGTGACGATCGGGTTCTGTCAGAGCAGTCGAGCAGAGCCTCTCGACCAGATCGATATCCTGATCGAGGTAAATGGCAGGCTTCTCACCAACTGGGGCACAGAGGGCAGCTTTGTTCTCGTAGAGGATAACCAGGACGACCGGAACCGGCCTGCGTCCCCATCTGGCTTGCCACGCCTTGCGGATTTGGTCGGTGGCGGGCTTACTGGCGAATTCGGTAACCAGCACCTCCAGCGCCTGTGTGCCATGGCCGAGGTAATAACCCTTGGGCTTCAGCCCCTGGAGGTTCTCCGATGATAGAGGTCGTAATTCAAACTGCGACAAAAAATCGGGCATCGCGCCTCGCTACACTGGTTATGCCCCCAATGACCGAATGATAATTAATCGATACTAATCACTAAGCTAAATCGTATTACCCTATTATAGATATAACACCGACTTGCCAATCCTCAAAGCCCTTTTTAAGAGATTATTATAATAGGGGCCACTGACACCTGCTGTCAGTGGCAATTGAGGAAAATAATAATATTTTAGGGGGCTTAATGATTTTGCGAGGCCCGGATTTGCCAGGTAATTCAATGCGGATCAATGAATTGGAAGGCCTACCGCACTCCCTTTTTCCTCTTTGCGCCTGCCTTTGCTGCTGAAGAGCTGTAAAATTTCTCATAAGGGATGTCCGCATGATTCATTGAACTCAGGTCCTTCACGATCCACCTCTTCATGTTGGCGAAGAAGGCTGACGCCGGGCATTCGCCCTTCCTGTGGCCGAATCGATCGTCATCAGGCTTTGTGCACATTGTGGGGTTGAACGGCCCATCCATGGCCTCGATGACTTGCAGGAATGTGATAGCCTTCCGTGGCCGGGCCAGTTGGTAGCCCCCCGCCACCCCCCTTTGGCTCTTCAGGAATCCCTGCCGAACCAGCTCCTTGAGGACCTTGGCCAAGTATTCCCGGGGGATGCCCTCCGCTCGGGCGATCTCGTTGATCGAGGCCAGCCCCCTGCCCTCCAGGGAGGCCACGTAGAACAGGGCGTGCAGGGCGTAATCAGCCCTGTTTGTAATTTTCATGCGCCTCTCTCCCTTTTAAATCCGGCAGTCTCGTTCTTCTCCCGAGGGATTTATGGCAGTAATATGAGGGTAATGTCAATCGGAATCGGGGACTGCCACTAGCTCAGGTTTGGTGGAATTTATGTAGAATAAAAAGGGTCGCGCGTCCCTCAAAAGCGATCCTATTAAATGCTCTATCTGTCCATATTCGTCTGAACCGAAACAGACAGTTCAGCTAACCCCTTGAACAAATTCGAAATTTATGCCTTGACGCCAGGGCATAATAATATACATAATTCATCATCCGGGACACCATTCTACCGACTGGGAGAAGAATAGCGGGGGGCCTTAACCGTCATAATCAATGGAGGTGTCCTACGAATCCGCAATCAAGATCCAAGCCAGGTCTATTCGATATAACCAACCTTAAGCCCACGGTCTAATCTGCCTGGGTTTCATATATCATTTTCAGAAGACTTAGATGCAGACGAATGAGTTGCGGATAAGCTGTGCGAACAGAGCTATATAATCATTCACATACATTTTTTATTTCGGCCCGGAGCCTTTACATCATTTGCATCTGGGTAGGCCTAATGGGAACTGGGCATGGCGGTAACATGAATTTGCTTGCAGCCCGAACCCGGGTGAAAGGGAGGTACCTTATGCAGGCGTATGCAGATCGCGGAAAATCGGAGGGCGAGCCTCGAAGCGGACGTTTGAGAAGTACGGTTTTAATCTT
>Ga0315293_10001621_pt1 | contig 21834 bp, 25 predicted proteins | sample YL17G13_20_MG_FD_203071 | JGI IMG/M metagenome (GOLD analysis project Ga0315293, IMG submission 203071) | Sediment microbial communities from Yellowstone Lake, YNP, Wyoming, USA - YL17G13_20 | ecosystem: Environmental > Aquatic > Freshwater > Lake > Sediment | place: USA: Wyoming | collected... | reverse complement strand
CCCACTACTCTGCCCAGCAGCATTGGCTACTCCATTCGACCGCTATGCCTCGGCGTGCTTCCGCCCGGGCGGCCCCCGGAACCGGTCGCGCTGACCGGGGACCGCCTGGGACAACCGCCACGCAGTCCGGCTACTTGCCGCCCTTGCCGGCCCGGCCCAGAGGCAGTGTGCGGTCCACGTTCGCGTGCGGGCGCGGGATGACATGGATGGCGACAACTTCGCCAACCTTCTCGGCCCCGCGCGCGCCGGCTTCGACCGCCGCCTTGACGGCGGCAACGTCGCCACGCACGATGGCCGTGACGAACCCGCCGCCGGTCTTCTCATAGGCGACGAGCTCGACCTTGGCCGCCTTGACCATCGCGTCGGCCGCTTCGACCATGGCGGCGTAGCTCTTGGTCTCGATCATTCCCAGCGCTTCGGTTGCCCCGTATTCCTCAGCCACAGTTGCCTCCTGATGACTCGATTGATGAGTTCGGATGGTCGCGCTTCACGATCTCCTGCTACCTAGTCGCGCCGACCGCCTTCGACCACGCGGCCGCTTACACCTTCGATGGCGGCCACGGCCGCTCCGTAGGCAGCCATGATGTCACGTTCCTCGCCGCCCAGGTACACGCGCCCGAAGCTGCCGAAGGCCATCACCTCAAGGATGTTGATGTCGGCCGCCTTCTCGGCCTCGTTGGCCGCCAGGGCCGCGTATCCGGCCGGCTCGACCTCCAACACGTACAGCGTTTGGCCGGCCAACAGCATGTGGCCATGGCGCATGCGGTTGATTAACTGAACTTGATGGGCGTCGATGTGACGGATGATCTGGCTCGACACCACCCTGGGCTTGATGCGATCCGATTCCTGGAGATCGAGCGCCCGCAGGATGGCCGCCCCGGCGGCCCGGACCTCGGCCTGGTCCTCATGATGGACTTCCAGCATCCCGAACAAACGCTCGACGATCTGCATCCCGGGGCGGACGCGGGTCGACTTCAGGGCAATGTCGGTGATGCGGTTGATCTCGATCCCGGGCGAGATCTCCACCCACAGGGAGGTGTCGTTGGGCAGGGGCAGGAAGCCCCGGGCAACGGTCCCCAGGAAGCCCGAGTGCTGGAGCTGCAAGCTGTCGAGGAAGATGTACGTCCGTAGATCCACCGCCATTGGCGTTTCTCCTTGCCGGCTACTTCTCGGCTCCCTGAATGATCTTGACGCTGGCGCTGGCGCCGATCCGGCTGGCGCCGGCGGCGATCATCTTCTGCGCGTCAGCGTAGGTGCGGATGCCGCCAGCCGCCTTTACCCCCATCGACGGGCCGACGACGCGCCGCATCAGGGCTACATCCTCCGGGGTCGCGCCGCTGGGCCCGAAACCCGTCGAGGTCTTGACGAAGTCGGCGCCGGCCACCTTGGCCAGCTGACAGGCGATCACCTTCTCCTCATCGGTCAGGAAGGCGGCCTCGATGATGACCTTCAGGATGGCGTTCCCGGCGTGGCAGGCCCGCGCCACCGCGGCAATGTCGCCCCGCACCAGCTCGTAGTCGCGCGACTTGAGAGCGCCCACGTTGATGACCATGTCCAGTTCGCTGGCCCCGTCGCGGATGGCCTGCTGGGCCTCGAACACTTTGACGTCGGTGGGCGTGGCGCCCAGCGGGAAGCCGATGGTGGTGCATACCGGGACGCCGCTGCCCTTGAGCAGATCGGCGCACAGCTTGACGTGGGCGGAGTTGACGCACACCGAGGCGAAGCCGTGCTTGCGTGCCTCGAAACACAGCTGGGCGATCTGGTCCTGCGTGGCATCCGGCTTGAGCAGCGTGTGATCGATGGTGTGGGCCAGGCTCTTGTCGGTGGGCGCGATGCCCAGCGTGCTGGCCAGGCGATCGGCGCCGGCGCTGAGCACCGGCTGCGCATGCCGCACGAAATCGTGCGCCGACAGCGGCGCCGGGGCAGGCGAGCCCTTGGATGCCGGCTCCTCCTGCAGGCTGAGCAGCACCTGGCTGGTGATCTGCTCGATGAGGCGGTCGAGTGTCTTCTCGTCAATCGGCTTCATCACGCGTCCCAATGGATCCTGGGTGTCCCTCGTTGGTGCCGCCTACGGGCGGCGCAGGAAGCGCCGTTCGGTTTCCATGATCTTGTCGACCCGGCGTGCGTGCCGTCCGCCGCCGAACGGCGTCTCGAGCCACGTCTTGACGATCTGCCGGGCAAGCGTCTCGCCAATCAGCCCGGCGCCGAGCGTGAGCACATTGGCGTCGTTGTGCTCGCGGCTGTTCAGGGCTGTGGATTGGTCGTAGCACATCGCCGCCCTGACGCCCGGCACCTTGTTGGCGGCCATGCACGAGCCGATGCCCGCGCCGTCGACCAGAATGCCGCGCCACGAACGCCCCTGCGACACCAGTTCGGCCACCGCCAGGGCGAAATCTGGATAGTCCACCGCCTCGGTGCTGCTCGTCCCACAGTCGATGACCTGGTGCCCCAGCTCGCCCAGGTAGGCCTTGAGGGACTCCTTGAGCTTGAAGCCCCCGTGGTCGGCGCCGATGGCGACGGCCTTGCCGCCGGCGGAGGGCACAGACAAACGCGGCACGTCCGCTTCCACCCTTGCGGTGGATGCGGAGGCGGTTCGCAGCGTGATGTGGCGGTCCATGGCGACCTGCCGGGCGAGCGGCGTGATCAGGCCGGCGTCCGGGACCTGGAACTCCGATCCGAAGGCCAGGCCGCGCAGGTCTTGCTCGGTGACGAGCCGGCGCCTGGGTGCGGGATCGATGTGTGGTTCCAGGCCGAGCGTTCGATACACCGCCTGGCGGACCTTGGCCCGGATGGCTTCCCTGTTCGTCACGAACCCCTCCTGAGCATTCAAGCCCGCGCCTTCACTTGTCGGTCCTGCGCCGTACGCTGCCGCCACCCGGAGGCAGCCGCCCGAAGCGATCCGCGGGCGGTCGCGTCGCCTCTCGGCCCAGGCGGCGCCGGACCAGCTCGACCTCGAAGCGCGAGCGGTCGCCGCGGTGTAGCGCCAGGTAGTATTCGATCGGCCTTCCGTCGGCCAGGTAGCTCACGCTTTGCAGGAACACCAGCGGAGCGCCCTTGCGGACACGGAGCAGCCTGGCCTGACGCGCATCGGCCGCAACGGCCTCGATCGTGCGCTGCCCGCGCGCCAGCGACAGGCCGCATTCGGTTTCCAGGTACTCGTACAACGACCGGCGGGTCAGGTCAGCCGTGTCGAGGCCGGGCGCCAGCGACTGGGGCAGGTAGGTCGTGGTCAACACCACGGGCTCGTCCTCGACGAAGCGCAGCCGCTCGATCTCGACCACGCGTGCGCCGGGCTTGAGGTTCAGCCGGGCGGCGATCTGCTCGTCGGCCGGGCGGGCCTCCTGGCGCAGCACCTGGCTGACCGGCGGGTAGCCCAGCGCCACCATGTCTTCGAAGAAGCCCGACAGGCGCTCGACGGCGCGTTCGGTGAGCTTGGGCGGCGCCACGAACGTCCCGCGGCCCCGCTGGCGCACCACCCAGCCGTCGTGGGACAGTTCGGCCAGCGCCTGGCGGACGGTCGTTCGGCTCACCTCGAGCTCGGCGCACAACTCGAGATCGCCGGGGACCAGGTCGCCGGGTTTCCAGGCGCTGCTGATGATCTGGTCCTTGAGCGCCTGCTTCACCTGGACGTGCAGCGGCAGCGGGCTCGCCCGGTCCACCTGGAGACGACGCTCGGGGGTTCGCTTCCGTCTGCCTGCCACCCAATGCCCGCCTGGGCCCAAAGGCCATAACGTTACGACATTATGATGATATGACAATACCGAGCGACCTGTCAAGTGACCGTGCCTGCTGCGGGCGGTGGTCAGGCCTGGACTGGGAAGGATGGGGGAGATCGGGCGGGCAGGACCGCGGCCCCTGCGGGGAAGCGCGACATGCGCCTGGCGGCACCGGCCCGCCGCAGGAAGCCCTGGGCGGGATGCATTCCTTGAGTATGCGGGTCAAGTAAGGTAAGATATATCAGTCAAGGCTGACCAGGATGGGAGAGAGCGATCAGCGTTCAGCTTTGGGCGCTCCGGCATGCACGATGGCTGGCTTGGCGCCTGACGCTCCAAGCCAATTGCCAGCCGCTCGCCGCTAGTTGCCAATCGCTGATTGCTGAATGCTGACCGCTCCCTTGCCGGCTCGCCTCTACGGAGTGTACGAATGTCCGTCCCGCCGCCTCCGCTCCTCGACCTGTACCGCGTGATGCTGCTTGCCCGGCGGCTCGACGAGCGCGCCTGGGTGCTGCATCGTCAGGGCAAGATCGCCTTCCACATCTCGGGCATCGGGCAGGAGGCGGCGCAGGTCGGCGCGGCTTTCGCCCTGCAGCGCGGCAAGGACTGGTTCGCGCCGTACTACCGCGACCTGGCCCTGATGCTCGCCCTGGGTTTGACGCCGCTCGAGTTCATCCTGGGATTGATGGGCAAACAGGGGGAACCCTCGTCGGGGGCGCGGCAGATGCCGTCGCACTGGTCGCTCCGGCGCGCCAACGTCGTCAGCCACTCGTCGCCGGTCGCCACGCAGGCGCCGCACGCCGCCGGCCTCGGCCTGGCGATCAAGCTGCGCGGCGATGACGCCGTGGTCCTCACCACCATCGGCGAGGGCTCAACGTCGCAAGGCGAGTGGTACGAGGCGGTCAACTGGGCCGCCACGCACAAGCTCCCCGTGATCTTCATGGTCGAGAACAACGTCTACGCCATCTCCGTCCGGCAGGATCTGCAGATGGCGGTCGAGAACGTAGCCGAGAAGGCGGCCGGCCTCGGACTGCCGGGCGTGATTGTCGACGGGCTCGACCCGGTTGAGGTGTATCGCGTCGTCGGCGAGGCCGCCGCCCGCGCCCGCCGTGGCGACGGGCCGACGGTCATCGAGGCCAAGGTGTCGCGCATGACGCCGCACTCGTCGGACGACGATGACCGTTCCTACCGGCCGCGCGACGAGGTCGAGGCGATGAAGGCGCGCGACCCCCTGACGCTCTTCCGCCGGCGGCTGATGGCGGAGAACGTGCTGACCGAGGCGCAGGACGCCGGGCTGCAGGACGAGGCCAAGGGTGTGATCGAGGCGGCGGTGGCGCAGGCCGAGGCGGCGCCATACCCGCCGGTGGAAGACGCCTCCTACCCGGTGTACGTCGAGGACGTGCGCCATGCCTGAGATCACGCTCATCGAAGGGCTGCGCCAGGCGATGGACGAGGAAATGGCGCGTGACGAGCGCGTGTTCATCGTCGGCGAGGACGTCGGCCCGCGCGGCGGCGTGTTCCGTGCCACACTCGGCCTGTTCGACAAGTACGGGCCGAAGCGGGTGATCGACTCGCCCCTGGCCGAACTGTCAATCGTCGGCGTGGGTATCGGGGCGGCGCTCTACGGGCTGCGCCCGATCTGCGAGATCCAGTTCGCCGACTTCATCCATCCGGCCTTCAACCAGATCGTCAACGAGGCGGCCAAGCTGTGCTACCGCTCGAACGGCGAGTGGACCGTGCCGATGGTCATCCGCGCCCCGTACGGCGGCGGCATTGGCGGCGGGCTGTATCACTCGCAGTCGCTCGAAGCGTTCTTCACCCACGTGCCCGGCCTCAAGGTGGTCATCCCTTCCAATCCCCACGATGCCAAGGGGCTGCTCAAGGCGGCGGTGCGCGACCCGAACCCGGTCATCTTCCTTGAACCCAAGAAAGGCTACCGGCTGATCCGCGGCGAGGTGCCCGACGGCGGCGACCTGATCGTGCCCATCGGCCCGGCGCGCGTCTCTCGGCCGGGCACCGACATCAGCGTCTTCGCCTACGGCATGATGCACCACTACTGCCTGCAGGCGGCCGAGGCCGTTGCCGCCGACGGGATCCAGGCCGAGGTCGTCGATCTGCGTACGCTGCTCCCGATCGACAAGGCGGCCATCCTGGCTTCGGTGCGCAAGACGGGCAAAGCCCTGGTCGTGCACGAGGACAACCTGACGGGTGGGTATGGCGCCGAGATCGCCGCGCTGCTCGCCAATGAGGCCTTCACCGATCTTGACGCACCGGTCCGCCGACTGGCCGGGCCGGACGTGCCGGCGGTCCCGTTCAGCCACCCGATGCAGGACTGGTTCATGCCCAACGCCGACAAGATCGCCGCCGCGATCCGGGACCTGGCGGCGTTCTGAGTCCTCCCCCCGCTGGGGGGAGGCTTGGGTGAGGGGCGCCGCGGGAGATCGCAGACCCACACCCAGACCCACCCCCTGGAAGGGGGAGGGATGAGAGGCATCCATGCCGACGAATGTGATCATGCCCCAACTGGGCGAGTCGGTGGTCGAAGGCACGGTGACGCGCTGGCTCAAGCGTCCGGGCGAGCCGGTGGTTGAGTTCGAGGCGCTGCTTGAGGTGAACACCGACAAGGTGGACACCGAGATCCCTGCGCCGGCCTCCGGGTCACTGCTGCAGGTGTATGTCGCCGAGGGACAGACCGTCCGCGCCGGCACGCTGCTGGCCGTGATCGGCATCCCGGGGGATGCCACGCCCGCTGCGCCGGCGGCCACGCTCGCCTCGACCCAGACTGCGGTGACCGCGCCGGCGCCGGCAGGCGAGGCCGCAAGAGCCGAGCCGGCCGGGCGCGGCGAACTGAGCTTCATCTCGCCCGTGGTGGCGCGCATCGCCTCCGAGCAGAATATTGACCTGCGCCAGGTCCGCGGCACCGGGCAGGGTGGACGGATCACGAAGAAGGACGTGCTGTTGTTCGTGGAAGGGCGTCCGGCGGCGCCGGCTCCGTGGGAGACGCCGGCGTTCGGCGAGCTCTTCCGCCCGACGGAGGAGCTGCGCGGGATGCCGGTGCCAGCCCCCACCGCGCCGGGCGCACCGCCTGCCCCCGAAACCGTCGTTCCATTGAACGTCGTCCGGCGCGCGATCGCAGAACATATGGTCCGCTCGCGCCACACCAGTGCGCACGTCACAACGGTGATGGAGGCAGATCTGAGCCGCGTGCTGGCGCACCGACAGTCGAACAAGGAAGCCTTTGCCCAAGACGGCGTCAACCTGACGCTGACCGCTTACTTCGTCGCCGCGAGCGTGGCAGCGCTCAAGGCGGTACCGTTGGTCAACGCCTCGTGGAGCGACCAGGGCATCGTGCTGCACCGTGCCGTGAACGTTGGCGTGGCGGTCTCGCTAGGCGACGAGGGACTGATCGTGCCGGTGGTCAAGGATGCCGACCAGCGTTCGCTGCTGGCGCTGGCGCGTGTCGTCAACGACTTGAGCATCCGGGCACGGGCGCACAAGCTGACACTGGATGAGGTCCAGGGCGGCACATTCACCATCACCAACCACGGCGTCAGCGGCTCGCTGGTGGCCACGCCGATCATCAATCAGCCGCAGTGCGCCATCCTGGGCGTGGGCGCGGTGCAAAAACGGGTCGTGGTCGTCGAGACGCCGGGCCAGGCGGGCGGGCCCCAGGACAGTATCGCCATCCGGCCGATGGTCTACCTGTCGCTGACCTTCGACCATCGCATCCTGGACGGCGCGCTGGCCGATCGATTCCTGGGTCATGTGGTCAAGACGCTTGAGGCCTGGGGGTAGAGGCGGCGGAGCACGGCCCGGCCGCGCCACACGGCTTCTCGGCCGCCTGCGGGTTTTTGGGTAGGGGCACGGCATGCCCCGTTGCTTGCCCGTCGGTGTCAGTCCGGGTTTCGTAGGGGCGAAGCAAGTGATTGCCTTGCTTCGCCCCTACAATTCATCCGCCGGGGCCCCCATTCGCGGCAATTCAGGCGCGCACCGAGCCGCACCGGATCGCCCAACGGCGTGACACGCGCCGGCCCACGCGTTACAATCCTTCCGATCTCCCTTCAGGAGTCTTTCCATGCCTGACTACGATGTCGTCGTGATCGGCGCCGGACCGGGCGGCTACGTATGCGCCATCCGCGCCGCACAACTGGGGAAGAAGACGGCCATCGTCGATCGCCAGTGGCTGGGCGGCGTGTGCCTCAACGTCGGCTGTATCCCGTCCAAGGCGCTGCTACGCAATGCCGAGATCGCCCACCTTCTTCGGGAAGGCGGAAAGGACTTCGGCTTTGAGATCCAGGGTCTGAAACTCGACTACCCGGCGGCGGTGAAGCGCAGCCGCCAGGTTGCCGACCGGCTGGTCAAGGGCGTCGGCTTCCTGATGAAGAAGAACGCCATCGACGTGCACATGGGGGCGGCGGTGTTCACTGGAGCGCACGCGATCGAGGTTACCGGCAAGGACGGTGCCAAGATGACGTTGAAGGCCAAGGACATCGTGATCGCCACGGGCGCCTCCCCGATGATGATCCCTGGCGTGCAGGCCGACGGGCAGCGTGTGCTGACCTACCTCGAAGCGATCCTCCAGGAGCGGCTGCCCAAGTCGGTGGTCGTGATCGGCGCCAGCGCCATCGGCTGCGAGTTTGCCACCGTGTGGAACTCCTACGGCGTCGAGGTCACGCTGGTCGAGATGCTGCCGCGCATTGCCCCGCTCGAGGACGAGGAGATCAGCAAGGAGCTGGCCAGGGCTTTCACCAAGCGCGGCATCAAGGTCATGGCCGGGACGAAGGTCGAAGGCATTGAGACGAGCGGCGCAGGCGTGCGGGTCAAGGTCGCCGGGGCCGAGGGCGCCCAGACGATCGAGGCCGAGCAGGCGATGGTGGCCATCGGCGTCAAACCCAACACGCAAGGACTGGGGCTGGAGGCGGCCGGGATCAAGGTGAGTCCGCGCGGCATGGTTGAGATCGACGAGCGCATGGCAACCAACGTGCCCGGCGTGTGGGCCATCGGCGACGTGACCGGGAAGCTGATGCTGGCGCACGTGGCCTCGGCGATGGGCATTGTCTGCGCCGAGAACATCGCCGGCGCGGAAACGGTGAAGCTCGACTACGATGCGATGCCGCGAGCCATCTACTCGCAGCCTCAGGTCGCCTCGTTCGGGCTGACCGAGGCGCAAGCGAAGGAGCGGGGCATTGAGGTCAAAGTGGGCCGGTTCCCATTCCAGGCCAACGGCAAAGCTCTTGGCCTGGGGGACTACGCCGGTTGGGTCAAGCTGGTCATTGGTGCCAAGTACGGCGAGTTCCTCGGCGCCCATCTGGTGGGCCCCGAGGTCACTGAGCTGCTGCCCGAGCTGACGCTGGCGCGCATGATGGAGCTGACGCCGGCCGAGGTTGCACGCAATGTGCATGCCCACCCGACGCTGAGCGAGGCCCTGATGGAGGCGGCGCACGCGGCGGAAGGTCATCCGATTCACACCTGATCCGGCGAGTGGAGGCGGATCGCCGGAGCCGCCGCCGCTGGAAGGCGGTTGGATCGCACTCGCATTCCCAAGGAGCTCTGCACGATGTCCGAGATCGTACGTGGGTTGGAGGGGGTGAGGTTCGCCCAGACGCGGCTGAGCAAGGTCGACGGCCAGGCGGGCCAGCTGACGATTGCTGGCTACCCGCTGGAGGCGCTGGCGCCGAACGCCTGTTTCGAGGAGATCGTCTTCCTGTTGTGGAACGACCGGCTGCCGACAGCGGTCGAGCTGGAGCGGCTGAGGAGCGACATGGCGTCGCAGCGCTACCTGCCGCCGGCGGCGGTGGCGGTGCTACGCGAGGCGGCGGCGCGCAAGCTGCCGATGATGGACGGCCTGCGCATGGGCGTCGACACCATCGGGTTGTGCGGCGGCGAACCGCACCCGGCCGGGGCGGTCGACGTTGGCTGCGGCGTGGCGATCGTCGCCCATGTGGCGACCCTCGCCGCTGCCTACGCGCGCCTGCTGCAGGGCCATACACCGATCGACCCGCGGCCCGACCTCGGCCATGCCGCCAACTACCTGTACATGCTCACGGGGCAGGAGCCGCATGCCGAGGCGGCGCGCGCCCTCGAGACCTATCTCAACACGGTCGTCGATCATGGGATGAATGCCTCGACCTTCACGGCGCGCGTGATCACCAGCACGCGCTCCGACATGGTCTCGGCCATTGTCGGTGCCATCGGCGCGCTGAAGGGGCCGCTGCACGGCGGGGCTCCCGGGCCGGCGCTCGACATGGTGTTCGAGATCCAGGCGCGGGCGGCGAAGTCGGGCGGCAGCGTGGCCGACGAAGCCAACCGCTGGGTGCGCGAGACCGTCGCCTCCGGCGGGCGCATCATGGGCTTCGGCCACCGCGTCTACAAGGTGCGCGATCCGCGGGCCGACGTGCTGGGTCAGGCGGCGGAGCGGATGTTCGCCGTCACCGGCGAGAGCCGGTTGTACGAAGACGCCCGCCTGGTCGAGGAGGTCGCCCTGCGCGTCCTGGAAGAACTCAAGCCCGGGCGCAACCTGAAGACCAACGTCGAGTTCTACACCGCCTTGGTGCTGCACGGCATCGGCCTGGAGGTTGACATGTTCACGCCGACCTTCGCCGTTGGACGCGTGGGCGGCTGGACGGCGCACGTGCTCGAGCAGGTGCGCGAGGACCGCCTGATCCGCCCGGACGCCGAGTATGTCGGTGCGGCGGGACGGGCCTGGGTGCCCGCCGAAAAACGGTAGCCGGCTCCACACACGATCCCCGCAACAGAGTAGGGGCGAAGCTTGAACATGCCATGCCTCGCCCCTCCGATTCCGGCGCAGGATTCGATCGCCGTTGTGCGCGGACGACCGAGGTCTGAGGTCGACGTCGGGCCCAGGTAGAGGCACGGCATGCCGTGCCCCTACGGGTCCTAGATCGGATGATGCCGGACGCGCCTCCGGAATGCGCCTATACTGGAAGGAAGCCGCCGGTGGAGGGGGCCGTGTCGGAGCATGCCGAGGTCAAACGCGCCCAAGTACGCCATCAGACGGCGCTGCTGGCCATGCCGAACGTCGTCGGGCTCGGGATCGGGCTGAAGACCGTCCGGGGCCGGCGCGGCGAGCGGCTGTGCCTTGCGGCGCTGGTCCGGCGCAAAGTCCCGCGCGCCGCCCTCGAGCCGGAGGCGCTGATCCCCGAGCGGGTCGACGGCGTTCCCACCGACGTGATCGAGGTTGGCGAGGTGCGCGCCCAGGCGGCGCGCACCTCGCGTCTGCGGCCGGCGCCGGGCGGGGTGAGCCTCGGCCATGTGCTGGTGACCGCCGGAACCCTCGGCTGTGTGGTGCGCGATCGGGCTTCCGGTGACGCGCTGATCCTGTCCAACAATCATGTGCTGGCCAACGCTAACCAGGCCAGCCCGGGCGACCCAATCCTGCAACCGGGAGCCATCGACGGCGGGCATGAGCCGGCGGACGTCGTCGCCGCGCTGGAGCGCTTCAGCGAGATCCAGTTCGCGCGTGAGCCCGCTACCTGCCCACTGGCACGCGGCCTGGTGCGGCTGGTGAACGCGCTGGCCGCCTGGACTGGTTTCAACCATCGGCTGGAGGCATGGCGCGAGGACCCGCTGGCGGTCAACCGCATCGATGCCGCCGTGGCCAGGCCGTTCGACGAGAATGACCTCTTGGCCGAGGTGCTCGAGATCGGCCCTGTGCGTGGGACACGCCCGCCCGAGCTTGGGCTCAAGGTCCGCAAGTCGGGGCGGTCGAGCGGACTGACGACGGGTGAGATCACCGTTCTCGACGCGACGATCACGGTCGGCTACGGCGAGCGGACGGCGCGCTTCGCCGGTCAGATGGTGACCACGGCGATGTCGCAGCCGGGCGACTCCGGATCGGTGTTGGTTGAAGTGGGGGGGACGCGCGCCGTCGGGCTGTTGTTCGCCGGATCGGACCAGGTGACGCTGTACAACCCAATCGAATCTGTCTTGAGCGCGCTGGCGGTGGAGCTGTGAGCGAGAAAGACGCCGAGATCGCCCGCGCGCAGGCGGTGCGCGAGGCACGCGCCGGGGAGCTGATGGGCAAGGCCAATGTCGTCGGCGTCGGCGTCGGGTTCCGCCGACGCGGCGGACGGCAGGAGCAGCAGGTTGCGCTGGTGGTCATGGTCCGGCGCAAGCTGCCTCGCGCCATGCTGGCTGAGGCGGATGTGCTGCCGGGTGCGATCGATGGCGTTCCGGTCGACGTGGTCGAGGTCGGCGACATCAGCGCCGGATGAAGGCCCGCGGATCGCGGGTCCTGGCTGCAGCGCGAGGGGAGCCGGGGGCGACGTGGCCGACCTGGATCATTCATAGCCCGGAGGCGACGAGCGATGCAGACGACGGTCGACTGGCTTCTGGAAGGCCCGCCGTTCGTGGAGGTGCAGACGCGGCTCCACTTGCTGGGCGAGCCGCTCGGCTCGGCGGCCGTGCAGCAAGCCAGGCGCAGGATGCTCGCCGATCCGGGGGTGCGTTCGCTGGTGCGCGAGCTGCAGGCCTGGCCAGTTGCGCCGCTGAACAGTCACAAGTCCGCCGGCCACCCGATCCACAAGCTGACCTTCCTGGCCGACCTGGGATTGGACCGGGATGACCCCGGGATCGACAAGCTCGCCCGGCGAGTCATGGCACACACCTCGCCCGAGGGCCCGTTTCAGGTCGTGATGAGCATCAAGCCGGCCTACGGGGGCACCGGAAAGGACACGTGGGCCTGGGCGTTGTGCGACGCGCCGTTGCTGGTCTATGCCCTTCAGCGCTTCGGGTATGGCGACGAGCCGACGGTGCGACAGGCGCTGGAGGTGCTCACCCGCCTGGTGCGTGACAATGGCTGGCCATGCGCGGTTTCGGCCGAGCTGGGGCGCTGGCGCGGCCCCGGCCGCAAAGACGATCCGTGTCCCTTTGCTACCCTGGCGATGCTCAAGGCGTTGGCAGCCTCGCCGCGCCCCGATGGTCCGGCGGCGCGTCAAGGCACGGAAGCGATCCTGAGCCAGTGGGCCAGCCGCTCCCAGGCGCATCCCTACATGTTCTACATGGGGACCGATTTCTGCAAACCGAAGGCGCCCCTGGTGTGGTACGACCTGCTGCACGTCTTCGACGTGCTGACCCGATTCGCCTGGACGCGGGCAGACCCGCGACTGCTTGATGTGGCGCGGCATCTCGACGCCTGGTTCGACGGCCAGGGGCGGATCACACCAGCCTCGGTCTGGTTGGCCTGGGAGGGCTGGGAGTTCGCCCAGAAGAAGGAGCCGTCGCACTGGGTGACGCTCCTGGCGCTGGTAGCGCTGCAGCGCGTGGGCAGAATCGACTGACGACCTGACAGGTGGCACAGCCCCCCGTCAGGTCAGAGCTTCCTCTGCCGCGACGAGTAGAAGGAAGGTGGCGGGACGATGAGGCGATGGGCGATTGCGTGGCTGGCCGGGGTGGCCGTGCTGCTGTCGGCGTGCCAGGCGAACCTGGTGACGCGCATCGAAACGTCGGGCGCGGGTACGCTGACGACCGAGGTCGGGCTCACACCAGACGATGTGACGCAGGTGCAGTCGTTCAGCAGCGGCGGCCCGGGGGGCAGCGTCTGCCAATCGCTGAATTCGCAGATGCAAGGCCAGGCGGAGGCACCCGCGTTCCAGGAGGAGACGAGAGGGGACGACACCTGGTGTGTCTCAACCCAAGCATTCGAAGACCCGTCTGGACTGGAGGCGCTCTACCGGCAGCTGGACGGCGTAACGATTCATGAGCTGGTCTTGCGCGAAGGGATCTTCGTCTACGAGGTCGACGTGGATACGGGGAGTTCGGAGGGGGCGCCAGGGCCCGCGACGGTGTCCTGGGTTGTGGAGCTTCCGGGGAAGATCGGAGACCACAACGCCGACAGCGCAGACGGCCAGCGGTTGACCTGGAGGCTGGTACCCGGGGAGCCAAGGAATCTCCACGCCTCGTCCGATGTGTACGGATTGCGCTTGCCTGCCGGGCAACTGCCCATGGTCATCGCCGTCGGGCTCGCCTGTCTGTGTTGTGGAGGCGTGCTGGCCTTGGTGATTGTGGGGCTTGTGCTCTTGCTTAGGCGAAAGACGTGAGGGGATGATTGCGCTCAGCGGGCCCCTGGTCTACGGCCGCCCATCGCGCCCGGCCAGGCAGTGTTTGCTCATCGCCGTCCGCTGATTGCCCATTGCTGACCGCTATCATTGTGTGAGGGGTCGAGATATGCACCGATGGATTGGGATCGCGTTCGCGATGGTGCTGTGCAGCGGCGGCGGGCTGCTACCCGGTGGAGAGGGAGGTGGGATCAGTTGGCCGCTGCCTAACTCCGACTTGGGTGTCGCCGCGACGGCGGCCCTGCCACCCATCGGCACGGTCGACGTCAGCCCGGTACTGTTCGCGCCAAGAGCTGAGGGGACGATCGTCGACCAATACGGTGCAGCCATGGCGGGGGTGATCATTTGCGTCGGGCCCAACGAGGCGGATGCGTCCCCGTTGGCTGAGACCGACTCGGGTGGTGCGTACTCGGCTGCGCTTGATGCAGACGCGCTGGCCGGTGGTCCGCTCCGCCTTTGGCCGTTCCTGCCGCTGACGCGCTTCGACCCCGAGGGCTACGTCTTCGAGGGCTACCTGCTCGGCGGCTCGGACTACAACTTCGTCGGCGTGCCCAGCATCTACCCGGTGCCGCCGGAGAGAGATTGCCGCTGAGGGGGAAACTGACGACCTGACAGGTGGCCCCGCCACCTGTCAGGTCGTGGTGCTCGTCCCGGTCTTCTCCAACACCCACAGGTGAGACAAGCCGAAGATGCGCAGCGGCGTGCCCTCGAGAGCCTGGAGCATGCTGCGCAGGAACGCGCCGAGCCGCGGCCAGCGGGCGATGATGGTGTCGTACGCGCCAAAGACGATCGTTGGCTGCACCGGGCGAAGGGGCAGACTAGCGAAAAGGCGCTCGAGGTCGTGGCGGGAGTAGGCACGCACGTGCGGAGCCAGCCGGTCGCGCCAGCGGCGCGGCAGGTAGTTGATCAGCGGGATGTTGCCGAAGCGGTAGCGGCCGCGCCAGTAGATGCCGTGGGTCTCGAAGGGGTAGCCGCGATTGGGGACGAATACGACCGCTCGCCCGCCGGGTCGCAGCACCCGGGCGATCTCCTCGGCCGCCCGGCGGTCGTCGGCGACGTGCTCCAGCACCTCGTGGGAGAGGACAAGATCGAAGGCGTCGCGGCCGAATGGCAGGTGCTCACCGGCGGCTTGCACCACGCGCAGCCCTCGGGCTCCGGCTTGTTGAGCGCGCTCGCCATCGAACTCGACGCCAAGCGCAGCCTGCGCCGAGGCCCCGAGGTGCTCCAGGTACAGACCCAGGCCGCAACCGTTGTCGAGCACGCGTCCGTTGACCCGCTCGCCGGCGGCCTCGAGGATCCAGCGCAGCCGGCGTTCCTGCCCGGCGCGCCAGACGTACGATGGCTCGCCGCGCAGCGCAGCGCGCGCCAGGTCCCGCTCGCTCATCCGAGCGACCACTCCTGCTGGAAGCCAAAGCCTCGGCGGTTGTCGATCAGGCGAACCCAGGTTGGATGGAAGGCGTAGATCTGGCTGGCGGCCAGCGCCTCAGCCAGCTGGGTGACGAACGGGAACCGTTTCGCGTAGACGCCGCGAGCCGCGTCGGCCTCGGTGCCCGCCAGTGCCGTGGCACGGCCCTGCATTTGCACGCCACGCAGGCGCCGCCAGTCCGCCTCCTCGGGATACAGTGCCGCCGAAGCCTCCGATAGGCGCGCCAGGTTGAGGCAGTGCACGCTCTTGGGGTCGGAAAGGAACAACAGGCGCAGGGATGGATCAACGGCGAAGAAGACCGGCGTCGCCCGCGGGTTGCCATCTGGCATGCGGGTCGCCAGCACCATCGCGGTTGTTTCGTCGAGGAGCGTGCGGACGGGCTCGAGCTCTCGCTCGAGGGACTGCGGGAGGGTCACAGCCCCTTCCACGGCCTGACGCCCGGGTCGGGGAGGCCCAGGCGCTGCACGGCGCGGGCGGCGGTCTGATCGATCAGCTCGTCCAGCGTCGCCGGCCGCTGGTAGAAGGCTGGCACGGGCGGGAAGATGACGGCGCCGGCCCGCGCCGCCAGGTCCATCAGGCGCAGGTGACCGCGATGCAGCGGCGTCTCGCGTACGACCAGAACCAACGGGCGGCCTTCCTTGAGCGTCACATCGGCGGCACGCACGATCAAGTCGTCGGCGTACGAGTTGGCGATCCCCGAGAGGGTCTTGATCGAGCACGGGATGACGATCATCCCGTGCGCCGGGAACGAGCCCGAGGCTATCGTGGCGCCGATGTTGCGCGGGTCGTGGCTGACGTCGGCCAGCGCCTGGACGTCGCTAACCTTCCAGTCGGTCTCCTGGGCGATGGTGATATGCGCCGCGGCGCTGAGCACCAGGTGCGTCTCGACGCCTAGCGCCCGCAGCCGCTCGAGGGCGCGGATGCCGAGGAGGGCGCCGGAGGCACCGGTCAGGGCGACGATCACGCGCAAGGGAGGGGTCTCGGTCATGTCAGCCTTCCGGCGATGAGCCCCAGTGGATGGCGACGGTGTTGACCATGCGCCGCACGAAGCCGACGTGGCGGAAACCGGCGGCGGCCATGCGCTCGGCCAGGGCCTCGGCTTCGATGAAGCGCTCGGTCGACTGCGGCAGGTAATTGTACGCCTCCGAGTCGCCGGAAACGATCCGACCCAGAAGGGGGATGAGCGTGTGCAGGTGGAAGGCGAGGAGTGGACGCAGCCAGGTGTGCGGCGGCGGCGTCGTTTCCAGCGAGACGACGCGCCCTCCGGATCGCGCCACGCGCCGCTCTTCGGCCAGGACACGCCCGATGTCCGGCACGTTGCGCAGCAGGAAGCCGGAGACGACCGCATCGAAGGTCGCCGGGGCGAAAGGCAGCCGCGCAGCATCGCCCACGATCCATTGCACGCGCGAGCCTGCGGCACGGCGGCGCCCCAGCCGCATCATCTCCGGCGTGAAGTCGAGTGCGACGAGGGTTGCCTCCGGCTGGCGCTTCAGCACCTCGAACGCCAGGTCGCCGGTCCCTGCGCCGAGGTCGAGCACACGCGCAGAGGTCAGCAGTTGCAGTTGTTGCACGGTCTCCCGCCGCCAGCGGCGATCCTGGCCGAAGGTCATCAGCCGGTTGAGCAGATCGTAGCGCGGGGCGATGCGCCCAAACATGCGCCGCACATAGCGCGCCCGCGCCTCGCCGGTCAGCTCGCTCATTCCGCCCGCCCCAAGCGTGCAACCGCCAGCGGGACATACGGCGCGCTCGAATCCGGCGCCCCGGCGTACACCACCAGTCGATCGACCCGAAAGGTGAAAGACGGAGCGGGGCGCAAGGCGAGCTCGTGCAGACCGAGGCCGTCCTCGGAATGGGCCAGCGTCAGATGCGGATGCAGCCCGGGGCCGAACTCGCCACCGTACGCCGGGTACTCCGGGAAAGCGGCGGCCAGATGCCCGTACAGGTCGATTAACGGACGCGGATCGGCAGGCTCGAGGAAGATCGCCGTCGGGAAGCGGCCGTACCGATCGAGGGTGACGGCAAAGGGCCGAACGGGCGCCAGGGCCCTCCGCAAACGCGGCAGGCTGCGGTCCGTATCCTCCGGCGGGGCGAACGGATACAGCAGCGTGATGTGGGCCGGCACGTGGGACCATCTCCCAGGTGGGTCGCGCGGACGCAGCGAAGCGGCAAAGGCCTGCACCTCGAAGGGTGGGACGATCAGGACGGCCGTCTCGAGAGGCATGCTCACCGGGCGAACTGCCAAGGGCACAGGCGGCGCTGCAACCCGTCGACGCCGAAGTACAGGCCGAGCCCGAGCAGGCTCATCGCCAGGACGCCGGCGTACATGCGCGGGTAGTCGAACAGCGTCGAGCCGTGCAGGTAGATGTAGTAGCCCAAACCTCGCTGGGTGGCGAACAGCTCGGCGACGTACAGCACGGCCACGGCCGTCCCGATCGACTGGCGCAGCGCGGTGAGGATGGCCGGCAGGCTGGCCGGGTAGTAGACGAAGCGGAATAGTGCCCGCCGCCCGGCGCCCAGGCTGCGCACCGAGGCGACCAGCTCGGGACGCAGGCTGGCGGCCTGGTCGCGCACCAGGACCAGGATCTGGAAGAACAGGATCAAGAAGATGATGACCACCTTGGCCAGGTCGCTGATGCCGAGGAAGAGCAGGATGACCGGCACCAGGACGACCTTGGGGATCGGATACAGGATGTAGATCACCGGCGAGAAGATCCGGTTCAGCGCGGGCATCTGGCCGAGCGCCAGCCCGGCGGGTACGGCGGTCACGACGGCCAGCGCCATGGATGCCACGACGCGTCCCAGGCTGGCAAGGAAGTCCAGGCCGAGGTCGCCGACGATCTCCACGGCAAACACGCGGACGACTTCGAGCGGCGGCGGGAGGATCGGACGGTGGACGACCCAGGCTGCGAGCTGCCACAGGACGCCCAACGCCAGGGCGGCGATCAGGACCGACGACCGCCTCACCGCGCCGCCTCCAGTTCCTGCCGCAGCCGGGCACAGGCCGCAACATAGGCAGCGGAGGCGCGAAACGCCGGGTCGCCGGCGCCCGGGTTGGCCACGATTCGGGCGGTGTGGTTCGGGAGTCGGCCGAGCACGAGCACGTGCTCGCCGAGCAGCGCCGCCTCCTCAATCGTGTGGGTGACGATCACGGTCGTCAGCCGGCGCTCGCGGCGCAGCTTCAACGTAAGGTTCTGCAAGTCCTCGCGCGTGGGGGCATCGAGGGCGGCGAAGGGCTCATCCATCAACAGCAGGTCCGGATTGAGAGCCAGTGTGCGGGCAATGGCGGTTCGCTGACGCTGGCCACCGGAGATCTGCCCCGGGTAGGAGCCGGCGATGGGTTCCAGGCCAAGGCGCTCGATCCAGGTTTGCGTGATCTCGCGCCGGGCCGTGACGGCCTCGCCGGCCGGGGCGTGCTTGCCGTCCGGGCCGTAGAAGCCGCGCACGCGCAGGCCGAGGGCGATGTTGTCGCGCACCGTCGCCCAGGGGAGCAGGCCGAAGTCCTGCAGGATCAACCCTGTGCGCGGCCGCGGCCGGAGGATGGGTTCGCCTGCAACCCGAACCTCGCCGGCCGAGGCCGGGCGCAGGCCGGCGAGCAGATAGAGCAGCGTTGTCTTGCCACAGCCCGATGGACCGAGGACCGCCCACGCTTCGCCTGCGGCCACGCGCCAGGCAAAGCCTTCGAACACGGCGGAGCCGTCGGGGTAGCGAAAGGTCAGGCCGTCAAGCTCGATCATCGGCTGCGACGCCAGGGTTCGGGTCAGGGAAGGTACCCGGCGTTGACCGAGTCGGCGTAGGCGGCGCTGCCGGTCAGCAGGCCTTTTTCGATCGCCCACGACCGCGCGTCGGCGTACTGCGCCTCGGATGGGATCGAGGCGGTGGGGAAGACCGGCAGTTGGTAGGTGCCGATCAGCGGCGCCGGGACGAGTTTGTTGTCGGTCAGCAGCGTGGTCCACTTGGCCGGATCGCCATTGATGTCGGCCGTCGCTTTCTCGACGGCGCGCAGGAAGGCGCGCACCGCCTGCGGATTATCGTCCACGATCGCCCGGCGGAAGGACAGCACGCTCGTCCCGAACTCGGGGTGCGCCGTGTCGTCGATGATCAGCGTGGCGCCGGACTGCAGTGCCAGGGACGAGAGCGGATCGGGGAGCGTGGCGGCCTTGATTTCTCCGGAGTCGAGCAGGGCCATGCGGTCGGCGATCTTGGGCACGGCGATGGTCTGGATCTCGCCGGCGGCCAGCCCCTCGGCCTGCAGCAGCCGGTCGGTGACGTACTCGATGACCGTACCCTCCGAGACGCCGATGGGCACATTGGCGAGGTCGCCCACCGTCGAGATGCCGCTGTCCTTGGAGGCCAGGATGCGGTAGGCCGGGTCCTGGGCGCTGGCGACGCGAGCGAAGCGCACGACGACGATCTGGACTTGATCCTTGTTGTACAGCAGCACCGAGACGAGATCGTTGATGATGGCGTCGATCTGATCGGCCTGCATCAGCTGGTCGCGCTCGGCGGCCGAGGCCGCCGGCACGATCTCAACCTGCAGCCCTTCGGCGGCGAAGTAGCCCTGGCTTTGGGCGACGTACAGCGGCAGCGTCTCGAGGATCGGCAGGACACCGATGCGCAGCGTGGTGATCTCCGGCGCGGCCGGCGCGCATCCGCCGAGCGCCAGGGCGGCGAGCACGAGGCACAGCACGAGTCGTTTCATCGCAAGGGTCTCCCTATCCGGGTAGAAGTGTAGCCAGCAACGTCCCGGCGAACAACGTCAGGCTGATGACGCCGTTGACGTTGAAGAAAGCCAGGTTGAGGCGCGATTGGTCATCGGTGCGGACGATAGCGTGCTCGTAGGCGAGCAATGCCGCGGTGAGGGCGAAGCCGAGCGCGTACGGCCAGCCGAGCGGGAGCAGCGCGGCCAACAGGAGCGTCATCAGGGCGTGAGCGGCGGCCGAAAGACGCAGGGCGGCGCGTACACCGTATTTCGCCGGGACGGAGTACAGCCCGTCGCGGCGGTCGACGTCGATGTCTTGAAGGGCATACATCAGGTCGAACCCGCCGATCCATAGTGTGACGACGACGAACAGGAGCCAGGCAGGGAGATCAGTCGGCTGGGTGAGCGAACCGCGCACCGCCGCCCATGCCCCGAGCGGCGCCAGCGCATCGGTCATCCCCAGCAGCAGGTGCGAGAAGACCGTCAGGCGCTTGGAGAAAGGGTAGAGCACGAGGAACGCGTAGGCCCCGGGAAGCAGGCGGAAGGGCAGGGGGCCGAGTTGGTACGCGGCCAGCGCCAGGATGAGAGCGGCGGCGAGGGTGCCGGCCCAGGCGGTGGCTGGCGAAATGGCGCCGGTAACCAGCGGACGGTTGGCCGTGCGCGGGTTGCGGGCGTCGATCCAGCGATCGGCCAGGCGGTTGGCGCCCATGCCCAGCGTTCGGGCGGCGGCCATGGCGAGGGTAATCCAAAGGAAGGTGCGCACGTCCGGCAAGCCGCCGGCGGCCAGCACCATGCCCATGTACGCGAAAGGCAGGGCGAAGACCGTGTGCTCGAACTTGATCAAGTCGAGAAAGTCGCGCGCGCGCGCAAGAATGGACATCGAGGGGCTTGTCTGCCGGATGGGATCCCCCGGCGAGGCGCCGGAAACCCGAGGCATTGTAACACGCAGGCTGAGCGGACCGTGCGCGCAGCCTGCCTAGAGGACCTGGACATTGTGAAGCCACAACGTCCATGATAGCCTTCGGACATGACCAATGCCCTGGACGTCTCTTCGGACACACTCGCGCGGATCGGGCGGCGCCTGACGTGGACGCTGTTCGCGGCGCAGAGCCTCGGCTCGGCGGGATTCATTGCCTCCGCCACGCTGGCTTCGATTCTGGGCGCCGAGCTCGGCGGCTCGACGGCGTGGGCGGGCGTGCCCTCGGCGGTCTACCTGGCCGGCACAGCCGGCGCGGCGCTCGCCTGGGGCTACCTGATGGACGTGCTCGGACGAAGGGGCGGGCTCGTCCTCGGGCTGATGGCAGGCACGTTGGGCGCCGGCCTTGCTTTCCTGGCGGTCAATGCGGGCGCGTTCGGGTTGTTCCTCGTCGGTCTTGCGCTGATGGGCGTGGCCTCTGCCGCGGTGACGCTGGGCCGGTTTGCCTCGGCCGAGGTCCATCCCCCGGCGGAGCGCGGCCGGGCGATCTCGACCGTCGTCCTGGGCGGGACGGTGGGCGCCGTGCTCGGCCCGCTGCTCGTCGGCCCCGCCGGAGCCTGGGCGGAGCGACTGGGTCGGCGGGACCTTTCCGGTGCATACGCCGTTTCCGGGCTGATGTTCCTGATCGCCGGCGTGCTGATCTTCGCCGCGCTGCGGCCTGACCCGCGCCAAGTAGGGAAAGCGGTTTCCGCCCTCTACCCGCCAGCCATCAAGACCACGGACGGCGTGCGGTCGCTGCGGGTGATCCTGGGTGGATCCGATGCGCGTCTGGCCATGATCGCCATGGTGCTCGGGCAGGCGGTCATGGTGATGGTCATGGTGACGCTCCGCATGGGCTAAAGCCCAGCGGCTTCTTGGGGCACGCTCGCCGTAACCGGCCACGTTACGCCCCACGCGCTCCGTCCGAGCGCGAGCAGATTCAGGGCCGCGTTTGCGTCGCGGTC
>Ga0315293_10001620_pt1 | contig 21834 bp, 20 predicted proteins | sample YL17G13_20_MG_FD_203071 | JGI IMG/M metagenome (GOLD analysis project Ga0315293, IMG submission 203071) | Sediment microbial communities from Yellowstone Lake, YNP, Wyoming, USA - YL17G13_20 | ecosystem: Environmental > Aquatic > Freshwater > Lake > Sediment | place: USA: Wyoming | collected... | reverse complement strand
GGCAACGCCACCCTCCTGGTCCTGAGCCGCCGGACCGAGTTCGCCATCCTCAAGGCCATCGGGCTCAGGGGTTTCGAGGTGGGCTTCACCGTCATGGTCGAGGTCGTGACCCTGGCCACGGTCGGCCTGCTCGTCGGCTTCACGGCCGGAGAGGTTGTGGCCCTGCCGATGATCCTGACCGACAGCCTCGGCCTTTCCGCCGTCGTGAGGGCGATGGGGCAAGACCTGGGGGTGGTCGCCCTGGCCACCCTGGGCTGCGCTATCGTCTTCTCCCTGGCGCCCATGGCCAAGACCCTCAGCATCACGGTCGCGGAGGTGATGCGCACCAATGAGTAGGGGGGCGACTCTCTCCCGGCTGGGTCTGCGCAACGCCATTCGCGGCAAGGGCCGCCTGGTCATCCTCGCGCTCCTTCTGGCCTCGGCCCTCGTGGCCAGGTCGGCCAGTTCCCTGATGCTGGACAGCCTCGGCGACGCCGCGGCCGGAACCGTCACCGAGGCCGCCATGCCGACCACGTTCAACACCATGGCCTTCTTCTCCGAGCCGTACGGGCCGGAGTGGTGTACCGTCCAGCCTCTTCACGACTACATCGGCACCTTCGTCTGGCTGAGCCTCTCCTACGAGGTTTCCGCCTACAAGGCGGCCTACTTCGAGCGGTATCTTGGGCCCGGCGGAAGCCTGACCGTGGTTCGGCCCGCCCCGGAGACGGCCGCCGCCACCGGCCGGTACGTCGAGGCCAGCCGGCCGACGCCCTGGGCCACGGACCTGGTGGGGAGCTACCCCAGCCGTCCCGACCAGGTCGCCGTCCCGGCCCCCCTGGCGAAGAAGGCCGGGCTCGCGCCGGGCGCCCGGCTCGACCTGACCCCCGAGGGCGGCGGGCCCACCGTGGTCTTCACGGTCACCGGCGTCTACACGCCGCTCGGACACGGGCCTTTCTACGAGTTCCTCCTTTCGGCCCGCGACCAGTCGAAACCGCCGGCCGTGAACCTGGCCATCATCGGCTGCAGCGAGGGACTCGCCAGGCTCATCCAGGCCACCCACGGACCCAACCTCAGGCTGGTACGCATCGAGCCGCCCGACACGCAGATGCGGGCCTTGGCCCGGTCGGTCTACGCGACCCGGTCGACCGCCTCGGGCATCGGTTTCGCCCTGGTCGGCGTGGCGGTCCTCGTGGTCCTGCTCGTGGCCATGGTCGAGAGAAAGCGGGAGGCCGCCTCCTACAAGCTCACCGGCATGAGCAGCCTGGCCACGCTCCAGGTGCTCCTCGTCGAACTCTCCGTGGCCTTAACCTTGGCCGTGGTTCTCGCGGCCCCAGCCTACTGGCTTGTCGTCAACCGGCTGCTGGTCGATGTTCAAGGCTTCGGCCTCGGGGCCGCCGTGACCGCGTTCACCGCCAGCTGCCTCTGGACCGCGGCCATCGCCACGCTCGGGGCGAGCTATCCGTTCTGCCTGACCATGGTCGGCACGCCGAGCGCCCTGCTCTCGGGGCAAAGGATCTACCTTCTCCGCCGCAAGCACGTCCTTGGGGGGTGGGTGCAGCTTGATTCGGAGCAGCAGTGAGGAGACCGCGGTCAGGGACGGCGCGACCAGGGACAGCTTCGGCCTCTTAATCGAGGCCAGGACGGCCATCGTCTTCAGGGTCCGGCGCGGACGCCCGGAGCCCCCTGGAGTGAGGGCGCCGACCGCCGGAGGCCTGCCCACGGGCGAAGAACTCCGTCCGGCCCTGGAGGCCTTGGGCCTCGACCCTGGCGCGGGCCGCGCCGGCGGCGCCGGCAAGACTCAGCCGGTCTGGGTCGTCAGCTCCGCCGGCACCCCCCGGGTGACCATCGACGGCCGTTCGTCTCTCAGCGCGCCAGCCATCAAGCTCACGGCTTTCGCCCTTCTTACGACCGGGGCCCGGCTGGCTGGGCCGCTGCCGCTGGAAACCGTCGCCGTCGACCTTTTCGCCCACGAGTTGGCCCGCCAGTCGCCCGACGTCCTGGTCCTCACGCAGTCCGTCGCGGGTGACAAGCAGAAAACCCTTACCCGGCTGTTCCAGGCGGCCACGTTCTCCGAGCGGCCGGTCGAGGTCGTCTACAACGGCCCCGCCGGATACGGCCACAAGGCCTTTGAGGACCTGGCGGCCTGCCGGTTCCGCGCCACGGAAAGCGTCGTCGTGGGCGGACGGGGGAACCGGCTACCCACGGAGGCCCTCCTGGCCTCGATCGTGAGAGAGCACCTTGGCGAGAGCCTCGCCCGGGCCGGCCTCGGCGGCAGCCCCTTCGCTGCCCTGGGGGCGGTGGCGGCCGCGGCCGTCCTCCTGGACCACGGCTCGCGGGGCGCCGAGGGCCAGGTCGCCGTCATCATCGTCGAGCCCGACGAGGTGACGGCTTTCGTCCCGTCGGACGGCGTCGTCGAGGCGGCCTCCGCCAGCCTTACCGGGACAGGCACCGTCGACCTTCTTGGCCGGTCCCACGTCAAGCCGGGTAACACGGCCGCCGAAGGCTGGCTCCCGGACTGGGCCTCTTTGGCCGCGCGTCTGCCGCTGGGCCTGGAGATGTCGGAGGTCGCCAACCTCGTCGGGGACGCCCTGGCGCGGCCGGGGGAGCCCCCGCGGAACCTCGGCGAGGCCAGCCTGAGCGCGGCGCTCATCGAGGGTCTCCTGACCCGCCTCTGCGCCGGCTGGGAAGCGACCGTGCGCCGCTACACCAGCCCCTCCCTGTGCCGGTACATCGTCGGCGCCGGCGCCGGTCTCGCCCGGCTCGGCGACGTCCGGCACGCCGCCGCTTGCCTGGCCGGCGGCCTCCTTCCGTCCGGGGTGACGACCCTGGCCGTCGATGCCGACTGCCTCTACCTGGCCGGCGTCGGGGCCGAGCTGACCCTCGGCCGGCAAGGGGGGGCGCCCGAAGGCCGGCGACCCGAGACCGCGTCGTCCGCCAGGCAGCCCGAGGTCGTGGCGACCATCGTCTCGCCCTTGGCGGCGAAGCTCGACTGGAAGCGCGGCGACACCGACCCGTGGGCCATCGTCACCCTCGAGGGAGCAAACGGCCGGTCCGCCCCGAGGCGCCTGGTGCCCGGAAGGGTCAGCTCGCTTCCGCTCGCCCCGGGAGAGCAAGCCACTCTGCTCATTGAACCTTGCTTTCGCCATCTGGACTTCGGCGCCGGCCCGGGGCGGGTGTGGCGCGGCCAAGTCAGCGGAGGGGCCGCCGGCATCATCCTGGACGGGCGCGGCCGCCCGTTCGTGCCGGCGAGCGACCCCGTCCTCCGACTCGCCAAGCAGCGAGAGTTCCTGGCGGCCTTCGGCGTCCTTACGCCGAACGACGCCCCGGTCCCGGACACTGACGGCCGCGAGGGCCGCCGGTCGGGCGATCTCCGCCGCTATCCGGTGGCCAGACTCGCCCTTTCCCGCGTCATCCCACCGAACTCGACCCTGGACGTGGCCACCGGCGACCGGGTGACCCCGGACACGGTCATCGCCACGGGCCACCTCGACCGGCGCGTCCTCCGCCTGCCGGCCGGAGGCAACTTCGAGCTCCTCAAGAGGCCGGGTGACCCGGTCAAGACCGGGGAGACCGTCGCCGTCATGGAGGAATTCCTCGGGCTCGGCCTGCGCGAGTTCGTCTCCCCGTACGACGGCGTCGTCGAGAGGATAAACACGCAGCGGACGGCCATCGTCCTCACGGGCGCCGATTCGCGGCACCGGGCCCTGGTGTCGGGAGTGGTCACCCGGGTCACGCCGACAGGGCTGGACATGGAGGTCAGGGGACGCCGTCTGCGGGGATGGTTCGGCTTCGGCAAGCCGGTGGCCGGTGGATTGTGGTCGCCCGGGGAGATTGTCACCGCGACGGACGTGAAACGCCGACTCGGACCCGAGGTCCAGGGGCGCGTCGTCCTCGGGGGCGCCTTCGTCCTCCCGGAGGCGCTGCCCGCGCTGGCCCGTTTCGGGGCGGCCGCCCTCGTCTGCGGGGGGATTGACTTCGGGCCTCTGTGGGGCCTCATCTCCCCGACCGGCGAGTTCCGCGGGGGACGCGGGCTTCCCACGCTCGTGGTCCTCGGAGGCTTCGGCGTCCATCGCCTCCCCGCCGAGGTCGAGAAGGTCCTGGGAGCGGCGGCGGGGCGGACCGTCTACGTTTCGGGGCCGCAGGCCGGGAAGCTCGTCTTCGCCGGACCGCCCTGGGCGGAGGTCATCCTGCCCGAGGAGGGCTAGCCAGCGCGCCCGCGCCTGTCGCGCCGGGCCCTTCCCGCCTCAGGTCGTCGAGGAAGCGGGCGACCGCCGCAGGCGAGGCCAGGCGGATCACGCGCTTGTCCGGCGAGAGTCCCGCGAGCTTGGCGAGGACTCCCGGGCGCTCGTCCAGCGGGAACCGCCAGACCCAGCGTAGGAACTCCCAGTCAATCCTCTCGGGGCAGCCCGGACCCAGGTCAGGACGGGTGCGTCCGGCGTACTGCCGCCGGCGTTTGAGGACCCGCCAGAGGCAGACCAGGCGCGGGAAGTCAAGCAAGATAATCGTGCCGGCGACGCCGAGGCGCAGTTCAAGCGTGCCCCCGTAGTTCCCGTCGATGACCCACCGCTCGCCCCGGACGGCCTCGGTCTGGACCCGGACCCACTCTTCCCGCGGTGTCTCCACCCACCCCGGACGCCAGAAGAGACGGTCGAGATGGATCACGGGTAGCCCGAGAAGGGCGCCCAGTTCCCGGGACAGGGTGGACTTCCCCGCCCCCGCCGAGCCGATGACCGCGACGCGCCGCATGGGCCCCGGTTTCGCGTACCCGTCAGGGAGTCCTGCCGGAAGAAGGTCTGCCCCGAACGGCGGCCAAGTAGCCGGACTGGTTCCCAAGAAGGTCGCGCAAGGCGGAACGGCCGTGGATCGAGAACACCCGCCGCTTTCTGGGAGAGCACGTTCCGCCGCCTCGCCGCCAGCCCTCGTCCCCTCTCTCCGTCCGTCTTCGACCGAGGGCTTGAGTCGGCCGAGCGCTTCCTGGGCCTCCTGGTCCCGGGATGCCGCATCCTCGATTTCGGGTGCGGGGCCGGCCGGAACACCCTCGCTTTGGCCCGGCGGGGGTTCCGGGTGAGCGTCTGCGACGTGTCCCGGGCAGCGGTGCGGCTCTGCCGGCGGGCAGCCACGGCGGAAGGACTCTCTGTGTCCCGCGTGGCCATGGGGAAAGGCAGCTACCTTCTGTCGGCCGGGGCAAGCTTCAGCGGTCTGGTGGGCTGGAGCGTCCTCGACCACCTGCCGACCCTGGAAGCGCGTGGGGTCATGGCGGAACTGGGCCGGGTGGCCGGGCCGGGAGCGCTCCTGCTCGGCTCGTTCGATGGCGACGACGAGGAGAGCCACCGCCGGCCGCACGACGTCTTGCCGGACGGCGCCTTCCGTTTCACCGGCGGCAAGCGGGAAGGGATGCTCTGGCGCTTCTACTCGAACGAGGAGATTCGAGACCTTCTCGTGCCGGAATGGGAGATTCTTGTCCTCGCCGGGCGGGAGCCAAGGGAGAGCCGGGTCGTCCTGGCCGCCCGGCGTAGCCGACCGGCGGCGCCCTAGGAGGACGCCAGAGGCAGAGTGCCAAGCAGCCGCGCCGGAATGCGCTCGCGCCGCACGAGGTCGGCGTAGGTCTCCCGTTCGGTGACGACGTCCGCCTGCCCGTCCCGCACCAGCACCATCACTGGACGCGGTAGGTGGTTGTAGTTCATGGCCATCGAGTAGTTGTAGGCCCCCGTGCAACTCACCGCGAGGATGTCGCCGGCCGCGGGGCGCGGCAGGGCCAGGTCCCGGATGAGAAGGTCGCCCGACTCGCAGCACCGCCCGGCGATGGTGAAAACCTCGGCCCCCGGCTCCTCGGCCGCCCGGTTCGCCAGGCAAGCCTCGTAGCGGGCGCCGTAGAGGGCCGGCCGCGGGTTGTCGCTCATCCCGCCGTCAACCGACACGAAGGTGCGCACGCCCGGGATGTCCTTCACGGTCCCGACCGTGTACAGGGTCCAGCCGGCGGTGGCGCAGATGGAGCGCCCCGGCTCCACCAGGACCCGGGGCGCCGGCAGGCCGTGGGCCGCCGTCCTTTCCGAGACGACCCGGGAGATTGCCGCGGCGAACACGGCCGGGTCCAGAGGGTCGCCCGCCACGTACCGGAGACAGTCCTCGAAAGGGGAGTGCCGAACCTGCCGGTGAGTTCGACGGCATCGATACCGCCGATGTCCAGATGGCCACTCTGGAGGATGGCTGCCGTTCCGTGGAGCTTCAATGGGGATGCCTCCAGCCCAAGACGGCCTCTAGCTGGCCGCCCAAGTGTTCGCGGCTTGTTCGCCGCTGGCGCCGCGGTTCCTACCGGTGGTCAGGAGAGAGCCCCAGACCCGCCGTGCGGCGTGCTATCATGGGGCTGTTTCTCAACCCCGCGTTCTGTCAGAGCCCGGGAAAGGGGGTGAAGGGTTGCCGCGGTCGGAGGCATCAACCGAAGGCACGGGGCGCGTCTGCGACTTCTGCCCGCGCCGCTGCCGGGTGGACCGTCCCGCCGGCGAACTCGGAGTGTGCGGCTGCGCGCACCTGCCGAGGGTGGCCCACACGCAGCTCCACCACTGGGAGGAGCCGTGCCTGTCCGGGACGCGCGGCTCCGGGACGGTCTTCTTCGGCGGCTGCAACCTCAAGTGCGTCTTCTGCCAGAACCACGCCATCTCGACGCGGCCGGTCGGCGCCGCGGTCACTCCCTCCGAACTCGCCGCCGTCTTCCTCGAGCAGCAAAGGCGCGGGGCGCACAACGTGAACCTGGTCTCACCAACGCAGTACTCGGGCCCGGTCGCCGAGGCCCTCCGCCTGGCGCGAACCGGTGGGCTCTCCATCCCGGTCGTCTACAACTGCAACGGCTACGAGACCGTCCAGGGACTGGGCCGCCTGGAGGGGCTGGTCGACGTCTACCTCCCGGACCTCAAATACCACGACGACGACCTCGCCCGCCGCTACTCCTCCGCCCCCGGCTACTTCGCGGCCGCGACGGCGGCCCTCCGCGAGATGGCGCGGCAGACGGGCGGGGCGACCTTTGACCGTGAGGGCCTCCTCACCCGGGGCGTTCTCGTGCGCCACCTCGTCCTGCCGGGCGGGGCGGCCGACTCGAGCCAGGTCCTGACCTGGCTCGCCCGCGAACTGCCCGAGGCCTATCTCAGCCTGATGGCCCAGTACACGCCGGTCCACCGGGCCCGGGAGTTCCCGGAGTTGGCCCGCCGGCTCAGACCGGAGGAGTACGAGCCTCTCCTCGACCTCTGCGACGAACTCGGCCTGGACCGCGGGTACCGGCAGGCGCCGGGCGCCACCGGCGAGGAATACATCCCCGACTTCCACGGGAACCTCTAGAGAATCCGGCGGCCCTGGCGTCCGTCGCCCCGGCGGGCACGCCGGCCCACCGGACGCGGTTCCTTTACACTTCTAGTCTACCAAGGTAGAATGCATGGCGTTGCTTCGAGTCCAGACCAGATGTGGGGTGTACCGGATTGTTTGAGCAGGTTGGGGCCGCCACGGACGTGGCCGCAGACCCATCATCCCGTTCCCGGCCGCCCAGCCGGGCGACCCTGAACCCGGCGCGTCTCCTGGCCACAGGCTTCGCGGTCGTGATTGCCTTCGGGACCTTCCTTCTCACGCTCCCGCCGGCCACGACCGACGGGCGGGGCCTGCCCGTGGTCGACGCCCTCTTCACCGCCACCTCGGCGACGTGCGTCACCGGACTCACGGTAATCAACGTCTCCGCGGTCCTCACGACCTTCGGCCAGGTGGTTGTCCTGCTTCTCATCCAGGCCGGCGGGCTGGGGGTCATGACCGTCACGACCCTGTTCGTCTACGCCATCGGCCGTCGCATCTCGCTCCGAAGCGACATGACCATCAGCGAGAGCCTCGGCCAGCCTCGCCTGGCCAGCACCGGCCGCCTGGTTAAGGACGTCGCCCTGCTAACGTTGGTCGTCGAGTCGGTTGGCGCCCTCATCCTCACCGCCGCCTTCAGTGCGGATTTCCCACTTGGCCGGGCTCTCTACTATGGGGTCTTTCACTCCGTCTCGGCCTTCTGCAACGCCGGCTTCAGCCTCTTCGGGCCGAATCTGATGGACTACGTCACAAACGTTCCCGTCAGCCTTACGACCATCTCGCTCATCGTTGTGGGGGGATTGGGCTTTGTGGTTCTCTCCGAGATCATGGCGATCCGGCGCCGCCGACGACTCTCGCTCCACTCGCGGGTCGTCCTCAAAGCGACGGTCGTCCTCATCGCTGTCGGCACGCTTTCTGTCCTGGCCTTCGAGTTCGCCAACCCGGCCACTCTTGGCGCCCTCTCGCCTGGAGGCAAGTTCCTGGCGGCCCTCTTCCAGTCGGTGACGCCTAGGACGGCGGGCTTCAACACCGTGGCCGTCGGGAGCCTCCTGCAGCCTACCCTGCTCATTCTGACCATCCTCATGTTCATCGGCGCTTCTCCTGGTTCCACGGGCGGCGGCATCAAGACCACCACCTTCGTCACCCTGCTGGCCTCGATCCGTTCGGCTCTGCGCCGGAGGGAAGACGTGGAGATGGGTGACCGGCGCCTGCCGCGGGAGACGACGACGAAAGCCTGGGTTATAACCGCCCTGAGCGCGGGATTGGTCGCGACCGCGATCCTCATTCTCCTGGCGACTGAGGGCGCCCCGCTGATGGATGTCACCTTCGAGGCGGTCTCCGCGTTCGGCACGGTGGGATTGAGCACCGGCCTGACGCCCAAGCTGACGGTGGCCGGGCGTGTCCTGCTGTCTTTAGTCATGTACGCCGGGCGCGTCGGACCGCTCACCCTCGTGGTGGCCCTGACGCGCCAGGACCGCCCGGGGGGATGGCGCCTTCCGGAGGAACGCGTCATCGTCGGGTGAGACCGGGGAACGCGAGTTGAACGGAGGAGATACGGCTTGAAGAAGATCGCCGTGATCGGGCTCGGCCGCTTCGGCGAGGCCGTCAGCGTGGCCCTTCGCGCGTCCGGCCATGAGGTTCTGGGTATCGACATCGAAGAAGCCCGCACGCAGGCTCTCGCCGACGCCCTGTCCCACGTCGTCCAGGCGGATGCCACCCGCGAAGGGGTCTTGGCCGACCTGGGCCTGGCGTCCTTTGACGGCGCGGTCGTGGCCATGGGCGCCGACATCGAAGCCAGCATCCTGGTGACGGTCCTGCTCAAGGAACTCGGCGTCAGGCAGGTCATCGCCCGAGCCTCGTCGGCCATCCACGGGAAAGTGTTGGCCAAGGTGGGGGCGGACCGCGTTGTCTTCCCGGAACGGGACATGGGTATCCGCGTGGCGCAAGGGCTGCTCAATCCCGACGTCCTGGAGCAGTTCGAACTCCTGCCCGACTACAGCATCGCCGAGGTGAACGCGGCGGAGTTCACCCACGGCCATTCCCTGAGAGAACTGGACCTCCGGCAACGCTTCGGCGCCAACGTCATCCTTGTCCGCCGCGGCGACAGCGTGAACGCTTCGCCGGGCGCGGACGACGTCATCCTTGAGGGTGACGTCTTAGTGGTCTCGGGGCCGAACGAGGGCCTCCGACGCATGGGCACGCTCTAGCCCCCGCCCTAGCCCTTGAGCTTTTGCAGCACCCTGGCCAGGTTGTCCGCGAAGTGCTCGATGGTCCGGATGCCCTCCTCGTCCTGGTCGGCGTCGCGGGCTCCGCCGGGACCGGCCACGGCCACGTTCCAGTAGGTCGAGCCGGGGATGACCATGTCGTTGATGAAAAACCAAAGGAGGAGCTGGGCGAAGGTGAAGTTGTGCCCGGCCCGCCTGGCCACCGCTATCGGCGCGCCGACCTTCCCCGCGAAAACGTACTTCCCGCTCGTCCGGCCCACGTACCCCGCGCGGTCGAGCAAAGCCATGAGCAGAGGGTTCGCGCTGCCGAAGTACACGGGCGAACCGACGATGAGCCCGTCGGCGGCGACCATCTTCTCGTAGATGGGGGCGAAGTCGTCCTGCTGGACGCAGGCGCCCTTCTCACGGCACTCGAGGCAGGCCAGGCAGGGGGCGATGGTCTTGCCGCGCAGGCCGACGAGCTCGACCTCGAAACCGGCCGCCTGCAGGCGGTCCAGGGCTTTCCTCACCATGAACTCGGTGTTGCCGTTCTCGCGCGGGCTGCCGACGATGCCGAGGACCTTCAGGTTCGGTCGCGTGTCCGGGCTGGGTCGCGTCAACTGGGGTCGCTCCTTCCGCTGGCGGCGGAGCCTTCGTTGGCGGCGAGGCCGTTTCCTACCGGGCCCGGCTCGACCCACGCAAGGAGCCGGCGACGCACAGGTAGAATAAGCGCGGGCGACGGGCTATGACCCGTCCCGGAGGTTACCGCCCCTTGACCACCGCCGCCATTCCAGCCTCCCCCGCCACCGTGCTCGTCACGCGCCGCCTCCCCGGCGCCGCCCTTCCCGTCCTTCGCGAAGGCCTGGCCGGGCTCGGCCCCGGAGCGACCGAACTGCGTCTTTGGGATTCCGACGACCCCATGCCCCGTGACGCGCTGCTCGCCCAGGCCCGCGGGGTCGTGGGCCTGGTCTGCCTCCTCACCGACCGCATCGACGCCGAACTCTTGGACGCGGCCGGCCCCGGCCTCCGGGTGGCCAGCAACGTCGCGGTCGGCTTCGACAACATCGACGTGGCCGAGGCCACCCGGCGCGGCGTCATGGTCACCAACACGCCGGGGGTCTTGACCGAGACCACCGCCGACCTGGCCTGGACCCTTATCCTCGCGGCCTGCCGGCGGCTGCCCGAGGCCATAGACCACCTGCGGGAGCGGAGGTGGCTGACGTGGCGAACCCTCGAACTCGCGGGGATGGACGTCCACGGGGCGACCTTGGGCGTGGTCGGGGCCGGCCGCATCGGCCAGGCCGTCGCCAGGCGGGCGACCGGCTTCGCCATGAAGATTATCTATCACGACACCGCCCCCAACCCCGCCTTCGAACGGGAGACCGGGGCTCGCTTCCGCCCGGCCCTCGCCGACCTTCTCCGGGAGGCCGACATCGTCACCCTGCACGTGCCCCTCGGCGATTCGACCCGCGGTCTTATCGGCCGGGCGGAGCTCGCCCGGATGAAGCCCACGGCCGTCCTGGTCAACACGTCCCGCGGCCCGGTCGTGGACGAGGCCGCCCTCACCGAGGCCCTGGCGTCAGGCCGCCTCTTCTCCGCCGGGCTCGACGTCTACGCCCGGGAACCCCTTCCGGCCGACTCCCCCCTCCGCGGCCTGAAGAACGTCGTCCTGCTGCCTCACGTCGGGAGCGCCACCATCCGGACCCGGGAGCGGATGGCCCTGTTAGCCGTGGAGAACCTCCTCGCGGCTCTGACCGGCGGTACCCCGCCCTGTCTGGTGAACCCGGAGGCAGGCCCTCCGCGATAGCCGCGCGTCTCCTGCCTTGTGACGCCGGTGGACGAGGCCGCGAGGCGGCCCAGTTGGTGAGTACTCCCTTGGCGTGTCGTCCAGGCCACAAGCTGGTCAGATGGCCGGGGCTCAGGCCCGCGCCGCGGAGGCCTGGTTCCCCAGGACGGTGGATTTGGTGGAGGCGATGTGGGAAACCATCGTCTGGGCCGCCCCGGACGCGTCGCCCACCCGGATGGCGTCCAGAATGAGGCGGTGTTCGGCGACGGACTGCGCGGCCCGCCCGGGGATGGCCATGACCGCGCGGCGGTCGGCGAAGACGTGGTTCACGGACCGCGAGAGCCTCAGAAGGTACTTGTTGCCGCTGAATTCGGCCAGCAGGGAGTGGAACTCCAGGTCCCAGCGCTCGAGGGAGACGACGTCGAAGGCTTCGACCGCACCCTCCATCCCGGCGAGGTTGGCCTCGACCCGTTCGAGCAGACCGGGAGAAGCGGTCCCGCCCGCGACGGCCTCGGCGGCCAGGGCGGCCGCCTTAGCCTCGAGGGCCTCACGCACCTCAAGCAAGGCCACGACGTCGTCGCGGTGGGCACTCAGCCAGGGAAGCCAGTAGGCAGGGTCGTCGAGGGTCGTGGCGTGGGGGGAGACGACGGTCCCTATTCCCTGACGGACCTCAAGCAAGCCTAGGGAAGCGAGGCTCTGAACGGCCTCCCGGAGCGTCGCCCGGCTGACCCCGAACTGAGTCGCCAAATCGCGCTCCGAGGGCAGCCGCTGCCCCGGACAAAGCACGCCCTCCTCCACCAGCCGCCTTATCTGTTCGACGACCTGGCCGGAACCGCGAACCCGAAGCACCGGAGTGAACAGGTTCAACCCTCCAAAGCAGGACCTCTATCGCCATTTCAACGGTAGCGAGCCGATTCCTAGCCTCGGCGCCGGGTCGCCCGGGGCGCCGCGTCGCAGGCGCTAGGCCGATATTCCCTTGATCCACGGGAAGAAGCGGTCCCGGATGATGTCCATCACCGAGCTCAGGAAGACCGCGAACACAGCCGACGTGAACACGCCGGCGATAAGGTGCGCCGTCTTGAACGCGTTACCGTAGATCATGACCAGCCCGCCGAGACCCGTAAGCTCCATTGTCATCTGGGCTACGATCATGGCGACCACGGCTCGACCTAGGGCAACCCGCAGACCCGCCAGGATGTAGGGCACGGCGTTGGGCAGCGCTACCCATCGAATGAACTGCGGCTCGGAGAGCCGGAAGGCCCATCCGACTTCGCGCAGCAGCCTGCTGAGAACCTTGATGCCCATGGCTGAGTTGATGGTCACGGGCCAGGTAGCGACGATGGCTATCAGGAACACCCGGGCCGTCAGTCCGAAGCCGAACCAGATTATTATCAGGGGCACCAGGGCAATGGTCGGCGTAGCCATGAAGAAGGTGATGAAGGGGGAGAAGATTCTCTCCGCGGTGACGAAGCGGCCCACGACAATCCCCAGGACCAGGCCGGTGACTACAGCGAGAAAGTAGCCGTAGGCCAGGTCCTGCAGGCTCGTCATGAAAGCCTCCTGCAGTACGCCCCTGGAAAGCAGGTCACCGAAGGCCTGGACCACGAGCCACGGCGTGGGCATGAGGATGGGGTTGAGGTTCCGCGCGCCGATTTGCCACAAGGCGAAGAAGACGAAGATGGACAGAAACTGGACCCGGAAACTCACCCACCGGGAATCCTGTTTCCGAATCAATCTCTCCATAGGGCTTGGGGCCGAGGTCTTGGGGGAAGCCGTATCCGTCGAGGCCATCCTACCGTCCGCCTCCCATTCCGGCGTGGGCGCCGTCGAGCACGCTGATGAGGTCTGTCCAGAGTTCGATGTACCTCTTGTCTGACCGTGTGTCTGTCTTCCAGCGCGGCCGGGGCAGCTTCACATCCACTGACCTGAGAATCTGGGCCTGGCCCATGACGACGATCCGGTCAGCCAAGAACATGGCCTCATTCACGTCGTGGGTGACGAAGACGACCGTGACCCGATTCCCCTCCCATATGCGCGACAACTCCTTCTGCAGAGTGTTTCGCGTCATGGCGTCTACGGACCCGAAGGGCTCGTCCATGAGCAGCACCTTGGGTGCGATGGACAGCGCACGGGCCAGGCCCACCCTCTGCTGCATTCCGCCTGAAAGCTGGTACGGGAAGTAGTTGCTGAACTGCTCGAGTCCCACGAGCTTGATGGACTCCATGGCTAGACGGGTCCGCTCGGCCTTGGGAACACCGCGAGCCTCAAGACCCAGCCATACGTTCTGCAGGACGTTGCGCCACGAAAGCAATCCCACGTCCTGGAACACGAAACCGACTTCGCCAAGGGCCTCCGAGATGGGCTTCCCGGCCAAGATGACCCGACCCCGGTCGGGCTCGATCATGCCATCCATGACCTTGAGCAGAGTCGTCTTGCCACAACCACTTGGCCCCAGGAGACAGACGAACTCCCCGTCGGCGACCTCGAGGTTGATGTCTCTCAGCACCACGTGTTCTTGGTCCGTCCCGTACTTGATATAGGCTTTTGACACGCCCTCCACCTTGATCAACACGTTCAAGGAGCGGCTCACCCCCGAATCAATGACGGCTCTCCGCGGGAACCCGAGGAAAGGTAGACGACCACTCCCCGGGTTCCCCGAAGGCTACCTTCCTATTTGATTCCCAGTTCCTCCCGGGCCTTGTCCATGTACTTGACCGTCGCCCACTGCTCGATCGGCACGTCGGGTATGGTGTCGGTAGCGACGAAGAAGTCGGCGGTCGTTCGAAGCGTCTCCATGGTCATGAGACCATCCACGGGGTACATGTCCATCTCCAGCAGGAGGGCGTAGAGCTCCCTGGCGTCCGCCTCCTCGATCTCCGCCCGCTCCAGAGCCATGGCCAGCCACTCGTCGGGCTTCTCGTGGAACCAGCGCGCCGCCTGGATCTGCGCCCTGCAAATCGCGACGGCGAGCAGTTCGTTGTTCTCGAGCCAGGTCTTAGTGGAGGACCACATGTCGTCGTGCATCCCGGGGAACTCCGCGTTCACGGTGGTCAAAGTGGGATATCCAGCCTTCTTAAGGGTGACGTGCTTCCCCCCGTAGACGAACACGGCGTCCACCCGACCGGCCAGCAGGGCCTGGGTCCGAGCGCCCGCCCCGCCGATCTGGAGGCGCGAGTAGGACTCCTTGGCGATGCCGTACTTGGCGAAGATGGCGTCCTCGAAGCTGGTGGCCACCGAACCAGGGTCAGGCGCACCTATGACCCGACCCCGGATGTCTTCCACCTTGGTCATGTCCTTGGAGCCGACCATGGCGTAGAGGTTCCGCGGCCGGCTGAGAGCGAAGGTCATCATCTGGGCGAGCACCACTCCGTCAATCGCCGCCGCGGCGACATCGACCTGATTGGCCAGAATGGCCATGACGGCCTTCTGACCTCCGTCGAGGAACATGACGTCAACGGTGACGCCTTCACCCTTAAGGATCTCCATGGTCTTGTAGCCCACCACGTCTATGGCGTCGGGAGCGGCACTGAAAGCCACCCTCAGGGTCGTGCCGACCACCGTCTCCTTCTTGCAGCCGACGGCAGTGAAGACCGAAGTCAGGGAAATGATCAGCACCAAGGTCACGATGAGTGCCCGTCGTCCGGAATGCATCGCTCAGACCTCCTTCGAGTCTGGTGACTCTGTGTCTCCGCATCCTCCGATTCCGCGCCCGTCCCTCTGCTGTCTCCGCTCGCCCCCTTCTCAAGACCCAGTTGTGGTACCGGCGAAACTCAGTGCGAAAGAAGCCTGGCGAAGTTGTCTCCGAGAACGTCGCCCTTGGCCGTCTCCCCGATCGCGGCAGCCCTCACCCTCTCCAGCTCTTCCTCGACCGAGAAACCAGGGTAGTCAGAACCGAAAAGGACCCGCTGGTGACCCACTCGCCGGCAGGCTTCCTCGATGACCTCCTGTGAGGCGCCGGTGGTCTGGAAGGAGATCTTCGAGGCCGCCACCGCTTCGAGGAACACGCCGCCCATGTGCGCGGACATCACCTTCGGCGAGTCGTAAACATCCAGGAGGCACGGCAGCAGAGAGGCCTCCGCGAAGTCACTGAGTTCGTCTCGGACGGCCTCCCCGGGGAGGAGGGTCATGTTGACGTGTAGGACCAGGGGTAGCCGCTCCTCGGCCGCCCTCCCGGCCAGCTTCAGGAAACCGGGGTCATTGATGGGGAAGCGCTGGTTCTTCGGGTGAACCTTCAGACCTACAAGGCCCAAGTACCCGATGGCCCACTCCAGTTCCCGGATTGCGCCCTCGTAGTCGGGCGGGTAGACGGAGGCAAAGCCGATCAGGCGGTCCGGATACTGGCGGACCACTGACGCGATCCACTCGTTGGCCAGTCGGGCCGTCTGGTTGTCCTTGGCGACGCGCCAGACCACGGAGGCACGGAGGCCGAGCCCGTCCATCTGGGCGATGAACTTGGCGGGTGTGGCCTCGAGGATTCCGCCTCCGGCCCGGTTCAGGTTGACACCAAGCTTCCGCGCTTCCTCGAGGTCCTCCGGCACTATGGTGGCGTGACAGTCAATCACGGTTGGCCTCCTCACGGCCTCGCGGTTCCTCCTCTCAGTCTTTGAACGGCAGCGGGCTGCCCAGCCCCGCGGCCATCGCCGAACGATAGGCGCGATAGGCCAGGGCCACGTCCAGGCTGACAAGTCCCTGAGCGATGACCACGACTCGATGCTCGGGTCGTGCCCGGCCGGGGTGCCGGCCGGATATGACCTCGCCGATCGTCGCGTCCACCCAACCGGGGGCCTCGGGGCCGAAGCAGTCCACCAGCTCCCCTTGCAGTTGCTCCCGGCTGTCCACGATGAGAAGATCCGCCCGCCGGACGAGGTCCGCCCCCGGCTCAGCCGTTTCCAGGCAAGCCACCACGGCCCCCGGCGCGATCCACTCGTCCCGAAGCAGTTCACTCCCCGAATTGGTGCAGGTCAGAACCAGGTCGGCGCCCCGAACCGCTTCCTCGATCGAGGGGGCGGCCGAAGCCCTGAGACCCATGGCCGTCACGGTCCGGCGGGCCAGCGCGGCCCGCGTCTCGGGTCGGCGAGAGGCGATCCTGACGTCGCTGAGCGCGAAGAGGTGGGCGTAGTAGGTCAGAGCGGCAGCGGCGAGGTGTCCCGCCCCCACCACGGCCAGGGCGGGGCCGCCGCTCCGGGCCGGCTCGGCCGCTAGATGCCGGGACGCCACGGCCATGACCGCGACCGTGCGCTGCGCGTAGTTCCACGTTTCATCGACGATGGCGAGGGGAAGAGCCGTGGCCGAATCGACGAGCACAATCCAGCGCGTGGACGTGCCGTTGGCCTCGTCGGCCTGATGAGCGACCAGCCTCACCCCGGCCACAGGGGCGCTCCTTCCCGATTCCGGGGCCACCTCCAAGACGCAGGCCTTGAGGTGGTAGTGGTTGGACAGGCGGTCCGACATCGTCATGTTCCTTGGTTCCGACCACCGCACGCCACCCTCCGCGTCCGCCAAGAACGTATCCCCGATGGCTCCGATGACGTCGGCCGGGCTGAGGACACGCTGACAATCCGTCTCAGAGATGAACAGGGGCGCAGGCATCCGCTGGTTTCCCTCCGTTCCCTGCTGGTCAGACCACCTGATGAACGGATGTTTCACCACATGACCGAGCAGCTCCTGCCGGACCAGCCGTGGAATCTCGGCCGCTTAGCAGCCGCGCGTGTCGGAGGCCGCCAACTCCTCCACGAGAATGCGTCGGATGCCCTTCCATTGGCTCTGCCCGACCGTGACCGAGGCGCGCGACCCCAGGCCGCGAGCCCAGACAACGCTGCGGCCGAGAGCCCGGGCCTTCTCGTGGTCTACACCACCGGGTGACGCTGAAAGGTCGATGATCACGCCGTCCGGAGCCGTCTTCGCCAGCAAGGCTTCGCCCAGGACGCGGACGGGCCTCGCCCCCGACGGGCAGGCCCATGGCGCGGACCTCGATGCCGTCGGCCCGCATCAGCCGGATGGTCTCCAGTTCGCGGGCGTTGCCGCCAAGCCCGGCGGCCTTGAGCCCCGCGAGAACGCTCCTGCTGGTCGCGGCTGTGTTCTCCCTGTGAATCACGGCTGTTCCCTCCCGGTTGGGGATGCGCTAGCGCCGCTCTCCGTCGTGACACTCGACCTTGTTGCCATCCGGGTCGAGAAAGTAGATGGAGCTGCCGTAGGGCGACGGCCGTGGGCCGTCGGCGAGGGGCACGCCCGCAGCGGCCAGCCTCGCCATGACCAACGCCAGATCCCGGACCTTGAAGGCCACGTGGTCGATGGCCGTCCCGGCGACGGACCCGGCCGCCGGTTTCAGACCGACGCCCTCCTTCAGGACGACCAACGGAGGTTCGCCCGGTTTGGGCCGGGCCAGGACGGTCAGACCCACGACATCGGCGTAGAACTTTACCGCCCTTTCCAAGTCGGTCACGCGTAGCGCAAGGTGCGAAAGGCGTTCAACCTCGCTCAACGGGCTTGCCTCCCTACAACTCGATAAGCTTAGCCGTCGGCTCGACCGCCGTCATCACTTCGCAGCCATCCGCCGTCACCAGGACCTCTTCCTCGATCTGGAAGCCCATGTTCCGCTCGGGCATCATGAAGTAGGGCTCCACGCACAGGACCATACCCTCGCGCAGCACGGTGTCGGAGTAGCGGTTGATGAACGGCTCCTCGTGAAGGGTCAGACCGAGGCCGTGCCCCAGAAAGTTGATGGGCCGTAGGCCGTGGCGCCCGAAGGTTTCCAGGAAGCGCTGGTAGATGGCCCCCGTGCTTTGGCCAGGCTTGATGAGGCCGAGCGAGATGTCCAGGGCCTCGGTCAGCCCCCGCCAAGTCCGCTTCTGCTCGTCGGTCGCCTTGCCGAGGACCGCCGTCCGGGCCACGTCCGACAGGAAGCTGCGCTCCGCGGCGTAGATGTCGACCCGCAGCATCTCGCCTTTCCGCATCACGCGGGAGGTCGGACCCGGATTGGCCTGCGTGCAGCGCGGCCCGGAGCCGATGACCAGCTTGACGACGCTCTCCCCGCCCTGGCGGAAAACGCTCTCGTAGATGAGACCCGCCAGCTCGAGCTCGGTCATCCCCGGTTGCGCCTTCTCGTAGGCGTCGTAGTGCGCTCGGGCAGCGATGCGCCCGACGTTGCGCAGGCGTTCTATCTCCCACGGGGTCTTGATGGTCCGCATCTCGTCGAGGAAGGCGGCGGCGTGGATGAATTGGGCCCGGGGCAGCTTCCCCTTGAGGGGCTCGAGGAACGTGGGGGCCACAAAATCCATCTCCAGGCCGATGCGGCCGTCGGCGAGCCCCATCTCGGTTAGCACCTCGGCCAGTTTCCCGGCTGGGGTCTCCGTGAACTCGTTGTAGGCCCGCACGGCGGCCAGGGCCGTCTCCGAGCGGGCGAAGCTCTCCTCCATGTCGGCCACGACGTGGCAAGAGGCGCCCGAGGCGGCGACCAGGGACATGACCAGGCGGCTGCGGATGAGGGTCTGCGAGGGGATAGCGACTTGGGCCAGGTAGGTGGCGTTGTCGGGCGACATCCCGACGACCGCGTCCAGACCGGCCGGCGCCAGCGCCACCGCGACCTTGGAGGGTACGATCCGTTCGGCCAAGGCTACTCGGTCCTCCCTTCCCGGAGGAATGTGAGCAGAGTGAAGGGCGTGACCCCATCGAGGCCCATCTTCCGCAGGGTCAGACCCCTGGAGAGATAGTCCACGCCGTTGGCCACCGAGGCCAGGACGATGAGGGCGTCGATGACCGGAGTCCGCACGCCGGCCAAGTCAGCCAGGTGGCGCATGGGGACCAGCCCGAAGGGCACATCTTCGCTGAGGTAACGGTGCTTGAGGTTCGGCGGGGCCTGGATGAGGGCGTTGGGCGCGCTGTCTTTCAGAGCCCGGTAAGCCGACCTCTCCTTCACCGCCTGCGGTGAGGTGGCCCCGTAGAGGTAGAAGACCTCCACGAAGGGCAGGGGGTCGAGACCCAGGGCCAGCATCGTCGCCGTGCGTTCCCGGTCGAGTTGGTCGATGACCGCCCCGACCGAGGCCGTGCCGCCCTCGGCGTAGAACTTGAAGCCCCCGTCGGTGTGCTCAATCCAGCCGGCGTTCATGATCACCCCGGCCGGATGCATGATGGCGTTGATGTTGGCGAAGGCCGTGTCCAAAACGGTCGGCACGGCTTTAAGGTTTGAGAAGTAGGGGGCCAGTTCTTCAATGACGGCATCGCGACGCCGGCCCGGGAAGGCCGAGAACAGGATGTGCGCGGCCAGGTTCCAAACCGTGACCGTTCCCGGCGCGGTGATGCGGCAGATGTAGATGTTGGTGTTCGTCTCGGCCACGACAAGGTCGCCCGCACCGCCATGTTCCTCCACGGTCTTGGAGAAGGCGAGCGCCCCGCCCGTACTCCCCGGATTCAGGAGCACGTGGGCGCCCTTGGGCAGGAGGCGAGCCAGTTCGGTCGCCAGGAACTCGTGAGCCACGGCGGGCGTGGCCACCCAGAAGAAGTCGGCGCCCTCCACGGCCTCGCGGAGGTCGGTCGTTATGACCGCCGGCTTGTAGAGCCCGCTGCCGAGCACGCCCTCAAGGCGCGCGCCGCCCTGGGCCTTGAGGGTCTCGATTTCGGCGGCCCAACGGTTGTAGAGACGGACCTCCAGGCCCATCTTGGTGAGGTGAGCCGCGGCCGCGCACCCGGCGTTCCCGGCTCCCAGGACGGCGATTCTCTTCAAGTCAGGCGCTCCTCCCCAGGTCGGGCCCCGGGCCGGCTACGCCGGCCAGAAGCCCTTGCCCGTGGCGATGACGTCTCGGAACTGTTCGGCCGTAAGCTCGGCCAGTCCCAAAGCCTTCAGGCTCCGGGCCTTGGCCCGGAAGTCCTCGCCGAGGAGGGAGCAGGCCAGGTCGATGATGGCTGTCGTCAGCGAGGTCTTCACGCCAACGAGACGACCGAGGTCCTCCATGGGAACCATGCCGTAGGGGATGTCCTCGACAAGGAAGCGGTGGCGCAGGCCGCGCGGAGCGGTGTCCCACTCGTAGGCCGGGTTGGTCCGCATCACCTGGGCCAGGGAATCACCCTTGGCGCCCTGATGGCCGTACCAGTCGATCATGACCTTGTGGAACGGGGCCAGAGGCGTGCCGAGGGCCAAGCCCAGGGCGAGGCGCTCCGCCTCGACCCCCTCGACCACGTGGCCGACGGACTCGGAGCAGCCGTCCCAGTAAAAAAGGAACTCGTCCTTGTCGGACTCCACACGTCCGGCGTTGAGGACGAGGATGGGGGCGTGGAAGACGGTGTTCACATTGCCGAGGCCGGTCTCCAGGATGTTGTGACCGAGCCGGCACATCGGATAGACCTTCTGGAGGACGGCGATGCCCCGCGGCCCGTCGGAAGCCGGGAAGGCGGCCCCGCTCATGCCCCGCTTGAAACCGGACACCCAGCTCGAGGCCGGGCCGTCCTTGAAGCCCGAATAGATCATGCACTCGGTCTCCATGATGATGGGCCGGCCGGTGCAGCCGCTCTCCCTGATAGCGCGCGCGAACTCGACGGCCCCGCCGAAGTTGCCGGGGCTCAAGACCACGACCTGTCCGTCTCTCAGATGCTTACCGACCAGTTGGGCGAAGCGCTTCTGCCCGAACGCCGGCACCACCGTGAGGATGAGGTCGGCGCCTTCGACCGCCCGGGCCGCGTCGTCCGTCGCCTCAACCGGGAAGAAGCCCTGTGGGAGGTCAAGACCGGCGCGGACCTCGAGCTTGATGCCGCCCTTCTCCTTGACCCCGTCGAGCGCCTTGGCGAACTCGGGCGCCTCGAAGATCCGGACAGTGTGTCCCCTGCCTGCTAGATCCGCTGCCGTGATGAATGCGCCGTTGCCTCCACCAAGGACCGCTACGCGCACCGCCTGGGGCACCTCCCTGGTCTGTAGTCACCCGACCTCTCGGGTCAGTTGGTCACCTAGTCATCCTACAACCCACGCTTCGGTGGTTCATCCCGCCTGCCGCGATTCCTCCTGCCAAGACGCAAATCCCGGTATTCAAATGATGGCGACAGCCGCCAATCCTTTACCTCGTAAGGAGGTTCGGCGTGGACGATTCTTGTCGTTCGCGAAATCAGGAGGAGTTTCCGGCGTCGTCCCGAAGCGTCGGGAGCAAGGTGTTGTAGGATGACTCGACAAGTCAGGAGGGGTCACGTGTTCAAGCCGTTCGAGAACGCGCGCAAGGCGGAACAAGTGGTCCAGGAGATTCTGTCCGCGGTCCGCGACGGACGTCTGGCGCCCGGGTCGCGCCTGCCGGACGAGAACACCATGGCCCTGGAGTTCGAGGTCAGCCGGAACTGCGTCCGGGAAGCCCTCCGCATCCTCGAGACCATGGGCGTGGTCGCGGTCCGTCACGGGCGCGGGTGCTTCGTCGTTGACACGGCCGCCGCGACGGAGCCGCCGCGGCTGTGGCTCTACTGGCTGCGGGCCTTCGAGAGCGAGGTCCTCGACCTCCTCGACGCCCGAGAGGCCGTCGAGACCCGGGCCGCCCAACTCGCGGCCAGGCGCGGCCGGCCGGCCGA